>Ga0265342_10004803_pt1 | contig 10486 bp, 8 predicted proteins | sample 4CB327metaG_FD_203125 | JGI IMG/M metagenome (GOLD analysis project Ga0265342, IMG submission 203125) | Rhizosphere microbial communities from Carex aquatilis grown in University of Washington, Seatle, WA, United States - 4-CB3-27 metaG | ecosystem: Host-associated > Plants > Roots > Rhizosphere...
ACCCGGCGGCTGGGTGGTGCGCTTGTACATCGACCGTCCGGCGGTGCAGCCGCTGATTTCCGACGGAGCGAGCTTGGCCAGCGCCGAATCCGGGCAGGGCGCCGAGGAGCTCGTGTCCCTCGAGGATTGCGAGCGGGTGAGCCGCGACGTCTCGGCGTCGCTCGACGTGGCGGATCTGATCACGCACGCGTACCAGCTCGAGGTCAGCTCGCCTGGCCTCGATCGTCCGTTGCGGCGCGAGTCGGACTTCGTTCGATTTCAAGGGGCGCAGGTTCGGGTGCGTCTCCTCGAGGGCGTGGATGGGCGTCGAAACTTCTCCGGCCGACTCTGCGGAGCCCATGGCGGGCTGGTGCAGCTCGATTGCGACGGTCGGATTCACCACCTGCCCCTCGGGGACATCGCCAAGGCGAACGTCGTCCCCGACTGGGACAAGGAACTCAAACGGAGCGCGTCATGAGTGATGCTGCCGCCCTGGGCCTGGTACTCGATCAGGTCTCCAAGGACAAGAACATCGATCGTTCGGTCCTCGTCGAGGCACTGGAACAGGCGATCCTCACCGCTGCCAAGCGGGTGTTCGGAATGCACCGCGAGATGGAGGCGAAGTTCAACGAGGAGACCGGTCGGGTCGACTTGTTCCAGATCATCGTCATCACCGAGTCCGTGACGCCTGGACAGGAGGGCGGCGCGGGCAAGGAGATTGCCATCGCCGACGCCCAGCGCTTCGGGCTGACCGCCGAGGTGGGCGACGAGCTGCTGTTCCAGATCTTCTTCGACGAGAAGGATCAGGCCCGCGCCGAGGAGCAGGACGCCAAGTACGGCGCGCTCTTGCAGCTGAACCGGGCCTGGAAGGGCTTCGGCCGGATCGCCGCCCAGACCGCCAAGCAGGTCATCCTGCAACGGGTGCGCGAGGCCGAGCGCGACAACGTCTTCAATCAGTACAAGGAACGCAAGGGCGAGCTCATCTCCGGGATCGTGCGGCGCTTCGAGCGCGGCAACCTGGTGGTGGACCTGGGTGGGGCCGAGGCGTTACTGCCGGTGCGTGAGCAGGTTCCGCGGGAGTCCTTCCGGGCCGGTGATCGCATCGTCGCCTACGTGGTCGACATCGACAAGGCGGCGCGCGGACCCCAGATCATCCTGTCGCGGACCCACAAGGGGTTGCTCGAGAAGCTGTTCGAGATGGAGGTCCCGGAGATCTACGAGAAGATCGTGCGCATCGAGGCCTCGGCCCGCGAGCCTGGCGCGCGCTCCAAGATCGCGGTCAGCTCGCGCGACCGCGACGTGGATTCGGTCGGGGCCTGTGTGGGGATGAAGGGGTCGCGCGTGCAGGCGGTGGTGCAGGAGCTGCGGGGCGAGAAGATCGACATCGTCCCCTACGATCCCGATCCGGCGCGGTTCGTGTGCAACGCCATCGCGCCCGCCGAGGTGTCGCGGGTGCTGATCGACGCCGCCACCCACACCATGGAGCTCATCGTCCCGGACGAGAAGCTGTCCCTCGCCATCGGCAAGAAGGGCCAGAACGTGCGGCTGGCGTCGCAGCTGACGGGCTGGCGCATCGACATCCACTCGGAGGCCAAGGTCAAGGAGATGGAGGCCCGGGGGCGCGCCTCGCTGGCGGCCATCGAGGGGCTCAACGCCGAGACCGTGGACGCGCTGTTTCGACAGGGCTGGCGCTCGGCCTCGGACATCGCGCAGGCCAAGCCAGAGGAGCTGGCAGACGTCGGCGTGTCGGCCGAGGTGGCGCCCCGGATCATCGCCGCGGCCGGGCGGGTGGCGGAGAACGAGCGCCGACGGGCGGCCGACGAGGCCTCGGCGCTGGCGGCCGCGGTCCCCGCCCCCGAGGCGGGTGGCTCTCCCGCCACGGGAACGGGGGCAGCTCGGTGACCGAGCGTTCACGATCGCGGTCACGGAGCCGCCGCGCATCGGCGTCGAAGCCGGTGTCCACCGCGACCACGTCTTCCTCGACGGCGCCGCTGGCAGCGCCGGTCGCAACACCGGAGGATGGTCCGGTGCGCACGTGTGTCGGATGCCGGCGCGCGGTGTCGGTGGCCGAGCTGGTGCGGGCGACGCTTACGGGGAAGACCCCGGAGTCGGGTGGCTCGCGCCTGGAGTGGTCGGGGATCGTCCGTCGCGGACAGGGAGGCCGGGGCGCCTCGATCCATCCGCGGGAGGGCTGTGTTCGGGCCGCGGTGAAGAGCCACGCCTGGTCCCGGGTGTTTCGGGCTCCTGTTGCCGGAATGGGCGTCGACGACGTCCCCGCGATCCTCGCGGAAATCACGGTTGCGTATGAGCGGAATTTACGCAGGAATGGGTAGAAATTCATGATCGGAAGCGGATTCGAACGAAGGTCAGATGCACCGGGAGGCGCTGATTCGTCAGCGGCTGGGCCACGGGTCCGCGTGTATGAGCTCGCGAAGGAGCTGGGGCTACAGAACAAGGACCTGGTCTCCAGGATTCAGGGCCTCGGCATCGAGGTCACGAATCACATGTCGCACCTCGAGGCCGCCGACGTCGATCGCGTCCGCCGCTCCCTGACCCGGGAGCGCCAGGAGACGCTGGTCGAGGAGCGGCTCTCGGACACCGTCATCCGGCGTCGTTCCCGAGCCACGAGCGCGGCCCCGGCCGCCCCGGCGGGCTCGCCGACCTCGGGGCCTGGCGCGCGGACCACGGTCCCCGGCGCGGGCGCGGCCCGACCGACGGAGCCCGCGAAGGCGGGAGCGCGCTCGGCCGAGGCCGAGAGGCCAGCCCCGAGCCCTCCTCAGACCCTTGGACACCCGTCGGTCGTGGTGCGAGCGCGCAACGCCGGGCACAGCAGCCCTGCCGCCGCGGCTCCGGTCGTACCGGCGGGCGAGAGCACGAGCACCTCTCCGGCAGCGGCCGGCGCCCAGGCGCGCGCCGGGGCCACGGCGGGGATGCCGGTCAAGGCCACCGCCCCCGCGGTGTCGCCGGCTTCTTCCGGAGCGGCCGGCGAACCCCCGTCCGCCGAGGCCGATGGGAGGACCGCGAAGGCGACGGCGGCCGAGGTCGGTTCTCCAGCCGGCGTCGGTGCCCATGCCGGACCGGTGGCCGACCGGGAGCCCTTGGCAGGGCCAGCTTCGGGCGCCGCGGTGGCCTTGGAATCCGGGTCGAGCGGCGCGGGGCCAGCTGGTGGTGTGACGGTGCGGACCTCGGAGGCACAGGCCGAGAGATCGGGGCGGGCTTCCACGTCCACCTCGGCCGCGCCGGCCGGGACGTCCGCGTCCGGTCCGGATACCGTCGACGCGCGGGGGTCCGCGCCGGCGACGCAGGGTCAACGAGCCCCCGAGCCGGAGAGCGCCCGGCCGAGCGGACGAGCCGCGGGCGACACGGCGGGCGAGAGATCGCGGGACAGGAATGCGGAGGTCGGGGCGGGCCTCGCCCAGCGCGGATCTGCTCCGGAGGGCAAGGACGCGGCCGCAGGCGCCGCCGGTGAGGGAACGGGCGCCCGGCCAGGGGCGGCCGCGGCTTCCTCGAGCGCCGGGGTCGTTGGCTCGGCGGCGGCTCCATCGATCACGGCGGGCCGCGCCCCGGCTGGCACCGCCGGCGGAGCGGCGGCCGCGACGGGGGCCTCGCCGAGCCCAGGCGCGGCGTCCGGCCTCCCGCCCCGCACGGCAGCGCTCGGCGGCCAGGCCTCGGGCGGGCAACCCCAGCTGCTCCGACAGATCCCGCAGCCCGTCGTGACGGGCTCGGCGGCCACCGGGCAGTTCATCCAGTTGCCCGGCCGCACGCCCCCGGGCGTCCCCAAGGTCGAGATCAAGGACCGGGACGAGGAGCTGCGCCGGCTCGGGCGCGCGCCGGTGGGACGGGATCGCTTCGGCCGTCCGGCCGGGGCCCCAGGGGGGGCGCCTGGACAGCGTCCGGGTCAGCCCTCGCCGTGGGCGCCGAAGAAGCGCATGGCGGCCTCGGGGAAGAAGGCCAAGAAGACCGAGATCACCACGCCCGCCGAGCACAAGCGGGTGGTGCGCATGGGCGAGACCATCCAGGTCTCGGACTTCGCGCAGAAGATGGGCATCAAGGGCAAGGAGATCATCAAGCGCCTGTGGGCCCTCGGGATGATGGGCGTGAACATCAATCACGACATCGACCACGACACCGCCACGCTCATCGCCAACGAGTTCGGCTACCAGATCGAGTCCACCGCCTTCCGCGAGGACGAGGTCCTGGCCGACTCGCAGGTCGAGGACTCTCCCGAGGATCTGGTGACCCGCGCCCCGGTGGTCACCATCATGGGGCACGTCGACCATGGCAAGACCTCCTTGCTCGACGCCATTCGCAAGGCCAACGTGGCCGGAGGCGAGGCCGGAGGCATCACCCAGCACATCGGCGCCTACAAGGTCCACTCGGATCGCGGCGACGTGGTGTTCCTCGATACGCCTGGCCACGAAGCCTTCACGGCCATGCGTGCGCGCGGGGCCATGATGACCGACATCGTGGTGCTGGTGGTGGCGGCGGACGACGGGCCGATGCCCCAGACCGTCGAGGCCATCAACCACGCCAAGGAGGCCGGGGTCCCCATCCTGGTGGCGGTGAACAAGATCGACAAGCCGGGGGCCAACCCCGATCTCATCCGCAACAAGCTGGCCGAGTTCCAGCTGGTGCCGGAGGAGTGGGGCGGCGAGACCATCTTCGTCAACGTGTCGGCCAAGACCAAGCAGGGGGTCGACAAGCTGCTCGAGATGCTGGCGCTGCAGGCCGAGGTGCTCGAGCTCAAGGCCAACCCGAAGCGGGCGGCCAAGGGGTACGTGGTCGAGGCGCGCCTCGATCGCTCGCGCGGTCCCATCTCGACCCTGCTGGTCGAGGAGGGGACCCTGCGCATCGGGGACATCGTGGTGGCCGGCGAGTTCTCCGGGAAGATCCGCGCGATGCTCAACGACAAGGGTCAAAACATCACCGAGGCCGGGCCCTCGACCCCGGTCGAGCTGCTGGGCGTCGACGGGGTTCCGGACGCGGGTGAGATCTTCAACGTGGTGGGCGACGAGAAGGCCGCCAAGAGCCTGGTCGAACACCGGCGGGACTCGCGCAAGAAGAAGGAGACCACCGGGCCGGCGCGGGTGTCACTCGAGAACATCCTCGACAAGATCCGGGCGGGCGAGGTCAAGGAGGTCAAGATCGTGCTCAAGGCCGACGTGCAGGGCTCGGCCGAGGCGGTGTCGGCGGCCCTGGCCAACCTGTCCACCCCCGAGGTGCGGGTGAACGTCATCGCGTCGGGCGTGGGCGGAATCACCGAGTCCGACGTGACGCTGGCCAAGGCCTCGGCCGCCATCGTGATCGGGTTCAACGTGCGCCCGGCGGGCAAGTCCTCGCAGATGGCCGAGCAGGATGGGGTGGAGATCAAGCTCTACCAGATCATCTACGAGGCCATCGACGACGTGAAGAAGGCCATGGTCGGCATGCTGGCGCCGGTCCTGCGCGAGAAGGTCACGGGCCGGGTGGAGGTGCGCAAGGTCTTCAACATCCCGAAGGCGGGGGTGATCGCCGGATCGTTCGTGACCGAGGGCAAGGTCTCGCGCAAGTCGCAGGTGCGGCTGATCCGCGACTCGGTGGTGGTCTACACCGGCCGGGTGGGCTCGCTGCGGAGGTTCAAGGACGACGCGAGCGAGGTGTCGGCGGGTTACGAGTGCGGCATCAGCATCGATGGGTACAGCGATCTGCGCGAGGGCGACATCATCGAGTCGTTCGAGATGGAGTCGATCGCGGCCACGCTGTCCACGCCCACCTCGGCGACGGCGGCGGGGGCTCCGGGCTCGGCGCCGGGGGCGAACAAGCGCTAGGCGCCGCCGCCGCCGCCGCCAGCCCGGCGCGAGAGGTGCCAGTCGAGGTCACACACCCATGACGGTGGGAATGGCACGTTTGACGTTGTTCCTCTCGGCGAGCCATTCGCTGAAGGACAAGCGCATGGTGTTGCGGCGGATCAAGGCCCTGGTGCAGGGCAAGTTCAACGCGGCCATCGCCGAGGTCGGCGACAACGATCTGTGGCAGCGGGCTGCCCTCGGGGTGAGCGTGGTGGGGCACGAGCGGAAGTTCACAGAGACCATGCTCGACGAGGTCGTTCGATTCATCGAGGCTCACGCCGAGGTGACCCACGTGGATCGAGAGCTGCAGAGCTTCAGCCAGGCCTTCGGCCTCGGCGCCGGAACCGAACACTGGCAAGGGTGAAGCAAGGTGAGGCAAAGGTGAGGAGAAGGTGGGTGAACCAACCATGAAACAGCGCACGGAACGACTGGCCACCGACATCCAGGCCGCCCTCGGGGATCTGCTGATCCGCGGCGAGGTCAAGGATCCGCGGGTGCGGAACACACCGCTCATCACCATCACGAACGTCGAGGTGACGGGGGATCTGCGCGAGGCCCGCGTGAAGTTCACGGTCTTCGGGGCCGATCCCGACAGCCTCGAGCGGGTGCGGCAGGGGCTGACGGCGGCGCGGGCCCACCTGCAGCACGAGCTGGCGCGACGGCTCAAGACCCGCAACACGCCGCTGCTTTCGTTCGAGGCCGATCGTTCGCTGGAGCAGGCGTTCGAGGTGACGCGGCTCTTGCGCGAGGTGAATGCGGCGGATGCGGCGGCGGCGGCGGGCGCGGCCGTGGCTGCGGGGACGGAGACGGCGGGGGGGACGGGGACGGCGGGGCACGAGGACGAGGAAGGCGACGAGGACGAGGACGAGGACGGGAAGAGGTGACGGGGGTCTTGATCGTCGACAAGCCGGTGGGGCCGACTTCGTTCGCGGTCGTGAGGCAGATCAGAAGTGTCTTGGGGGTGAGGAAGGTGGGGCATGGGGGGACGCTCGATCCGCTGGCCTCGGGGGTGTTGCCGGTGTGTGTCGGGGAGGCGACCAAGCTCGCGCAGTTCCTGCTCGATGCCGACAAGGAGTACCTCGCCACCATCCAGCTTGGCGCCGAGACCGAGACCGATGACCGCGCCGGCGCGGTGACGGCCACCTATCCGGTCGACCACCTTCGGGAAGCCGACGTGGCCGCCGCGATCGAGGCCTTTCGGGGCGGGCGCACCCAGATCCCGCCGATGTTCTCGGCGCTCAAGCACCGCGGGCGTCCCCTTTACGACTACGCCCGGGCGGGTGAGATCATCGCCCGGGAGGCGCGACCCATCGAGATCTTGGAGTTCGAGCTGCTCGCCTACCGGCCGGCCCCGGATGGGGCGGCGGGTGAGGTCCCCCTCACGGCGGGGCCGGCCGTGGATGTCCGGGTGCGCTGCTCGAAGGGGACCTACATCCGGACCCTGGCGCGGGATCTCGGATCCGCCGTCGGCAGCGGGGCGCACCTGGCGGCGCTCAGGCGGACCCGGTCGGGGCCCTTCGACCTCGGGCGCGCCGTGCGGCTGGAGCAGATGGAAGCGGGGCAGGTGGGGGCGACGGTGATGGGCGCGCTCATCTCACCGGCCCACGCGCTCGTCGATCTCCCCGCTGTCCACCTGACGGCAGATCTCGAGCGCATCGTATCCCAGGGAAAGAGCGTGACGTGGGCGCAACTCGGCCCCGTGTCGGAGCTCGGGACTGGGGGCATCGGGGGCCTGACCCGCTTCCTCGGTCCTGGTGGCGCCCTGGTTGCCGTTGCGCGTCGGGCGGCCCCGGACGAGCGGGTGCGGACCCTGCGGGTGTTCGGGTCCGGGTCCCCGGACGCCCCCGCGCACGCGCCGAGCGGTCAAGCGGCGAATCCCGGGGTATAAAGCCGCGTTCCGTTTGACTCTCCCGCCCTTTTGAGAGAAATTGTCGCCCTTTCGAAGCCCGAAGCCCCCTCGACACCCAACGCGACAGACAGGAAGTGAACACCGATGGCTCTCGTAGCAGAACGCAAGGCAGAGGTCGTTTCCAAGTTCGCCCGCGCCCCCGGAGACACCGGCTCTCCCGAGGTTCAGATCGCGCTCTTGTCCGAGCGCATCACCTACCTGACCGAGCACTTCAAGGTTCACATGAAGGATCACCACTCGCGACGTGGTCTGCTCATGATGGTCGGGCAGCGCCGCCGCCTGCTCGACTACCTCAAGTCGAAGAATCTCGAGCGATACCGCACCGTCATCGAGTCGCTCGGCATCCGCAAATAGGTCTTCCGTTCAAGGACGTGATTCCTTGCCGCGCGCGCGGGTCGCGCGTGGCGGCAGGAATCCCAACTGGTGACGGTAGCGATATTCATCCTTTTTCTGACCGGTCGAGCAGCCCGTCCGCCGAGGTGTCGCTCGGGTCTCCTGCCTGCCAGCGCCTCGGCGCCTTCTGGCAGCTCGGGGCCGGGGTGCCCCTTCGAGGTCAGCCGGTGCAGATCTCCCAGGCTCGAACGCTCAGAAGAGGGACGAATCGCGCCGTCTCCGCTCACAGCAGGAGTCAGCCATGTTTGTTCGCGAAGGAGTCAGTCTAGGAGGCCGAGATCTCACCATCGAGACGGGTCGGATGGCCAAGCAGGCCGACGGCTCGGTGGTCATCCGGCAAGGTGACACGATGGTGCTGGTGACCGCGGTCGCCGCATCGACCACGCGACCGGGGGTAGACTTCATGCCCCTCACGGTCGATTACCTCGAGAAGACCTCGGCGGCCGGGAGGATCCCGGGGGGGTACTTCAAGCGCGAGGGCCGGATGACGGAGGTCGAGATCCTGACCTCGCGCCTCATCGACCGCCCGTCGCGGCCGCTCTTCCCCAAGGGCTGGCGGTTCGACACCCAGGTCATCGCCATGGTGGTGTCGAGCGACCGGGAGAACGTCTCGGACGTGCTGGCCATGACCGGGGCGTCGTGCGCGCTCTTGATCAGCGACATCCCCTTCGCCGGGCCCTACGCCGGCGTGCGGGTGGGCCGCATCGACGGGCAGTTCGTGGTCAACCCGACCTTCTCCGACCGCGAGAAGTCGGATCTCGATCTGGTGGTGGCCTGCAGCCGCGACGCCATCGTGATGGTCGAGGGCGGGTGCGCCGAGGTCGCCGAGGACGTGATCGTCGACGCGCTGATGTTCGCGCACAAGGAGGCCCAGCCGCTGCTCGACCTGCAGGAGAAGCTGCGAGCGGCGATCGGCAAGCCGAAGCGTGAGTTCATCCCGCCGGCCAAGGATCCGGCCATCGTGGAGCGGGTGGGGGCCCTGGCCTCCGAGAAGATCCAGGCCGCCATGGCCATCCGCGAGAAGCAGGAGCGCTATGCCGCCCTCGAGGCCTGCGGAGGCGAGATCAAGACCGCGCTGGCCTCGGAGTTTCCCGAGCGGGGCCACGAGATCGGGGACGTCTACGAGTCCCTGAAGAAGAAGCACCTGCGTGAGCTGGTGCTCACGACGGGCCGGCGGATAGACGGCCGCGGCACCACCGACATCCGCCTGATCACCAGCGAGGTGGGGGTGCTGCCGCGCACGCACGGATCGTCGCTGTTCACCCGCGGCGAGACCCAGGCCCTCGTGACCACCACGCTCGGGACCAAGCAGGACGCCCAGCACATCGAGGCGCTGGTGGGCGACATCGACAAGCGGTTCATGCTGCACTACAACTTCCCGCCCTTCTCCACCGGCGAGACCAAGCCCCTGCGCGGCGCCAGCCGCCGCGAGACCGGGCACGGCAACCTGGCGGAGCGGGCCCTGACCCGGATCCTCCCGGGGGAGAAGGACTTCCCCTACACGATTCGCATCGTGTCGGAGATCCTGGAGTCGAACGGGAGCTCGTCGATGGCGTCGGTGTGCGGCGGGACCTTGGCCCTGATGGACGCGGGGGTCCCGATCAAGACCCCGGTGGCTGGCATCGCCATGGGCCTCATCAAGGAGGGCGAGCGGGTGGCGGTGCTCTCGGACATCCTCGGCGACGAGGACCACCTCGGGGACATGGACTTCAAGATCTGCGGGTCGCGCGCCGGCGTGACCGCGGTGCAGATGGACATCAAGATCCAGGGGCTGACCCGGGAGATCCTCGAGACGGCGCTGCGGCAGGCGCGGGAGGCGCGGCTCTTCATCCTCGGGAAGATGGCCGAGACCCTGACCGGGCCCCGCCCGGATCTGTCGCAGTTCTCGCCGCGCATCACCACGCTGCAGGTGAAGCCGGATCAGATCCGCGAGATCATCGGCCCGGGGGGCAAGACCATCCGCGGCATCACGGCGCAGACCGGGGTGGCCATCGAGGTGGACGACGACGGCACGGTGCACATCGCGTCGCCGGACGGGATCGCGGTCAAGAAGGCCATCGACATCATCAAGGGCCTGACCACCGAGCCCGAGGTGGGGGAGTTCTACCTGGGCGTGGTCAAGCGGCTGGCCGAGTTCGGGGCCTTCGTGGAGATCCTGCCGGGCACCGACGGGCTGGTGCACATCAGCGAGCTCGACGAGAAGCGCGTGCGGGTGGTCGAGGACATCTGCAAGGAGGGCGACGAGATGGTCGTCAAGGTCATCGGCATCGACCGCGCGACCGGCAAGATCCGGCTCTCGCGCCGGGAGGCCCTCGGCAAGAACCCGGACGTGGTCCACAACTTCCGGGCGGCATCCTAGGAGCGTGGGGGGGCGAGC
>Ga0265342_10004806_pt1 | contig 10484 bp, 5 predicted proteins | sample 4CB327metaG_FD_203125 | JGI IMG/M metagenome (GOLD analysis project Ga0265342, IMG submission 203125) | Rhizosphere microbial communities from Carex aquatilis grown in University of Washington, Seatle, WA, United States - 4-CB3-27 metaG | ecosystem: Host-associated > Plants > Roots > Rhizosphere...
GGCATCGATCTTCTCGTCGTCAACCTCTACCCGTTCGAGGAGACCGCCGCCTCCGGCGCCGACGAGCGCACGATCGTCGAGAACATCGATATCGGCGGCCCGGCGATGATCCGCGCTGCCGCCAAGAACCATGGCTATGTCGCCGTCGTCGTCGATCCCGCCGATTATGCCGAGGTGCTGGCCACCGCAGAGGCCGGCGGCACGTCGCTGGAACTCCGCCGTCGCCTTGCCGCCAAGGCCTACGCCCGTACCGCCGCCTACGACGCCGCCGTGTCGTCATGGTTCGCCGGCGCCACCGGCGAGCCGCTGGGCAAATGGAAAAGCTTCGCCGGTACGCGCTCGGCCGTCACGCTCCGCTACGGCGAGAACCCGCACCAGTCGGCGGCGCTCTATCTCACCGGCGAGAAGCGCATCGGCGTCGCCACCGCCAAACAGCTCCAGGGCAAGGAGCTGTCCTACAACAACATCAACGACACCGACGCGGCCTTGGAGCTCGTCGCCGAGTTCGATCCGAAAGAGTCGGCGGCAGTCGCGATCATCAAGCACGCCAACCCGTGCGGGGTCGCCGTCGCGCCGACGCTGGCGGAAGCCTATCGCCGCGCCTTCCTTACCGACACGTTCGCGGCCTTCGGCGGCATCATCGCGCTGAACCGGCCGCTCGACGAAGAGGCCGCAACGGAGATCGCCAAGATCTTCACCGAGGTGGTGATCGCCCCCGGCGCCACGCCGGAAGCCGAGCGCATCCTCGCCGTGAAAAAGAATCTCCGCCTGCTCATCGCCGATGGCCTGCCTGATCCGCGCGCCGCTTCGCTCACCGTGCGCAGCGTCGCCGGCGGCCTCCTGGTGCAGGATCGCGACGCCGGCATGATCGCCGCCGCCGACCTCAAGGTCGTGACCAAGCGTGCGCCGACGGAGAAGGAACTGACCGACCTGCTGTTCGCGTGGAAGGTCGCCAAGCACGTCAAGTCCAACGCCATCGTCTACGCAAAGGACGGCGCCACCACCGGCATCGGCGCCGGCCAGATGTCGCGGCTGGACTCAGCCATCGTCGCTGCCCGCAAGGCCGAGGACGCCGCGAAGGAAGCGAAGCTGCCGCAATCGCTGGCCAAGGGTTCGGTCTGCGCCTCCGACGCCTTCTTCCCGTTCCCGGACAGCCTGCTCGTCGCCGCCGATGCCGGCATCACCGCCGTGATCCAGCCGGGCGGGTCGCTCCGCGACGCCGAGGTGATCGCCGCCGCCGATGAGCGCGGACTCGCCATGGTCGTCACCGGCATACGCCACTTCCGCCACTAGGCGGAGCGCCCGGTCACCTTCGCCAGCTCCGCCGCGATCCGCTCGAACACGCCCCGCCAGTCGCCCGGCGCCGTCTGCCGGAAGAGGCGCATCGTCGGGTACCACGGCGTGGCCTCGCCGGCGCGGAGCCAGCGCCAGTCGGGATAGTGCGACAGCGCCAGCCACACCGGCCGGCCGAGCGCGCCGGCAAGATGCGTCGGCCCGGTGTCGGACATGATGAGGAGGTCGAGGTTCATCATCGCCGCCGCCACCTCGCGGAAGCCGTCCGGGTTACCCGTGATCTCCTCGCCGAGCTCCTCGATCCGCATGCCCGCCGGCGGCGACTTCAGCTGGTCGGCGCCGGCCCCGGCCGCCTGCAGGCTGATGAAACGGACGCCGGGAACCGCCGCAAGCGGCGCGAACTCGCCGAGGGCGATCGAGCGCTCGCGGTCACGCAGATATTTGGGATTGCCCTGCCAGACGAGGCCGACGCGCAATCCTTCTTCGCCGATGCGCTCCCGCCATCTGGCGATGCGTGCCGGATCCGCGGTCAGGTACGGAACCGTGTCGGGCACCGTCTCGACCGTCGTCCGGAACACAGCGGGCAGGCTCATCAGCGACACGCGGTAGTCGAAATCCCGGAACTGCCCGTTGGTGTCGACCACGTCGACGCCCGGGAAATTGTCGGCAAGCAGCGCGCGGATCGCGAGCGGCACGCTGAGGACGATGCGCGCCGCGCGCCCTTCCAGGAGGCGCACGTAGCGGACGAACTGCAGCGTGTCGCCGAAGCCCTGTTCGGCGAACACGAACAGGCGCTTGCCGGTGATGTCCTCCCCCCGCCAGGTGGGCAGCGCCGGCTGCGGATCGCTGCGGCGTTCCGGCTTCCGGAGCCGCCACTCGTGCTCCTGCCAGCCTTCCGTCCAGTCGCCGAGCGCGAGCCTGAGGTACGCCCGGTTGTTGTGCGCCACCACGTTGTCCGGATCGCGCACGAACGTCTCGTCGAACGCCGCCAGCGATGCCTTGGGGTCGCGGTCCATCCGCGCCAGCGCCAGCGCATGGAAGTAATCGGTATCGTCGGCGCCATTGCGCCGCGCCTGTTCCAGCGCCGCGATGCTTTCCTCGGCCCGCCCGAGCTCGGCGAGCGACTTGCCGAGGACGACGCAGGCGACGACATTGGCCGGCTCGAGCTGCAGCGCCGTTTGCGCGGCGGCGATCGCTTCGTGCGGCCGCTGCAGCGCCGAGAGAACGATCGCGCGTGAAGTGTGGTCGCCGCCCGTGGCATCGCCCCGGGCGATCAGCGCGTCGATGAGGGCGAGCGCCTCGCCGGCCGCCCCGCTGCTCGTCAGGATGCCGGCCCGCAGATGGATCGTCTCGTGGCTGTCCGGCTCGATCGCCGCGGCGGCGTCCACCGCGGCCAGCGCCTCATCGAAGAGGCGCAGATCGCGGAGCGCGCTGGCACGCCCGAGATGCGCCGTGAGGTAGCGCGGCTTGAGCTTCACGGCGGCGCTGAAATCCGCCAGCGCCTCGTACGGTTGCTTCAGGGCGAGCCGCACGCCGCCACGGTTGACGTGCGCTTCGGCGAACCCGGCGCGGAGGGCAATGGCGCGGTCGTAGGCGGCGACGGCATCGGCAAGGCGTCCGAGCGCCTTCAGTGCGTTGCCGCGGTTGAAATGGGCGGCGGCATAATCCGCCTTCAGCCGGATCGCCTTGTCGGCGGCGGCGAGCGCCTCCTCCGAGCGGCCGAGCGCCTCCAGCGCGGCGCTCCGGTTGGCCTGCGGCTCCGCGGCGCCGGGCGCGGCCCGGATCGCGGCCTCGAAGGCCTTCAGTGCCTCGCGCGGCTTGTCGCGCTTGAGCAGGATGTCGCCGGCGAGGTTCTGGCCGGTCGCGCTTTTTTCCGCCGCCTTGTCGGAGGCGAGCGCTGCGAGCGCCTCGTCGTAGCGGCCTTCGCCGTGGAGCTTTACCGCCTGGACGAGAAGCTTTCTGAGGGCGGCAGCGCGGTCGGGCGGGCTTGCGGTCAACGCCATGAGGAAGGAAATCGATCGCCGGGGAATGGTTGGCGAAAGTTTAGAGCAGCACCGCACTGGCGCGGCAACTCCCGTTGTGTTTTGCGGCCGCCGCACCACAAGCTGTCGCGCTTGACTCTTTTCCTATTCTCCGGAATCAATAGAACGAAACAGGAACACTTTCCTCTTCGAGTCTCAGGCAGCCATGCGCTTCAGCGCTTCCATGGCCCAGGAAACTATTGCCCAGACGCCGACCGCGATCGCCGGTCTCCGGGAACGCCTGGCGATTCTGGGCGAGACCGCCTGGGGAAAGGCGGGACCGGCCGATGGCCATGAGCCGCCGCGCATTGCCTTCGGCATCTCCACCATCGATGCGCGCCTCGCCGGCGGGCTACGCCGCGGTGCCCTCCATGAGATCCGTGCCGCCGCCAGCCGTGACGCCGCGGCCGTCACCGGCTTTGCCGCCGCCCTGCTCTCCCACATGCCCGCCGCCGATCGCCGGCCGATCGTGTGGATCGTGGAGGCTTCCGCCGCCCACGAGACCGGCCTGCCCTATGCGGCCGGGCTCCGCTATTTCGGCATAGATTCGCGCCGGCTCATCGTCGTCAGGGTGGCGCGCCCGCTCGATGCGCTCTGGGTCTTCGAGGAAGGCCTGAGCTGCGCCGGGCTCTCGGCCGTGGTCACCGACCTCTACGCCAACCCGCACCAGCTCGACCTGACCGCCAGTCGCCGCCTGGCGCTCCGCGCCGCCGCCCATGGCGTCACCGGCTTCTTTCTGCGCGCCTCCGCCCATCCCGAGGCCGGCGCCGCCAACACCCGCTGGCTGGTCGCGCCGCTGCCCGCCGCCGAAGGCGACGAGCGCTACCCCGATGGCATCGGCTTTCCCGCCTGGCGCCTGACACTGGAACGCAACCGGCAAGGCGCTACCGGCACCTTCGACGTGGAGTGGAACCATGGAAGCTTCCGCGCCTTCTCGGGCCGGGCCGCCCGTCCGGCGAATTCTTTCCCTGGCGCTTCCCTATCTCCCGACCGACCGGCTGCATCGCCAGACGCGGGGAAGATCGTGGCGCTCCGTCTCGATCGCGACGAGCTCCCGCGCGAGCAGCGCCGCCTCAGACTGCAGGCAAGAGGGTGAGGAGCGGTTTGCGTCAGCAAACGAAACAAGCCGGTGGCTTGTTTCGAGTGACGAACGCCTGAGCGCAAGCGAAGGCGGGGATACGTCACAGATCGCATCCGCCCCGCCCCTTGCCGTCATCGCCAAGGTCAGGAACGCGCTCCGCCTCGTCGCCCTCGACGAGGCGGCCGGGCGCCTCGGCCTGACATCAGGCATGGGCCTCGCCGATGCCCGCGCCATGATCCCGTCGCTGGCCGTCGCCGACGATGACCCGCCGGCCAACGCCGCCCTGCTCGACGGGATCGCCGACTGGGCCGAGCGCTATACGCCGCTGGTCGCCCGCGATGGCGACGGCCTCCTCCTCGACATCACCGGCTGCGCCCATCTTTTCGGTGGCGAGGAGGCGCTGCTCGCCGATTGCCTGGCGCGTCTCTTGGCGCAGGGATTCCTGGCGCGCGCGGCAATCGCCGATACCCCCGGCGCCGCCTCGGCCCTCGCCCGCTTCGCCGGCAATGACGCGACCCCACAAGGCGCCACCGCCACCGCGCTCGCTTCCCTTCCCGTCGCCGCGCTGCGCCTCGATCCCGAAACTGCCGCGGCGCTGGCGCGCGTCGGACTGAAGCGCATCGGCCAGATTGCGGACGCGCCGCGCGCCCCGCTCGCCGCCCGCTTCGGTCCCCTCCTGCTTCGCCGTCTCGATCAGGCGCTCGGCCGCGAGGAAGAGGCGATCGACCCGCGCCGCCCACCGCCCGTCTTCATCGCCGAGCGCCGCTTTGCCGAACCGATCGCGCGCGAGGAAGACGTCGGCGCCGCGCTGACCTCGCTCGCCGCGACCTTGTCGGCGAGCCTCGAGCGCCATGGCGAAGGCGCCCGCCAGCTGGAGTATGCGCTGTTCCGCGTCGATGGTGCCGTGACGCGCATCGCCGTCGGCGCCATCCGTCCGCTCCGCTCGCCGAAGCTGATCCTTGCCCTCTTCCGCGAAAAATTCGCCGCCTTCGGCGATGACCTCGACGCCGGCTTCGGCTTCGACATGGCGCGCCTGTCCGCCCTCGTCACCGCGCCCGCCGATGCCGCGCAGACCGACCTCGTCGGCAACGACGATCCCGCCGCCGATGTCGCCGGCCTCGTCGACAGGATCGGCGCGCGCCTCGGTGAAGACCACGTCACGGCCATCGTCGAGCACGCCACCCACATCCCCGAGCGCGCCGAAAGCCTCGTGCCCCAAATATTTGGACGAGAGGCTGCCCTTGGCGGCCGGCCGCATGCAGCGGGGCCACCGCCCGATGGCGCACCCCGTCCGCTCCGACTTCTGGCCCATCCCGAACCGATCGTCGCCACCGCCGAGATCCCGGACGGCCCGCCGGCGCAGTTCCGCTGGCGGCGCGCCCTCTACCGTGTGATCCGCGCCGAAGGGCCGGAGCGCATCGCCGCCGAATGGTGGAACGGCGACGGACCGACGCGCGATTATTTCCGCGTCGAGGACGAGGCCGGCCGCCGCTTCTGGCTCTATCGCGACGGCCTGTTCAGCGAAACCGCCCTGCCGCAGTGGTACGTCCACGGCCTGTTCGCATGACCACCGTCGTTCCCTTTTCACCGCGCGAGCGCGAGAAAAAGCCGCCGCCGTCAGCCGCCGATCCGGCACCATCGCCGACTTATGCCGAGCTTGCCGTCACCTCGAATTATTCCTTCCTCCGCGGCGCTTCCCATCCCGAGGAGATGGTCCTGCAGGCGGAGTACCTCGGCATCGCCGGCATCGCCGTCGCCGACCGCAACACGGTGGCCGGCGTCGTCCGCGGCTGGACGCAGCTGGAGAACCTGAGGGAGAAGCGGAAGGAGAGGAAGGAGCCGGCCCCGAAGCTGAAGTACGTCGCCGGCTGCCGCCTCGCCTTCCGCGATGGCGCGCCCGACGTGCTCGCCTGGCCGACCGACCGCGCCGCATGGGGCCGCCTCTGCCGCCTGCTCACCCTTGGCAACCGCCGTGCGCCGAAGGGCGAGTGCCACCTCGACCTCGCCGACCTCATGGAATGGGGGAGCGGCATCATCCTCGGCGTCATGCCTGGCGCACATATCGACGAACCGCTCCGCGCTGCGCTCACCAAGCTCGCCGCCGCCTTCCCCGGCGACGTCCGCCTGATGGCGAACTGCACCTATGCCGGCGAGGACGAGCTCCGTCTCGCCGCGCTCGCCCGCCTTGCCGCCGGAAGCGGCGTGCCGCTGATGGCGACCAACGACGTCCACTACCATCATCCCGATCGCCGCCCGCTGCAGGATGTCGTTACCTGCGTCCGCGAGAAGACGACGCTGGCCGCCGCCGGCTACCGCCTCGCCGCCAACGCCGAGCGCCACCTGAAGCCGCCAGAGGAAATGGCGCGCCTCTTCCGCCGCTATCCGGAGGCGCTCGCCGAAACCCAGCGCGTGCTCGCGCGGATTACGTTCGACCTCGGCGAACTGCACTATCTCTATCCGGAAGAATCGACCGGCGGGTTCGGCACGCCCGACGCGGCGCTTGCCCATTTCGCCTTGGAAGGCGCGAAGTTCCGCTATCCGGACGGCATCCCGGACAGGGTCCGGACGAAGCTCGCGGAAGAGCTGAAAATCATCGCCGGGCGGCAGTACGCACCGTACTTCCTTACCGTCCACGATATCGTCCGCTTCGCCCGCGACCCGAAAAATAACATCCTCTGCCAGGGCCGCGGCTCGGCGGCGAACTCCGTCGTCTGCTATTGCCTCGGCATCACCGAGGTCGACCCCGCTCACGCCAACCTGCTGTTCGAGCGCTTCATCTCGCCCAACCGCAACGAGCCGCCCGACATCGACGTCGATTTCGAGCACGAGCGGCGCGAAGAGGTGATGCAGTATATCTACCGGAAATATACGCGCGAGCGCGCCGGCATCGCCGCCACCGTCATCACCTACCGCACGCGCTCGGCGATCCGCGACGTCGGCAAGGTGTTCGGCCTGTCGGAGGATACCGTCGGCGCGCTGGCCTCGACCACCTGGGGCTGGTCGAGCGACGGCGTGCTCGACGAGGACGTCACCCGCGCCGGGCTCGACCCCGCCGAGCGCACGCTGAAGATGGTGCTGGAACTCTGCCGCGAGCTGATCGGCTTCCCGCGCCATCTCTCCCAGCACGTCGGCGGCTTCGTCATGACCAACGACCGCCTCGACGAGACCGTGCCGGTGATGAACGCCGCCATGGAAGACCGCACCCACGTCGAGTGGGACAAGGACGACCTCGACGCGCTCCATATGATGAAGGTCGACGTGCTGGCGCTCGGCATGCTCTCCTGCATCCGCCGCGCGCTCGATTTCATCGCCGACAAGTACGGCACGCGCTACACGCTGGACACCATCCCGAAGGAAGACGGCGCCGTTTACGAGATGCTCGGCCGCGCCGACACGGTCGGCGTCTTCCAGGTCGAGAGCCGCGCGCAGATGTCGATGCTGCCACGCCTGAAGCCGCTGGAGTTCTACGACCTCGTCATCGAAGTCGCGATCGTGCGCCCCGGCCCGATCCAGGGCGGGATGGTGCATCCGTATCTGAAGCGCCGCGAAGGCAGCGAGGATGTCGAATATCCTTCGCCGTCACCGCAACACGGCGACAAGGACGAATTGGAAAAAATCCTGAAGCGCACGCTGGGCGTGCCGCTTTTCCAGGAGCAGGCGATGCAGATCGCCATGGACGCCGCCAAATTCACCGCCGCCGAAGCCGATGGTCTGCGCCGCGCCATGGCGACTTTCCGCAGGAACGGCACCATCGGCAACTACCGCGACCTGATGATCGGCCGCATGACCGAGCGCGGCTACACGCAGGAATTCGCCGAGCGCTGCTTCCGCCAGATCGAAGGCTTCGGCGACTACGGCTTCCCCGAGAGCCACGCCGCGAGCTTCGCGCTGCTGGTCTATGCCTCGGCCTGGATCAAGGTCCACTACCCGGACGTCTTCGCCGCCGCGCTGCTGAACGCCCAGCCGATGGGCTTCTACGCGCCCGCCCAGATCGTGCGCGACGCCGAGCGCCACGGCGTCATCGTGCTGCCGCCCGATGTGAATCACTCCGACTGGGACTGCACGCTGGAGCCTGTCCCGACGGATCATCGCGGCGGCGAACTCCATTCCCGCCACATCACCATGGCCAACGCCATCCGCACGCGCTGCGCCGTTCGTCTTGGCCTTCGCCAGATCAAGAGCGTGCGCGAGGACGACGTGACCAAGACGCTGATGCCGCTCCGCCACCGCGGCTACGATTCCGTCCGCGACCTGTGGCTGCGCACCGGCCTCGCCCGCGCGGCGATCGAGCATCTCGCCGATGGCGACGCCTTCCGTTCGCTCGGCCTCGACCGCCGCGATGCCCTGTGGGCGGCGCGCGGCGAGGGCGCGCTGAAGGCGAAGGACCGCCTGCCGCTGTTCGACGTCGCCGCCTATGCCGACATCCGCAAGGAACCGGATTTCGGCCTGCCGCCGATGCTGCCCGGCGAGCACGTCGTCCACGACTACCGCTACCTCAGCCTGTCGCTGAAGGCGCACCCGCTGTCGTTTCTCCGCGCCGAGCTGGCGGACCGCCGCATCGTACCGGCCGCGGTGCTGCGCGACCTGCCAAGCGGCCGCCGCGTCACCGTTTCCGGCCTGGTCATCACCCGCCAGCGCCCGGGCACCGCCAAGGGCGTCATCTTCATGACCCTGGAGGACGAGACCGACATCGCCAACATCATCGTCTGGCCGAAGACCTACGAGCGCTATCGCCCGGTCGTGCTGGGCTCGCGGCTGGTTTCCGTCACCGGCAAGGTGCAGAACGCCAAGGGCGTCGTCCACGTGGTCGCCGAACAGATCGACGACCTGACGCCGCTCCTCGGCCGCCTCTCAGCCGATGCCTCCGATCTCTCCGCGCTCGCCCGTGCCGATGAGGTCACGCGGCCCGGCGACGACCAGCGCGGCGCCCACCGCCATCCGAGGAACGTCCGCTTCTTCCAGGACGGCGACCAGGCCAAGGCCACGCACGCCGTCATGCCCAAAGGCCGCAATTTCCACTGATTTTCCACCGATGGTGGCCGTGGCCGCCCGCCGCTGCTAGTCTCGCCGCGATTTGGCCAACGGAGAACTGCGTCATGGGCTGGTGGATACTGATCGCCGTCATCGTCGTGATCGCGATCTTCCTGATCATCACCTACAACCGGCTGGTGAGCCTGCGCCAGGTCGTCGGCCAGGCGTGGTCGGACATCTCCGTGCAGCTGAAGCAGCGGCACGATCTCGTGCCCAACCTGGTCGAGACGGTGAAGGGCTACGCCGCGCATGAGCGCGGCACGCTGGAAGCGGTCACCCAGGCCCGCAACGCCGCCGTCAGCGCCGCCAATCCGCAGCAGCAGGTCGCCGCCGAGAACATGCTCTCCGGCGCGCTCCGCCAGCTCTTTGCGTTGTCCGAGAATTATCCGCAGCTGAAGGCCAACCAGAACTTCCTGCAACTGCAGTCGGACCTGTCGGATCTGGAAAACAAGATCGCCGCCTCGCGCCGCTTCTACAACAACGCGGTGCAGGAATATAACGCCTCGATCCAGCAGTTCCCGGCAGTGGTCGTCGCCGGGCCGCTCGGCTTCCACGCCAGCCAGTTCTTCGACGTCGACGAGAGCGAGCGCGCCGCCGTCAACACCGCGCCGCAGGTGAAGTTCTAGGCGGGCGGCGGCCGTAGCCGCAGCAGCGAGGCAAAGCCATGCTCGGCAGCTACGGCCTCCGGACCTACATTTGGAACAACCGGCTGAAGTCGCTGGTACTGCTCATCGGCTTCCCCTTCCTGCTGTTCCTCATCTGCTTCGGCTTCGCGATCATCTTCGCGAGCTTCGACGAGCCGACGGTGAGCGAGGGCCTGCAGGACGCGCTCGCCATGACGCCGAGCCTGATCCCGTTCGCCGTGGGCGCCGCGCTCGTCTGGTTCGTCATCGCCTGGTTTGCCAACACCGGCATCGTCGCACTGGCGACCGGCGCCAAGCCCGCCAACCGGCGCGAGGAAACGCGCCTCTGGAATATCCTCGAGACGCTGTGCATCAGTCGCGGCATCACCATGCCCAATCTCAGGATCATCGAGACGCCGGCGATGAACGCTTTCG
>Ga0265342_10004810_pt1 | contig 10479 bp, 8 predicted proteins | sample 4CB327metaG_FD_203125 | JGI IMG/M metagenome (GOLD analysis project Ga0265342, IMG submission 203125) | Rhizosphere microbial communities from Carex aquatilis grown in University of Washington, Seatle, WA, United States - 4-CB3-27 metaG | ecosystem: Host-associated > Plants > Roots > Rhizosphere...
TCGATTCGAGGTGTGCGGCCTTCTTTGCAGAGTCTTTAGACAATCGGAAAGAGGGACGCGAGAGGCCGAAAGCATGGGAGAACCCGAAAGGAATCTTCACAGGACACGGATGCCGTGCTTAAATCAGGGCAGTTTAAGAGAGACTTCAGATCAATTATCCGTAAAGCCTCGAGGACCAGAATAAATGTGTGCCGGCTAAATATCCGGGGTGGGCGCTAGGACAATTGGGGTGATTCCAAGCCGCATTGCATCCTGGAGTATCTGAGCTTCCGGTTACCTCCGTGTTAGTCGAATGCACCATGGTGGTATTGACCCAAAGAGCTCAGCCAAGCAAAATCACGAACACGTGATGTGCTCAAAAAGTTGATCAAATTGTTCGACTTGGACAGATTCTCCCCAGTTGAAAATTCCCAAGAAGTGATTGGGATTGACGAACGTCCTTGAGTTGCTTGCGCAGTTCGACGCGCTGAGAACTTCACTTCACCATCGCGCACGATGAAACGGACCGGCAATTTTATGATTCGGATTGGGCTGCTTTCGGAAGACCGCGCACTGCAACCGCTTTTGGCATCCGCCCTGGGGAAAGACTTCCAGGTTGAGCTTGCGACCAGCGAAGAAGAGGTCGACCGCCAAATTCGCGCAGCGGAATGCGATGTTCTGATTCTCGATCTCGCATTGAATGCTGCACATCTCAAAGAGCGGATCGAGTGGTCGCACCGGACGATCGCGCTGCAGCTGCCGGTTGTGGTGCTCGCCGACGACGCGATGCGTGCAACTGCACTGGAATTGGTCCGCCTGGGCGCGTTCGGATATTGTCGCCGGCCGCCTTCGATCCGTGAATTGAAAGCAGTTCTTTCCCGGGCGAGCGAGACATCGCTGCTACGGAGGCAACTCCAGACTGTTCCGCGGCGCGTGGAGCCGATCACAGCCTGCGACCGGCTGATTGGGACGAGCCCTCAGATTCGGCAGGTCTATCAACTCGTTAATCGAGTCTGCAATCTCAATGCATCCGTACTGGTGACTGGAGAGAGCGGAACCGGCAAGGAATTAATCGCCCGCGCCATTCACAATCTCGGCAGCCGCGCGGACAAGCCGTTTGTTGCTGTATCGTGCGGCGCAATTCCTGAGTCGTTGATTGAAGCTGAATTGTTCGGACACGAAAAGGGAGCATTCACGGGCACGGTCGGATCGCGTGAAGGCTATTTTGAGCAAGCCCGCGACGGCACGCTCTTTCTGGATGAAATTGGCGATCTGAGCCTCTACACGCAGGTGAAATTGCTGCGGGTACTGCAACAGATGGAGTTCAGCCGCCTGGGCAGCAGCCGACTGATTCCGTTGAAGGCGCGCCTGATTTTTGCCACCCACCAGGATTTGTCGAAGCTTGTAGCCGAAGGGAAATTCCGGCAGGACCTCTACTACCGCATTCACGTCATCCGGATCTGTTCACCTGCGCTGCAGGATCACGCGGAAGATGTGCCGCAGATTGCTTCCCACTATTTGCGCCATTATTCGCAGATGTTCCAAAAGCCGATGGAGGCTATCGGGCCGGATGCGATGGCGATGCTTCAGAGTTATTCCTGGCCTGGTAATGTGCGCGAACTGGAAAACACGATTCAGAGGGCGATTATTCTTGCTCCCGGTATGACAGTTCGACCGGAAGACCTTCCGCTTAACATGCACGCGGACAAGGTCATCGACATCAGCGAGTACAATCCGGACGGGACGTTCGAACGCCAGTTGCGCGACTACAAAATCAAATTGGCAACAGAAGCGGTTCGCGATAATAACGGCAACAAGACACTGGCCGCCCGCAGTCTGGGTATTTCCCGTGCCTACCTGCATCGCCTGATCCGGCACTCGGACCCCGAGATTATCTTCGAACCAGAGCGGATTCGGTCAGCTTCCGCGTCAGCTTAATCGTTCTTAGAGCTTTGGCACACCCGCCTCGACTTGGATGGTACGCGCCGGCGCGTGGAACGCCGCCGATCTGCCGTGCAATCGACCGGAACTGGTATAGTGCTCACATCATGTTAAGGCGCTTGGCGATGTTTATCGCACTGCTGATTTGTGCGCAGATGCCTCCGTTGGGTTCGGCGCAGGCGCCAAGCGACTCCGCATCCACTCCCAAAAGTCGAAACGTAACCGGTCAGTCAGCAGCGCCGGGAACGTCTCCTGACGCGGACTCGGCTGCGGGCGCGAATGCCAATCAGACTCCGCAAATCATCGTGAACCCGCCGGCGCCCCCCGTTCCGGAATGGGGATGGCGGGAGCAGGGCGCGTGGGCTGCAAGCATTGTGCTGGCGGTTTTGGGCTATGTGGGCATCATGCTGGCGTTGCGCACACTAAAAAAGATCGACCAGCATATTGAGATAGGCGCTGCGACGGCCCAGGCCGCGATGGAAAGCGCCACCGCTGCGCTGTCTCTGGCCCAGGCAATCACCAATTCAGAGAGACCCTGGATCGTTGTGACGGTGGAACCGTTCCTGACCATGGAGAGCAGTTTCAAGGTGATGGCGGCAAACCGGGGACGCAGTCCGGCACGGATTGTGGGCTCGGTCGACCAGGTGAAGATCGCAGTCGACGATAAGAAGCTTCCCAAGTTTCCCGAATTCGACGCCGGCGAGGCAGGAGAAGTTCCCGAGCCGATCGTGCTGCTGCCGGGCGAGGCGACGGGCGTCTGGGCCTTCAACCGGGAAGACCTGCCCGCCATTTGCAAGGATGCTGAAGCCTTGAAGCGAGTGGAACGCTGGCAAGAGATTTTGTTTCTATACGGCAGGATTACCTATACCGAATTAAATGCCGCAGACGATAAGCAAATACACGAGACCTTCTGGTGCTGCCGCTATATCCATGGTGAAAAGAACAGCGCACTGGTAATGGCCGGCCGGCCCGAATACAACAAGCATAGCTGAAGCGGAATGCCGCAAAGCAGGCCGCAAGACCGGGCTCGGTACGCGGCGGTGTGCAGCGAGAGGAGTATGCCTGTCCGCTTTGCTAGACTTCTCGAAGGCCGGATTTCCATAGTCCCCGAGCATCCGGCTGCGCACTTGTCCTGAGGAGAACCAATGCCAGTTGTCGAACTCGCAGGAGTGACCAAGGCCTACGAGAACAAGGTTGCCGTGCGCGATCTGAGCTTATCGATTGATGCGGGACAGATGTTTGGCCTGCTGGGTCCGAATGGCGCGGGGAAAACCAGCACCATTCGCATGATGATGGGCATTACGCTACCCGACTCGGGACAGGTGAGCTTGTTTGGAAAGCCATTCGACCGCAAGAGCCTGGAGCGTGTGGGCTATCTGCCCGAAGAGCGCGGCCTCTACAAGAAGATGAAGGTCATGGAGCAGCTCGTCTTCTTTGGGGAATTGCATGGGCTGACAAAAGAAGAAGCTCGCAAGCGAGCGACATCCTGGACGAAGCGTCTGCAGATTGACGAATCCCTCGGCAAGAAGACGGAGGAGTTGTCGAAGGGGATGCAGCAGAAGATCCAATTCATCGGATCGCTGTTGCACGACCCCGGCCTGATCGTGATGGACGAGCCGTTCAGTGGACTCGACCCGGTCAACGCGAAACTTCTGGAGCAGACGCTGCTGGAACTGAAGGATGAAGGAAAGGCCATCGTGTTTTCGACCCACCGGATGGATCAGGTTGAAAAACTATGTGATTCAATCTGCCTGGTCAACCGGGGCGAAGCCGTACTGACTGGCAAGGTGCGGGAGATCAAGTCACGCTATGAGCGCAATCATCTGATTGTCGAATTCGACGGGAGCGCGGACTTTCTGAATAGCCCTGAAATTGCGGAAGCGAAGAATTTCTCGGGGCATGCGGAGATTAAGTTGAAACCACAGGGTGATGCCCAGAAGCTGCTGCAGCAGGCGTCGGCGGGGGCGAAGATCTTCCGGTTCGAACTGGTGGAACCGTCGCTGGAAGAGATTTTCATCTGTACGGTGGGAGGCAAAGCTGATGCGTAACACGCTGCTGATCGCAAGACGCGAGTACCTCGAGCAAGTGCGCGGCCGCGCCTTCAGGATGACTACCGTTGGTTTACCCGCGGTGTTCGCGGTGATCGTGGGCGTGGGATATCTGTCGAGCCTCGGACTCGGATCACACCGGCATATGGCGGTCGCAGCGTCCGATCCAGTGCTGGCGAAGGAGATTCGCGACCAGTTGGTGGGCGACAAAGAGGCCAAGGCGCGAGTGGACGTGGTTGCTCCCTCAACGCCAGAGCAGCGGGCGGAACTTGTGAACCAGGTGTTGAGGCAAGAGCTGGATGGACTGCTTTGGGTTGACACGACGCCGGGTAAGGAGCCCATCGCGACCTACACATCGAAGTCGTCTGGAGACTTTATTACCGGGGCACGGATGGAGTCGGCTTTGTCTCACGCGATGTTGGACGCGCGCCTGACGGCGGGTGGCATGAAGCAGGGTGAAGCGGACACCCTTGTGGATGGCTTGCCGATTCAGACCTACCAGGTGAAGAAAGATGGAAGCGTTGTGAAGAGCAATGCGGAAGCTTCGTTCTGGAAGGGCTACGTGATGGCCATTCTTCTGTCGATGACCACGTTGATTTATGGCATGAACGTGGCACGATCGATCATTCAGGAGAAGACTTCGCGCATCTTTGAAGTGATGTTGGCCATTGCGAAGCCAGGCGACCTGTTGGCGGGAAAGCTTATCGGCGTGGGCGCCGTGGGTTTGACGCAGATTGGCATTTGGCTCGTGGCTGGCGCGGTGATTCTTTTCTCGCCGCTGGCGGCTGCGGTGATGACGGGGCGATTTGCCGTGCATTTCACGTGGACGGAAGCGATTCTGTTTCCGGTGTACTTCGTGCTGGGTTATTTGCTCTACAGTTCCCTGTTCGCGGGCCTGGCGGCAACATGCGAGACGGAGCAGGAACTACAAATGTACATGCCGCTGGCTGCGGCGCCGACCTGGCTCAGCTTTGCCCTGATCGTGCTGATCATGAATGACTCGAATTCGTTCTGGTCCGTGGCTGCATCGTTGTTTCCTCCTACCGCACCAATCATCATGTTTCTGCGCATGGCGTCGGAGATTCCTCCGTTGTGGCAGATCGCTTTGTCCATTGCATTGATGATGGTGAGCATTGTCGGCGTGTTGTGGTTTGCGGCTCGGCTGTATCGCGTGGGCATCCTGATGTATGGAAAGCGCGCCACGCTGCCGGAGCTGGTGCGGTGGCTGCGGTATAGCTAGCTGAACAACACGACGCTGCCAGGCGCGGCTAGAATCGGAAGAGTGACCATCGAAGACAGCCCCAGATTTACGCTGGGCCAGCGCATTGTGCTGGCCGTGGTTCCGCGTGTGGTTTGGGCACTGACTTGGCTGGTCGGGTTTACATGGCGCTTTGAAGTCATTGCCGAAGAGGGTGTGATTCCGGTGCTCTTCGGACAAAAGCCCGGCCCGGAGATCTACTGCTTCTGGCATCAGTGCGTGCTGCCCTGCACCATGTATTTCCGGCATTCGAAGGCGGTGATTCTGATCAGCCGCAGTTTTGACGGCGAACTGATTACACGCATTCTGAAGATGTTTGGATTTGATGCAGTGCGCGGATCGAGTTCGCGTGGCGCCCGCGAGGGACTGCTGGGGTTGAACCGCGTGATTGAAACCGGCCGTACAGCGATTTTTACTGCGGATGGACCGCGTGGGCCGATTTATCAAACCAAGATGGGGCCTATCAAATTGGCCCAATCGACCGGTGCGCCGATCGGTGCGTTTCACCTGGAGCCGGAGCGGGCCTGGACCATGCGCTCATGGGATCGCTTTCTTGTGCCCCTGCCGTTCACGCGTATTTGCGTAAGCTGGGCGCAGTGGACCCATGTGCCGGCGGACTTGCCTGCCGACCAGTTCGAGACCAAGCGCGCGGAATTGAATGCGGCCTTGGAGCGGGCGCGCTCGCGAGCCTATGCATATTTTGGAAGGGCGGGAAAGTGAGCGGGATGGGGACCCAGTTGCGCGTCGCCGATTTCAATTTCGACTTGCCGCCGGAACTCATCGCGCAACAGCCGCCCGCCGAGCGTGGGTTGAGCCGGATGTTGGTGATTGATCGCAGGGACGGCGCGCTGCGGGACTCACGGTTCAGCGAATTCCCCTCCCTGCTTCACCCCGGCGACCTGCTGGTGCTCAACGACAGCCGGGTGATTCCAGCGCGGCTGTATGCAAGGCGGACAGTGGTCCGCGACCGGCGAGAGCCCAGCGGGCTGATCGAGGTTCTGCTCACCGAGCCGGCTGGTGCCGACACATGGCGCGCGCTGGTGAAACCGGGGAAAAAAGTAGGAATCGGCGAGCGACTGGTGTTTCCGGGCCCCCTGGGAGAACCGGCACTCGATGCGGAGGTGCTGGAGCGCGGCGAGTATGGGGAGCGATTGCTGCGCTTCGCGCCAGTGAACGACTTTTTCGAAGTACTCGACCGGATCGGCCATATGCCGCTTCCGCCGTATATCCGGCGAGAGGATGCGGATGCGGATCGAGAGCGCTATCAGACCGTGTTTGCGGACCAACGAGGATCTGTTGCCGCCCCCACAGCGGGTCTGCACTTTACGCCGGGGATGCTTGAGGAGATCGCGGCCAAGGGCGTCGAGATCGCACGCGTAACGCTGCATGTGGGCCTGGGCACGTTCGCACCTCTGCGGGTCGACCGCCTGGAGGACGTCAAGTTGCATCGTGAGCGCTACAGTGTGCCCTCGGCGACTGCGGAGGCACTCAATCGCGCCCGCCAGGAGGGGCGCAGGGTGGTCGCGGCAGGGACAACAGTTGTGCGTACGTTGGAGGCGGCGTCCTTGGAGGCAAAGGAGGGCCTGCTATCGGCCGCGAGCGGAAGCACCGATATCTTTATTTCTCCCGGATTCCGGTTCCGGGTGGTCGATGCCCTGCTGACGAATTTTCACTTGCCGCAGTCGAGCCTTTTGATGCTGGTGAGTGCCTTCGCGGGCCGGGAACGGGTTCTTGAGGCCTATGGTCACGCGGTTGGGGCGCGGTACCGCTTTTTCAGCTACGGAGATTGCATGTTCCTGGGGTAAAGTAGGCAGAGACGATTCCGCGGAAGCCGACGGATTGCCTGCTTGTGAAGAGTTAATAGGTGAATTGTACGAAAACAGGCGCAAGGAGGGGTAGATCGTGCGCGGTTACACCCTTCGAGTGCTGATTGAGTAACCAAGGTACTAACGTCTTCAGCCTACAGGGATTGCGAACCCGGTGGCCGGGTGTGTACCCTTCGCTTCAACGGGAATAGGATCGTATACCACCGTGTACACGATAACAGTACAACTTCAGTGTATCGCATTGAATTAATACAGCTTGACTTATCATGTTTTGGAGGGACAATTGCATACATATAGACGTCACCTGTATTCAGCTTGGGGAATGAGGGGGTAGAGTTGCACTCGATCGCGTGGTGGCCGACTGTTTTTGTTCTGGCAGTCTCGACATTCACAGATCTACGCAGCCGCCGCATTCCAAATTGGCTGGTCTTGCCGTTTTTGGCAAGCGGAATTCTTGTGTCGTTCGGGCCGGAAAACTGGCATGGGATTCGGATTAGCCAGAGTCTGGCGGGAATGGGCATGGGACTGGTGTTATTTGGAGTTCTCGCCTGGATGGGCGGGATGGGTATGGGAGATGTAAAGCTGTGCGCAGCAATCGGCGCTTGGCTGGGCCCGAAGCAACTGTTTCTGGCATTGGTCATGACCGGAATCGCGGGAGGGGTCATGGCGGTGGGATGGGCCGTTCTCGGCGGATTCTCCGGTGAGCTTTTTTCAGGCACGGGCGATTTGTTGTTTGGGCGGAAGAAGCGGGGAGCGGACGATCAACCGAAGATGACCCTCTCCAATCCGATGGCACGTAAAATGCCGTATGCGCCGGCAATCGCGTTCGGCACACTCATATCGTTCTTTGCGGGCTGATACAAACGAAGGTGCCGACAGCGCGGCGAATAGTAGCAACAGAAGTAGTACAGATCAATTCATAATAAGAACGTAAGCAGCCAGGAGTAGCAGACCGGTAATGTCGACCAACTTTCAAGGCCCAGATCCAGATCCAATCAGTTCAAGCGGACTGTCCGTAGCCCTCATCGGCCCCCACGATGCGCGGCGCAGGATTGTTGCCAATGCACTTGCAGATTCAGAAGCGTCATCGGTACGGGAGTTCACAGCGTATCCGAGCAAATTGAACGACGTACCGCGGATGATGGAACAGAATTACGACGTTGTGATCATCGATCTGGACAGCGACCAGAACTACGCGCTGGAACTAGTGGAAACCATTGCCGCCAGCGGCACGGTGACGGTGATGGTCTATTCGATGAGCAACGACCCCAACCTGCTGATGAATTGCATGCGGGCGGGGGCTCGTGAATTCCTGCCGCACCCTATTGCGGCGACGGCGCTCAATGAAGCGCTTACCCGCGCATGGGCACGCCGGCCGGCGTCAAAGACCGGAACAAAACAGGGTGCAGGCGGCAAGGTTTTGGTTTTTCTTGGGGGGAAGGGCGGCTCGGGGGTTACGACAGTAGCCTGCAACTTTGCCGTATCTCTGGTGCAGGAGTGTTCCCAGAGCGCATTATTAATTGACCTGGATCTTCCGTTGGGCGATGCGGCTTTGAATCTTGGGATCAGTCCCCAGTTCTCAACCGTGGATGCGCTGCAGAACTACAGCAGGATGGATCAGAATTTTCTTTCGAAGCTTCTGACCAAACATAGCTCCGGCCTGTTTGTGCTGGCCGCGCCAGGCAAGTTTCCGCAGGTGGAAGTGAGCAACGAGGCCGTGGAAAGGCTGGTCGCAATTGCCAAGCAGGCATATGACTTCGTAGTAATTGATGCGGGCTCGAGATTCGATTTGAGCGGCACCACCCTGGTGGAGCGCGCCGATACGGTTTATTTAGTGATGCAAGCTGGAATTCCAGAACTCCGCAACTCGCATCGCGTGATTTCGGAATATTTCAAGAGTGGCGGATCGAACCTGGAGATCGTGCTGAACCGTTTTATGCCGCGATCGGGCGGTGTGGATGAAGAACATATTTCGAAGGCCCTGACCCGGCCAGTGCAGTGGAAGATTCCCAGCGATTACGTGACGGTGCGTCGCATGCAAAACGAAGCGACTCCCCTGGCGCTGGAAGATTCGATGATTGCAAGAGCGATTCAGGATATGGCAAGAACGGCCTGCGGGATGCCCGCAAAGCCGGAAAAGAAAAAGGGATTTAGTTTATTCGGTTAACCAGGACGATTGATTAAAAATCCTGTTCATGGGAATGGTGCAACGTGGAACATCTAAATCTTGAAAGTTTTAAATCAGAAGTACACCGGACTCTGATCTCCAAACTGGATCTCGAGAAGCTTTCCCGTGTGAACTCGAACCAGGCGCGCCAGGCTGTGTCCAGCATCATTAGCGAGATCATCAGCGACCGGCGTGTTCCGCTGAGCTTCGATGAACAAGAGAAGATCCAGACCGATCTTCTGGACGAGGTGTTCGGCCTTGGCCCGCTGGAGCCCCTGCTGAAGGACCAGAAGATCTCGGACATCCTTGTCAACGACAAGGACCATGTCTTTATCGAAAAGGGCGGCCTCCTGACGCGGGCAGACGCATCATTCCGCGACGATCGCCACCTGCTGCAGATTATCGATCGCATTGTTTCGCGCGTGGGACGCCGCGTGGATGAATCTTCGCCGATGGTCGACGCGCGTTTGCCGGATGGCTCGCGCGTGAACGCCATCATTCCGCCGCTGGCGCTGGATGGCCCATCCCTGTCGATCCGGCGATTTGGTACGGGCCCGCTGGCGGCAAACCAACTGGTGCAGCTGAAGAGTATTTCAGCGGAGATGATGGAGTTGCTTTCGTCAGCAGTCCGAGCGCGCCTGAGCATTCTGATCTCGGGCGGTACCGGCGCCGGTAAAACGACGTTTCTGAACATTCTTTCGCAATACATTCCGCAGAACGAGCGCATCATCACGATCGAAGACGCGGCTGAACTGCAGTTGGCGCAGGAAAACATCGTACGCCTCGAAACGCGGCCGCCGAACGTGGAAGGCCAGGGTGCGATTCGCCAGAGGCAACTGTTGATCAACAGTCTCCGTATGCGTCCCGATCGCATCGTCATTGGCGAGGTTCGTGGCGAAGAGGCATTCGACATGTTACAGGCCATGAACACGGGTCACGAAGGTTCGATGACCACGGTCCACGCCAACACGGCGCGCGACGCATTGACCCGTCTGGAATCGATGGTGGCCATGAGCAACCTGAGTCTGCCTGAAAAGACGGTGCGTCAGCAGATCGCCTCGGCGCTCACCATCGTGGTGCAATGCACGCGACTGAGCGACGGTACGCGTAAGTGCGTAAGTATTCATGAGATCACCGGCATGGAAGAGAACGTCATCAGCATGCAGGAGATCTTCACGTTCCAGAAGAAGGGGATCGGGCCCAATGGCAAGGTGCTGGGCGTTTTCAAGCCGAGCGGCATCCGGCCCCGCTTCCTCGAAC
>Ga0265342_10004811_pt1 | contig 10476 bp, 9 predicted proteins | sample 4CB327metaG_FD_203125 | JGI IMG/M metagenome (GOLD analysis project Ga0265342, IMG submission 203125) | Rhizosphere microbial communities from Carex aquatilis grown in University of Washington, Seatle, WA, United States - 4-CB3-27 metaG | ecosystem: Host-associated > Plants > Roots > Rhizosphere...
GCTCGAATGCCAGCGCATTCTGCCTCAGTGTGGCTGGAGCAGCTGTCGGCTGGCCCATACAAACGGCTGACACCAACAGAGACGCGCCGAATATGTGCAGGAGGGTGGCCGTCTTGAATTTCCTTTCCATCGGCGCGCAACTCGAATCAGCCTTCAGGGCGATTGAACAACTGATTCAGATTATCAAGCCCACGAAAAGGAAGGCGAGGGAATATGCGTCGCGGATGCCCGCTCCGTTTTCCCTCGCCTGAAATTGTGGCCGAATAGGCCGGCCCATTCTTCGGTCGCAACTGCCGATGACCGTGCTTTAGCTGTCCAACGCCGCCGAGAAGTGCAACAGCGGCGAATTCTTGAAGTGGTATGAGCAGTCTTCAACGCGATCACCGAGCACTTTGATCTTGTCGAGATTTCCCTGGCCCATTCCTGCGTCGGTCATGGAGGAGAGATAAAGAATCTTCTTCGAGTCGTAGCCCATGAGGCGTGCGCTGAGAACGTCAGCCGCAAGCGGGTCGACACTGGCGACGGCGATGCGCGAGTCGACCGGTGTGCCGCGTGAAGGGCCATCGCCTTCCATGCCTGTGAATCCATCGATTACTGCCAGGTCAGGGAAAACATGCTGCGCCATGTGGAACATGTTGAAGTGAATAATGTCATTCGGCTCGCCGTGCGGGCCCATGTGCATATTATTTTTGTCGCTGGTCTTGTAGTCGTTCATAGGCGCGCCCAGCAACATGTTTTTGAGCGACAGTGTGACGGACGCAAATCCGTGCGTCTTCATGATCGCGGTGGAGATGATGTAGAGATTGGGATCGAGGAACGGCGAACAGATGCGGATCTTGACCGGCTGATTATTTGCGCCGATGGTGTAGCGATATTCATAGCCACCGAGATTCAGGTCGATCAGCTTGACCTTGTACTTCTTCTGCAGGTCTTCATACCCGTAGTTCTTATACCCGGCAAAGGTGCCTTCCTTGGTTGCGGTCGATTCGCCAATGAGAATTTCCTTTTTGTAGTGCGGGCGCAAAAATTCAAGAATGCCGCGAACGGCATCGACGTGGGTAGCAGCCAGTTGCTTGTTGGTTTGCACAAAGTTGGGCTTGATGAGAATTTGCTTGCCCTGGATGCCGCTGAACACCTGGTTCTCAATGAGCTTGAGGGCCTTGTGGATGTTCTCGCTGCGATCGTTTCCCTTGATCAGCGCGACGTTGGAAACTTCATCCGGCGGATGAAAGAGGCTCAATCCTCCGCGGCTGCGGAAGCGCGGCGGCTCCAGAACCTTGGCGTAAGCGCCGAGGGTTCCGGCAGGAATCGCTGCGGCGCCCAACATGCCAGCGCCGATTGTTTTGACTAAATCACGCCTGCTCCATCCGTCACAAGACCTCATAGCCGCGGCTCCTTTAGTGTGGGAGTTACCCAGGCTCTCAATTGAACGGCAGTTCGGGCGCGGCGGGATGTGACCTACCTCACAGGTGTAATGGTCCGGCCAATGATGGTTTGAGTGAAAGTTCCGGTGGGGAGCTTCTACTCGATCCGGAAGACCTACGCGCAAAAACAAAGGGCCGCTCTGCGCGGCCCTTCCTAAGCACTTTGGTTTGTTGCAGAACTTTGGTTGCGGGGGCTGGATTTGAACCAGCGACCTTTGGGTTATGAGCCGGGCAGGTCGCACTAACTTGTTGTTGATTCGACGACTCTTACACCCCCGCAACCGTGATTTCTTGCCTAAATTGCTTCGGTTCTTTGCCTAAGTTTTGCCCAAGTTATTGCTTGCCGTTTAACCGAACCAAATCGCGAACGCGCAAGTTGCACCATTCGCCACCACCGCCACTTGCCACTGAGCAATTCTGAGCAGCCAACCATTTCCTCCACGTGACAGTATCGCCAAATGAAGGTCGGAATTCGAATACGGGCAGTCGAGTTGGATGGTAACAACGGGCCCGTGATGACTTTTTGGGACGGAACGACCGGCGAATGCGTCGTTGAGAAGCTACTCCAGCTTAGGTCAGTTCGAGAACGAGTGAAAATTAAAGATATTCAAAAAGGCCCTATAGGGAAAAGGCACAATCATGACAACCCCGAAGGTGAAGCTTGCTGAGCCACCGACGCACAGCAACAGGGGAAAGCCTCAAACTCTAGTCATTGATGACGATATAGCTGTTGCGGACACGGTTGCTATGGTCTTGAAGTCGGGTGGCTTTGAAGCGGTAGCCGTATACAGCGGTGCAGAAGGCGTGGAACTTGCTCGTCACCGTCCGTTCGAATTCCTCGTGACAAATGTCGTGATGCCGGAGATGAATGGCATTGAAGCAGCGATTCAAATCCACGACCTTCTTCCCAAATGTAAGGTTGTTCTAGTCTCCGGTGACCACTCCGCTGGTGCCCTGCTTCAAGATGTACACTCTCGGGGTTACGAATTCGAAATACTCGCCAAGCCGGTGCCTCCGCTTGAACTTATCCAGACGCTTCGCTCATTCGGAGCCGCACAGTACTCATAAGAACAATAGCGTTGGCATATGCATTGAACAACGGCAGATGGGCGGACCGGGTGTCATGCAACTAAAGTTAATTGACTCCTCGTGAATCTAGGGGTAAGTTGATTGCGTAAAGGGAAGGGGGACAACCTAAAAGATGCAGCAATACTCTTTCAGTGGTACTTCACATGAGGCATCAGAATCCTAAGGCATCGTGCCCCAAACCCTAAGGTTGCCCCAACGGTGAGGATTTATTCGCTGGGACGTGACCGCATTCTTTCACGTTATAGTGCATCCATCGACCCGATGTGTAGCGTGGCAGTTCTTCAAATGGAGCGATGACACTATCGCCCAAGAAGCCCATTAACGGGTATCGCCACCTAGTAATCGCGGCTTGGAAGCATAAGTGAAAAATGACTGGGCACTCGTGGAGATGCGGTGTCCTTAGTTCTACAATCAACCCATAACGGTGGTCGAGGCGTATAGCCTCGGCCACCTTTGTTTTGGAGCGCGAGAGCGGCAGGTAAACGTGCGGGTGGTGCCCACCGGCAAGGCCATCTAAGAATCGGTTGACCTCGCCCATGAGATTTACAATCGAGTGTTCCCAATAGTCCCGCAGAAGTTGACCGGGGAGTGACGAGAATATGCGCTGGCACGGCAATGGTATACAAAGGCCGCTGAGCAAGAATATGGACTGGCACAAGCCAGCTTGGGCTGGATATATTTCCATGGTCGCGGAGTAGCGCAAGACGATGACCGGGCTTTCTTCTGGTTCAGCAAGGCGGCTGCACAAGATTTGGGTGATGCACAGGAGGCTCTTGGATTTGCGTTTTCAAGGGGAATTGGTGTGCCGAAAGACTACACCCAAGCGGCACACTGGTATGGCAAGGCTGCGGAACAAGGGCGTCCCCAAGCACAGAACGAACTTGGCAACCTGTTTTCTTCGGGTAGAGGTGTGCCTCGTGACGTAGTGATGGCAAAAGAGTGGTGGCGTAAGGCGGCAGCGCAAGGCAACGCAAACGCTCGATTAAATCTCCGCTTCAATCCATAGGCGACATACTCGCAGAGTTGGCAACCACCATTGAAACAAGAGTGACCGCATTGCGGCTAACCGATCTTGCATATTTGGAAGATGTGTTGTCATCGCCGGCTTCGCCAACTGCCGCCGAACTGGGCCAAAGCAAGTCGCCAAAAGCAGCAGAGAACGGGCACGCAAGTCTCCGCCGTCACGGGCTACACTGCGTGCGAAACGAAGTCCAGAGAATTGAATCCACAAACTGCGTAAACAGCAGCTTGCCTGCTTTCATCACCATTTTCAGAAGGAGTCCCTGGAATCAGCATCGCGGCGACACCCCAACAGCCCATGCAACTCTTCGGACGTCACCGGGTTGCAAAACGAAATTTGTGAGTTGACCGGACAGTAATGCCAAGAGTGTTACCGCTGATCGCCTGCAATCTCGGGAAGTTGTATTGAAATGACTGCGCCGTAGGTCCAAGCTGCTTATCAGTAAGGGAAGCGTGCTAGATGATCCGACGCTAAAGGAATTCGTTCAATGCGTTTTTCTGAGCATATTTCGGGATCGCCAATAATGTGGGTCGGGCAACAATGGCGCGGGAGAGCGAAAGCGGTCACTGTGATTCAAAATCAGCGACATTTGTTGTATAGATTCCGCTCTGAGGAAGGGCAGACACTTGTCGAATTTGCGCTAACGTTCACGATCTTTATATTTCTAGTCTTTGCAGTGTTCGATTTCGGACACTTGTTCTTCGTGGAAATGGACGTTCAGAACGCCATTCAAGAGGCGGCTCGATATGGGTCGACCGGCAATCATCTGCCGGATCCGAAGAATCCGGGTAATAGTCTCTCGAGAGTGACCTCTATCATTAACACCCTCCAGAACAACGCAATAGGCGTGCAGTTTTCAAGCATTCAAGTTTCAAGCTTGAACGGCGGCTCAGGGAGCGGCGGAGGTCCAGGAGATTTGATGACCGTTCTGGCAACAGTCAAGATGCCTTTGATTACACCGCTGGTTGCGCCGTTGTTCCCGAACGGGCAGTTCACCTTTAATGCGAGTATCACGGTCAAGAATGAACCCTTCCCGCCCGGTCAAACGAAATAGATTGAGGAAGCGCAGATGAAGCTACTCACTAAATGGACAGAGCAATTTGAGGATGAGCAAGGTGCGGCCCTCGTTGAGCTGGCCCTTTGTGTGTCTTCACTGCTTATCTTGGTCTTTGGGGTCATCGAGTTTTCGCAGATAATTTTCGACAATCAAGTGATGACTGGGTTGACCAGACAAGGCTCCAGCCTAGCTTCACGCGGAACGACTCTTACTGATGCGGTGTCGGCACTCGGTGTTCAGGGTGCTTCATTAAATATCGGCACAAAGGGGAGAATCATCGTGACTGCGGTGGCCGCAGATACCAGTGGCAAGCTTTGGATTGTAGACCAGGCGAAATCGCCAACGGGCACCTCGGTAACCAGCGCCGTTGGCTCTGGGATTGGGAATGCAGCCAGTATGCCATCGAGTGCTAACACCGTGCTGAACGCAGGTCAGACGATCTATGTAACTGAGGTGTTTTACTCATACACTCCCATGACACCGATTGGTAGTTTCCTTAAGACGCGTCTTGGTTCCACTTTGTATCAAACGGCGTATTTTTGAGAGGAAGATCAAGTGCATCTTATTCGAAGTTCCAGCACGCATGGGAGAGAGGACGGGCAGATAGCGGTTATCTATGTCCTTCTTTTACCCTTCTTGTTGCTCTCTGTAGGATTCGGAATTGACTTTGGTTTTGGCTACCTTACAAGAACTCAACTTGCGAAGGCGTCTGATGCGGTGTCGTTAGCGGTAATGCGAAATCTAGGCCGAGGGCAGACTCAGGCTACCGCCATCGGGATTAGCGAATTTGCCTTAAACTACGATGCTAACTCGAAGATTAATGCTTCGGCGCCCAGTGTGAGTATTACCTATTCGTCAGACTCTTACGGCGACCCCATTGTGAATGTGGTTGCCACGGCCAAAATCAAAACCTTCTTTATTGGACTTGCGGGCATCAAGACTCTGACCGTAGCTAATTCTTCCCAGGCAACCCGTCCGCCAGTCATCCTTTCATTGGTATTAGACAAATCTGGTTCGATGAACTTGAACGGTGGGGCAACGGCCTTGCCTCCCTCGGTACAGGATTTTCTTGGTTATTTCATTGAAGGCACCGATCGACTTGGAGAAATAAGCTTTGAGTCAATTGCTACTCAGGATGTGGCAATCTCTCAAACGTTCCATTCGCCTATTCAGAATTCCTTGAAGAGCATGGCGTTCGGCGGAGCCACCTATGCCCAAGGCGGCCTGCTGGATGCCAAGGCCCAAGTAATGGGCGTTGCCAGCCCACCGCCAAACTCCGTGCAAGTAGTCGTGTTTTTCACAGATGGTTGGGCCAATACCAATCAGGACACTCTGCGAGGCAGCCTAGTGAACTACGGAGGCTGCTCTCCGGTTGAGGCAGCGGTCGGTTGGTGCAATGCATTTTTTTGCATGGACCCAAATACTGGAGGGACAATCTCATCCAGAAGTGGAAGCGTAGGCTCATGTAATGGTTCCAGCACTTTTACTGCGCAAGACCCAAGTATTACGAATCCGGCCCAGCTTAACACAACGAATGTCAGCCAAGATGCCAAGTATCGTGCGGTCCAGTTGGCCAATACGATGAGGGCTCTAGGGATAACGGTTTACTCGATTGGTTTGGGCGATAAGATCGATCAGACCTATCTCCAGGAACTTGCGAATGACCCTGCCAGTCCGCAGTACAACGCTAACCAACCATCCGGGCTCGCGGAGTTTGCTCCCACGGCGAGTGGACTGGATACTGCTTTCCAAACGATCGCCTCGAAGATCCTCCTTCGCTTGACACAATGAAGCTCTGATAATTTAGCCCCTTCATTCTGACCTAATGGGACGGACTCACTGTCCATGCCCCAAAGAAGGGCTCCTGCTCGCAAATGGCGCACCGCACATTTTGTCAATCTGCTTGAGAATGCCATTCAGCATTCGGCACCAGGCGCCAGCATTGTTATCAATGGCGAGGCAAACGATGAAAGCACCTGCTGCGTTCGCTTTGCAGATATAGGCAGCGGAATCGCCTCGGTCGATCTGCCCCACGTTTTCGAGCGCTTCTATCGCTCTGAGTGGGTGGGGAACCGGGTACTCAACCCCATCCTCAGACAGCTCGGAATCGATAAGAAGCTGAAGGCGATGGGAATCAAGAGATGCGGCAACTATGCATTCAGGCACATGAACGCCACGGTTATGGATGAAATCGGCACTCCGCTCAAGACAAGGCAACATCGCCTCGGGCATGCGCGGATTGAAACCACCATGACCCACTACACGCACAAGGTCGACACAGATGACAGGCAAGCTGCAGATGACCTTGCCCGCGGAAAACGTACTCCATAACGCTCAGGGATAATGACGAAAGGGCGAGGACGATGGAGCGTTTACCGAGGAAGATTTACACCTACGAGTACAAGCTTGAAGCGGTACGTCTGGTTGAGTCGGGGCAGAGTGTGGCGGAGGCGGCGCGGTCGCTTGGGGTAGCCGAGCAGACGCTGTGGAACTGGACTCAGGCTTACAAGACGGGCAAGCTCAAGGCCAACGGTCGCGGGTCGAAGTTGACGGCCGAGCAGATTGAGATCCGACAGCTACGAGCCGAAGTTGCGCGTCTGAAGATGGAGCGCGACATACTGGGAAAAGCGGCGGCATACTTCTCGCGAGGCCAGAGATGAAGTATGCCCATATCTATTGCAGTCGTCATCTCTGGCCGGTTCGGTTGCAGTGTGAAGTTCTGGAAGTCAGCTTCACGGGCTATCACCAGCATTATGTGCGCCGCCAGCAGATCGCTGGCCGCCGCCACATGACGGATGCAGCCTTGCTGGTTAACATTCGCGCCATTCATGCCGAGCTTCGCGGAGCATACGGATGGCCGCGGATGTGGCGTGAGTTGCGTCGTCGGGGCGTGCGCGTGGGCAAGGAACGGGTTCGTCTGACGATGCAACAACATGGCATTCAGGCGCGTGGCAAGCGGAGATTTCGTGTTGCTACCACGGACAGCAACCACAAGTTGCCGATTGCGCCGAACCTGCTGGATCGCAACTTCACCGTCGAGAAGCCGAACAGGGCGTGGACCGGCGACGTGACCTATATCGCCACCGAAGAAGGCTGGCTGTACCTGGCCGTAGTGATCGACCTGTTCAGCCGGCGCATCGTGGGCTGGTCGATGAAGACGACGATCGACCGCAGTCTGGTGATCGATGCGCTGGAGATGGCCTGTTTGCAACGCCGGCCACAAGCGGGCAAGGCGATCTTTCATAGCGATCGCGGCAGCCAGTATGCCAGTGAAGACTACCGTGAAGTGATGAAGATGTATGGACTGATCGCATCGATGAGCCGCAAGGCCAACTGCTGGGACAACGCCGTGACCGAAACGCTGTTCGGCTCGCTCAAGGTCGAGCGGTTGCACGGCGAGAAGTTCATCTCGGTGCGTGCGGCAAAAGATGCGGTGATGGACTGGATCCTCTGGTATAACCAGAAACGAATGCACTCGACGATCGGCTACCAGAGTCCGGTTGAGTTCGAACAAGCCTGGCTGCAAGTGCAGCTCGAAGCAGCCTGAAAAGCAGGTTGTGGAACTATGGAAATCGCTCACGCGATTCCCACACTCCCACAACCTCGACGACGACGGGATTATTCCCTCAACCCCTACGCATATGGGGTACGCATCCTGAGGGCAAGGTCATTGTCGAGGTATTCGCCTGGAGATAGGTGTTGTCTCTGATCAAAGTGCGCCAGAATAACACGGGAACGAAAAGTCCGGTCATAGTCAAGCTGTACAGCAACAGGCTAATGCCCAAAATGGCGACCAGACCGCCCCAACCCAGCCGCCGCCCTAGGTAAGAGGTGGCTTTATGTCGTCCAGCGGTAATTTCAGTTAAGTTATCGGCACATCGCCCCTTTACCCCCAACGTTAAACTGGCATTTTCCGTTAGAACATCGGATTATATACACAACCTTGGGCGAATCCGAAGAGCTGATAGGTAGGTGTCGTCGCCCTGTTTCAGGCGATTCCAACCAAAATCGTAATTGGACCTGAAGCGAAATAGTGTGAGGCTCACGTGCCTGATAATGCCGGAAACTCTGCATTCCGCAATCCAAGGGTCGAGTGGCCCGCCGGACATGTTGCCAACGAGCCTCACTTTTACTGCGCTTACAACCAGACACGCGAACAAATTCTGTGCCCACACGTAGATCTCGTCGATCTTTTGCCTGAAAATCTTCGCGAAAAACTCGCCCTCCTTACTCCCGGATCAGTGAAGGCCCTCTGGCTGGCGCCTTTCCGCGGAATCGTTCAAAGCCATGTGGATTCACCCATTGATCTGCTCTTGCTCGATTGCAACAACCGTGTCTTGGCGATGGCGGAGTCATTCCCCGTGGCGCAGCCCACGACCTGCAATTGGCCGGCTGGAACAGCTCTCGCACTGCCAGTTCAAAGCATTGCCCTCAGCGGCACTCTTCCTGGAGATCAGATGGTTATTTGTTCGCCTGAGGAAATGAAGCGCCGATTCCTTATTCTGAGAGGCTTCGGCACCGGTGCCGGTATGGTTGCTAGCAATCAGGAGACACAAAAACTCCCATCTAACCCGCACAGCGTCGCGCACCATCCACCACCGATCCGCAAGAAGGCGGTGCAGTTAACCACCGGGGAGAAGATCCTCGAGAAACATGCCCCTCCCTCCGCCCCGCCCTCTGCTCCGGAGCAGACCCCGGCCCGCACCGGAGCAGCGGAAACCACAGCGCCTTTCAATAGCCGTGCCAGCTCCCCGAGGAACTGGCCGCGCTGGCTGCTCACCCCAGAACCGTCCGACAAAGAGCGTCCCGACAAAGAGCCCCCCGACAAGAGGAAGTTTCCACGCGAAGTTCTGCCCTGGGTCGCTGCTTACTTCTTTACCGGCGGCCCTCCCTCACCCTCTTCTGTGCGAGACATCAGCATGAGCGGCATGTTCGTCGTCACCGCGGAGCGCTGGTATCTAGGAACAATCATCCGCTTCACGCTCACTGACTGGCGCGTGCAGCCTCCCGACCGATACGTGACCATTAATGCCGAAGCCGTCCGCTGGGGCGACGATGGCGTCGGCCTCCGCTTCCTTTTCCAAAAGCGACGCCGCGGCGAGCACAACCGTACTGTTCCTTTGTTCGTAGACGTAACGCCGCGACAGCTCCACGAATTCCTCCGGTGCTTCAAACCGGGCACAAGTCCGCAGAACTTACGAAACTGACCCATCAACGCCGTGCCCCGTTGCCGCGGAGCATCATTGGCAACTAGCTGCTTGTTTCTAGCCGCTAGCTTTTTATTCCAGTGTGAAACGACATTTCGCGACACAATTGAGGCTTTGCGTCTCATTGAGCAATGGAAGCACCACGCAGAGAAGAGAACTCTAAGCAGAGCGGTACTTAAAACCGGAATCAGGAATAGCACTCCGAAAGGGCACTCCAAAGCGAAGAGGACCAAGCAGCCGATACGTTAACCGTCTCGTTGTTGAGGTATTCATCGGTGAGATTCCGTAGGGCTAGAAGTCAATCACAAGAAAGATGTACATCAGGGAGCAGCAGCGAACGATCGTTCACCTGAAAGTCAACTGGGCTATGACCCTAAAGTGGTTAGTACCTTGCGCAGATTCGATATAGTATGCCTTTAATCCTACTTTTCCACTCAAGAAGCAAGGAGGGAATACCGTCGACCGCAGCAACTCGGCTGAAGGTAATTCTGCCTTTACCACTTGGAAGGCACAATTGTGACAACGTCGCCCAAGATTGACAAGAAGCGAACTAAGCCGGTACTGCGGGGCGGCTGTCCAAACCTGAGTTTCGTTGAAAATTCGAAGAGAGCATGGGAAGAGATGGAAAATGGTGAGAAGCAGAATAATGGGCACATTCAGATTCTGATCTCCGAGGAA
>Ga0265342_10004812_pt1 | contig 10476 bp, 8 predicted proteins | sample 4CB327metaG_FD_203125 | JGI IMG/M metagenome (GOLD analysis project Ga0265342, IMG submission 203125) | Rhizosphere microbial communities from Carex aquatilis grown in University of Washington, Seatle, WA, United States - 4-CB3-27 metaG | ecosystem: Host-associated > Plants > Roots > Rhizosphere...
TGCCCGCCACCAGCGTGGGACGCCTACTGGGACCGCGTATGCTGGTCGCGCCCTTCGTTTTCTCCGTCAACCACACGCTGCCGACCATCGCCGATCCCGAAGAGGCGGTGGAAACGCTCTGGCTTCCAGTGAGCGTGCTGCGGGATCCCTCACGGCACGCGGTCCAGTCCGTGCCCGGAATGCCTCCCGACCAGCAGTTCCCCGGCATCGCCTTGCATGGTGTGCCGTTGTGGGGCTTCACCTACAAGTTGGTCACCGGTTGGCTAGGAGTGAAATGATGCGGATTGTTTTCATTGGCATGCTTCTCGCCGGAGGTCTGATGGCGGATTCCGATTTCGACCAAACCCAAGCGTCGCGCTTCGCCCGCCTGGCGCTCGATTGCGTCCATAAAGAGTACCCCAACAAGATCGCACACTCCCTGAATTCCGATGCCGACGTGCAGCCGCCGCGCAAGCTCACCCCGGCCTTTTACGGCTGCTTCGATTGGCACTCTTCAGTGCACGGCCACTGGCTCCTGGTGCGGCTGGTGCGGCTTTTTCCACAAGCTCCCTTTGCCGCGGAAGCCCGTCGCGCAGTGGCCCTCAGTCTGACGCCCTCCAACATCGCCCAGGAAGTGAAATATCTCGAAACCGACGGCCGTGTCAGCTTCGAACGGCCTTACGGATTGGCGTGGCTGCTCCAACTGGCGGCCGAACTGCGCGAATGGGACGATCCTCAGGCCCATGAATGGTCGGCCACTCTGCGTCCTTTGGAGCAGGCAGTCATCGCGCGGATTTCCGGGTGGCTGCCGAAGCTCGAACATCCGATCCGCACCGGCGAGCACAACAACACAGCCTTCGGAATCGGCTTGATGCTCGACTACGCCCGGGTGGCTGGGAATTTCGAGTTCGGCAAACTGGTGGAATCGCGCGCCCGCGATTATTACCTCAAGGACAAAGCCTGCCCGCTCGCCTACGAGCCTTCGGGCGAGGACTTCCTGTCGCCGTGCCTGGCCGAAGCGGACGCCATGCGGCGTGTCTTACCGCAAGGTGAGTTCGCCGCCTGGTTCTCCGCCTTCCTGCCGCGCGTCGATCTCGAACCAACGCGCGTCGCCGATGTGACTGACGGCAAGCTGTATCACCTCGCCGGCCTGAACCTGAGCCGCGCCTGGATGCTCCACGGAATCGTGTCGAAATTGCCGTCGAGCGACTTGCGCAGCCGTCCGCTCACGGCGCTGGCCGGTCGATTGCAACAGGCCGGGCTCGATAGCGTTAAGAGCGAGCACTACGAGGGCGGTCATTGGCTGGGTAGTTTCGCAGTCTACCTGGTGAGTGGCCGTGGATTGCAGGAGGTCACGCGATGATCAAGAACCGTTCCGCTCCGCCCGGGACAATCGTCCCCTGGCTGGCCTATTCGAATGTAGCCGAGGCAATCGCCTGGCTTCACGGTGCTTTCGGCTTCACCGAGCACCTGCGCACGCCCCCTGAACCAGATGGCTCCATCCACCACGTGCAGCTGACAGTGGGGGACGGAGCCGTGGTCCTTACCACCGCCCTCGATTTCCGCCCGGACGCCCGGATGTTCGTGCCGGTGGCGGACGTCGACGCGCACTACGACCGGGCCCGGCAATTCGGCGCCCGCATCGTCAATCCGCCCAGGACGTGCGAATTTGGCGAGCGGCAGTACACCGTGGAAGACCTGGGCGGCTACAGTTGGACGTTTTCGCAATCCGTGGCCGACGTCGATCCCCGGCACTGGGGGGCCATCGTGGCAAACCCCTAAGCCCGGATAACCAAAGGGTACGTTTTGCAACCTGCCCGAACCGCGCGTATGATGGGAATGCGCGGACGGGGATTTCTCGGATTTCCTTTCTGCTACCATTTCCATAGGGGGCGCCGTCAAAGTCTAAGACTAAGGTGGAGACGAATTGCCTTTTTCCACCTTTCCGGCAACGAAATGAAAATGAAAAAAACACTCCTAGCCGTCGTCGTGGTGGCCGCCGCCGCCGTTCTTGCGCCGCTTTATGGTCCCGGAATTCTAGCCCGTGCGGCCTCGCCCGCGGGTGACGATGTCGATCCCGCCGTCAAGGCTGTAACCTCGGCATTCGCGCTGGTGGAGCAGAATGCTGCCGAGCCCGTGAACACCGAAACTACCTTTTATTCCGGTGTGATACCGGGCATGCTGCACGCCCTCGACCCGCACTCCAATTTCATCGAGTCCAAAGAGTACAAAGAAATGATGCGCAAGCAGCAGGCGCATTACTACGGCGTCGGAATGCAGATCACCGTAGACGGCCCTAAGGTAGTGGTCATGGAGCCCTTCCCCGGCTCCCCGGCCTACAATGCCGACCTGCGGCGTGGCGATTGGATTTCCTCTATCGACGGCAAAGACACCACAGGCATGGACACGCAACAGGTGGCCGATATGCTCCGCGGTCCGCGCGGCACCCAGGTGCGGGTGACGGTGAAGCGCAGCGATTCCACTGAACCCTTTACCGCCACCGTGACCCGCGATTCCATCGAAACTAGTGTCGTGGATGTTTACTGGATTAAGCCCGGCGTGGCTTACGTGGGCGTCACCAGCTTCGAGGCCAACAACATCGAACACGATGTGCAGGCCGGCCTGAGGGCTCTCGATGAGTCGAAGGTCAACTCGCTGATTCTGGATCTGCGCGGCAACTTGGGCGGCCTGGTGAACGAGGCCGTGTTCCTGGCTGGGCGTTTCCTGCGCGACGGCCAGGTAATCGTGTCGCAACATGGCCGCGTGGATGCCGACCAGACCTACAAGGCCAAAGCCAAGGATTCTAAAGACCCGGCGTTGAAGTACCCGATGGTGGTCCTGGTCGATCGTAGTTCCGCTTCGGCCTCCGAGATCGTCTCCGGCGCGCTGCAGGATCACGACCGCGCCCTGATTATGGGCGAGACTACCTTTGGAAAAGGCTTGGTGCAGGCCCAGTTCCCGCTACAGGATGGCTCCGCGCTGCTGCTCACTATCGCCCACTATTACACTCCCAGCGGCCGGTTGATTCAACGCGATTACTCGCACACCTCGATGCTGGAATACTACACCGCCAGGCCCAAGGGCGACGCCCCGGCTCCCACCGACGACATCAAGTCCACCGACAGCGGCCGCAAGGTCTACGGCGGCGGGGGTATCACGCCCGACGAGAAGTATCCGGCCCAGCATTACAATCTGTTCCAGCGCCATGTGCTGACCACCGGCAACCTTCCCTTACAGGACGTTTTCTGGCATTTCGCCGATTCCTACTTTGGCTCCCGGAAGCCCTCTGTTGCCAGCGAGAGCTGGACGCCCGACGCCGACACGATGAACCGCTTCAAGGAATTCATCCGGGCGAAGCAGATCAACTTCACGGATGCGGAATTCGCCGCCAATCAGGACTGGATCCGCGACCACATCCGCCACGAGTTCCTATTCCGGGCGTACAACAAGAAGGTTGCCAACCAAGGCTCGCATCAGACCGATCCTGAAGTGCTGGCCGCCATCGACAACATGCCGAAAGCGGAATCGCTGCTGAAGGAATCGAATCGCGCCTACGCCATGCGGGCAGCGAAGTAGAAGGATACTGAAGTTAGAATGGGCGAGGACTTCCGCCCCTGATGGACGCGTACCCTTCTTGCCGACGTGGCGCAGGCACTCCTGCCTGCAGCGCCGACACTCCTGTCGGCGCCGCCTTGTTGCCCTGGACGGACTCCGCGTGCTGACGCGCGCGGCTCCGAAAGCAAATGAATCCCGAAGTCTTGTTTTTATTCTGACTTCAGTATCCTTCTGACTTCAGCATCCTTCTGCAACCGGAGCCTCCGCCTCCGGTGGTACAATCTTTCACTACATGGGTAGACGCGTGTCGCTGTTCGTGACGTGCATGGTCGACCAGCTCTTCCCCCAGGTTGGAATGGCCATGGCCGACGTCCTGGAACGGGTCGGATGCCACGTCGATTTTCCCGAAGACCAAACCTGTTGCGGACAGCCGGCCTTTAACAGCGGTTACCGCGCTGAGGCGCGAACCGTCGCCCGCCACTTCCTCGATACCTTCGAATCCAGCGAGGCCGTAGTGGTTCCGTCGGGTTCCTGCACAGCCATGATCACCCACCATTTCGCCGAGCTGTTCCACAAAGATCCGGACACACTGGCACGCGTGCATGCGCTGGAAAAACGCGTCTGGGAATTCTCCACGTACCTCACGCAGGTGGCCGGCGTCGAGGATGTCGGCGCGCGCTTAGACCGCGTCGTGACCTTCCATGATGGCTGCCATGGCCTTCGTGAACTGGGCGTGAAGGACGCGCCACGCCGCCTGTTGTCGCACGTGCGCGGTCTGGAACTGCGCGAGATGACGCCGGCTGAAGAATGCTGCGGCTTCGGCGGCACGTTCGCCGTAAAGTTCTCGGAGCTATCGGGCGCCATGGCCCGCACCAAGATCGACGCCATCCAGCGAACCGGCGCGACCACCGTAGTCTCGGCCGATCCCAGTTGCCTGATGCAGATTCAAGGCGCCCTTTCACGCGCCGGGTCGACCGTCGGAACCCTGCATCTGGCCGAGGTCCTGGCCAGCCGCTGACTTTTATGTCTACCGAGTTCGCCCAAAAGTCTCACGAAGCGCTGGTGGATCCCAAACTCCAATTGGCCATCTATACGGCCACCGGCCGCCTCAAGGACAAACGCATCGACGCGGTGGCTGCGAACTTGCTGCCCGATTATCAGGAACTGCGCTCCCAGGCCAACGCCATCAAGAAGCACACCATCGACAATTTGGACCACTACCTCGAAGAGTTTGAGCGCAACGTCGAAGCGCATGGCGGCAAAGTAGTCTACTGCAAGGACGGCACCGAGGTCTCCGACTTTATCCTCGGCCTCGCCAAGGAGCGCGCCGCCCACCTGATTGTGAAATCGAAGTCGATGACCACCGAGGAAGTGGACCTCAACGAGCGGCTGGAGCACCACGGGCTGGAATCGGTGGAGACCGACCTGGGCGAGTACATTTTGCAACTGGCGCACCAGCGGCCGTACCACATCGTCGCTCCAGCACTGCACATGACGCGCTACCAGGTCGCCGATCTGTTCGAGCGGGAATTGCACATACCTCAGGAGATTGTGATTGAGAAGCAGACGGCGATCGCTCGCTCCGTGCTGCGGCAGAAGTTTCTGGCGGCCGACATCGGCATCAGCGGGGCCAATTTTCTGGTGGCCGATTCCGGCGCGGTGGTCATCGTCGAGAATGAAGGCAACGCGCGCCTCACCACGTCCGCGCCGAAGATTCACGTCGCCGTGGCGGGCATCGAAAAAGTGATCCCGCGGGCACAGGACCTCGCGACCTTCCTGAAGCTGCTGGCGCGCAGCGCCACAGGACAGCAGCTTTCGGTGTACACGTCATTCCTCAGCGGTCCGCGCCGCGCCGGCGAAGTCGACGGCCCCGACGAGTTTTACGTGGTCCTGCTGGATAACGGCCGTACCCGTTTGTTGCCTGATAAATCGAAGCGGCAGTCGCTCTACTGCATTCGCTGTGGGGCATGCCTGAACACCTGCCCGGTGTATCGCAAGATTGGTGGGCACAGTTTCCCGTGGGTCTATTCCGGGCCAATCGGCGCCATCCTTACGCCGCAATTCATGGGCGTGCAGCACGAGCCGGCTTTGCCGTTCGCATCCAGCCTGTGCGGCGCATGCGGTGAAGTTTGCCCGGTGAAGATCGACATCCCCAAGGTGCTGCTCGAACTCCGATCGGACGTCAAGAAGTCGGACGCGCGCGAGGGGCGCAATCGACTTGAGAAGCTGGGATTCCGGGCCTTCGCCTGGCTCATGACGCACCCCCGGCTGTTCGAAATGATGGGCCGCATCGGCCGTTCGATGGGTTGGCCCACCAGCACGAAAGGTCCGCTGGGCGCATGGTTGAGCGAGCGCGACTTGCCGCCGCTACCGGCCCACAGCTTCCGCGAAATGTGGAGACGACGCTAGTGTCGCGCGACAACATTCTGCACAAGATTCGTACCGCGCTGGGCCGCGGCGCCGGACAGGCGGTGGCCGATCCTCCGCCCGTGCGTATTGGCGCCCCGGACGTGCCCATGGAAGCGCGTATCGCGTCGATGATCGAGCGCGTGCGTGCGTTGGCAGGCGAAGCTGTCGAGTCCGACGACCCGCGCGCCTACATCGCGAATGCGATCGCCGGAAAGACGGCCATCGCATCGAACGCGCCGTTCCTCGCGGAGTGCGGTATCGCCAGCCTGCCGGGGGTACGATCGGGGATCACCGATCGCGAAGAACTCCGTGAACTCTGCGCCACGATGGACGTCGGCATCACCAGCGCCGATTATGCCCTGGCGGACACCGGAACGCTGGTGATGCTGTCGAGTCCGCGGGAGGCTCGCATGATCTCGCTGCTCCCACCCGCGCACATCGCCGTAGTGCCGCGCGCGCGCATCTTGACGGGCCTCGACGAACTCTTCTCCTTGCTGCCGAATCCCGCTGAGTCGACCAGTTCGATGGTGCTGATCACCGGCCCGAGCCGCACCGCGGATATCGAACAGATCCTCGTCCGCGGAGTGCACGGTCCGGGAGTGTTCAGCGTAGTTGTGGTGTGAGCGCCGTCTGCAGGGTTATCCTTAGGTTGTGAACGATCAGGCCTCAAAATCGGCGGACTTCGCGACTCTCTACCGCCGGGCATTCCAGGAATTCGGCACGCACGCCTTGTGGAACAAGCGTTTTCTGGAAGCGCCGGCGCCGGAGGATGCTCTGGTAATCGCGCGCGCTCTGCGAATTGAGGGCAACCTTGAAGCCCGACGGCTGGCGGAAGAGATCGAACAGGCGTGCCGTGCCGCTATCTAGAATTCAGGGCGAAATTCTCCGTCTCCTGGCGGCACACCGCGACCCTGAGAGTTATGTCGGTGGCAGCACACCCTTGAACAGGCTGTCACCGCGTTATTCCGGCGGCATCGACGTCTTCCATGATCGGGAGGAACGCGTAGCGAAGGCGGCCGAACAGGACTCCGCTTTACTCGCCGCGGACGGCTACAAGTTGAAATGGATCAGGCGGGAACCCGCCATCCAAACCGTGTCGGTGGAGCGCGAAGGTAAGTCGACCAGGCTAGAGTGGGTTGCCGACAGCGATTTTCGTTTCTTCCCGACCAGCAAGGATGCAACTTTCGGCTACATTTTGCACCCCGTCGACCTCGCCGCAAATAAGATCATGGCAGCGGCCGACCGCCGCGAGGTCCGAGATCTGATCGACGCTCTGACCGTTCACGAAACCATACTCCCGTTGGGAGCAGTGATATGGGCGGCCGTGGGGAAATCGCCCGGCTTCACTCCGGAGGGTCTCATCGCCGAGATCCGGCGCAATTCCCATTACCCGGCCGTCGAATGGCGAGCCGTTGCTGCAAGTGAACCGCTGGATCCGCAAGCAATTGTCACAAAGCTGCGCGCCGCTTTGGACGAAGCGCAGAGCTTCGTTGCGCGCATGCCCACGGACCATGTTGGTCTGCTGTACTTGGAGAATGGTCAGGCAGTGTTGCCGGACCCCGGTCGCTTAAATGCGTATCAAACTCACGCGGGCCAGAGACGCGGCCACTGGCCGACCAACGCCGACATCACCGCTGCCATGTTCGAGCGTTACAACGATAACGCGGATTCCTAGCCCCAAGAAACGTGAGAGTATTCCTCTCTTCCGCACCACTACTTCTTTCTGCTGAAATACCCGCTCATCTGTCCGGTGTCCGCCATCGCTCTGGGTATCCTGGTGTACCGCTTTGCACCAGTGCCGCAGTCCCAACTACTCCTCGCCATTGGCGCTCTCCTACTCCTCGGCTTGCTCTCCTGCTACCGCAACTCCCGAATTCTGGCGGGCGTCTGCTGCCTGCTCGGACTTTTCTTCGCCGGCCAACACCTCGCCTTGGTCCATCAACCCGGACCGCCGCCGGAACTCGATGTCGAAGGGCGCGAGATCGTCATCCTCGGCGGATGTGTCGTCGAGCCCCCGGCGATCTCCGGCGAGCGTGAGCGTTTCCTCCTCGAACTCGCTCCCCAGGCGCGCGCTCAAGTCACGCTCTATACCAAGGAGGGCGAATCGCTGCCGGATTTGCGCTACGGGCAGAAGATCGAGGTCGATGCGCGCGTCCGCAAACCGCGTAATTACGGCAATCCCGGCGACTTCGACTACCAGCGCTTCCTCGCGCGCCAGGACATCTACTGGACAGCCAGCGGGAACGCCGGCACGGTTCGCATCCTAGAAGGCCACTGCGGATCGCCGGTCGTCAAGGTTGCCATGGATCTCCGCGCGTCAGTCATGCGCCGCACCGCGCAACTCTACCGCGGCGACGACTATCTCTCCGGCATGATGCAGGCCATGCTGATGGGACAAAACTACCAACTGCAGAGAATCTGGACCGAAGAGTATCGCAACACCGGGACCTTCCACGTGATCGTGATCTCCGGCACCCACGTGGCCATCCTCGCGGCCTTCTTCCTGTTCCTGCTGCGGCTCTGTTTCGTGCCGCAAAACCTGGCCATGCTGCTCACGTCAGCCGCGGCGTGGCTCTACGCCATGACCAGCGGTTGGGGTGCGCCATGTGTGCGCTGCGCCGCTGGCCTCACGCTCTACATGATCGGCTGCTATTTCTATCGCCAGCGGAGACCCCTCAATCTATTGGCCGCCATCGCGCTCGGCTTTCTGGTGTGCGACCCCGGCCAACTCTTCGAATCCAGTTTTCAACTGAGCTTCCTGGCGGTGGCCTTCCTGGGGGCCTTCGCCTCACCGCTGGTAGCGGCCACCTCCGGCCCTCTGATGCGCGGCCTCTCCGACCTCCACGACACCGGCCGCGACCTTCATCTGCCGCCGCGCGTGGCGCAATTCCGGATCGAACTGCGGCTGCTCGTGGAGACGCTGAAGGCGCCCGCGGCCCTCATTACCATGCCGGTCCGCGTGCTGCTTTTCTTCTACGAAGTTGCCGTCGTGTCCGCCGTCATTCAACTCGGCCTCTCGCTTCCCATGGTGGTTTACTTCCATCGTTTGGGGCTCTCGGGACTCTCCGCCAACGCGTTCGCCATTCCGTTGATGGGCCTGGCGGTGCCCGCGGGTTTCGTCGCCGTTTTCACGGGATGGCGGTGGATCGCCGTGTTCGCCGGTTGGATGATGCGGCTCTCACACATCATCGTCGGGTGGCACGCCGCGCATGAACCTAACTGGCGGATTCCCACGCCGCCCGAGTGGCTCGGCGTCGTGTTCTCGATTGCCCTGGTGGCTTTCGCGGTGGCGCGTGGGCGATGGTGGCGGTCGGTCACCGGTGCGATCGCCGCGACGTTGCTGGCGCTGCTGGTATGGCACCCGTTTCCGCCCGAGTTCCATCCCGGCCAACTGGAGATGACTGTGATCGACGTCGGCCAGGGCGATAGCATCCTGCTGGTCTTCCCCGATGGCAAACGCCTGCTGATGGATGGCGGCGGCATCCCGGCATTCGGCCGGCAGACGCGCTCGCAACTCGACACCGGCGAGGACGTGGTAGCGCCCTATCTGTGGAACCGCGGGATGCGTAGCGTCGACATCGTCGCGCTCTCCCACGCGCATGACGACCACATCGGCGGACTGCCGGCTCTGGTAGCCGATTTTCATCCCCGCGAGTTGTGGACCGGCGCCACGCCCGATAGTCCCGGCTGGCGTAAGCTGCGCGAAGAGGCGGCGCGCGACGGCGTGAAGGTGATGCCCTTCGAATCGCCGCGGCATTTCGATTTCGGGGGCGCCTCCATCGACGTACTCGCGCCGCTCGCCGATTACGTCCCCAACGACACGCCGAAGAATAATGACTCCCTCGTGTTGCGCATTCGATACGCCAGCCGCACGTTCCTCCTCACCGGCGACGTGGAGCGGCCCATCGAATACGCCATGCTCGACGGCAACGAGATTCAGCCCGTCGACGTCCTCAAGGTGGCTCACCACGGCAGCCGCACATCGAGCACCGCGAGTTTCCTCGATGCCGCCAATCCGGCATTCGCCATCATCTCGGTAGGCGCCGACAACAGCTACGGCCATCCCAATCGCGATGTGCTGGCGAGGCTGGGCGAACACCACACCGAAGTCCTACGCACCGACCGGAATGGGCTGGTCACTGTCAGGACGGATGGGAAGCATTTGAGTGTGGAGACGTGGAGGTAGAAGCTGTTGGCGGTTAGCGGTTAGCTCTTGGCTAAATGCGCCGGCCGCCGTGCCCGGGCGGAAGCCGAATGCTAACAGCCAAAAGCCAAAAGCTAACAGCCAAAAGCCGGCAAAGCCGCTTACTTCCCCTTCGGCAGTACCTTCTCCCCCGACAGGCTGAACAGATTGTCCCTGAGATCTTTGTTGATCTCCACCTGGTCGGCAAACATCTCGTAGATCCGCTCGCCATTGCGTTCGCGGCGGATATTGCAGGGCCACATCACACCACCGCCGACATTGCGGTATAAACCGAAAATCGTGACTTCCGTATCGAAATCGTGGAACTGCTCATTGCGGCGCCGAAAGGT
>Ga0265342_10004813_pt1 | contig 10473 bp, 11 predicted proteins | sample 4CB327metaG_FD_203125 | JGI IMG/M metagenome (GOLD analysis project Ga0265342, IMG submission 203125) | Rhizosphere microbial communities from Carex aquatilis grown in University of Washington, Seatle, WA, United States - 4-CB3-27 metaG | ecosystem: Host-associated > Plants > Roots >...
CTGTTCCCCAGAAAGGCCACGCGATGACCGAATTCACCACCTGGGACATCCTGCGTAACCTGCTGCTCGCAACGCGCTGGACGATCGTGCTGTCGCTCGCGACGTTCGTATTCGGCGGGATCGTCGGACTGATCCTCCTGTTCATGCGCACCGGCAAGAGCCGCGTCTTGCGGAATGTCGCGTGGGGCTACATCGAGGTGTTGCAGGGCACGCCGCTCCTGATGCAGCTCTTCCTCGCCTTCTTTGGGCTCGCGCTGTTCGGCCTGAACGTGCCGCCGTGGCTCGCGGCCGGCCTCGCGCTGACTTTGTGGACCAGCGCGTTCCTCGCCGAGATCTGGCGCGGCTGCGTCGAGGCGATCGCCAAGGGCCAGTGGGAGGCTTCGGCGAGCCTCGGCATGGGCTACGTGCAGCAGATGCGTTACGTCGTGCTGCCGCAGGCCTTCAAGATCGCGATCCCGCCGACCGTCGGCTTCTCGGTACAGATCGTGAAGGGCACGGCGGTCACCTCGATCATCGGGTTCGTGGAACTGTCGAAGGCCGGCACGATCGTGACCAATGCCACGTTCCAGCCGTTCGTCGTCTACGGTTTCGTCGCGCTGATCTATTTCGCGCTCTGTTATCCGCTGTCCGTGAGCAGCCAGGTTCTCGAAAGGAAGCTCAATGTCGCTCATCGCAATCACTGAGGTGAAGAAGCGCTTCGGGACCAACGAAGTGCTCAAGGGCATCAACATCGACGTCGAGCCGCGCGAGGTGATCGCGATCATCGGCAAGAGTGGCTCGGGCAAGAGCACGCTGCTGCGCTGCATCAATGGGCTCGAGACCATCGACGAGGGCTCGATCCTGGTCGCGGGCGCGCAGCTCCTGCCGGACGAACTGCACCTCAAAGCGCTGCGGCTGAAGGTCGGGATGATCTTCCAGCAGTTCAATCTGTTCCCGCACCTGACCGCGGGCAGGAATGTGATGCTCTCGCAGATGGTGGTGAAGAAAGTGCCGCAGGCCGAGGCCGAGGCGATGGCGCGCAAGATGCTCGACCGCGTCGGCCTCGCGCACAAGTTCGATGCCTATCCGGAAGAGCTGTCAGGCGGGCAGCAGCAGCGCGTCGCGATCGCCCGTGCGCTCGCGATGCAGCCGATGGCGCTGCTCTGCGACGAGATTACCTCCGCGCTCGATCCCGAGCTCGTCAACGAGGTGCTCGCCGTGGTGAAGGAGCTCGCCAAGGAAGGCATGACGCTGCTGATGGTGACGCACGAGATGCGGTTCGCGCGCGAGGTCTGTTCGCGCGTCGTATTCATGCATCAGGGGCGCGTGCACGAGATCGGACCGCCCGAGGAGGTCTTCGCGCATCCGAAGACGCCGGAGCTGCAGCAGTTTCTGGGCGTGCAGCATTAGGCGGATGCGCCTCACATAATGTAGTGCGTCCACTCCAGGTCGCCCTGCAGCACCGCGTGGAAGCTCGTCGGGGCAAAGCCCATCTGGCGTTTCAGGTAGGGCGAGGCGGAGGCGGCATCGACCTGCGCGATGCGGCCGCCCGAGTCGAAGGCCGACTTGATCAGCGAATGATAGACCCGCTTGATCATGAACGGGTCGGTGCCGCCGACCAGCGGCAGGTACAGCGAACCGTCAATCTCGTTCGAGACGATGAAGGCGTAGCGCTCGCCGTCGCGCAGCATCCGCATCTCGGTCGGAAACACCTCGACCGAGGCATCGAGCTCGACGCGGTTTGCCTCCTGCTCCAGCAGCGAGTCGGCGCCGTAGCGCACACGGCTATGCTCGCGGATCAGCGTGGCGATAGCCTGCCGGATCGCGGCACGGTCGGTCGTGATCTCCTCGCTCGCGTTCACGGTCTCGCGCAGCGCCTTGTCGAGCGCGCGCCTTCGGTCGCTGCCGAGCCCCTTGACGTAGGCCTCATAGGACGAGCCCGCGATGGGGAGCAGGTTGTACGCGAGGTCGGCAGTGTCGAGCGCGTGCCCGTTGGGGGTGAGATTGTCGAAGGCGAGCCAGACATTGTCGTGGCTCTCGGTGATGGACGCCATGAGGTCGGCGACCGCCGCGTCCGCCACGCGCTCAGCCGCTTGCGCCCCGCCGTCGCGGTAGACGTAGAAGTGCTCGACCATGGTGGCGGCGTTGCCGGCATAGCCGCGGCCGGAACGGATCAGCACGAAATAACCGGCGTCGTTGCGCAGCAGCGTCAGGCCGCCCGGTACGCAACGCTCCAGTTCGAGATAGAGCTCAAGCCGCGGAGGGCTTATGTTCCCCGAGGAAGCTTGGCGCCGAATTTCGGTGATACCGGCGATCTTTTCGATCATTGTTCAGCTTACGCACGATGCGCTCATGCAGGAAGCGCGGCATGTTCAGGCCGTAGGTCTCGGCGAGCTTCTTCCAGTCCTGCCGGCGGATACGGCCGCGGCAGTTGTGCGCCCCGCAGGCGCACTTGAACGGCTCGTCGAAGTTCACGATGAAGCAGCCGTAGTCGATGAATACCTCCTCGCCCTGGCCGATGTGCCGGGCGGCGACGACATTCCCATCCGCGTCATAGTGCAGGTTGGGGTCGCAGGAGTGGTTGATGAAGTTGTCGGGCGTGGTCACGTAGCGGATGTCCACGGGACCGATGATCTGGTCGAAATCCTGATCCAGCCCGTAGCGCAGGAAGAGCTGGCGGATGTCGCGCGGCAACTGGCGAACCTGGCGCCGGTCAAGCCGGACCCAGCCTTCCATGCCGTCGTAGAAAGATTCGTTCCATTTCGGAACGACGATCGTCCCTTGGGCCAAGTCTGCGGCGGCGAAAGCGCCCGTGCCATGCCGATTGGGTCTTGGGACCAGTGGGGTCCGACTCCAGAGTGTCGAGTCCATCTTTGCTTTGTGTGTCTCGATGGGGGGAACGAATCGCACGAGAGAACGGTAGAGCCGACTCAGTCGAACGCATCAATCATGAACGAACGCTGACTGACCGCAATTGAAATCTGCGAGAGGGGTTCGGCGCGCCCGGCGGCGTCGGCCTGATCTGATGCGAGCCCCCGGTCTGGTCGCTCCCCTCGGGCGGGTGGCTGCGCGTATCGACCCTCACGTTAGAGCGATGGCGGCGATTCGCAACAGTTTTTGAGTCTGTGGATAAGAACGTGGGATTGGGCCGGCTCATCCGACGCCGAGCGCCGCCTCGCCGCGGTCGAGGATGAGGGGGATGATCAGGTCCTCCTCGTCGGCGAGGTGGCGCGTGAGCTTGTCGAGGAGCGCCCCGCCCGCCACGGCGTAGCGCTCGCCCGCTGCCCGCAGGGCGCCGGCATCCGCCGCGTCGCGGGCGATGAAGGCATTGGCGCTATCGACCGTCCCCATGATGGCCTCATGGATGACCCGGTGGTCGGCCTCCAGCACGTCGAAACCGCGTGCAAGCCGCGCCTCGGCCGCCTGGAAGACGGGGAAATAATGCAGGTCCTCGACCTGGTGATGAGCGTGGAGCTGCTGCAGCAAGAACTGCAGCCGGGGCGGAAACCAGGCGCGGAAGTCCTCGGCCGTGGCCGTCCCGTCGCGGAATGCTGTGGTCGCATCGCTCAGCGCCGCCCCGATCTCGCGGAACATGTCGTGGCGCTGGAGCCAGAACTGGGCCATCTGTCCGAGGTTGGCGTGGCCGGTCCACACCTCGCGCGGATAGCGGTCGATTAACAGGCGTAGGTCGGCGGGCCAGCCGGCACGGGTGTCGAGGGCAAGGTCCGGGGCGGCTGCAGCGTCCATGCCCGGCTAGATATCGTCTCACCGGCGCCAAGCAAGGGACGCTGTCCCTTCCCGGCAAACGCGGGGACGGGGAAGAAACCTAGGCCGGCGTCTCTGCCGGGAGGGGGTTGCGACGGGACGCATTGACGGGAGCGCCCGGCTAGCGGAATCTGTGGACAAATTCGACTGAAGGGAGAGCGGCCATGCTGCAGGAAGCGATTGAAGCGGGCGTCGACCTCGGCGCCGCACGCTGGCAGGCGCGCGTCGACCTGGCGGCCGCTCATCGGCTCTGCGTGAAGGAAGGCTTCCACGAGGGCATCTTCAACCACCTGACCTTCCGGGTGCCCGGCTCGAACGACCGCTACTACCAAATCCCGTTCGGGCTGCACTGGAGCGAGGTGACGGCGAGCTGTTTCATGGAAGTCGGCTATGACGGCACGCTGCTCGCAGGCGAAGGCCTGATCGAGCGCTCCTGCTACGCCATCCACGCGCCGATCCACCGGATCGCGCAGCACGCCGGCGCGGTGTTCCACACGCACATGCCGTTCGCGAGCGCGCTAACCCGGCTGGAGGACCAGCACATCCTGCCGATCGGCCAGACCGAGCTCGCGATCTCGATGCACACCGCCTACGACGACAGCTATGGCGGCCCGGCGACCGATCCGGCCGAGGGCGAGCGGCTCGCGGGCGTCATCGGCACCAAGAAGGTGCTGATGATGGCGAACCACGGGGTCGCGACCGTCGCGCCGACGATCTCGGAGGCCTACGACCTGCTCTATTATGTCGAGCGCGTCGCGCAGGTGCAGATCTACGCCATGTGGACGCAGCGCCCGCTGCACGTCCTGCCGCAGAACGTGATCGACGACACGATCGAAGAGTTCAAGTCCATGCAGCCTTATGGCGGCAAGAAACCGCATGTCTGGCACTTCGAGGCGCTCAAGCGGATGCTTGATAGGAAAGAGCCGGACTACAAGAACTGACGTTCGGCGGAATGGTCATTCGTAGCCCGGCATGAGCGCAGCGAAAGCCGGGTGTTCGCTGCGCGACCGGTCCCCTACGGGCGTCAGTGCCCGAGCGGCGCCTTGCCGGCCCGCAGGCTGAGCGACGCCCACTCCCAAACGCCGACCAGGATCAGGATCGCGGTTGTCACCGCCGACAGCGCGAGCGGCGAGGCGGCCGGCGCGGCCGCGATCAGGAGCACCAGCAGCCCAAGCCCGACAAGGTGCGACAGCGGCCAGTAAGGCGCCGAGAGGCGCTTGAACAGCAGGTTGCCGAACAAATAGAGCGCCGGCCCCGCAAGGATCACGGCCGCAGTCTTGCCGTCGGTATGGCCGCCCGGATGATGCAGCGTCAACTCGTCGGCGACCGCCTCCACGATGATGCCGGAGACGATGAGGATGTGGATATAGGTGTAGCCCGAGCGTGCGAGGCGGCCGGGATCGGCCGATGTGGCGATCGCGCGGCTGGAGCGTTCCGCGCCGATGTTGAAATAAACGACCCACATCGCGACGCTGCCGATGAAGGCGTTGCCAAAGGCCGCATTGTTGATGAGGTTCGCCTCGATGCCCGCGGCGGTCGCGCCCGTGATCAGGATCGACTCGCCGAGCGCGATGATGATGAACAGCGCGCAGCGCTCGGCGAGGTGTCCGCCTTCCACGTCCCAGTCGGCCGTGGCCGAGCGCCCGAGGCCCGGCACGTTGAAGCCGATCAGCGGCGAGCCGGTGTCGATGGCGAGCGCCAGCAGCCACACCGCCAGGCGCGTTTGCGCGTCGGCGAAGCCGCCGGCGACCCAGCACGCGGCGCCAAGGGAGCGCCAGATCGTGATGCGCACGAAGTTGCGGAAATTCACCGCGTCATGGCGCTTGAGCGCCCACAGCATGAAGAATTTCGGACCGATCGCGATGCAGCCATAGGCGATCGCGAAGACGGGAGCCTCGCCCTCGAACGCCTTGGGGATCGATGCCGAGACGACAAGACCGCCGAACATCAGCACCAGCAGCATCAGCCGCACCGGAGCGCGCTCGGGGTCGAGCCAGTTGGTGATCCAGGCGGTATCGATCCAGGTCCACCACACCGCAAGCATCAGGATCGCGGTCTGCAGCGTGCCGAGCAGCGTCAGGTGCTCCAGCAGGCGGTGCGAGAGCTGCGTGACCGCGAACACGAACACGAGGTCGAAGAACAGCTCGATGAAGGTGACGCGGCTGTGCTCGTGGCCGCGAGCCCGCAGATAGTTGTCGCGCGCCGCAAGCACGGTTGTCGCTCCCCGAATGCGATCCCTTCATAGCTGGCGCGCGCCGCGGACGCGAGCCGGTGCCCCAAGGGCCGGTGGTGCGGACCTCCCTTTTCGTCTTTCGCGGGTCGTGTTCCGGGCCTAATATGTTGAGACGCCGCGCGTGGTGCGACGGCCCGATGGCGATACAGGGAGACGTGTGATGGGCCTCTTCGACCAGGTCTTCGGTGGCGTGATGCGCAGCGCGCTCGGTCAGGCGGAATCCCAGTTGCTGCCGGGGCTGCTGCAGCAGGTGCTCGCGCAGACCAATCTCGGCAATATCGGGGGCCTGCTCACGCAACTGCAAAACGGGGGGCTTGGCAACGAGGTCTCGTCCTGGCTGTCGAACGGCTCGAACATGCCGGTCTCGGCCGACCAGCTCCGCGCCGCACTGGGCAATCAACAGCTCCAGCAGATGGCGCAAGCCGCAGGCCTCCCGATCGACAAGTTGCTCGCCGCGCTCTCGCAGCACCTGCCGCAGGCGGTCGACAACATGAGCCCGAACGGCACGCTCGAGGAGCCCGCGGCCGCGCCAAGCGACAGCTCGCTCGCGAACCAGGCCGGGCTTGGCGACATCGGAAGCCGATAGCGCTTCCACCGCGTCTCGTCGTGCGCGCATCGCGCGCCGTCGCTTGACAAGGCGTTGCGCCTGCCCCATTTCAGCGGCATGGACGAGTTTGAATTGGCCCCGGGGAAAACCGGGGCCATTTTCGCGTTTGGGTGATGGACTTGGTGAATGGTCTCGCAGGCAAGGAGACGGCCAATGTCGACGGAAGAAAGAGAGTGCTACCGCTGCGGCGAACCGATCCCGCCGCGGCGGCTTGAGGTGCTTCCAAATACGCGGCTCTGCCTCGATTGCAGCCAGGCAGTCGGCGGCGATTTCGAGACCTACGTGATCCCGGAGAACACCGGCAAGCCCGGCAGCCTCAAGAAGAACTACGGAAGCTGGAAGGTCAAAAGGAAGCTGCGATCGATCGCGCCGCTGGAGAAGAAATAGTCCGGCGCTGCGGGACGCTGGTGCAAGCGAGAGTGGCCGATCACCCGTCGGCCGCTTCTCTTTTCACCTCGTCGGCGATCCGCACTGTGCCCGCGATCTGCCCGAGCATGCGCCGCAGACGCGACAGCGGGTGGTCGGGAAATATCGCATCGTATTGCGGATCGTCCGCCCGGTTGCGTCCGGGCGGTGTCGCGATCGCCGGATCGTAAGGGTCGGCCATCCAGCCGGCCGGCTGCCCGGCGCCGCTCGGCAAGCTGATCTCGCCCTTTTGCATGAGCGTGGCGAAGATCATGGTGTCGCGCATGCCGGTCGTACCGCGCTCGCGGCACGCCACCGCGATCATGCAGCCGAAATCGCGGAATGGCATCATCAGGCTGCCGAGATATCCCATGCCGGTCGGGTTCTGCGGCACCTTTACGATCTCGCGAAGCGCGCCGACGCCGTCGAGCGTCACCAGCCCGACTTCGATCATGGCGCCTCCGCGCGGGCCGACGCTCGCGCGCGACTGCGCGCGCCAGCGGTCGAGATCGCCTGGCGCTGCCCGCAGCGGCGATGGATTGTTGAAGTAGTAGAGCGTGACGGGATCACCGTCCGCCGTTTGCCAGACACGCGTGTTGCCCTCGTCGCCTTGCAGCACGAGGCCGGCCGTATCGAAGGTGATGGAGTCAAGCGAGGGCATCGCCGAAACCCGATGCACGGTCGGCGCGCATCACCCCTCCAGCGCCTCGGTGCCGACGATCTCGATCCCGAAGCCGCCCAGGCCGACGTAGGTGTGCTGGCTCGATGAGAGCAGCCGGATCGAGTGCACACCGAGGTCCTTCAGGATTTGTGCGCCCAAGCCGATTTCGCGCCATTGGCGCGTGCGCGCGGCTTCGGCCGCGCTTTCCTCCTGCGGCAGCGCCTGCACCGGCACGCCGGCGGTGCCGTCGCGCAGCACCACGATCACGCCACGGCCGATCTGCTTGAAGCGCGCGAGCGCCGCATTCACGCTTTTCGCGCCGCCGAACATGTCCTGGATGACGTTCGCGCGGTGCAGCCGCGTCGGCACGCCGGTGCCGTCGCCGATGCGGCCGTGCACCAGCGCCATGTGGTGCACCTTGTCGAACGGCGTCACGTAGGCGTAGCCCTTCATCGGGCCGATCGAGGTCTCGACCGTGAACTCGCCAACGCGCTCGACCAGCTTCTCGCGCGCCTGGCGGTAGGCGATCAGTTCCGCCACCGAGATGTGCTTGAGCTTGTGGCGTTCGGCGAAGGCCTTGATCTGGGCGCCGCGCATCACCGTGCCGTCGTCGTTGACGAGTTCGCAGATCACGCCGACCGGCTCGAGGTTTGCGAGGCGACATAGATCGACCGCCGCCTCGGTATGGCCGGAGCGCATCAGCACGCCGCCGTCCTTGGCGATCAGCGGGAAGACGTGCCCGGGGCGCACGAAGTCGGATGCGCCCGCGTTGTTGTTGGCGAGGTTGCGCACGGTGGCCGTCCGATCGTCGGCCGAGATGCCGGTGGTGGTGCCGTGCTTGTAGTCGACCGAAACGGTGAACGCGGTGCCGTGCGGCGCGTCGTTCTCGGTGACCATGGGGGCGAGGCGCAGCCGGTGCGCGGTCTCGGCCGGCAGCGGTGCGCACACGATGCCGGCGGTGTGGCGCACGATGAACGCCATCTTCTCCGGCGTCGCATGGACGGCCGCCATCACGAGGTCGCCCTCGTTCTCGCGGTCGTCGTCATCCGTCACGACCAGGATTTCGCCGCGGCCGAATGCCTCGACGGCCGCGGTGACGCGCAATTGAGTATCGGACACGCGGGTGACTAGCCTCCGGACTTCGCGAACGGCCAAGCCGGGCTCTCGCCCACCTGGCCGCGATGACGCAGATAGTGGTCGGCGATCACGCATGCCACCATGGCTTCGCCAATCGGGACCGCGCGGATGCCGACGCAGGGATCGTGGCGGCCCTTGGTGACGATCTCGGCCTCGTTGCCGTAGCGATCCACGGTCTTGCGGGGGGAGAGGATCGACGAGGTCGGCTTCACGGCGAAGCGAGCAACGACCGGCTGTCCGGTCGAGATGCCGCCCAGAATGCCGCCGGCGTGGTTTGACAGGAAGCGCGGCTTGCCGTCGTTGCCCATACGCATCTCGTCGGCATTGTCCTCGCCGCTCATCGCAGCCGTCGCAAAGCCGTCGCCGATCTCCACGCCTTTGACGGCGTTGATACCCATCAGCGCGGAGGCAAGCTCCGCGTCGAGCTTGCCGTAGACCGGCGCGCCGAGGCCCGCGGGCACGCCTTCGGCGACGACCTCGATCACGGCGCCGACAGAGGAGCCGGACTTACGGATGCCGTCGAGGAACGTCTCGAACGTCGAAACGGACTCGGCGTCCGGCGAGAAGAACGGATTCTCGGCGACCTGACGCCAATCCCAGCGCGCGCGATCGATTTTGTGCGGCCCGATCTGGATCAGCGCGCCGCGCACGGTCAAGCCCGGCACGACCTTGCGCGCGATCGCGCCGGCCGCGACTCGCGCCGCGGTCTCGCGCGCGGACTGCCGCCCGCCGCCGCGATAGTCGCGCAAGCCGTATTTGACGTCATAGGTGTAGTCGGCGTGGCCCGGCCGATACGTATCCTTGATCTCGGAATAGTCCTTCGAGCGCTGATCGACGTTGTCGATCACGAGCGCGATCGGCGTGCCGGTCGTCACGTCGCGCCCGCTCTCGTCGGGAAACACCCCGGAGAGGATCTTCACTTGATCCGGCTCGCGCCGCTGCGTGGTGAAGCGCGACTGACCGGGCCGGCGCTGGTCCAGATAAGGCTGGATGTCGGCAGCGGTGAGCGGAATGCGCGGCGGGCAGCCGTCGACCACGCAGCCGATCGCCGCCCCGTGGCTCTCGCCGAACGTGGTGACGCGGAACATGTGGCCGAACGTGTTGTACGACATGGCGTTCTCGCTCGCGCCGCGTGTCGTAGCCCGCGTCACGGCGGGGGTCAAATTGGCGTGGGCGGACGTCAGGCGTAACGCGTCATGCGGCCCTGCGCGATGAGATAGACGACGCCCTGCGCGATATTGAGCGCGGGCGCTTCCTCCACCGACGCGATACCGAGCGCTGCGATCAAACCGCGCAGCACGCCCCCATGCGCGACCGCGACGGTGTCGGCGGCAAGGTCGCGATACCAGCCGCCAACCCGCAGCGACATCGCCTCATAGCTCTCGCCGCCGGGCGGAACGAAGCGCCATTTGTCGCGCTCGCGGAGCGCGGCCGCCTCGGGATCGCGCCGCTCCAGTTCGGCGGTCGTGAAGCCTTCCCACTGCCCGAAGCCGACCTCGGTCAGGCGTTGGTCGACGCGGTAGGCTTGTGGATCGACGCCAAGCGTCGCGCGCATGATCTCCATGGTCGAGCGTGCGCGCCCGAGCGGGCTCGCGACGAAATCGAAGGCGGCGGGGTCGCGGTCGTCGCGCGCGAGCAGATCGTGCAGGATTTCGCCGCAGCGCAGCGCCTGCGCGCGTCCGGTCG
>Ga0265342_10004814_pt1 | contig 10472 bp, 12 predicted proteins | sample 4CB327metaG_FD_203125 | JGI IMG/M metagenome (GOLD analysis project Ga0265342, IMG submission 203125) | Rhizosphere microbial communities from Carex aquatilis grown in University of Washington, Seatle, WA, United States - 4-CB3-27 metaG | ecosystem: Host-associated > Plants > Roots >...
TTTGGACGGCGTCCGCTTGCGAGGCGGAGACCGGTCTTGCGTCTTATTATGGTGGGCGAGGCCATCGTGGGGAGATGACCTGTGCTCATCGAACCCGACCATTCGGGAGCATCGTCACGGTAACAAGCGCCGGGCATTCAATTCAGTGCCGCATCAATGATCGTGGACCGTTTGTTCGGGGCCGAGTTATCGACCTATCGACTAGCGCCGCACGGGCGCTCGGCATGATGCGCTCTGGGGTCGTTCTCGTTTCGGTCGAATAAGAAGGAGACTAACCATGAATCTCAAAACAATCGTTCTGGCGACCGCGTTCGCTGCGACGAGTTCTCTCGTATTCGCGCAGCCCGCCCCGATTGGCAGTAGCGCTACCGCTGGAAACGGTGCGGTGATCAATCGCGGGCCGGTCAGGACGGTCGGCGAGGACATGGACTTTGGAACCAATCGATCTGTGTACCATCGGCATGCACACTTGCATCGGCATCGGCATGACGCTTACAGGCACTAGCGTCGAACGGTCGGCCCCAGCCCGTCTTCTTCGGCATGCTACAGACCGAATAGGTTCCAGATCAACGCGAGCGCCAAGATCATCGCCATACAGATGATGGTGCGGCGGCCAACCCCGGTTCATCTGTTGGTCCTACACGCCTTCATCCCGAGATAAGCTCCCGCAGGCGGTCGATTTCGGCAGCGGATTTTTCCAATTGATCGGCGGCCTGATCCAGGAGGCCAGCGTCGGGATCAGCGGTCGGATAGCTAGTCAAACTGGCATCGTGCCTGATTTGCTGTGCCCTTCCTCGAAGCCTTTTGGCGACAGTGCGCATCTCTTGGACGTCAACCATTTGTTGCTCCTGCTTCCCGGCTGCATCTTATTTCATACGAACAAGTCCGCCCCGGCCTGCGTGAACCGCATGAAGGTGCCGGACTCGTGCATCACGATCCAGCCGCGCTCTACCGCGTGCTTGATCCCGGCCTTGTACTGGTCGGGCGTGCCCTTGATCTCGAAGAGAAACGGCGCATTGATCTTTTCGATGTGAATGTGGCCATCCTGAACGGCTTCGACGCCACTGGCGATCTCGACCACCTTGCGGGCGGCGATCTCAGGATCAGACAACGGGCTCGGTTCGACAAACTTCTTCATGCGGCCAGAATATCCTCTTTGTCGGCACCGCGCCGAACGATCTTCAGCGCCTCATAAGGGCCGGGGCCTTCGCCTCATCCCATGGCGGCGCATCCAGACATCGCAGTTGCGGCTGCTTGTCGGCAATCAGAGATGCATTATTCGATTACGCAGGTCACATATTCAGTCTGCAGGGTAGAAAAATACGCCATCACTTTCAGTTCGGTCGAGAACTCTCGATATTCCGTCTGGCCAGGCTTGAGAATGAACTCGACATCCGCTGTACAGTTTTTCCCGGACGTATGAACGGTTATCTTGTGGAAGTGCGTGCCGACGTCTGCCGTTCGCGTGATAGTCCCCGAATCCAGGACCCGATAAACCACAACCCCCTTGGATACAGGTCCCAGTCTGGTTTTTGAATCTCCGTGTTTTCCATCCTTGACCGAATAGCTGTCCTCGATTGTTCTGTCCGCGTGAAGGACAATACCAAAATCGACATCGCCTACTCCGGTGCGGGGAGTAGGGCGAACGCGAACTGATTTTGCTCGGTAGTGGATTGAGATATGCGTGTCACCCGTTTTGGCGCTGACGATCGGGATTTCGCCCACCGTGGCGACGCTAACTACGATCAGGAATAGGGCCTTGAAGCGAGTTGAGGCGTGTTTCATGCTGCGGCCCTATCTTCCTTTGTCGGGACCCCTCAGACCTGATGCGGTCCAGGCACCGGCTTCGACTTGGTGCCACGATCGCCGTTGAACGTCGTCCATAACCCGGCGAACGCAGTCAACGGGCGGTCATCGTCGAGCGCGAACCAGACGACGTCCTTTTTCTTCGGCTCCGGGTTCGGCTCCGGCGCGTATTCAGCGAACGAGTTGAACGGGACGAGGCAGCGGTTCTCTGGCTTCAGCCAACCGCGCCAGTGCGATGACGAAGTGTTGCGGATGTTGGTCACCGGAGGTCCGCACGTGCGTGGCGGCGGCGGCATGCCCCACCGCATCATTGCCAGTTCGGTCCCGGAGTCGGTGTTCCGGATGACAGGGGCAGGGTAATCAGAAAATACGCCGGGCATCGGCGCGAGGTTGCCGACATATCTGTTGACCACGCGGAAGAGCGCGCTGATCGCGGCTTGGTTGGTGGTGATCGAATAGAGGTTACACATTCAACGAAGCAATTAAAGCGATTAAAGCTTGGCAAGCGGCAGCGGCAGCCGCCGCCCAAGCGGCCTTCGAGTTCCACCATGATTGATTCTCGATACGCTCCACGACTTCTCTTGGTGGCCCGCTAACGTATCCCATCGGCAGCGGGATTTGGATCAGCGCTGCCCTGATCCAACAGAACGCTGAAATCGCAGCAGTCAACGCACTACCCTCGCGCATTTCAAGAGCGGTGCCTTAAACCACTCGGCCACCCTTCCGTACGCTGGGACTTCAATCACCTGACGATTGAAAATTCAAGAACCCAGGCGGGTTACGCGCATCTTTGGCGGCGCTTTTGGGCTGTGTTCCCATCCCGTTCCAAAGAAATTGCGCCGAAAGCGTAAGGGCGAGCGCCAAAGCCGAGGATGGCTTGTTCCGCCCTTTGGCCCGATCGTTCGCGTCGTCGTGAATAAACATGCCGAGGCTGCAACCTGCGGAAGCATCGACGAAAGCCGAAAATCGGCGCCTGTGTGCAATCTCACTTCGACCAACATCGAAGTGAGATGCGCAGAACCGGTGTTATGGAGACCGGGTTGGTGGGCGAATGCGAGGCGATGGAGATATCCATGAAGCTTCCAGCAACAGAGACAACAAAGGCCAAACCGGTCGAGGCGTTCAGCCGCAGATCGGCAATCGGAATGTTTCTGGCCGTACTGGCGGCCAGCAATTTTGCGTCGTGGACGATCTCGTCATCTCAATCACAGCCGCAAGGAGCCAAGACCATGAGCCAATATGCCGTGAATCAAAAGACGATCGGAGACGCCGTCGCCAATGGCGGAGTCCTCGTCGTCGCGCAATGGGAAGCGAAGGAAGGCCAGGCCGACAATGTCGCTGGAATTCTTGACCGCTTCTTGCCGGAAGCCCAGCGCGATCCGGGTTCGCAACTGTTCCTGATTGGACGCAACAGGGAGAACCCGGCGCAGTTCTTGTTCTACGAACTGTTCCGCGACGAGGCTGCCTTTAAGGCGCATCAGGAAAGCGCTTACTTCAAGACCTACATCGCCGGTCAGGCGCTGCCGCTGCTCGCAAAGCGCGAGCGGACGCAGTACGTTCTGCTCTAGGGTTATTCTCCAGACCAGGAAAGCGGCGGAGATCATCCGCCGCTTTTTTGGATGGCCGACAACAGATCCGCCGTCGGATGGATCAATCTCAAAGCGACGCAGCAACCAACCGCGCCACGGCGGCAAGTGTCGCATTTCGATGGTCCGCCTCGGGCGAACTGCCGGTCAGATAGACCGAGACGAACAGCGGCGAGCGGTCAACTGAGGGCCAAACGACCGCAACGTCGTTGGTCGTTCCTTTCTCGCCGGAACCGGTCTTGTCGCCGATGCGCCAATCGCGCGGAAGGCCCGCCCGCAACCGCGCATCGCCGGTCTTGTTGCCGACAAGCCAGCCGACCAGGCGTTCCCTCGAGGCTGGCGTCAGAGCTTTGCCGGTTACCAGCGCACGAAGGTCGGAGAGCATGGCGGAAGGCGACGTTGTATCGCGCGCATCGCCCGGTACGGCTTCATTGAGGTCCGGCTCGTTGCGATCAAGGCGCGTCACGGTATCTCCGAGCGATCTCACATAGGCGGTTAAGCCACTGGGCCCGCCCAGATTGGAGAGCAGCAGATTGCCGGCCGTGTTGTCGCTGAATGTGATCGCCGCTTCGCAAATCTCCGCAAGCGACATTCCATCGCTACCGGCGTGGTTCTTGCTGACAGGCGAGTTCACCACGAGATCCTTTGCATCGAAGCGGACGCGGCGATCAAGCTGTTCCCGGCCGGTATCGACCCGAGCGAGCAGCGCCGCGACGGCAAGCGTCTTGAACGTGCTGCACATCGGAAAGCGCTCGTCGCCGCGATAGGCAGCGCTCTTTCCGCTTTGTGTGTCGGCGATCGCGACGCCGAGGCGTCCGCCGCGTTCCTTTTCGAGTTCGGCAAGATGGCGCGACAGCTTTTCCGACCATCCCTCATCGGCACTGGCCGGGAGGATCGGAAAAACGCCTCCGCTTATCGTTACGCCAAGCCCACACAAAAACGCACGACGGCCCACCATTTCATTTCTCCTTGCGGTTGCGGACACGTCAATGCCGCGAGGCGTTCGTGTTGACAAGCGATGAAAAATTGGGGGAGACATTAGGAAAATTTGGACCGCGACACATGATCAGATCGCATTTGCCGCTCAACGCGCTGCTCGCATTTGAAGCGTCCGCCCGCCACCTCAGCTTCACTTCCGCAGGCGTGGAGCTGCGCGTGACCCAGGCCGCGGTCAGCCATCAGGTCAAAGCCCTCGAAGAGTTGCTCGGCGTCAAGTTGTTTCGCCGACTGCCGCGTGGACTGGCGCTCACCGACGAAGGCCTGGTCTTGCTACCTGTGCTGAGTGAGACCTTCGACCGCGTTCAGGCAACACTCGACCGGTTCACCGGCGGAAAGTTCCGCGAAGCCGTCACGGTCGGCGCGGTCGGAACATTTGCCACGAGATGGCTGTTGCCGAGGCTTCCGTCCTTCCGCGGGGCGCACCCCAACATCGATCTGCGCATTTACACCAACAACAACCGCGTTGATCTCGCAGGCGAGGGGCTCGATTTGGCGATCCGCTTTGGTGATGGCTCATGGCACGGAACAGATGCGGTGGAGCTTCTCACGGCACCGCATTCGCCGGTCTGCGCGCCCGAGACCGCAAAGCGGTTGCGGCAACCTGCGGACCTGCTCGGCGAAGTACTTCTTCGCTCCTACCGGATCGATGAATGGGAGCGTTGGTTTGCCTCGGTCGGCGTCACTCCCGCGCGGGCCCGAGGGCCCGTCTTCGATTCGTCCGCTGGCCTCGCGGAGGGCGCGATTCTGGGGCAGGGGATCGCGTTGCTGCCGATTAAGATGTTCGCGCGCGAACTGGAGAGCGGACAGTTCGTCCAGCCCTTCAGGAATGAAATCGCCCTCGGCCGCTATTGGCTGACAAGCCTGAAATCAAAACCCCCGACAGCAGGCATGAAAGCCTTTCAACACTGGCTCTTGGAGAGCTGCCGGGCATCGGCGCAAGGTGCGACCGAGCCGGCCGCTTGATTTTTCCCCGGCGAAATTCGAGGACGGCCTTCCGCAAGGATTGATTTACCAACTTTGCCGCCCCCTCGCTCTCCCCATTTCCGCCGTGTTCTCACTGCGGTATGTTGACCCATTGAAGCGGGCCTTGAGAGGCCTGCTTCGGGGATAAAGCCACCAGGCACGCAGAAAACGCGGCCGGTGGAACGGTACTCGGGCGGTACTTGGGGCGAATGCAGTTTAAACGGTCAGTACCGGCTCTTGGCGCGTGGCGAGGACTCGCTGCGGTTTCTGCATGCCTTGTGCTCGCCAATTGCGCCTCATCGGGCCTCTCGAGCCGGGTCGATCCCAAATACGGCGTTTCCTCCAGCCCCCGCGTCGTCGCGATGGGCGATCCCGTGCCGAAGGGCGGAGGAACCTACCGGGTCGGCAAACCCTATACCGTCGCCGGTCAGCTCTACATCCCCGAAGAGAACGTCAATTATCGCCAGGAAGGCCTTGCCTCCTGGTATGGCGACGATTTCCATGGCCGGCAGACTGCCAACGGCGAGGTCTTCGATATGACTTCGCTCTCGGCCGCCCACCCAACGCTGCCGATGCCGTGCTACGCCCGCGTCACCAACCTTGCCAACGGCAAGTCGCTGATCGTGCGCGTCAATGACCGCGGTCCCTATCACGCCAACCGCGTGATGGACGTCTCGAGCCGCGCGGCGGACCTTCTCGAATTCAAGAACAACGGTGTGGCGCGGGTGCGTGTCGAATATGTTGGCCGTGCGCCGCTCGAAGGTACTGATGACCGCTTGCTGATGGCGACGCTGCGCACCGGCGTCCCGGCACCTGCGCCTTCGCTGGTCCAGGTCGCATCGGCCCGGCCGTTCGTTCCGCAATTGCCGTCGTCTTCGCGGCCGATCCGCGGCGAGGTGCCGATCCCCGAAGGCCGTCCCTACAATCTCGGCGGCACGCAGCCGGACCAGGCCGCCTATGCGGAGCCGCAGATGCGTACCGCCCAGATACGCTCGCGTTCGAGCGACCGGTTCGAGGATGAGGCGCGCACCGCCTCCTACGACGATCGCTACGTCACCCGGCCCATCTCCGCCTATGCGCCGGTGGATCCGCAAATTCCGAGCGAAATTCTGGCCGGACGCGGGCTTTACTGATTCCAGATTCGTCTTCATAGCAATGCCGCGCTGACAGGACTGCTCGAGCGCCAGCGAGCGAAGCCGAGGCAATGCATTTCCGCCTTGTTCACAACATCTTATGCCGTCAGACGAAGGCGAAACCTCAATCGTTTGAGGGAGCTGAAAGCCGTGTTGTTTGAGCGGTATCCAACTGTTAGAACGCAGGCCTTCAAGGATAGCTCTCGATGGCGCTTTCGACGTCGCGATTTCATCGGCCTTTGGCCACGCCAGCACGCCTGCTGCGCGGCCTGACCGTTGCCGCGCTTCTGGTGGCTTTCGGTTGGAGCGGCGTGCTGCTCGCCGCCAACAACAGTGTGCAGGGCGCCAAGAAGGAAGAAGCCGGATTTGACGGCGACGCGCCGACCGCGATCCTCACCGAAGCCTCAAGCGGCGCGGTGCTATTCGAGAAGAACGCCGACGAACTGCGCGCGCCCTCCAGCATGATGAAGCTCGTGACCGCGGAAGTGGTCTTTCACGCCATCAAGCAGGGCGACATCAAGCTGACCGACGAATATCGCGTCAGCGAGAACGCCTGGCGCAGGGGCGGAGCGCCGGCCGGCGGCTCGACCATGTTCGCCGCGCTCAACAGCAAGGTTTCGGTCGACGATCTCCTGCACGGCGCCATCATCCAGAGCGGCAACGATGCCTGCATCGTGTTGGCGGAAGCCATCGCTGGCAACGAACGCGCTTTTGCCGAGATCATGACCAAGCGCGCCCGCGAGCTAGGGCTGACGCGGTCGACCTTTGCCAATTCCAACGGCCTGCCTGACCCCGGCAACAAGATGACGGTGCGCGAACTGGCAATGCTCGCGCGTTATATCATCCAGACCTATCCCGAATTCTACAAGCTGTTCGGCGAGAAGGAATTCACCTGGAACAAGATCCGGCAGCCGAATCGCAATCCCCTGCTCAATTCGCTTGAAGGCGCCGACGGTCTGAAAACCGGTTTCACCAAGGAGGGCGGCTACGGCATGGTCGGCTCCGCCGTGCAGAACGGCACGCGCCTGATCGTCGCCATCAACGGGCTCGAAGACCCCGAAGACCGCGCCACCGAAGCCAAGAAGATGCTGGAGTGGGGTTTCCGTAATTTCGAGGTGCGGACCGTGTTCGCGGAAAACCAGACGATCGGCTATGCCAAGGTGTTCGGTGGCGATACCCGTTCGGTTGCCTTGGCGAGCCACGAGCCGGTCAAGGTCATGGTTCAGAAGAACGGCTCCGACAAATTGATCGCCCGCGTCGTCTATAGCGGGCCCGTGCGCGCGCCGTTCGAGGCCGGCCAAAAGGTCGGCGTGGTCAAGGTCTGGCGTGGTGCCAATGTCGCCGTGGAGACGCCGGTTTATACGGCGGACGCGGTCGGCCGGGGCTCGACACTGCGGCGCGCTGTCGATGGCGTCGCGGAACTTGCGATCGGGTTGTTCCGCGCAGGTGCCGAGAAGTTGTGATGGCGGCGCAGGGTGCGGTCAAAGCCACGGGTGGGCGCGGACGTTTCATCTCCTTTGAGGGGGGTGAGGGGTCAGGCAAATCCACGCAGATCAAGATTCTTGCCGAACGGCTTGCCGGCGTGAAGCTGCATACGCTTGTGACCCGCGAGCCGGGCGGATCGCCGGGCGCCGAGATCATCCGCCATCTGGTCCTTTCCGGGATGGGCAAGCTGCTTGGCCCGGAGGCGGAAACGCTGTTGTTCGCGGCCGCGCGCGATGACCATGCGCGCACCGTCATCGAGCCAGCGCTCAAGCAAGGCACATGGGTGCTGAGCGACCGCTTTTCGGATTCGACCCGCGTCTATCAGGGAACCCTCGGACAGGTGGCGCCCGGACTTCTCAACGCGATGCAGCGGGTGACGATCGGCGACCTGAAGCCGGATCTTACGGTGATCCTCGACGTTCCCGTGGAGATCGGCCTGAAGCGCGCCGCCGCACGGCGCGGCAACGCCGCGGCCGACCGGTTCGAGTCGGAAGACATCACGTTTCATCAAAAGCTGCGTGAGGCCTATCGGCAGATTGCCAAGGACGAACCACAACGCTGCGTACTGATCGACGCCACTGAGGAGCCCACAAAGGTCGCGGCGAACATCTGGTCGGCCCTGCGCGACCGCTTTTTCGCTGCCAGCACGGGAAATGCGGCGGCGCCGGCATGAGCAGCAAGGCTGAGTCTCAAATTTCGGTTCCTCATCCCCGTGAAACCACCGATCTGTTCGGTCACCACGAAGCCGAGGCCGCGCTGTTGAATGGCTACCGCAGCGGACGCATTCCGCACGCCTGGTTGATCGGCGGCGCACAAGGTATCGGCAAGGCAACGCTCGCCTACCGGATGGCCCGCTTCGTCCTTGCCCATCCCGATCCTCTGTCAGCGACTGTCCAGCGCGCCGACAGCCTGAACGTCGATCCATCGGATCCTGCAGCACGCCGGATCGCGGCCGGAGCGCATGGCGGGCTTCTGGTGCTTCAGCGGACGGCCAACGACAAGGGCGTGATGCGGACAGTCATCACGGTCGATGAGACGCGTGAAACCATCGGCTTTTTCGGCTCGACAGCCGCCGCCGAAGGATGGAGGGTTTGCATCGTCGACACTGTCGACGAACTCAATCCGAATGCCGCGAACGCGCTGCTCAAGACCCTCGAAGAACCGCCGCGCCAATCGCTGTTTCTGTTGATCAGCCACGCGCCGGGCAGGGTCCTTCCGACCATCCTGTCGCGCTGCCGGCGACTGCCGTTGCGGCCGCTCGGGACGGCCGACATGATCAAGGCGGTGAGCCGGGCGACCGGACTCGCCGGCACCGACTCCGCACTGCTCGAGGCGGCCGAGACGGCGGAGGGAAGCGTCGCGCGGGCGTTGACGCTGCTCGGGGGCGACGCCGTCAAGCTTCACAACAAGACGGCGGCGATGCTTGCGGCCCTGCCTCGGGTCGATCCGCGTGAACTGCACGCGCTCGGCGACGCGCTAGGCGGTAGTGACAAGGTTGCGCTTGCAACCTTCGTGGACAGCATTGACCGCTGGCTGGGCACGCGCATGCGGACCGGGGACCCCAACGCCGACCTGCCGCGCCTTGCACGGCTGGCGGAGGTATGGGAAAAGATCAACCGCGCCGCGCGCGATACCGCTGAATACAATTTAGAGCGAAAACCGCTCGTATTCTCGGTATTTGGGATGCTTGCGGAAGCTACGCGATAACAGCGGTCCCCCAAATCCCGATAGTTTTGTTTGATCCGATATAAGGAATTCGCCGTGGCGAAGGCTGCGAAAAAAACCGTCAAGAAAAGTAAGGCAAAAAAAGCCCGTAAAGCGCGCACCGGCGCGAAGCGTGCTGCCGCCAAAAAAGCCAAAAAAACGGCCAAGAAGGCCGCGAAGAAAGCACTTAAGAAAGCCGCCAAGAAGAGCTCAACAAAAGCTGCAAAGCGACCTGCCAAAAAGGCAGTGAAGAAACCTTCCGCCAAGGCGCCCGCCAAGAGCACAGCGGCCCAGACGGCTAACCCGAAAAAGGCGACGGCAACAGCGCAGCCGAAGCCTCCGAAGACGAGCGCTGCGGCACCCGCTCCGGCGCCCAAGCCTCCAGCGGTCCGGGCGAAGAATTCATTCTACATCACCACCGCTATCGCGTACCCGAATGGCGCTCCCCATATCGGCCACGCCTATGAGGCGATCGCGACCGACGCGCTGGCGCGCTTCCAGCGGCTCGATGGCAAGGACGTGTTCTTCCTGACCGGCACCGACGAGCATGGTCTGAAGATGATCCAGACCGCCGAAGCCGAAAAGCTGACGCCGATGGAGATCGCAACGCGCAATGCGCAGCGTTTCAAGGAGATGGATCAGCGTCTGAATATCTCCTTCGATCGCTTCATCCGCACCACCGAAGAGCAGCATCATCGCTCCAGCCAGGAAATCTGGAATCGGATGTTCGCCAATGGCGACATCTATCTCGACAGCTATTCCGGCTGGTACTCGGTGCGCGACGAGGCTTATTACG
>Ga0265342_10004817_pt1 | contig 10469 bp, 7 predicted proteins | sample 4CB327metaG_FD_203125 | JGI IMG/M metagenome (GOLD analysis project Ga0265342, IMG submission 203125) | Rhizosphere microbial communities from Carex aquatilis grown in University of Washington, Seatle, WA, United States - 4-CB3-27 metaG | ecosystem: Host-associated > Plants > Roots > Rhizosphere...
CATTCACCGAGGCACGCGCGCCGTAGGACAGGTGCAGAGTAAGAGCGTCGAGGATGTCGTCCCCGTTGGGTGAGAATCCTCGTGTTTCCGGGACCACCGAGACGATCCCCGGAGCGGCCTGCGCCTCGGGAAGCACCGCAACGGCCGGGAGATCACCGACAACAATCGTGGATAGTTTTCGAGAAGTGTTGCCGAATTCGTCGCGAAGCGTCAGTCGGGCGGTATAGCTCATGGACGGCATCACCCAATCGCCCGTGGCGGATTTCCCATCCCAGTGCATAGCGGAGGCGGGCCACTTTCCATCAAAGCTCTTCACGGATCGACCATCGGGTCCGAGAATCTCCAGCGACCAGCTGTCCATGGAAGCCACCGCTGAGCTGCCGTTGATGGTGATCGCGATGGGCTGTACGGCTCCCGTTCCATCCGGCGTGAATTGTCCCGGATTGAGGGTCAGGCCTCCCACCGGGGCCGAGGTGTCAAGTAGAAAGCTATCGCTCTGGGCCGTGACCGGCCCCGTCTTGCCGTAATTGATCGCAAGATGAGCCGTGTAGGTTCCTTCGGGGGCAAGAGCGCCTGTATCTGTATGCCCATCCCAGCTCAAAGTGGTCGGGAAGCTCTTGGCATCGCCGCTCCATCGCTTCTGGATGGCGCTGCCGTTAGCCATTTCCACCGTCCACCCGGTGATTGCGGCGGTATCTCCCGAAAAGACGGAGAATTCGATGGTCTTGTGCGTGGTATCTCCAAACGGAGAAAGGCCGGTCTGTTCGGTCAGAATTGAGTTCTGCGGGCTGAATGGCTTGGCGGTTTGGCATCCGATGAGCGCGAAGCTCAGAAGAATAGCCGGCACCGCGAGTTGGAAGACACCATTTTTCATGAATCGTTCCTTTCGTCGGAAACACGCAACGGGGACCGCACCATTGCGGCTCCCACGCATTTCTCGTCCTCGAATCCTGTCTTTCTCTAGATACGAGTTGAGGCAGATCTAGTTCTGTTCGGTAGCGCACGCACATCGTCCGAAAAGGCAAGGCGACTTTTTTATGCAATATAACAATTCATTCTTTGACCGCCCCAGAGTCGGACAGTAATTTTGCTCACCTATCAGGAGGAGGAATCCATGATAAGACGAGCTCCAAGAAATTTGGTCATCTTTGTTCTGGTGATCGGCATTCTTGCCGTCGGTTTCGCCGCTTTTGGCCAGCAAGTGAGCAAATCGCTGCACCCGAATCTGGCCGCCGCTCAGAATTTCATCGAACGAGCGATCAACAAGATCGAAGCCGCACAAAAAGAAAATGAATTCGATATGAACGGCCATGCGGCAAAAGCCAAGGCGCTTCTCGACCAGGCCTTCGCCGAGGTCAAGCTGGCGGCGCAAGCAGCCAACGCGAATCAATAGGTAGAAGCCTATGAGATCCAAAGCAACATTCTGGAAGACTCTTATAATCGGCGTTGCCGTAATCGGGTTGCTCTCGAGCTGTATGTCGTTCCCGTCCGAGAGAGTAAGTGCCTCGCGCCACCCGAATCTCGCGGAGGCGCAGACGTTCGTTCAAAACGCCATCAACAAGCTGTCCGCGGCCCAAATGGCGAATGAATTCGACATGAACGGACACGCGGGGCGCGCGATTCAGCTTCTCAATCAGGCATACGCTGAAATCAAGCTGGCCGCGGAGGCCGCAAATCGTCAATAGGTGACAAGAGCCGCCAGGGTTCTATGAACCAGGGGGATCCATGGCGGCTTTCATCTTTTCCCGAAGATCAGTGATGCCCGCCTTTCAATTCAACCGGCAGGCACGAATCACCGTCAGCCCATTGTAACCAGTACCGCGTTCAGGGAGCCTGGGGCCTGTGCGGGAATCGCGCCCCGCATCGGCTTACCATTCAGGCTGATGGCGACCACCCCTTTTTGCACACCGTTCGGATTCTCCACCCTGATGTTGTACGTGGCACCACGCCAACGCCGATGCACGTCGAAGCCCTTCCAATCCGCGGGGATGCATGGATCCACGATGAGGCCGTCGAAGCCGAGCCGCACCCCGAGGATCCAGTGCGTGGCAGCGGTATAGTTCCAGCCCGCCGATCCGGTGAGCCACGGGTGGCGCGCCCTGCCGAAGCCGATATGCTCCTTGCCGTAGACGAACTGACAGTAGACATAGGGCTCGGCCTGCCTCACCTCGATCCTGTCGTTCTGGTTGTACGGGAGGAGGGAGTCGTAGAACTTCATCGCCCGATCGCCGCGGCCGAGCTTGCATTCGGCAATGACGGCCCACGGATTGGGGTGGCTGAAGATGGCGCCGTTCTCCTTGATCCCTTTGTACACCCTGCCCATGAAACCGATCTCGTCGTTGGGTTTGGAGAAGCTAGGCTGAAGCAGGTGCAACCCGTACTCGGAGTAGAGATACTGGTCAACCGCATCCATGGCCGAAAGGGCGTGCTCGCGCGGGGCGGCATCCGATACGACCGCCCAGGTATTGCTCTCCATGAAGATCTTGGCTTCCGGGCTCGCTTGGACGCCGATTTTCAGACCCGAAGCCGTCGTGCCGCGCGCGTACCATTTCCCGTCCCACAGCTCGCGCTCACACGCGGTACGGACCGTGTCCGCCATCGCCCCGTAGGTGACGGCATCCTCGGTCTTGCCGAGGGCCACCGCTGCTTCGACAAAGGAGCGCAGCGCCCAATGATGGAGGAAGGAAACCATCGCGCTTTCTCCGCCGCCCAGATTGAGGCAATCGTTCCAGTCGGCGCGCAGCCCGAGACAGATCCCGCTTCGCCCGATGTGCTGCGCGGAGAAGTCCAATGCCCGCTTCATGTGGTCCCACACCGTCGCTTCACCAGAGTCACAAAAGGGGATCACCTCATCGAAGAAGGAAAGGTCACCTGTTTCCTTCACCAGCTCGCAGATGGAGGGAATGATCCAGAGATGGTCGTCGGAGCAGGCGTGCTCGATGCCATGGATGTAGCTCTTCTTCTCCGGAGCATGGGCGATGGTCGGGCTTTTGAATGCGGGAGCCTTCTGCTTTTCAGGATCGAACCAGTCGGGGTCGAACAGGTGCAGGCCGTAGCCCTGGCTCACCTGGCCGTTGAGCAGCTCACGGACACGCTGACGGACCTTCGTCGGGTTGGTGGCCACGCAGGCCATGATGTCCTGGCTCGTGTCTCGGAAGCCCAGACCGGTCCGTCCCCCTACCTCGATGAAGGAAGCGAAGCGCGACCAGACCACGCAGGTCTCCGCCTGGTAGAGCGTCCAGATGTTCACCATGGTATCGAGACCCCGATGCGGCGTCGTCGCCTGGTAGACGGCGCACTTCTCGTCCCAGTACGCTTTCAAGTCAGCGAAGGCGGCGTCAACCGCTCCAAGCTGGGAGTACTTGGCCTTCGCTTCCTTTCCCGTCTTCCTCGTGCCGTAGCCGAGCATGAAAACAACACGCTTCTCCTCGCCCGGCGCCAGGGTGATCTTCTTGTGGAGCGCGCCGCAATGGTTGCCGGTGAGCTCCGTGCTTCCCGTACACGCCCCCTGCTCCACGGCGAGTGGATTCGTCTCGGTCCGGTAGGGCCCGAGGAACGAATCGCGCATCGTATCGAATCCGTCGGGCTCGAAGCTCGCCGCGTGGTAATGGTAGGTCCACGGCTCATAGTAAAAATCGTACTCGATGACGCCCTCGGCGTAGCTCGACCCCGAGGCATAGAGGCTCATTTGGAGGTTCTGGTTGTCGATCTCGATATGATGAAACGAGAACTCCACATAGGAGAACAGGCTGAGCGCACGCGGCGTCGTACCCGTGTTCTTCACTCTCACATCCCAGAGCTCGACGTCGTCCTCCCGCGTTATGAAAACCGACTGCTCCGCCTCGATGCCTCTGTACGAGGCACGGTACTTCGAATAGGAAAGGCCATGACGGCACTCGTACTTCGCTGTGTCCAGCGGCTTGCCCACGGGTTGCCAGGAGATGCTCCAGTACTCGCCGTCGGCATCGTCGCGGATGTAGACGTAATGGCCGGGTCTGTCCAGCGGCACCCCGTTGGGCCGAAAGCGCGTGATACGGCCGTGCTCGGCATGCTTGTAGAAGGAGTAGCCGCCGGCGTTTTGGGACAGAACTGCGCACATGTTTTTGACGCCGATATAATTCGTCCATGACACCGGCGCGTCGACCCTGTCTATGACATATTCCCGCTTCTCATTGTCGAAATGGCCGTAGTGCATGATCCCCCCCCGAACCGAGTGCTCCCCGCGCGGATTATGATGCCGACAATCCTATCATATTTCACGCGGGAAGCCCGTATTCCTTCAGTACCGCGTCTATCCGACAGGGCAGGCCCGTCTGGAGGGAACGTTCCATGGCAACCATCAGGGCGACGGTGCCGATTCCCTCCCCGGCGTCCGGCTGTGCGGTGGCGCCCGTCTTCAGACATCTGCCGAAGTACTCCAAATAGTTCTGGTATTCGCCGGCGTGATGGGTATGGCCTTCGAATCGGAAGTAGTAATCGACCCGATCGGGGAAAGAGAGCGCAGCGGGCGGCTGCCCCGCGAAGTTGGTAAAATAGCGCAGGGAGCTGTAGTTCGCTTCGCTCGTCCCCTCCGTGCCCCTGATGACGCAGCTCATGTTGTCCTGTCGCTCGCTGTTCATCGGAGGCGAGCCGTAGGCTCCGCTCACGCGTGCGATCAGGCCCCCCCGTGTCTTCATGACGAAGTGCATGGTGTCGGCATTGCGGTTGCCCAGCTCGCGGCTGCCAGGAGAAAGAAGACCGTAGCCCATCACCTCCTCGATGTCGGGCATGTACCAGCGCAGAAGGTCCACGGGATGGCTGAGGCCCCCGAAGAGCCATTTCAAGCCGGCGCTCGCCCACGGCTTCGAGCGGAGAAACCACCGATGGTCCGCGTGATAGTGCGCCTCGACGGTCAGGAGCTCCCCATGTTTGCCCGCCTCGAAGTCACGACGCTGATGGATCATGGGCTCGAAGAACCTGCTGCTCTGCCCGACGAAGAGCCTCCTGCCGGAATCGCGCACCGCTTCCAGAATACGGCCCGCATCCGCGAGATTCGTAAGGAGCGGTTTCGTACAGATCACGTGCTTGCCCGCTCGCAACGCCGCAAGAATATGCCCGGCGTGCAGGTCGTCCGGAGTGTAGATGCCAATGACGTCAATCCGCGGGTCGCCGAGCATCCGTTCGTAACTGTCGGTATAACAGTCCAGACCGAACTCGCGACATCGTTTCGCCCCGAGGTCGCGGTTCAGATCGCAGACCGCCGCGATTTCCCATTCCGGGCTTTCAACGCCGGCCGAGATGATGCTCCTCCCTTCGCCGAGGCCAAGGACCCCCAAACGCAGAACGCCGCTCATGGCTCCCCCTTCGGCATCAATGTACCGCCGCGACGGGGCGGAAGGCAGGGAGAAATCACGCGCACCGTTTTTCATGGCAGCTCCTGCACGTAGCTGTGCGATCACGGGCCGTCAGGCAGCTGCGCTGATTTTTGGCGCCGAATTAATAAGAACGAAAGGAGGTTGATTACATCACAAAAAGTGATATTCTTCCGCCCAGCGAAAGGACCATAAAATTGATGCAAAGTGCTCTCGTGCCTGGATTGGAAAGAGGCAAGCGGCGCGTCATGGTGATTCAGCTTCCGCAGGATTTCAAGGTGGTACGAGGCCTCGCCTCGGAAGTCCGCCTGAAAATCCTCGAAATTCTTCGCGCCGGTGACAAGAATGTCAATGAAATCACCCAGGAAATGGGCCTGCCTCAATCCACCATCGCCACCAATATCATGATCCTCGAAGAAGCGCGCCTCATAGACACCAAGAGCGTCAAGGCGTTCAAGGGGACTCAGAAGGTATGCACATCGCTGTACGACGAGTTCATCATCGAGTTCGCCGAGCTGGAGCGCACGACCGACGTGATCGAGGTGGAGATGCCGATCGGACTCTTCATCGACTACAAGGTCTCCCCGCCGTGCGGCATGTGCTCGCCGGAAAAAATCATCGGTTACCTGGACACCCCGGCCTCTTTCCTCGATCCCGAGCGCGTGAAGGCGGGCCTTCTCTGGTTCGAAAAGGGCTACGTCATGTATCAGTTTCCCAACAATGCCCTCTACCAGGAGAAGCCGGTCCGTCGGCTGGAGGTCACCGCGGAGCTGTCCTCGGAAACCCCAGGGACGAACCCCCACTGGCGCTCTGACATCACGCTCTGGGTGAATGGCGTGGAGATCGGCACCTGGATATCGCCGGGAGACTTCGGCGACAAGAGGGGAACCTATACGCCCGAGTGGTGGAAGCTCGAAGGCTCGCAGTACGGGCTGAACAAGGTCTGGAATATCACCGACAAGGGCTCATTCATCGACGGGGTGATGATCTCCGCGGTGACGATTTCCCAGTTGAACCTCTCCGAGCATCATTCGATCAAAATAAAGCTCGGGATCAAGGACGATGCCCAGAACGTGGGCGGCATGAACATATTCGGCCGCGGATTCGGAAACTACGATCAGGACATCGTGCTGCGCCTGTTCCTCTAGGGTTTCAGGGGCGCTTGGGCGCTGAAAGCCGTATGACATTCCACGACAGGGGCGGCAGGCTCGCGCGAAGCGACTCCTTTTCCACCTTCGTCGAATCAATGGAAGATGGAACTACGGTGAGCGGGCTCGCGCGTGTGTTCGACGCCTTGGAGTTGGAATGCGCGAGAACGATGTGCTCCACGAGCCGGTACCCGTCGAATCCGACGAGCTTTCCTTCCAATTGAAGATTTTCGCTCTGATGCCTGTTCACGGCGAATAAGGTGAGAGTGCCCGCTTCCCGGTCGCATGTCGCGATGGTCTCGACCCAAGGGACGATTCCGTGGGCGCGATTTTCATACGTCGGGCAGTGCACCATTTCCTGGAGCACTTCGCCTCTGCCGAAAAGCGACGCGTGAAGGAACGGATAGAAAATAGTCTGACGCCAGGCCGGTCCGCCGTTTTCCGTCATGATCGGCGCGATGGTATTGACCAACTGGGCGAGGCAGGCAATGCGAACACGATCCGCATGCCGCAGGAGCGTGATGAGGCAGCACCCGACAACCAGAGCGTCTTCGAGGGTGTACACGTCCTCCAACAGGTGCGGCCCCACCGCCCACGGCTCATTGCGCTCGTCGGCCTCGTTGGAGTGGAACCAGACGTTCCATTCGTCGAACGACAGGGAGAGGGTTTTGGCGCTGCGCTTCTTCGCCTTGATGAAGTCCGCGGTCCCGATGATCGTCCTGATGAACGAGTCCATTTCGACGGACTCCGCCAGGAACGTCGGAAGGTCGTTGTTGAAGTTTTTGAAATAGCTGTGCAGCGAGATGAAATCCACCGTGTCGTAGCAGTGGTCCAGAACCGTCGCCTCCCACTGCGGGAACGTGGGCATGCGCGTGTTCGAGCTCCCGCAAGCGACGAGCTGCAGGCTCGGGTCGAACATCTTGATTGCCTTGCCGACCTCGGAGGCGAGGCGGCCGTATTCGTCCGCCGTCTTGTAGCCCACCTGCCACGGCCCGTCCATCTCATTGCCCAGACACCAGACCTTGAACCCGTGCGGGTCCGCGACGCCGTGGGATTTCCTCAGGTCGCTCCAGGCGCTGCCGCCCGGGTGATTGCAGTATTCGACGAGATTGCGCGCGGCGTCGATTCCCCGGGTCCCCAGGTTCAACGCGATCATCAATTCCGCCCCCGCCTTCTTTGCCCAGCGCGCGAACTCGTTCAGCCCGACGGTGTTGGGCTCCACCGAGCGCCATGCCAGATCCAGCCGCCGGGGTCTCCCCGATGACGGACCCACGCTGTCTTCCCAATTGAACGCCGAAACGAAGTTTCCTCCCGGATAGCGGATGAGGGGAACGTGCAGCTCCTTCACGAGTGAAAGGACGTCGGTGCGGAATCCCTCCTTGTCGCTCGAGGGATGCCCGGGCTCGAAAACTCCGCCGTAGATCGCTCTTCCTAAATGTTCGATGAATGAGCCGAAAAGCCTGTCATCAATTCTAGCTTTCGCAAATTCCCTATCCAGAGTGATACGGGCTTGCAACATCGTTCTTGCTCCTTATTCCTTTTGGAAGCGTGGAGCCTAAAACAGTAAAGACCAAATATCGTTCTGTCAATACTAGTCTGATAAAGAACAGTTTTTTTGTTTCTTATTCACGAAATAGCAGCAATGAGGTCCCATTCCCTGGATGCCAACACAAACTGAGTTTATGAATCATTGAATACGATACATAACAGGCACGGCTGTTCGATCTCTATTCGAACAGCCGCAACGCAGTCTCGCCGCGCAGGAAGACCGGAATCACGTCCAGGGGCGCATCAACGGTAATGGTTTGACCCCCATGCCATTTCTTTCCCGTTCTGGCGTCCTTCCACTCGGCCCCTTCTGGCAGGTAGACGGATCGCTCATGTGCGCCGGGCGACAGGACCGGCGCGACCAGGAGATCGGGCCCGAACATATACTGGTCGGCCGCATCCCAGGATCGAGCGTCGGCAGCAAAATCGTAGAACAGCGGGCGCATGACGGGGGTTCCCTTTTCGTGCGCCTCTTTCATGAGGCGCGCCACGTACGGCCGCATCCGTTCGCGGAGAAGAAGGTATTTCGTGAGTATCGCATACGCTTCCTCCCCGTAGCTCCACACCTCATTGGGGCCACCCGAGAATACCTGGTCGCTGGACTCTCCCAGTGAGCTCCCCGCCGGCTTGTAGCCGTCGGGATGCTCGCGGAATCCGTGGAGACGAAAGACCGGACAGAATGCGCCCCACTGAAACCAACGGATGAGGAGCTCCCGATAGGCGGGGTCCTCGGGGTCTCCGCCTTCGAACCCACCGATATCCGTGGTCCACCAGGGAATGCCGGCAATCCCCATGTTGAGACCCGCAACGAGCTGCCTGCGGAAGGAATCCCACGTACAGGTGATGTCGCCCGACCAAACCAGCGCACCGTAGCGCTGACTTCCCGCCCAGGCGCAACGGACGAGACTGATGATGTTTTTCTCTCCCGCCGCTTTCAGGCCGTCATAGAAGGTCTGGGCATACCTCAGCGGATACATGTTGCCCAGCTCCATGACGCTTCCCTCGTGGCAGCGATACAGGTCGAACTCGTAGGTGGAATACTCCGGTTCGGCCACGTCGAGCCAGAAAAGCTTTATGCCCTTATCGAAGTAATTCTTTTTCGCTTTCTGCCAAACGAAATCCCGTGCGCCGGGGTGAGTGGGGTCGTAGAACACGGTGTTGCCCATGAAGTCCATGGTCGTGCGAATGCCGCGATCGGCGCGCACGAGATACCCTTTCTCCAGCATCGTCCCGTAATTCTCGCTGCGTTTATCCACCGTCGGCCAGATGGACACCATGAGCTCGATGCCCATTTCTTTCAGCTCACGTACCATCGCCTCGGGATCCGGCCACCAGCGGGGGTCGAATTTCCAGTCGCCCTGCAGCGGCCAGTGAAAGAAGTCGGCGACGATCACCGAAATCGGCAGGCCGCGCTTCTTGTACTCGCGTGCAACCTCCAGAAGCTCTTCCTGTGTCCGATAGCGAAGCTTGCACTGCCAGAAACCCGTCGCGAAATCGGGCATGAGAGGAACGGTGCCGGTCACCGCGGCGTACTGCTCTTCAATGCGCGCGGGGGTGTCGCCGGCCGTAACCCAGTAGTCCAGCTCCGTCGAAACCTCCGCCACGAGCTCGGTCATGTTCGACGCGAAGGTAGCGCGCCCTATGGCCGGATTGTTCCAGAGAAATCCATACCCATGACTGGAAAGGAAAAAGGGAACGCTCGCCTGCGAATTGCGCTGCGCCAGCTCGAGCACGCAGCCCTTCAGATCGAGCCTTCCGTCCTGGTATTGCCCCATGCCGAAGATTCGCTCCCCGTCGTGGGCCTCGAATCTCGCGGTGATTCGAAAAGAACCGCCCGCGTGAGGGTGGATTTCACGCCCTCTGACTTCGGTCGCGTTGAAGGTCTCGCCGCGGATCCCCCGGGTTCGCCAGCGTTCCTCGAGAATCACTTTTCCGTCGGAATTGGAGAATCGGATGCGCCCGCCCCCGTACACCGTCGCCGTGATTCCGCCGTTCCTGATGGAGCCCTCATCCCCGTGCGCCGTGAGGACCGGGGCGCTCGGGACAGGGGGGAGAAGCGCACCGGCCCGCAGCTCATCGATTTCTCCCCTGCTGCTCGCCCGGACGCGAAGGCTGTTTTTGCCCCATGGTTCGATCTGAAGAATCTCCGCGTCGTAGACGCGAATCAGCTTCCCGTTTCTCGTTTCCACTGACATGGTTGTTCCCTTTCACGAGGGGCGGATCCGATTGTACAGGTAATACCATCTCATCGCGCCGATGCCGTCGTACGGCTCGAACCGACGCGTGAGATAATCGTAGGCCGCCACATGACCCTGCTCGGTCTGGAATGTCAGAGGCCGTCCCGACACCGGGCGGATCCAAGACTCCGGATGTTTCACATCGCCGACGAGCTCCGTCATCTCGTCGGTCGCCAAAACGAGCG
>Ga0265342_10004819_pt1 | contig 10468 bp, 9 predicted proteins | sample 4CB327metaG_FD_203125 | JGI IMG/M metagenome (GOLD analysis project Ga0265342, IMG submission 203125) | Rhizosphere microbial communities from Carex aquatilis grown in University of Washington, Seatle, WA, United States - 4-CB3-27 metaG | ecosystem: Host-associated > Plants > Roots > Rhizosphere...
CGAACGTCGGCGCGTCGGGGGCGGGCACATGCGCGATCTCGGTTTTGCCGGGGTCGGTGTAGACGGCATTTGCGATGGTCACGCGGCGCCCGTCGGATGTCGTCAGCGTGCCGGTGTCGCCCGGCTGCCCGCCGGAATTGGCGTAGAAGACCGTGCGGTCGAGCACGATGCCGCCTTGATCGGTAATCGCCACGACGCGCGCCTCGCAGCTCTTGAGATAGGAATCGTCGCGAAAGAGGCAGTCGGTCGGCATCGTCACTTGCCCACGAACGGCGGCTTGATGTCGATTCTGCGCTCGAGCCAATCCGGCACCGGCAGCTTTTTCGAGCGCAGGAAGTCGGGATTGAACAGCTTCGACTGGTAGCGCGTGCCGTAATCGGCGAGCACCGTCACGATGGTGTGGCCGGGGCCGAGATCCTTCGCCAATCTGATGGCGCCGGCGATGTTGACGCCGGACGAGCCGCCGACACAAAGACCTTCGTGCTCGAGCAAATCGAACACGAGCGGCACCGCCTCCTCGTCGGGAATGAGATAGGCTTTGTCGACCATCATCTCCTTGACGATCGCCGTGACGCGGCCGAGGCCGATACCTTCGGTGATCGAGCCGCCTTCGGTCGATTTCGCCTCGCCATCCTTGAAGTAGTGATACATCGCGGCGCCGCGCGGATCGGCGACACCGATGGTCACGTTCTTGTTCTTCTCTTTCAGATAGCGCGACACGCCGGCCAGCGTGCCGCCGGAGCCGACCGAACAGATGAAGCCATCGACCTCGCCGCCGGTCTCGTCCCAGATCTCGGGGCCGGTGGAAACGTAATGCGCCTTGCTGTTGTCGAGGTTGTTCCACTGGTCGGCGAAGATGACGCCGTTCTTCTCGGTTTTTTTCAATTGTTCGGCGAGGCGGCGGCCGACGTGCTGATAATTGTCGGGGTTGGAGTAGGGCAGCGCCGGCACCTCGACGAGCTCCGCGCCGAACAGGCGTAGCGCGTCCTTCTTCTCCTGGCTCTGCGTCTCGGGAATGACGATGATGGTGCGGTAGCCGCGCGCATTGGCGACCAGAGCAAGGCCGATGCCGGTGTTGCCGGCAGTCGCCTCGACCACCACGCCGCCGGGCCCGAGCTCGCCGCGGGCTTCGGCTTCGAGGATCATCTGGCGGCCGGCGCGATCCTTGACGGAGCCGCCCGGATTCATGAATTCGGCCTTGCCCAGGATGGTGCAGCCGGTCTCGGCCGAGGCCCGCTCGAGCTTGATCAGCGGCGTATGGCCAATGGCCTCGATGATCCCATTACGGACGCGCATACCCGAATTCCGGCTTCGAAAGTGACCTTCGGAACCTAGTGGACGCCCTGTGGGGTCACAAGGGCCGCCGATCGCTCGCATAAGCGGCCTGCTGGAAACTGTCCCGAAACCATACCGCGGCGAAAGCCCGGCGGTATCAGGTGCTTGTTCACCACTTCTTACCGGCGCCGGGGCAAAAGTCCCGGCGGCGCAAAAGAAGGTCGCGCGATGTCGCGGGGTGGACAGTCTTGATGCGGCTCGACGTCAATACGCTGTTTATGGTCACTATCTACGTCGAGACCATTCTCGGCCTGCTGCTGCTGTTCGCCTGGGCTCAGAACATGGCGATCCGCGGCGTGTGCTGGTGGGGCTTCGCCCATCTGGTGCGCGCCGCATCGATCGTGCTGTTCGGCATGTACGGCTCGGTGCCGGACCTGATCAGCATCGATCTCGCCAACGCGCTTCTATTCACCGCCTTTGCCATCACCTGGACCGGCGCCCGCGTCTTCGACGGCCGACCGGTCGAACCGGTCTATCTCGTCACCGGCGCCGTGCTGTGGCTGCTCATCTGCCGGCTGCCGATGCTCTCCAATGCGGTCGATACGCGCTCCTTCGTCGCCTCGAGCATCATCACCGCCTACACCTGGCTCACGGCCTACGAGTTCTGGCGCGGCCGCAAGGAGCAACTCGTCTCACGCTGGCCGGCGATCTTCATGCTATTCGCGCATGGTTCGCTGTTCTTGCTGCACACCCCGCTCGTGACGTTCTTGCCGTGGAGCCCCGCCACCGCCGACATGTTCGGAAGTGTCTGGCTCACCGTGCTCAGCTTCGAGGCGCTGCTGTTCACGATCTCCGTGGCGTTCATCCTGCTGGCCATGGCCAAGGAACGCACCGAGCTGCGCCATCGCACGGCGGCGATGGTCGACCCGCTGACCGGCATCGCCAACCGCCGCGCGTTTCTGGCCGACGCGGCGGTTCTCGCCAAGCGTCACAACGGGCATCCGCGTCCCGCGACGATGCTGCTGATCGACCTCGATCATTTCAAATCGATCAACGATCGCTTCGGCCACGCCGTCGGCGATCGCGTGCTGGAGATATTCACCACCTGCGCCCGACGCGCGTTGCGCGGCTCCGACCTGATCGGCCGCTTGGGCGGCGAGGAATTCGCCGCACTGATCTACGACATGGACCGCGTGTCCACCCTCGGCATCGCCGAACGCATCCGCGACAACTTCTCGCAAGCGACCGACGACGTCGAAGGCCATGAAGTGCTGGCCACGGTCAGCATCGGCGTCGCACATTGCGACAGCGCGGTGCTCGAAATCTCGGAGTTGCTGGCGCAGGCCGATCGCGCGCTGTATTTCGCCAAGGAGCGCGGCCGGAACCGCGTCGAGGTGGCTTCGCTGGAGATGCTGGTCGCCGCGCGCGACGCCGGCTCCGCGCTCAGGCCGCCACGGAAGAAGAGCGCGGCCTGACCGCCGCCGCCCGCCGCAGCGGTTGGCTCGGATCCCTTCATCGTTCATAGGGCCGTAAGGCGACGGCGACATGTCGCCCGCGACGGTGCTGCCGTATTTGACCTATTCATGAATTGGATGCATGTCCGCCTGGGACCCGTGCGGAGGGCAGGGCGGTGCGGATCGACTTTCTCGGGCTGGAAGCCTTCGTCAGTATTGCGGAACGCGGCTCGTTCCAGCGCGCGGCGGCGCATCTGAACCTGTCGCAGACCGCGGTCAGCCACCGGATGCGCAAGCTCGAGGAGGAGCTCGGCCTCAAGCTGCTCGCGCGCACGACGCGGGAAGTGACCCTGACGCGCGCCGGCATCGACTTCCTGCCGAAAGCGCGCAAGGCGCTCAGCGAGCTCGAGCAGTCCTTCGACGATCTCCGACAGCAGGGCGCCAAGCGGCGCGAGCGCCTGGACGTCGCCTGCCTCCCAGTCTTCGCCGTCAACTACATGCCGCCGATCTTGCGCCGTTTCCATGAGGTGATGCCGGATGTGCAGGTGCGCATCTTCGAGACGCCGTCCGCCGCTATCGCCGAACTGGTGGAGTCGGGCGAAGTGGAATTCGGCTTCACCGGGCTCCTGACAAATCGCTGGGATCTGGACATCGAGACGTTCTCCGCTTCGCCGCTGGCGCTGGCCTGCCCCTCGGGACATCCGCTGGCGAAGAAACGGGCACTTGGCTGGGGTGAAATGAGCGGGCTGCCGCTGATCCGGGTCAGTTCACGGACGGCGATCCGCGTCATCATCGACGACGCCATCAGCGCAGCGAAGGCGAACATCCCCTGGCAATACGAGGTTCAGCACGTCGAGACGGCGGTCAATCTGGTGGAGGCCGGGCTCGGCTTCACGGTCGTGCCGATGATCGACGTCGCGCTGCACCGTGGCGGCGGCGTGGTCGCCGTACCGCTGCGCGCGCCCAAGCTTTCCTGCACCTATGGTCTCGTCTGGCGGCGCGGCATGCCGCTGTCGCCGCCGGCGGCAACGCTGCGCGACCTGCTGGCCCGGGAGATGACGTCGGCCCGGACCATTCATGCACTGAATGGATAAATGGACAGATTCTATTCATTTGATTAGACTGCGGTACACCGGCATGGTTGCCCTCATGGCGTCGGCACGCGGCGTCCGGTGGGACGGATCACCCCGAGCCACCGGGCCTGCGGATCGATGCCGCGTGCGCTGACTTGCCGCGGCCGGCTTCTCGCAATCGGCGCTTCAACGCGCGGACGAACAGCCGGCGGGCCATTGAAAAGCGCTTGCAGACTGGGCAAAACGTGCCGAATGCCGCCGCGTCCGCAAAGGACGAGGGCGGATCGTTCACGGCCTGATAGATAGTTGGAATACCAACGAAACGGAATGAAAGGGAGGGAGGAGATGCAATTGGGCAGTCGTCTCGGGCTCACGGCTCTGGCGCTCGCGCTCGGGCTGGGTGGGGCCGCCAATGCCGGCACCGTCAAGATAGGCGTGGTGTTGCCGTTCTCCGGCGCCAATGCCGATCTCGGCCATCAGATGGACAAGGCCTTCGACCTGTACGTCAAGTTGCACACGAAGGACATCGCGCCGAACAAGGTCGAACTCGTCAAGCGCGACGAGGGGCCGCCGACCGGTGCGCAGGCCAAAACCGTCGGCACCGAGCTCATCACCAATGACAAGGTGCAGATCCTCACCGGCTTCTCGTTCTCGCCGTCGGCGATCGCGCTCGCGCCGGTCGTCACGCAGGCGAAGATGCCGATGTTGATCTCCAACGCCGGCACGGCGTGGATCACCAACCTGTCGCCCTATATCGCCCGCCTGTCGTTCAGCATGTGGTCGCCGGCCTATCCGATGGGCGCTTACGCCTATAACAAGATCGGCTGCAAGACGACCGCGGTCGCCTACACCGACTTCCCGCCGGGCAAGGATTCCACGGAAGCCTTCGAGACCGGCTACAAGAAGGTCGGCGGCAAGGTCACTCTGTCGATCCCGATGGGCTCGCCGGTGCAGGTGCCCGACTTCACGCCGTTCTTCCAGCGCATCAAGGACGCGCATCCCGACTGCATGTACGTCTTCATCCCGTCCGGCGCGCACGCGACCGGCGTCATGAAGGCCTATGGCGAGCTCGGCATGCGCAAGGCCGGCATCAAGCTGATCGGCCCGATGGACCTGATCCCCGACAACAAGCTGCAGGATATGGGCGACGCCGCTATCGGCACCATCGTGATGGGCCACTACGCGGTCGACCTCGACAATCAGCAGAACAAGGAGTTCAACGAGGAGTGGCACAAGGCCTACGGCCCCGACTCGTATCCGGACTTCATGTCGGCGGCCGCCTGGGACACCATGCACGCCATCTTCGACACCGTGAAGAAGCTCAACGGCGACTTCAGCAACGGCGAGAAGGTGATCGGCGCGCTCAAGGGCTGGTCCACCGTCGGCCCGCGCGGCAAGGTCTCGATCGATCCGCAGACGCGCGACGTCATCGAGGACGAGCACGCGATGGAGGTCTATCGCAAGCCTGACGGCAAGCTGGGCGAGCGCATCCTCGAGACCGTCCCGCAGGTGAAGGACGAGTGCAAGGCGCTCAAGATCGGCCGCTGCGCCTCCTGAGCGTCTGGATTTCCGACAAACAAACGCCGCCGCGCACAGGCGCGGCGGCGTTCTCTTAAGACCGGGAGACGGTCGTGTCGCACGCGGCCAATATCGTCATCAGTATCCTGTTCGACGGGCTGGCTTACGCCATGTTCCTGTTCATCACGTCCGTGGGCCTGTCGGTCACCATGGGCCTGATGAATTTCGTGAACCTGGCGCACGGCGCCTTCGCCATGGTCGGCGGCTATATCGTTGTCTCGCTGACGCGCAGCCTCGGCATCGATTTCGTGCCGGCGCTCGTCATTGCCGCGGTGCTGGTCGGCTTCATCAGCGTCCCATTCGAGCGCTTGCTCTATCGCCGCCTCTACAAGGCGACCGATCTCGAGCAGGTGCTGCTGACGATCGGCCTTGCCTTCATGGCGATCGCGACGTTCACCTATTTCTACGGCCCCATTCCGAAGTCGGTGCCGTTGCCGCACTGGCTCGAAGGCGACATCAATCTCGGCTTCCGCGCGTTTCCGAGCTACCGCGCCTTCCTCATCATCGTCGGCGCCGTTCTCGTCACTGTTCTCTGGTATGCGTTCGAGCGCACCAATATCGGCGCCCGCATCCGCGCCGCCGTCGACAACCGGCGCATGGCTGAATCGGTCGGCATCAACGTCGACCGCCTGTTCACGCTCACCTTCGCCGTCGGCTCCGGCCTTGCCGCGCTCGGCGGCGGCTTCGCCATCCAGTTGTTCGGGCTGACGCCGTATTTCGCGGTGCTCTATCTCGTCCTCTTCCTCATCGTCGTGGCGACCGGCGGCCTCGGCAGCCTCAAGGGCACGCTGCTCGCGGCACTCGTCATCGGCATCATCGACACCGGCGGCAAATACATGTTTCCGCAGGCCGGCAATTTCTTCGTTTATCTCATCACCGTGGTCGTCCTCCTGATCAAGCCGGCAGGGTTCTATGGCCGCGAGTGAGAGCATGACCCGCAGCGTGGCCGGCGAAGCGGCGCGGTCGCGCGCGGCCGAATTCCTGCTGCGCCGGCACTATCTCCGTTGGCCCGAGGCGCTGCCCTGGCTGATCGCGGTCGGCTGCTTCTTCGTCTTTCCCGACCGCATGACGTTCGGCAGCCAACTGCTGATCATGATCATGTTCGCGTTGTCGCTGGACCTGATCCTCGGCTATGCGGGCATCGTCACGCTCGGCCACGCGGCGTTCTTTGGGCTGGGCGCCTATACCGTGGCGCTCGCCTCGATCAAGCTCGGCTGGACCGAACCGATCAGCGGCGTCTTCTTCGGCGGCGCCGTGGCCGGCCTCGTCGGCATCGTCGTCGGCTGGTTCATCCTGCGCTATCGCGGATTGACGCTGCTGATGCTGACCATCGCCTTCGCCGCGATGTTGCAGGAGGGCGGCAACATCCGCTCCGACTTCACCGGCGGCTATGACGGCCTGCCGGGGCTCACGTTCGATCCGCTGCTCGGGCACTTCCAGTATGACCTCTACGGCCACACCAATTACTGGTACGCGCTCGCGGCGCTCGCGGTCGTGTTCTTCGTCGTGCGCCGCATCGTCTACTCGCCGTTCGGGCAGGCGCTGACCGGCATCCGCGAGAACGTGCGCCGCATGCATTCGATCGGCTCGCCGGTGCATCGCCGCCTCGTCACCGTCTACGCGATCTCGGCGGCGATTGCCGGCATGGCCGGCGCGCTGTTCACGCAGACCAATGCCTACGTGACGCTGACCGTGTTCGACTTCGACGCGTCGGCCAAGGTCATGGTCATGCTCATCCTCGGCGGTACGGGGCGCCTCTACGGCGCCTTCCTCGGCGCCGCCGTCTACATGATCTTCGAGGACAAGCTCTCGAAGATGAGCCCGACCTTCTGGCAGTTCGGCATCGGCCTACTGCTCGTGCTGGCGGTGATGTTCGCGCGACGCGGCCTGCTGGGAGTCGGCGACACCATTCGGCGCAAGCTCGCCGGAAGGAGGGCGCCGTGACCGCCGCGCTCGAGGTCAAGGGTCTCAACCGCAGCTTCGGCGCGCTGCGCGTCACGCGCGACGTCGACCTGTCGCTGGAGAAGGGCGCGCGCCATGCCCTCATCGGCCCGAACGGCGCCGGCAAGACGACGCTCGTCAATCTGATCACCGGCGTGCTCAAGCCGTCATCGGGCAGTGTGCTGCTCAACGGCGACGACATCACCGGCTGGTCGCAGGCCGAGCGCGCGCGCCGCGGGTTGGCGCGCACGTTCCAGATCAACCAGCTCTTCCGCGGCCTCACCGTGCTCGAAAACCTCTGCATGACGATCGGCGAGCGCGACGGCAACTGCAACAATATGTGGCGCTCCGCTGGTGCGAAACGCGCGGTGATTGATGAAGCGCTCGATCGGCTCGAAGCGCTGCGGCTGGTCGACGACGCATTGAAGCTCGTGCGCGAATTGCCCTACGGCCGGCAGCGGTTGGTCGAGATCGCCATGGCGCTGGCGCAGAAGCCGCGCGTGCTGTTGCTCGACGAGCCGGCTGCCGGCGTGCCGTCGTCGGAGACGCATCTCATCCTCGACGTCGTCGCCGCGCTCGACCCGGACATCGCCGTGCTCATCATCGAGCACGACATGGACGTCGTGTTCCGGTTCGCGCGCGAAATCAGCGTGCTGGTGCAGGGCGCCGTCTTCACCAAGGGCACGCCCGACGAGATCCGCCGCAACGAGAAGGTGCGCGAGGTCTATCTTGGCCAGGAGCATCACCATGGCTGAGCCGGCGCTCGCGCTCGACAATGTCCGGGCCGGCTACGGCGAGACCGTGGTGCTGGAGGACGTGAAGTTTGCGCTCGCGCCGGGCGAGACCGTGTCGATCATCGGCCGCAACGGCGTCGGCAAGTCGACGCTGCTCGCTACCGTCATGGGCCACACGACGCTGCATGGCGGCCACGTGCGGCTGCACGGTCACGACATCTCCAGGACGGCCACCTACAAGCGCGTGCACGCGGGTCTCGGCTACGTGCCGCAGGAGCGCGAGATCTTTCCGTCGCTGACCTTGCGCGAGAACCTCGAAGTCGCGGCGCGCCCGGGCCACTGGACCTACCAGACCGTTTGCGAACTGTTCCCGCGGCTCGCCGAGCGGGCGGGCAACATGGGCAACCAGCTCTCCGGCGGCGAGCAGCAGATGCTGGCCATCGGCCGTGCACTGATCGGCAATCCGACCGTGCTGCTGATGGACGAGCCGTCCGAAGGCCTGGCGCCGGTCATCGTCGAGGAACTGGCGCGCGCAATCAAACGGCTCGCTGCCGCCGGCAAGCTGGCGATGATCGTGGTCGAGCAGAACTCGCGACTGGCGCTGTCGATCGCGCCGCGCGTGGTGGTGATGGACCGTGGCCGCATCGTCTATGACGGCGCCAGCGAGGCTTTGCGCAACGATCCGGCCAAGCTCGAAGGCTTCATCGGCGTCATGAAGGCGTAGGGCGCTTTCTTCTTCACCTCCCCCTGGAGGGGGGAGGTCGACGCGCGAAGCGCGTCGGGAGGGGGTGGCTGTGATTTGATAGATCACCCCACCCCGCTCGCTTCGCTCGCGACCCTCCCCCTCCAGGGGAGGGTACGCCGCCCACCATCGCCCACCGATTGCCTTCCGCCCGGCGCTCGTCTAGCAAACGGGCCATGAAACATTCGACCGATCGCATCCTCACCACCCACGTCGGCAGCCTGATACGGCCGGCGGATTTGCAGGACTTCCTGCGCGCCAAGCAGGGCGGCAAGCCCTATGACGAGCAGGGGTTTCAGGCTTGCCTGACGCGCTCGGTCGCCGAAGTGGTGCAGCGGCAGGCGCAGGCCGGCATCGACGTCGTCAGCGACGGCGAGTTCGGCAAGTCGATTTCCTGGGCGCAATACGCGCTGACGCGCTTGTCCGGCTTTACGCGGCGGCCGATCAAGGAAGACAAGGCCAATCCGTTCAAGCGCGGCGCCGATCGCACCAAGTTCGCGGATTTCTACGCCGAGCTCGACGCCAAGGAAGCGGTGTCGACGACCATGGAGGCGATCTGCACCGGCCCGATCTCCTATGTCGGCAATGACGAGCTCACGCGCGACATCGCCAACTTCAAGGCGGCGCTCGGCAAGGTGAAGGTCGAGGAAGCCTTCATGCCGGTGGCGGCGCCGGCGAGCGTCATTCCCGACCGCAAGAATGAATATTACAAGAACGACGAGGAGCTGCAGGTCGCCATCGCCGCGGCCATGCGCGCCGAATACAAGACCATCGTCGATGCGGGCTTCATCGTGCAACTCGACGACGCCCGCAGCGCCGTCACCTACGACCGCATGGTGCCGCCGGGGAGCTTCGCCGACTACAAGAAGTGGCTGGCGCAGCAGATCGACATCCTCAACCACGCCATCGAAGGCCTGCCGCAGGACCGCGTCCGCTATCACATCTGCTGGGGCTCGTGGCCGGGCCCGCATACGAGCGACGTGCCGCTGAAGGATATCGTCGACGTCGTTCTGAAGGCCAAGGTCGGCGCCTTCGTCATCGAAGGGGCCAATCCGCGCCATGAGCACGAATGGCAGGTGTGGAAGAACGCCAAGCTCGGAGCAGGGCAGGTGCTCATCCCCGGCGTCATCAGCCACGCCACCAACGTCGTCGAGCATCCCGAGCTCGTCGCCGAGCGCATCGTGCGGCTGGCCAAGATCGTCGGCCGCGAGAACGTCATCGCCGGCACCGACTGCGGTTTCGCGCAGGGCCCGTTCTATCGCCGCGTCCATCCGCAGATCATGTGGGCGAAGCTCGAGGCTTTGGCCGAAGGTGCGCGCATTGCGTCGAAGGAGCTGTGGTCGAAGGCGGCGGCGTGAGTAAGGTGCCCCGTACGCGGCGCGCGTTAGGCGAGCATTCGCTCGCGACCCTCCCCCTCCAAGGGAGGGTGACGCGAAATTGCGGCACCGTCCGACGACCACCACTGATTCAATTTACAAACAGCCAACGCTCCGCCGCCCGTATTGTTTGATCGGCGCCGGGTCCGCCGCAGTCCGAATTCCAAATCCCGGCTCCCACGAGGGGAGCGGAGCGCCGGCAGACGCGGGGGTTTGCGAGACCCCCGGTGAGCGGCCGGCGAGACCGCCCGATGAGACGCTTGCGAGGCGTCTCCTCGCTCCTTGAAGGAACGAG
>Ga0265342_10004821_pt1 | contig 10462 bp, 7 predicted proteins | sample 4CB327metaG_FD_203125 | JGI IMG/M metagenome (GOLD analysis project Ga0265342, IMG submission 203125) | Rhizosphere microbial communities from Carex aquatilis grown in University of Washington, Seatle, WA, United States - 4-CB3-27 metaG | ecosystem: Host-associated > Plants > Roots > Rhizosphere...
GAACGATCCTTCGGCACCGGTTGACGTAATGTTCCTCGGAAGGGCGAACACCGACGGGGACGCGGTGATCTGGCTGCCGAAGCAGCGTGTTCTCGCCTCCGGCGATATCGTCGTGCATCCCATCCCGTATGCCTCGGCCAGCTTTCCCGGTGAGTGGATCGATGTCCTGAAGAAACTTGAAACCTTCGACTTCGCTTATCTCATCCCGGGGCATGGCGAGGTTCAGACCGATCGCCAATATCTCGACAAGCTCATCGGCACACTCACCGATATTCGTGCGCAAGTGACGCCGCTGGCACAAAAGGGGATGAGCCTCGCCGACGTCCGCAAGCAGGTGAACGGCCGCGACATCCTGCAGAGTTACGCCGGCGACAACGCTTGGAACCGCTTATGGATGCGAAACGTGTTCCTCAACGCGATCATCGGCAATGCGTACAAGGAAGCGAAAGGCGAGCCGATCGTACAAGGACATGACGACGGTTGAGTAATCGGAGCGATAATATGAATGAAGCCGGGTACGGCGAAGCTTCCAGGTGCTGGCCTTACGGCCCATCCACCTTGTAGCCGGCCGCGCGCAGGAGAGCCGGTAGGCCGTCGTTGCCGACAAGATGGCTTGCGCCGACCGTGACGAAAAAAGTCTTATGCTCGTTGAGCATCGCCTCGATCGTCTCCAGCCAGGCTTGGTTGCGAACGGTGAGCAGCATGGCGCGCTGCTCGGGATAGCCGGCGAATATCGCGTCCGTGATCTCGCCGATCGTGGCCGCGTCGCCCATCTCCCAGGCGCGTGTCATGCTGACGACGTACGCATCTTCGGTCTCGATCGTATGCAGCTCCATCACAAAGGACTGAAGCTCGACATCGGGGTTCGAAGGCTTGATCAGTTCGATCTGCTGATCGACCGTTTCCAATGTGCGAACTTCTTTGCCGAGAGCCATTGCCTCGCCGGTCACCAGCTTATCGACGCCCGTATCGGTCAGCTGATGATGTTTGAAAAGTACGGACGCATACATCATCAACTTCGCCAGCCACGGACGCTTGTCGTCCACCGCCGCGAGCGGCAGGCCCAGATAGGCAAGCGCCTTGTCGTAATCCGCTTGTGAAGCAGGGGGGAGCAATCCGCGCAGGCTTTGCCCCGGCGGCAGCGTTCCCTGCGTGTCGATCAACTGGCGGACGCGGTTATCGGTATTGCTGTCTATCGCGACTTCGAACACGAACACGTCTGCGCGCTTCATGGCACGGTTCACGTCGGGCGAATGCCAATTCACATTCAGCGGCAACAAATGGATCGATCCGAGTATGTAGACCGTTCCGTGCTTGCCATCCACGCGCCACAACGCAGGATGAGCTTGGACGACTTCTGGCGCAACGGCTGCAATGCTTTGCAGCGGAACAAAGAGGCCGAGCAGTGCGAAGAGGAATACTGCGGCGACAGATCGTTTCGTCATCGATATGTCACCCCAAAACGTTTGGCCCGCCCACACAGTCTGGCCGAGAAGGGCATTGTAGGCAAATCTGCCGCTGTCTCGCCGTAATTGCGCGACTTGCAACTGTGTCGTTCGGGGACATTGTGACGAGAATGCGGCAGCCCAATCGTAAGGCCATCTGCATTTTTTCGAGCCCACAATTTGTTACTAAAGGCTTCGCCGCGCGGGTTCCTCGCCGAACTGTCTTTGCGGTGGAAATTCGGCAGAACCATGTCGTGGAAAATACCTACAAATGCGGCGCCAAAAAAACTTCGTTTCGTCAATGCGGAGATGTTAGAGACAGTTGCATGGCCCGTGCCGAGGGCGGGTGAACACGTTAAGGAGAATAGAATTGGATCGCGCGGCAATTGCTGTTTCCGGCCGTAAACCTTCGACCGCTTCAAAGACCACCGAATCGTCGAACGACACAGTGCAGACATTTTCCGGCACGCATTGGCAGCGCCAGATAGACGTCCGCGATTTCATCCAGCACAATTTCACGCCGTACCTCCAAGACGAGTCTTTTCTGGCCCCGCCGACCGAGCGAACCAACGCGCTGTGGGCATACGTTCGCAAGTTGATGGATGAGGAGCGCGACAAGGGCGGCACGCTCGACATGGATACGGAGATCGTCTCCACCATCGTCTCGCATCCGCCGGGCTACATCAGCCAGGAACTGGAACAGGTCGTCGGGCTGCAGACGGAAACGCCCTTCAAGCGCGCGTTCATGCCATTCGGCGGCATCCGCGTCGCCGAGAGCGCCCTGGAGGCCTATGGCTACAAGTGCGCGCCGCAGGTCCACGACTTCTTCACGAAATACCGCAAGACGCACAATGACGGCGTGTTCGACGTGTACACCGATCCGGTGCGTAAGGCCCGCAAGTCGGGAATCATCACCGGTCTGCCCGACGGTTATGGGCGCGGGCGCATCATCGGCGACTATCGCCGCGTGGCGCTTTACGGAGTCGACCGTCTGATTGCGGACCGCAAGGAACAATTCAGGGAACTCGAAACCGTCATCAACGAGGAAACCATTCGCCTCCGCGAAGAGCTGACGGAGCAGATCAGGGCTCTTAAAGAGCTCAAAGAGATGGCCAAGGGTTATGGCTTTGACATCTCGCGCCCCGCGCAGAGCGCGCGCGAAGCGGTACAGTGGCTCTATTTTGCCTATCTGGGCGCAGTAAAGGAACAGAACGGCGCCGCCATGTCGATTGGCCGTGTCTCGGCCTTCCTCGACATTTATTTCGAGCGCGATCTCAAGACCGGCGCCCTGACGGAATCCGACGCGCAGGAAATCATCGACCATCTGGTGATGAAGCTGCGCATGGTGCGCTTCGCCCGCACGACGGAATACAACGATCTTTTTTCAGGCGATCCCACCTGGGTCACCGAAGTGCTCGGCGGCATGTGCATGGACGGACGCACGCTGGTCACCAAGACCACCTTCCGGTTCCTGCATACCTTGACCAACCTCGGCGCGGCGCCGGAGCCGAACCTGACCGTCCTGTGGTCGGTAAAACTGCCGAAACCGTTCAAGCGCTATTGCGCCAAAGTGTCGATCGAGACCAGCTCGATCCAGTACGAGAACGACGATCTGATGCGCGGCTATTGGGGCGACGATTACGGCATCGCCTGTTGCGTATCCGCCATGCGGATCGGCAAGCAGATGCAGTTCTTCGGCGCGCGCGCCAATCTCGGCAAGACGCTGCTCTACGCCCTCAACGGCGGACGCGACGAAATCACCGGCGACCAGGTTGGTCCCGTTTTCGCGCCGGTCACCGGCGACGTGCTGGACTATGACGAAGTGCTCTCCCGCCTGGACACCATGATGGACTGGCTGGCCGGGACCTACATGGATGCACTGAACATCATCCACTACATGCACGACAAGTATTGCTACGAGCGGCTCGAGATGGCGCTGCACGACCGCGACATCCTCCGCACGATGGCGTGCGGCATCGCGGGACTGTCCATCGGAGCGGATTCTCTGTCGGCCATCAAGTATGCCAAGGTGCACCCAATCCGCGACGCGCGCGGACTCATCATCGACTTCGAGATCGAAGGCGAGTTTCCCTGCTACGGCAACAACGATGACCGCGTGGACTCGATTGCCGTCGATCTGGTGGAACGCTTCATGGCGAAGCTGCGCACGAAGAAGACGTACAGGGGTGCCGTGGCCACGCAGTCGGTCCTGACGATTACGTCCAATGTGGTGTACGGAAAGAAGACCGGCGCCACGCCGGACGGCCGCAAGGCCGGCGAACCGTTTGCGCCGGGTGCCAATCCACTGCACGGGCGCGACAAGAAGGGCGCGCTGGCCTCGCTGACCTCTGTGGCGAAGCTGCCCTATAGCGCCGCGCAGGACGGCATTTCCAACACCTTCTCCATAGTGCCGGGCGCACTCGGCAAGACGCGGCACGGCCGGGTGGACAATCTGGTGGGTCTGCTGGACGGTTATTTCGCGAAGGCAGGGCATCACCTGAACGTCAACGTGTTCGACCGCAAGACCTTGCTGGATGCCATGGACCACCCCGAAAAGTACCCGCAATTGACGATCCGGGTGTCTGGCTACGCGGTCAACTTCATCAAGCTGACGCGCGAACAGCAGCTGGATGTCGTCAACCGGACCTTCCATAACGCGATCTGAGGAGTGCTATAGTGCACGGCATGGGCGTCAACGTCGAAGGATATGTCCACTCCGTGGAAACGGGCGGAGCCGTGGACGGCCCGGGACTGCGCTTTGTCGTGTTCCTGTCGGGATGCGCTTTGCGCTGTCTCTACTGCCACAACCCGGACACCTGGCACATGCCGGACGGCAAGAAAACCGGCGTGGCCTCGCTGCTCAACGAAATCGCCGGTTACAGCGATTTCCTGCAGCGCTCCGGCGGCGGCGTGACGGCGACCGGCGGCGAGCCGCTGGCGCAGCCGGAATTCGTCACCGCGCTGTTCCAAGGCTGCAAGGCGCTTGGGCTGCACACGGCGCTGGACACTTCGGGTTTTCTCGGAGCAAACGCCACCGACGCACTGCTCGACGCCACCGATCTGGTGCTGTTGGACATCAAATCCTTCGACCCCGAAACCTACAAACACCTTACCGGCGGCAGTCTCGCACCGACGCTGCGCTTTGCCGAAAGGCTGGCGGCGATGGGCAAGCCGACCTGGCTGCGCTATGTGCTCGTCCCCGGGCTGACGGACGATCTGGCCTCGATCGAGGCGCTGGCGGAGTACGCGCACAAGCTCGGCATGGAGAAGGTGGAAGTCCTGCCGTTCCATAAGATGGGCGAGAGCAAGTGGGAGGCGCTCAATCTTCCTTACACGCTGAAGGACACGCCGCCGCCATCACCGGAACTTGTCCGCAAGGTCAAAGGGATCTTCATCCAGCACTTGCTGAGGACGGTTTAGGCCGCGCTCGCCTAACGGTAGCCGAAACTTGGATTTTTCTTCGACAAGTCGCGATAGCGATCTCGCAGCAAGGTTTGGCGCGAGACAAGCGGCATATTCTCACCCTTGATGAAGACGGCCGTCGGCGCGGAGGTGACATCCAGCGGATCGCCGTCCCAAACCACCACATCGGCGTCTTTACCGGGATCGAGCGTGCCGTAACTCGCGGAAATTCCCCAAACCTGTGCGGGGTTTCTGGTGATCGCGGCAAGCGCGCGGTCCCATGGCATGCCGTTGGCGACGGCGTTTCCAGCAATCTGCGACAGGGTTCGTGCGTAATGCGCTGGATCGTCGTTCTGCGGCTGGAACGCGACGACGACGCCGGCTTTGTCGAGCAACGCGGCATTTTTCAGCGTGGCGCCGATTTCTGAAAAGCTGTCGGGCAAGTTCAGGTTCGTGTCGATAACGACTGGGACCTGGGCGGCGGCCAATTCGACCGCAACCAGATGGGCTTCGCGTCCGCCGAGAACGACAAGCTTGAGCCGGTTCGCCTTCGCGTATTCGATGGCTTGCCGAATCGTGGACGCGCGCTCGACATGGACGAGCAGAGGCTCGTCGCCGCGGACAACTGGGCCAAGTGCATCGAGATCGACGCGCTGGCTGCGTTGGTCGCGGCTGCCGCCTGGGCGATGATAGCCGGCGCGCTGCGCCCAATATTCGCGCGCGTCGTCCATCGTTTCGCGGAACTTGGACCAGATGTCGGGCCGCGAGTTTTTGTTGTTGTTACCGCCTGCGGGCTCGAGATCGACGAACACGCCCGCCTTGGCCTTCACCAGGATATCGGGTCCGTTGCCAAGATCGACCACCGCCGCCGTGCCGCAGAATACTTCGGCGCAGGCGACCGGCGCCGTCAGCGACCGGGTGATACCCGCGATGCGCGCGATAGGGATAAGCGTTGAGCTCGGATTGAGCGCGTCGCTCACGTCGAACGCCGCGCTGTCCACAGCTTGGTTCGCCGCCGTGTCATTGGTTTCGGAAACCAGCTCGATTTCCGTGATGCCCAGTTGCGTCCACGAAGCCATCAAGCCCGGCGTGACCGGCTTGCCGTGTGCGTCGATGATATTAGCGCCGGAAGCGGAAAGATTGGCTCCTACCGCTGCAATTTTTCCGTCAATGATCAAAACATCGGCGTTCGCGAGCGTGCCTTTGTCGCCAAGCGTGAAGACGCGCCCATGCTTTATGAGCGTAGGCACAGAATTCGTCAGTCGGATTTCGTAATGCATCCGCTGCGCAGGTTGCGCTACAGCGAAGTCCGAAAGTGTAATAAAGGCCACCACGGCGGGCAGAAGATATTTCATTGTCCTGCTCCTCCCGTCGGGCCGTTGTCTTCCTGGCCGATTTCGAAATCGCTGCGTGGGCTGACCTTCGAATTGCCGCGGTCGTACAGCAGCACGCCGTCGATGAAGACCTTTTCGGCATGGGCATAGACGCTGAACGGATCGCCGCTCCACACTACGACGTCGGCCATCTTGCCGGTCTCCAGCGTGCCTGTCTTGTCGAGGATGCCGAGCGCCTTCGCGGGATTGCGCGTCATCCATTCGACCGCGTGGGCGCGTGGGATGGTGTAGCCCATGCGTCGGCCCGCCGCCATTGCCTTGGCGACTTCCTGGTTCAGCCGCTGGATGCCGTAAGCATCGTCGGAATGGATCATGGCGCAGGCTCCGGCGTGATCGACCATGGCGATACCTTCGGGAATTGCGTCATAGGCTTCCATCTTGAAGCCCCACCAGTCCGCCCACATCACCGCGCAAACGTCGTTCTTCTTCAGCAGGTCGGCGACCTTGTAGGCCTCGGTCGCATGATGGAAGGCGGCAATGCGGAAGCCGAATTCCTTGGCGACGTCGATCATGGTTGCCATCTGGTCGCCGCGGTAACAATGCATCTGCACGGGAATTTTCTTGTCGAGTGCCAAGGCCAGCGTTTCCAGGCCGATGTCGCGCGCAGGCGGATCGCCGGCCTTGCCGCCCGCTTTCTTGTCGCGCCAATATTTGCGCCAGCTATCGCGATATTCCGCAGCCTTTTGGAACGCGGCGCGGTAGCCCGCGACGTCGCCCATCCAAGTCGACGGCCCGCCTTTCTCGCCGTAAACCCGCTTGGGATTTTCGCCGCAGGCCATTTTCAAATCGTAGGGCGCACCGGGAAACTTCATTCCCTGTGTCGTCGTCGCCCACACATTCTTGAGCACAACCGAGCGTCCGCCAATCAGGTTCGCCGAGCCCGGAAGGATTTCCATCGCCGTCACGCCGCCGGCCAGCGCCCGCGTAAAACCGGGATCCTGCGGCCAAACGGAATTCTCGGCGCGCACTTCCGGCGTGGCGGGCTTGGTCGCCTCGTTGCCGTCCTGGGTGGCTTCGTTCGATGGCGAAGGATAGACGCCCAGATGGGAGTGGATATCGATGATGCCCGGCGTGACGAACTTGCCTCTGCCGTCGACGATCCGGGCGCCAGGCGGTACTTGCAGATGCTGGCCCACGGCGGCGATTTTGCCGTCGTGCAATAGCACGTCGGCATGCGCGATTTCCTTGTCGGTCCCCGTGAGCACTGTCGCGTCGCGGATCAGCACGGGACCGGCATGTTGCGGTCGGTAGGTGGATGGAAACTGATCGTTGGGGAACTGATCCTCGACGACCGTGTCGGCTTTTTTCCCGGGCACAAGGAGGACGAGAAGGGCCAAGGCGGCCACCGCCGCAACGGCAGCAACCACGCCCCCTTCGGGCAGCCGCTTGTTCCAATCCATTGTGAATCCCCCGCTTCGGCAAGTGCGACGTTGGCCTGCCCTGCGACGGCCCGCAAGAGGAACCGGTTGTGTCGGTCGACCTCTGTGAGCATCCGGGCAAAACATTCCCTAGGTGGAACAGGGGGGACGCGCGGCGGTTCACGCAATTATGACCGGCCGTCACGAGGGCGTCCGGTTTTCGCATTGTAGGAGATGTGCCAACATCCTCAGGTCGAATCCGCCGCGGCCCACAAGATGGCCCGCGTCCTGTCAGTCCAAGGGGGAATTCATGCGGCCGTTCTATATAGCTATCGTTGGGGTATTGCTGGTGATTACGGCGGCTGTCGCGGCTGGCGTCGCGTCCGGCGACAAGGACGCGGCCAAGCCTGCCGTTGTCGAAAAATCGAAATTTTTCAAAGCCGACGAAGTGAAAACCAGCGGCGCGATACGGCAGGGCTTGCTGTCGCTTTCCTATGACGCGGTGGCCGGAACTTTGGTCGTCCATCCCAAGGAATGGGACGACGCGGCAACCGACGACAAGGACGCCAAGGCTGCGGGCGCCGATAACCCGACAGCCGAAGCCTCGATGTTCTACGTCGCCTATTTCCGCAAAGGTACGAACCCGGGATCGCGGCCGATCATGTTCCTGTTCAACGGCGGACCCGGTTCGTCCACCGTGTGGCTGCACATGGGCGCGTTCGGCCCCAAGCGCGTCGTGACCGCCGACGACACGCATACGCCGGCGGCACCGTATCAGCTGGTGAGCAACACGCAGTCGCTGCTGGACGTTTCCGATCTGGTGTTCATCGATGCGCCCGCCACCGGCTTCAGCCGGATCGCCGGCAAGGATAAGGAAAAGATGTTCTTCGGCGTCGATCCCGACGCGCATGCCTTTGCCTCCTTTATCAAGCAGTTCCTCTCGAAATATGGGCGCTGGAATTCGCCGAAGTACCTTTTTGGAGAAAGCTACGGCACGCCGCGCGCCTCTGTGCTGGTGAACGAGCTGGAGACCGAGGACGATATCGATTTCAACGGCGTGATCATGCTGTCGCAGGTCCTGAATTTCGATTTGGACGTCGACGGCGCAGAATCCAATCCCGGCGTCGATCTGCCTTACGAGGTGGCGCTGCCGACTTATGCGGCGACCGCGTGGTACCACCATAAACTTCCCGGCAAGCAGCCGGACGACCTCGTGCCGTTCGTGCAGCAGGTGGAACGCTTCGCCATGACCGATTATGCGCGCGCGCTGAGCGTCGGCGGGAGCTTGAGCCCGAACGAACGTGCGGCCATCGCTGCCAAACTGCACCAATATACCGGGCTCCCCGTGGCCTACATCTTGAAGGCGGATCTGCGCATCAACGGTGGCGAGTTCGAAAAGACCTTGCAGGATAACGCCAACATGACGACGGGCCGCCTCGACACGCGCTTCTCGGGCCCGACGATGGATCCGCTGAGCAAGGAAGCCGATTACGATCCCCAATCCGCGGCAATCAGCTCCGCCTATGTCTCCGGCTTCAACGCCTATGTTCGCAGCGAGCTGAAATACGGTGAGGGCAAGACCTACAAGCCGGAAGTCGATGTGTTCAAGTTCTGGAGCTTCCTGCACAAGCAGCCGGGCGCCGGGTTCGCGTTTCCGGGTGCAACCAACGTGATGCCCGACCTTGCCAGCGCGATGAAGTACAATCCCGGTCTCAAGGTGATGGTCAACGGCGGCTATTACGATCTGGCGACGCCGTACTACGAGGGCTGGTACGAGGATCATCATCTGCCGATCCCTCCGGCGCTTCAGAAGAACATCGAGTATCACTATTACCGCTCGGGCCACATGGTCTATGCCCACGAGGAGTCGCTGAAGGAAATCCACGACAACATTGCGGCGTTCGTCCGCGCAACGGACAACGTGAAATAGGAGGACCCGTGTCTGCCGATCTGTTCTCCTTGGCCGATGCCGATGACGCCGATGCGCTGGCCGCCGCACTGAAGGATGCGGGGCCGGTCATCAACGAGAGCGGCGAGACGTTGTTTCTGTACGCGCTCTATCGCGGAAAGGCGAAATGCGTGGCGATGCTGGCGGCGCGCGGAAACCTGACGCTGCACGAAGCGGCCGCATCGGGTGACGTTGCGCGTGTGGATGTATGCCTGGAACAGGCGCCTTGGACGATCCAGACGCTCTCAGCCGATGGTTGGCCCGCTTTGCATCTGGCCGCGTTCCTCGGCCACGACGATGTGGTGGTTCGCCTGCTCGATCTCGGCGCCTCCGCCGGACAATGGAGCCGGGCATTCGAACCCAACCTCGCACTTCACGCCGCCTGTGCGGGCCGGCGTCTGGGGCGTGGGGCATTCTCCCGTCTTATTGTGGCGACGGGCGATGTGGATCTCACGCAAAAGAGCGGTCATACCGCGCTGATGATCGCGGCGGGCAACGGCTTCATTGAGGCTGTCGAGGCGCTGCTCGGAGCAGGCGCCGATCCACGACGCAAGACGAATGAGGGCAAGACGGCGGCCGATTTCGCGCGCGAACGCGGGCACGAGACGTTGGCCGACCGCCTCGCTTGACCGGCGCCGTTATTCCTCGCCGAACTTTGCTTCGATCAGGGCAAGGATGGCAGTCATCGCCTCATTCGCATCGTCGCCGTTGGCGCAGATTTCCACGTCGCTGCCCATGCTGGCGGCCAGCATCATCAGGCCCATGATCGAGCGCGCATCGACCGACTGGCCATCCTTGCTCACGGTGATGTGCGAGTTGAAGCGCGCGGCCGCCTCGACCAGCTTGGCCGAAGCTCGTGCATGCAGTCCGCGCTTGTTGGTGATCCTGGCGGCGGTGCGCAATTGCACAGCGTCG
>Ga0265342_10004822_pt1 | contig 10460 bp, 8 predicted proteins | sample 4CB327metaG_FD_203125 | JGI IMG/M metagenome (GOLD analysis project Ga0265342, IMG submission 203125) | Rhizosphere microbial communities from Carex aquatilis grown in University of Washington, Seatle, WA, United States - 4-CB3-27 metaG | ecosystem: Host-associated > Plants > Roots > Rhizosphere...
CGCCCACGCGGCGGCACGGATGGTGGCCGAGGCTCCTGCCTCCCGCTGGAACCCGCTGTTCATCTACGGCGGGGTCGGCCTCGGCAAGACGCACCTCTTGCAAGCGATCGGGCACGAGATCCACCGACAGCACCCGGACTGGGTGATCACGTTCGTCACCTGCGAAGGGTTCGTCACCGACTTCATCGGGTCGATGATGAACCAGAAGCGACAGAGCGGGACGAACTTGATGGAGGAGTTCCGCACGCGCTACCGCGAGGTGCCCGACGTTCTGCTCGTCGACGACATTCAGTTCCTGTCGAACAAGGACAGCTCGCAGGACGAGTTCTTTCACACGTTCAACGCGCTCCACTACGCGCACAAGCAGATCGTGCTGACGTCGGACAAGCTGCCGGCGGAGCTGCCGGGCGTCGAGGATCGGCTGCGCAGCCGGTTCACCTGGGGCCTCATCGGCGAGGTCGAGATGCCCGACCTCGAGACGCGGGTGGCGATCCTCAAGCGCAAGGCGGAGTCCGAGCGGGTCATGCTGCCCGACGACGTCGCGCTCTATGTCGCGGCGCACGTGAAGACCAACGTGCGCGAGCTCGAGGGAGCGCTGCTGCGGATCGCGGCGCGCGCGTCGTTCCAGGCGCAGGCCATCACGCTCGACGTGGCGCGGGACGCGCTGCAGAAGCTGCTCGCCAATACGCCAACCGGCCTCACCATCGAGAGCATCCAGCGCGAGGTCGCCGCCTACTTCGACATCAAGCTGCATGACCTCAAGGGACCGAAGCGCCATCGGGCGGTCGCGCACCCGCGCATGATCGCGATGTACCTCGCGCGCAAGTTGACCTCGATGAGCTTTCCCGAGATCGGGAGCCGCTTCGGCGGCAAGGATCACTCGACGGTGATCAGCGCCGTGCGGAAGATCGAGCGCCTGTGCACTGAGCAGCCAACCGTGCGCAGCGTGGTCAACACGATCGAGACGCACCTGCGGCAGCCGTAAACGGCTCTAGCGGCGAGTTTGCCGATCAGGCGCGGGAGAGAGGCCTTGGGCGCGAGCCTGAGGCCTCGGCCGTTCGCGTACGCGACGGCACTTGGGAAGGAGACGTATGCTCGTACGGTGCCCGTTCCCTTGGCTCGGATCCTGTGGGAAGACCTGTTGATGAGCCCCCCGCAATCGCGATCGCGAAAGTCTCCACTGACTGCCAAGGATCGAGGCGGGCCGTTCCTCCACAGCAGCGCGCGCGATTTCTCCGACGGTGAGCGCGCGCAATCCACAGAGTCCACACCCCCTACTACACCTACTATTTAATCTTCTAAATTAAAGATAGAAGGAGCCTGAAGACCGGCTCGGATCTGTTAGCTATTTGCGCGCTGAGAGGAGTCAGTGATGGAGTTCAAGATCGAGAAAAATGAGTTCTTGCGCGGTCTCTATCTGGCGCACGGGATCGCGGATCGAAAGAGCACGCTCCCGATCTTGGCGAATGTTCTGCTCCGCACCGAAGGCAAGGACCGGATCCTCTGCGGTGCGACCGACCTCAACGTGACCACGCTGGCGTCGCTCTCGGCCAAGGTGGAGAAGGAGGGAGGGCTCACAGTGGCCGCACGGCAGCTCTACGAGATCGTGAAGGGCCTGCCGACCGACGAGGTCCGCGTGCGCCGCACGGAGCAGAACTGGGCGGAGATTCGCTCTGGGAAGGTCGAGTTCAAGGTCGTCGGGATGCCCGATCGCGACTATCCCAAACTGCCGAGCATTCAGGAGGCGGAGCTGTCGAATATCGACTCGGGGACGCTGCGCGAGATGATCTCGAAGACGATTTTCTCGGTGTCGACCGACGAGACCCGGCAGCACCTGTCGGGCGTGCTGTTCGAGTCCGACGGCGCGATGACGCGCATGGTATCGACCGACGGCCACCGGCTGTCGAAGGTCGGTCGGGCGACGCCCGGAGGACTCAAGCTCGCCGAAGGGGTATTGATTCCACGCAAAGGAGTCATCGAGCTCCGGCGGGCCATCGAGACGCGCGAAGCGCCGTGCGCGATCGGAGTCTACCAAGGCAACTTCGTGCTCAAGGCGGATGACGTGAGCCTGTCGGTGAAGTTGATCGATGGTCAGTTCCCTCCGTACGACCAGGTGATCCCGAAGGACAACAACCTGGCCGTCGTGGTGTCGCGGCTCGCGTTTCTGGATGCGCTCCGCCGCGTCGCGATCATGTCCTCGGACAAGACCCAGGGCGTGCGCATCGGGCTCGAGAAGGGGAAGCTTCGCATCGAGAGCGACAACCCCGACCTCGGTGCGGCGAAGGAGGAGATCGACGTGCCATACAAGGGGCCAACGCTTCAGATCGGTTTCAACGCGCGCTACTTCATGGAGCTGCTCGCGGAGATCGAGACCGCGGAGGTCCGCCTGGAGCTTTCGGGCGAGCTGGACCCCGGCGTGGTTCGGCCAGCCGACGGCAGCGACTACGTCGGGGTCGTCATGCCGATGAGGCTCTAGCCTCGGCGCCAGGCGCGCGTGGTCATCCGGGAGGTTCGCGCTGTCCTCTGGCGAAATCTGGAGGCGCTGGTCCTGCGTCCGGGCGGCGGGCTGACCGTGCTCTACGGTCGCAACGGCCAGGGCAAGACCAACATTCTCGAGGCGATCTACTTCCTCGCGACGTTGCGCTCGTTCCGGACCAGCCACGCGCGCGAGCTGGTGCGCAGCGGGGAGGTGGCGGGCGCGCGGGCCCGGCTCGAGGCGACGGTCGAGAGCGCGGGCCTGGAGCGGCGTCTGGAGATCGAGGTCGGGGACGGGACACGGCTGGTGAAGCTAGACGGCAAGCCGGTGCGGATGGCCGCGGCGATCTTCGGGGCGCTCAGCGTGGTGCTGTTCGTGCCCGAGGATCTCCTGCTGCCGCGGGCGCCGCCGGCGGCGCGGAGGCGGTACCTGGACCTGGCAGTGTTCAACGTGGAACGCGGCTTCTACCGCGAGGCAAGCGCGTTCCAGAGGGTGCTGAAGAGCCGGAATGCCTTGCTGCGGACCGGTCGGGCGGCTCCGGTTCTGCTCGAGACCTACGACGAGGAGTTGGCGCGGACCGGGGCGCGGATAGTCTTGCGGCGGCGGGCGCTGGTGGCGGACCTGGCGCCGCGCATGGCCGCGCTGTTCAAGGCACTGCACGGCGACCTGCCGGTCGAGCTGCGCTACGAGAGTGACGCGCAGGTGGCGGCGGCTGGGGACGAGGCCGAGGTTCGGGAGGCATTGCTGCAGGGTCTGGTCCGGCACCGAGCCGTCGACGAACGCCGGCGCTTCACCGGCTTCGGGCCGCACACCGACGACCTGGCCATCCGATTGTCGGGTCGGCTAGCGCGCGAGCACGCATCGCAAGGGCAGCTGCGCTCGCTGGTGCTGGCGCTGAAGCTGGCAGAGCTGGCGAACGTGGAGCAGCGGCGAGGCGACGCCCCCGTGCTGCTGCTCGACGACGTGCCGAGCGAGCTCGACCCCGAGCGGCGCCGGTTTCTGTTCGAGATCATTGCGTCCCTGTCGTGTCAAACTCTGATCTCGGTGGCCGATCGGGACGTGATCCCCCCGCTCGGCGGGCGAGACGATTTCCTGATTGCGCAAGGACGCGCCAGCCGAGAGTGACAGCGCGAGAGTCACGATCGGTGACAGGGATCGCGAAGGACTCCCGAAGGACCGCCATGGATAAGAGGCTTTCTCCCTTTACAGCCTGGGGTTAGCGTGCTATGTAATCGTAACCGTTCAGTTTCTTGCCAATCAGGCTTACCCCCACTGCGAGACAAATGACCACGCCGGTCGTCCCTGAGGGCGGTACGGACGCTGGCGAGAGTCCTGCTCCCGCCACATCCACCGCCAGCGATTACAACGAAGAAAGCATCCAGGTCCTCAAAGGCCTGGAAGCGGTGCGAAAGCGCCCCGGCATGTACATCGGCGACACCGATGACGGCACCGGTCTTCACCACATGGTCTACGAAGTCGTCGACAATGCTGTCGACGAAGCGCTGGCTGGGTACTGCGATCGCATCGACGTGACGATTCATTTCGACGGATCGGTGTCGGTCGACGACAACGGACGTGGCATCCCCGTCGGTGAGCATCCGACGGAGAAGCGGCCGACCGCGGAAGTCGTCATGACGATGTTGCACGCGGGCGGCAAGTTCAACCACTCGAACTACAAGGTCTCGGGTGGTCTGCACGGCGTCGGCGTGTCGGTCGTGAACGCCCTGTCCGAGTGGCTGAAGCTGGAGATCAAGCGCGACGGCAAGACGTTCTATCAGGAGTACCGGCGCGGCGATCCCGAGACGAAGATGACGGCGATCGGCGTGTCCGAGCGTACCGGCACCAAGGTCACCTTCAAGCCCGACAGCCAGATCTTCAAGGGCACCGAGTACAGCTTCGAGCTGCTTTCGCAGCGCTTGCGAGAGCTCTCCTACCTGAATCGAGGCTTGACGATCGCGATCCGCGACGAGCGCTCGGACAAGTCGCACGAGTTCAAGTTCGAGGGCGGCATCATCGAATTCGTCGCCGATCTGAATGCGTCGAAGACGGCGATTCACGACAAGCCGATCTCGGTCGTGGGCGAGGTCGAGGGCACGCAGGTCGACATCGCGCTGCAGTGGAGCGACTCGTACCAGGAAGCGATCTTCTGTTTCACGAACAACATCAAGAACAAGGACGGCGGGACGCATCTGACGGGCTTCCGAGCGGCGCTCACGCGCACGGTGAACGCGTACGCGCAGGCGGCGGGATTGCTCAAGGACCTGAAGGTCGGTCTTAGCGGCGATGACATCAGCGAGGGGCTGACGGCGATCGTCTCGATCAAGCACCCGGACCCGAAGTTCAGCAACCAGCCCAAGGACAAGTTGGTCTCGTCGGAGGTCAAGGGCATCGTCGAACGCGTCGTCAACGAGCGGCTCGGGCGGTTCCTCGGGGAGCATCCGCGCGAGTCGAAGCAGATCATCGAGAAGGCCGTGCTGGCGGCGCGCGCGCGCGATGCCGCCCGCAAGGCGCGCGAGATGGTGCAGCGCAAGGGGGCGCTCGACTCGTCGTCGTTGCCGGGCAAGCTCGCCGACTGTCAGGAGCGGGATCCGGCGCTGGCGGAGCTCTACATCGTCGAGGGTGACAGCGCCGGCGGCTCGGCGAAGCAGGGGCGCAACCGCAAGGACCAAGCGATCCTGCCGCTGCGAGGCAAGATCCTCAACGTCGAGAAGGCGCGACTCGAGAAGATGCTCTCCTCACAGGAGATCGTCACGCTCATCACCGCGCTCGGCTGCGGCGTCGAGAAAGAGAAAGAGATCGACAAGATTCGCTACCACCGCATCATCATCATGACGGACGCCGACGTCGACGGAAGCCACATCCGGACGTTGTTGCTGACGTTCTTCTACCGGCACTTCCCGGAGATCATCGACCGCGGATACCTCTACATTGCGCAGCCGCCGCTCTACCGCGTGAAGAAGGGGAAGAAGGAGCTCTATCTCAAGAACGAGGGCGCGCTCGACGAGTTCCTGCTCGAGAGCGCGGCCGAGAATTTGAAGCTGCGCGCGGGCGGCGGGGGCGAGCCGCTCGTCGGCGAGGGATTGCGGCAGATGACCCGGCTGGCGACGAAGTACAAGCGCCTGCTCGCGGTGATGGACCGCCGCTGCGACTCGCGCATCGTCGACGCGATCGTCAAGGCGGCGCGGCTGTCGAAGACCGATCTGCGCGATCAGTTGGTGGTCGCCAAGGCGCTCACACGATTGCAGGAGTACTTCGACGCATACGCGCCGGAGCTGTCCGATGCGGTGCTCAAGGTTGCGCCGGACTCGGAGCACGGCGGTTTCAAGATCGTTGCGCCGGCCCGCGCGGCGGGCGTGCGCAAGGCGACGGAGATCGATTTCGAGTTCATGGACTCGCCGGAGTTCGCCGATCTGGTCGCGATCCACGAGCGACTTGCGACACTGGGTGCCCCGCCCTACGTCCTCGAGAACGGCAACGAGCTGATCGAGTTCCGGCGGCTCGAGGAGCTCGGCGAGCGCGTGAGCGAGCTCGGCAAGAAGGGCCTGGCGATTCAGCGCTACAAGGGTCTAGGTGAGATGAACCCGGAGCAGCTCTGGGAGACGACGATGGATCCGACGCGGCGAACGCTGTTGCAGGTGCGGGTCGAAGACGCCTACGAATCGGATCGCTTGTTCTCGACGTTGATGGGCGATCTGGTCGAGCCGCGGCGCGCGTTCATCGAGCGCAACGCACTCAACGTCAGAAACCTCGACGTTTAGAGACGCCGGACAGCAGGGTTTGGGAACCGGTCCGAGGGTTCCCGAGCATGACAAAGGCCCGGGAGGACTGTCGTCCGCCGGGCCTTTGGATTTCGTCTATGAAGTCGGAATCAGCAGGCGAAGATGCGGTCCAGCTTCTCCTCGATCTTGACCTCTTTCGACTTCGTCGCGACCGCAATCTCCTTGATGAGCAGCGTGCGCGCGGTGTCGAGCATCTTGCGCTCACCGAACGACAATTCCTTGTCGCCCTTGAGGCGTTGCAGGTCGCGAAGAACCTCGGCGATCTCGAAGACCGAACCGGTCTTGATCTTCTCCATGTACTCGCGATAGCGACGGTTCCACGTTTGACCTTCGACCGCGACCTCACGGCTCTTCAGAATCTCGAAGACCTCGTCGACCTCGTCGGCGCGGATGAGCTCGCGGAGACCGACCGCCCCGGCGTTCCGGGTCGGGATCATGATTTTCATCCCGTTCTCGAGGATCTTGAGGATGTAGAATGTCTGCTTGTTAGCGGAGATCTCCCTCGTCTCGATACCGACAATCTGTGCAACACCGTGGGCCGGGTAAACGGCCAAATCTCCCACTCGGAAAGTCGGCTCCATAATTACTGTTGCTCCTCAGTCATGGCGGTTTTTAAAGCACGCGAACTCTATCACGCACAATAGCCGGAATCAACGGCTATTGACGATGGACGCCAGGTTTATTGCTGAGCGGCGGGTTGTGTGCCTGTCAGGCCCGACAGGAACTGAAGGATTGTCGCCACCCCGAACCCGGTTCCGCCCTTGGAGACGTGGCCAAGCTCTTTGTCGGCGCTGGCGGGTCCGGCGAGATCGACGTGGATCCAGGGCGTCGCGTCGAGGAACTCCTTGAGGAAGAGCCCGGCCGTGAGGGCCCCGCCCCAGCGCTCCCCGGTATTCTTGAGGTCGGCGATCTCGGACTTCAGCTGATCCAGGAGCCGGGGCGGAAGGGGCAGGTGCCACATCTCCTCCCCGGCCTCCTTGGCCGCAGCCAGCCAGGTTGCGGCCAGCGCGTCGTTGTTACTCATCACGCCGGCGATGTGCGGGCCGAGAGCGACGACGCAGGCGCCAGTCAGGGTCGCGAAGTCGAAGATGAAGTCGGGTTTGAGCTCGAGGCCGTAAGTGATGGCGTCCGCGAGCGTGAGACGTCCTTCGGCGTCGGTATTGGTGATCTCGATGGTCTTGCCGGCCATCGAGCGGATGACGTCGCCGAGCTTGTAAGCGGTCCCCGACGGCATGTTCTCGGTGCAGGCGGCTAGCGCGTGGACCTCGACCGGGAGCTTCTGGCGTGCGACCGCTTCGATCGCCGACAGCACCGCCGCGGCTCCGGACATATCGGTCTTCATGTCCAGCATCCCGTCGTTGGTCTTGAGGGAGAGGCCGCCTGAATCGAAGGTCACGCCCTTGCCGATGAGAACGACCCGTTTCGACGCGCGCTCGGGCTTCCAGGCGAGATGAATGAACCGCGGCTCCTCGGCGCTGCCCTGCGCGACGGCGAGAAATAGGCCCATGCCTTTCTCGCGGCAGGCGGCGCGGTCGAGGAGGGTCAGCTCGAGGCCGGTTTCGCGCGCGACCTGCTGCGCGATCTCGGCGAGACGCTGTGGGGTCATGAAGCCGGCCGGCTCATTGACGAGGCTACGCGCCTGGCTCACGGCGCGCGCAGTCTCCATCGCGCGCGCGATGATAGGAGGAGCATCTTCGGCAGCGGTCGGAGCCGAGCCGAATAGGGAGAGCGACTGGATAGAAAGAGGCGAGCGCTTCGTGGCATCGAGGTACTTGTCGAAGCGGTAGAGGCCGAGCTGAAATCCTTCCGTGGCGGATTGCAGTTGGAGGCGAATCGGGAGGGTTGGGGTAGCGGGGAGGACGAGGCCAACAGAGCGAGCACCAACCGCGGCGGCGGCGCGGGCGAGCCGTCCTGCAGCAATGCGATTCGACGCGACCGACGCTCCGGCGGTGGGGCCGCAGCCGATGAGGATCAGGCGCCGCGGCCGTACGTCGCCACGGGTGTGAAGCGTGAGGGTCTGACCAGGGCGCGCGACGAAGCGCTCCTCGCCAATCGCGGCGCGCAAGAGGTTGCTCAAGACTGCGTCGGCGCGCGCCAGGAGAGGGTCGGATTCGAGCGTGTCGTCATGGCAAAGAATGCCGAGGAGATCGTTGTCGGCCTGGAGGGGATCGGAGGTCAGGTATCTGATGTTCATAGGGTTCTCGGCTGGGTACGGAGGAGGGATCGGCGCGAAGCAGGGAGGGCGATTCGGAGCCAGCTTATGTTGACACGGGAGGGTACGAAACAGTAGCGTGGTTTGGAATGGGAAGAGCCAGTAGCTCGCGGAAGCGGAAGGGCGCGGCGGCGGTTGCCCGCAAGCGACCGGCGGCGGGCACTGTGAAGCGGAAGCCCAGCCCGGCCGGCAAGGCGGTGCGCGCGACCTCGCGTGGTCCGGCGGTGCGGAACGGAGCGGGCAGCGAGGCCCAGGGTCAGGTAAAGAAAGACCGGGACGGGGCCGTTCGCGGTTCGGCTGTCAAGGATGAGACCGGCCGCGCAGCAGGAAGCGGACCGGCGAAGTCAGGGAGCCGATCGGGCGGCGGGCCGGCAGGCGGCGGGACCGATCGTTCGGGGGCAGCCGGGCAGGGGCAATCCGCGGGTCAGGCAGCGCAGGCGCAGGCGGATCGTTTGCCCCCGGCGTTGCCCATTCCGATCGCGAGCTTCACCTTCTGAAGGCGCGACTTCACTTGATCGCCTTCGTGGACCTGCTTCGTGGAGAGAGAGAACATTATGTCGCCTGAGAATAGTGTATTGAGCGCGAAGCGAGAGAATGCCGCCCGGGTCCTGCGGGAGATCCTGGAGCGGATGGGAATCGAAGCGGAGGTCAGCGCTTTCGACGATGGCGAACGCGTGATTCTCGACGCGCATGGGCCGGAATCGGGGCTGGTGATCGGTAAGAAGGGAGCGACGCTGGACGCGCTCCAGTACTTGATTAACCGCATCGTCAGCAAGAAGCCGAGTGACGGACCGGGGGTTGTCGTCGACGCGGAGGGATACCGCGGCCGCCGTGAGGACGCGCTCACGGATCTGGCGCAGCGGTTGGCCGAGAAGGCGGTGAAGACGGGGCGTCCGGTTCCCGTGGAGCCGATGAATCCCCACGATCGGCGGATCATTCACGTCGCGCTGGCCGAGCACGAAGGCGTGCGGACCGAGTCGGACGGCGAGGGACTGTTCCGGCGAGTCGTGATCTTTCCGCGGAACCGGCCGGCCCCGTCGTCGCTCTAGCCGGGAGGGGTCTCACCGGTGGCCAGGGCGAGGAGGCGCGTGAGGGCGCTCGCCCCGAGCGCCTGTTCGAGAGCCTCTGCGAGCTGGTCCGGGTCGGGTGAAAGAGAATTACCGGGGTGCGCCTGCCCCAAATAGGGGATGGTCCCCAGTGGCGCGATGCCGGTGAGTTGCTCGATCAGCGGAGCGTTGGTGTGTTCGTGGGGCTCGAAGTCGGGCCGAGTTCTGACGAGGACGATCCCCGCGATCTGGAGCTGGCGTCGCCGGAGCTCGGCGATGGTGAGGGCGGTATGGTTGACGGTTCCGAGCGCGGCGCGCGCGACGATGAGGACGGGTCGGCGGAGATGGGCAGCGAGATCCGCTCCCGTGAGGTCGGGGGCATAGGGCACGAGAAGGCCACCCGCTGGCTCGACGAGGAGGCCGTCGCCGGCGGCGGCGAGGTCGTGGGCGCGCTGAAGGATAGCGGCGAGAGAGATGGTGACGCCGGCCTGGCTGGCCGCAGCCTGGGGAGCGGCTGGCAGGGGCAGGGCATAGAGGCAGACGAGGTCGCGCGGAATGGGTGCGGCGGCGGCGCGGTGCAGAGCATGGGCATCGAGGGGGTCGGGGGCGGCACCGGTTTCGGCAGGCTTGAAAGGGATCAGGCGGCGGCCGCGATTGTGGGCAGCGCGGAGGAGTGCGCAGCCGACGATGGTCTTGCCAACGCCGGTGTCCGTTCCGGCGATGAAGAGGCCGGGCGGAGGCGCCGCGGTCATGACAGAGCGCCGCGAAGGGCCGCGGCGAGGTCGTCGACATCGGCCTCGGTATGAGCCGCTGACAGGGTGATCCGAAGACGAGCGGTACCTTCGGGCACGGTGGGTGGACGGACGGCAGGCAGAAGAAAGCCTCGGTTGGCGAGGCTTTGGGACAGAGCGAGGGCCGCCCGGTCGGGCCCGAGAATGATGGGGAGA
>Ga0265342_10004824_pt1 | contig 10458 bp, 10 predicted proteins | sample 4CB327metaG_FD_203125 | JGI IMG/M metagenome (GOLD analysis project Ga0265342, IMG submission 203125) | Rhizosphere microbial communities from Carex aquatilis grown in University of Washington, Seatle, WA, United States - 4-CB3-27 metaG | ecosystem: Host-associated > Plants > Roots >...
GCGCCGGCCACTCCACAGTGATCAGCCCGGTCTCGAATGCCGTCCGTGGCAGGTCAAGGCCGGCGCGGCGGAGCGCCGCCACCGCCGTTCCGGCGTTGGTGAATTGGTGCCGTCCCGGCAGTCTGGGTGGCGGCAGGTCGAGCAGGCCGTCGTCGTCCTGGTAGATCAGCCGGCCGCTTTCGGCATGCGCCTGCCAGTCCCGGTTCGCCTCGAACAGGTCGGCGCGCACCTTCGCCGCCACGCGTTCGATCTCCGCCAGCGCCTCGCCTGCCTGCGGCGCGATGATCGCCGGCCGCCCGCGCTTCAGGATGCCCGCCTTTTCGTGTGCGATCGCCGTGACCGTATCGCCGAGAAATTTCTCGTGGTCGAGCGAGACCGCAGTGATGATTGTCGCCAGCGGCGCCGTAACGACGTTGGTGGCATCCAGCCGGCCGCCGAGGCCGACCTCGAGCAGCGTGATATCCGCCGGATGCCGCGCAAAGATGAGCAGGGCCGCCGCGGTCGTGATCTCGAATTGCGTTATCGGCCGCCCGGCGTTGACCCGCTCGACCTCGATCAGGGCATCCGTCAGTTCGTCTTCGTCGACGAACCGCCCGCCGCCCCGGGCGCCGACGCGGACGCGCTCGTGAAAGCGGACGAGGTGCGGCGAGGTGTAGACGTGCACGCGCTTGCCCGCGGCCTCCAGCATCGCGCGCATGAAGGCGGTGGTCGAGCCCTTGCCGTTGGTCCCCGCGACGTGAATGACGGGCGGCAGTTTTCGTTCGGGGTGGCCGAGGTCGGCCATCAGCCGCTCGACGCGGTCGAGCGACAGGTCGATTTCCCTGGGATGGAGCGTCGTCAGGCGCTCCAGGATCGCGGAAGAGCGGTCCATGGAAAGGTCGCGGGCCCCCGCGCCCTATTCCGCCGCCACGGGCAGGTTCTCAGGCAGCGGCTGGCTGCCCAGCAAGCGGCAGAGGCGCGCGATCGTCTCGCGCAGCTTGTGACGGTGGACGACCGTATCGACCATTCCGTGCTCGCGCAGGAATTCCGAGCGCTGGAAGCCTTCGGGCAGCTTTTCGCGGATGGTCTGCTCGATCACGCGCGGCCCGGCAAAACCGATGAGCGCGCCGGGCTCGGCGAGGTGCACGTCACCGAGCATGGCGTAGGACGCGGTAACGCCCCCCATGGTCGGGTTGGTCAGCACCACGATGTAGGGCACGTTGGCGTCGCGCATCGCTTCGACCGCGACGGTCGTGCGCGGAAGCTGCATCAGCGAGAATACGCCTTCCTGCATGCGCGCTCCGCCCGAGCCCGCGAAAAGCACGAATGGCTGCTTGCGGTCGACCGCGGAGAGCATGCCGGTGATGATCGCCTCTCCGGCCGCCATGCCAAGCGAGCCGCCCATGAACGCAAAATCCTGCACCGCCGCGACCAGCGGAATGTTCTCCACCGTTCCGGTCGCCACTTGCACCGCGTCGGCGGCGCCGGTCTTGGCGCGCGCGTCGCGCAGCCGCTCGGTGTAGCGCCGCTCGTCGCGAAACTTGAGCGGGTCGATCGGAACGTCGGGCAGGGCGAGGAGTTCGTAGTGCCCGCGGTCGAAGAAGTGCTCCAGCCGCTGCAGCGTCGTCATGCGCATGTGGTAGCCGGAGCCGGGAATGACGAACTGGTTCGCCTCGAGATCGCGGTGAAACACCATCTCGCCGGTCTCCGGACACTTGATCCAGAGGTTCTGCGCCACCTCGCGCTTGTTGAGCAGGCTGCGGATCTTGGGTCGGACGACGTTGTTGATCCAGCTCATCTCTTGCCTCTTATTCTGCCGCACCGGCCGTCGCGGTTGCGCGCGCCGCGCGCACGCCGGCGGCGAGCTCGGCGACCAGTTCAGTAACCGCGGGAACGGTCGTTTTCGTGACACGGCCGTCCGTGTCCAGCGAATTTTTCACCGCCGAAACCAGCGCCGAACCGATCACCACGCCGTCGGCGACGCCGCCGATCGCCCGCGCCTGTTCGGCGCTCTTCACGCCGAACCCCACCGCCACCGGAAGGTCGGTGTGGCCCTTGATGCGCCGCACCGCGCGCGCGACCTTGCCGGCATCCGGCGTCTGCGTGCCGGTGATGCCGAGGACCGACACGTAGTAGACAAAGCCCGAAGTATTGGCGAGCACCGCCGGCAGGCGCCGGTCATCGGTGGTCGGTGTCGCCAGACGGATGAAGTTCAGCCCGTGCTGCATCGCCGGCAGGCAAAGCTCGTCGTCCGCTTCCGGCGGCAGGTCGACGACGATGAGGCCGTCCACGCCCGCCGCCTTCGCGTCGGCAAGAAATGCCTCGTTCCCGTAGATATAGATCGGGTTGTAGTAGCCCATCAGGATGATCGGCGTGTCCGCGTCCTTCTCGCGGAAGCGCTTCACCATCGCCAGCGTCTTTTTCAGCGTCTGGCCGCCTTTCAGCGCCCGCTGGCCCGAGGCCTGGATCGCGACCCCGTCGGCCATCGGGTCGGAGAACGGCATGCCGAGCTCGATCAGGTCGGCGCCCGCTGCCGGCAACGCGTCGATGATCGCCTGCGACGTCGCGAGATCCGGGTCGCCGGCGGTGACGAATGTCACCAGTGCCGGCCGCCCCTCTGACTTCAGCGCCGCAAACCGGCGCTCGATGCGGGAAGACGGCTGGCTCATATGTCCATGCCCAGATGCTTGGCGACGGTGAACACGTCCTTGTCGCCGCGGCCGGAAAGATTGACCACGATGATCTTGTCCTTGTCCATCTTCGGCGCGCGCTTGATCACTTCGGCGATCGCGTGCGCCGATTCCAGCGCCGGGATGATGCCCTCGACCTTGGTGAGCAGCTGGAAGGCGTCGAGTGCCTCCCTGTCGGTTGCCGGCACGTAGGTGACGCGGCCCGTGTCCTTCAGCCACGAGTGCTCGGGGCCGACGCCGGGGTAGTCGAGCCCCGCCGAAATCGAGTGGCCCTCGAGAATTTGCCCGTCGCCATCCTGCAGAAGGTAGGTGCGGTTGCCGTGCAGCACACCCGGGCGGCCGCCGCTCATCGAGGCGGCGTGGCCGTTCTCGACGTCGAGCCCGTGCCCGCCCGCCTCGACCCCGACGATCTCCACGTCGGCATCGTCGAGGAACGGGTGGAAGATGCCGATCGCGTTGGAGCCGCCGCCGATGCAGGCCACGATAGTGTCCGGCAGGCGACCTTCCAGCGCCATTATCTGCTCGCGCGTTTCGTTGCCGATCACCGACTGGAAGTCGCGCACCATCTCGGGGTAGGGGTGGGGCCCCGCCGCGGTGCCGATCAGATAGTAGGTCGATTCGACGTTGGTCACCCAGTCGCGGAGCGCCTCGTTCATGGCGTCCTTCAGGGTTCCGTTGCCCGACGTCACCGGGCGCACCTCGGCGCCGAGCATCCGCATGCGGAACACGTTCGGCTTCTGCCGCTCGATGTCGGTGGCGCCCATGTAGACCACGCACGGCAGGCCGAAGCGCGCCGACACCGTCGCCGCCGCCACGCCGTGCTGGCCGGCGCCGGTCTCGGCGATGATGCGCGTCTTCTTCATGCGCTGCGCCAGCAAGATCTGCCCGAGGCAGTTGTTGATCTTGTGGCTGCCGGTGTGGTTCAGCTCCTCGCGCTTGAGATAGATCTTGGCGCCGCCGCCGCGGCCGGAGGCTGCAGAAACGTCGCGCAGATGCTGGGTCAGCCGCTCGGCGAAGTAGAGCGGCGAGGGCCGCCCGGCGTAGTGCGTGTTGAGGCCGTCGAGCTGCGTCTTGAACGCAGGGTCGTCCTTCGTGGCTTTGTAGGCAGCCTCGAGCTCGAGGATGAGCGGCATCAGCGTTTCGGCGACGAAGCGGCCACCGAAGATGCCGAAGAAGCCGCGGTCGTCCGGTCCGGTCCTGAGGCTGTTCGCTCTGACGCCGGTGCTCTGTACAGTCACGATGCTACCTTTTCGATTGCCAGCGCCGCCGCCGCCCGCCGCGCGTTGCGCACGAAGGCGCGGATCAGGTCCACGTCCTTCTTGCCCGGCGACGTTTCGACGCCGGAGGAAACGTCGACGCCCGATGCGCGCGTCACGGCAAGTGCCTCGGCGACGTTCGCCGGATTGAGGCCGCCCGAGAGCATGATGGGAAGGGGATACCGGAACCCCGAAAGGATAGTCCAGTCGAAGGGCGCGCCATTGCCGCCGGGCAGCACCGCCCCCTTTGGCGCCTTCGCATCGATGAGCAGCCGGTCGGCCACCGCGGCGTAGTCGTGGGCGCGCATGAGATCGTCTGCCGCCGCCACGCCGATCGCCTTCATGGTCTTCAGTCCGAATCGGCGCCTGATTTCTGCCACCCGTTCGGGCGTCTCGCGGCCATGGAGTTGCAGCCAGTCCGGCTTGACCGCGGCGACGATGGTATCCAGCGTGGCGTCGTCAGCGTCGACCGTGAGCACCGCAATTTCCGCCCGACCGCGTGCATCGTCGGCGAGCGCGCCCGCCGTCTCCGGCGTGACGAAGCGCGGGCTTGGCGGAAAGAACACCAGCCCCACCATGTCTGCGCCCGCGTCCAGCGCGGCGGCAAGCGTCGGCCGGGTGGAAAGCCCGCAAATCTTGACGATCACGTCCATGACGGCCGGATTTCGCACGAAACCGGTTGAGAGTCCAAGCCTCGGCCACGCTGTAGCAGAATTGGCGGATTTCCGGGGGTCGGGCGCCTCTAGGATAGCCCGCTGATCTCCCGCAGCCGCCGCCAGGCGGCGATCGCGCCGGCCAGGTCCTCTATGGCGTGGCCCACCGACTTGAACAGTGTGATCTCAGCGTCGAAGGTGCGCTTCAACCGCCCGGCCGCAATGTCATAGAGGTCGCCGGCGATCGCTGCCTCGGTGAGGATGCCGCTGGCGAGCGGCTGGGCGATGTCGCCGCTCTCCTTCATGCCACCCCGGGTATCGACCGCAACCGTCGCGCGCGTGATCGCGTCGTCGTCCGCCTCGCGCATGTCCGGGGCGAACGCGCCGACGAGGTCGACGTGCGTCCCGGGCTTCAGCCACGCGCCTTTGATCAGCGGGTGGTGGCTGAGCGTCGCCACTGAAACGATGTCGGCCCCTCCCACGGCGGCGGCAAGGTCCTCGGTCGCCTCCACCGCGATCCCCGGCCGGTTAAGCGTGGCGGCGAGGGTCTCGGCGGTCCCTGCCGTCCGGTTCCAAAGGGTGACGTGGCGGATCGGCCGCACCGCGGCGTGGGCGGCGATGAGATGGGGTGCCAGCGCGCCGGCGCCGATCATCGCCAGCCGCCCGGCGTCGGCCCGCGCCAGCGCGCTCGCCGCCAGCGCCGAGGTCGCCGCGGTTCTGAGGAGCGTCAGCATCCGTCCGTCGATGCAGGCGAGCGGCTCGCCGGTCGCGCCCGCCATCAGCAGGTAGGTGGCGTAGACGCTTGGCCTCGCCAGACGTGCATTGTCGGGAGCGACCGAAACCGCCTTGACGCCCATATAGCTCTCGCGCTCGCCGCCGCCCTCCTGCCAGGCCGGCATGAGCAGAAGCGTCACCGCCGCGCCCCCGGCGCGCGCGATCGTGTGGTGATGGCGCGGCGGTGCAAAGAGGCTGCCGGAGAAGCCGGCGCGAATCGCCTCGATCAGCGAAGGGTAGTCGAGGAGCCGCCCAAGCTCGTCGGCATCGACAATGCGCACCGCTCAGGCCGCGTCGCGATCGGAGCGGGGCGCACGCAACGCGGTCGTCGTCTGAGCGATCTGCGCGCGCAACTGGTTGACGTCGCTGCGCAGACGATCGGCGTTTGCCCGTTCCGCGCGGGCGGCGCGCCGCCAGCCCGCCTGGCCGATCCAAGTCGCCACGCCGCCGATCACGACGCCGAAGATCACGGCCGCGAACAGCATGGCGAAGAGCGGTGCCCTGATCGCCCAGCCCGCGGCGGCGCCGTGTATGGGATCGAGCGAAAACGCTACCTCGTCGCGGTTCGCTACGGAAAGAGCGACCACGACGACGGCGACGGGCAGGAGAACGAAAAGAGCAAGGAAGCGACGCATGGGGCGGGATTTTGCGCCGAATGGCGCGATGTGCAACCGCTATTCGGTCAGGCCGGGTCGTTCAGCCGTTCGCGCATTTCCTTGCCGGTCTTGAAGAACGGCACGTATTTCTCGGTCACCGCCACCCGCGTGCCGGTGCGCGGGTTGCGCCCCGTACGCGCCGGCCGGTTCTTGACGCTGAAGGCGCCGAACCCGCGCAGCTCCACCCGGTCACCACGGCCAAGCGCGTTGGTGATCTCGCTCAGGATCGTGTTGACGATGTGCTCGACGTCCCGCTGGTACAAATGCGGGTTCTGCTGGGAGATACGCTGGACCAATTCAGATTTGATCATCGAGCGCCCCCCGGCGTTCACTCGTCGCGGCCACTTGAACCCTGCCAAACCGACAGGAGACCGTCAAGCTTGAGACCGTCCGGCAGCAAGCGCTCAATGACCGCAGCCGGCAGCTGCGGCCCGATGCCGGTCTGCTGCACCAGCCACGCGATGGCCGCGTCCGACAATGGCCACAGACCGCGTCCCTTCGCTTCCGGTGCCCAGTCCCTGATCGGAAGTTTGGTGTCGACGCCCTTGCCGCCGAGCCACGCGATCGCCGCATCTTCTCCGCCGATTTCGTCGATCAGCTTGGCATCCAGCGCCTGCTGGCCGGTGTAGATGCGCCCGTCGGCCAGCGCCAGCGCCTGGTCGTGGGTGAAGTGGCGCCGTTCGGCCACGATGCCGACGAACCAGGCGAAGGTGTCGTTGACCACGCCCTGAATGACGGCCAGCGCGGCGTCCGATGGCGGCGTGAAGGGATTGGGCTCGGCCTTCAGCGGCGCGCTCTTGATGCTGTCGACCTTGACCCCGATCTTGCCGAGCAGGTCGCTGAGTTCCGGCAACTCGAACAGCACGCCGATCGAGCCGGTAATCGAGGTGCGCCGCGCCACGATGTGGTCGGTGGCAATGGCCGCCATGTAGGCCGCCGAAGCGCCGAACGTGCCGACCGTCGCCACCGTCGGCTTGGCATCGGCGAGCTTGCGCAGGCCCTCGTAGAGGGCCTCGCCGCCGGTGGTCGAGCCGCCGGTCGAGTTGATGGAGACGATCACGCCCTTCACTTCAGGGTTCTTGGCGAGCCTGGCCAGCATCTCGTCTTCCGCGCGACTTTCCGCGATGAAGCCGCTGATGTTGATGCGCGCGATCTGGGGCTGCGGGAAGAGCGAGCCGCCCTCCCGGTTGGCGCCGAGCGACAAGAGAACGCCGATAACGGCGAGGATGGCGATGAATCCGACTACCCGCCAGAAGGTCAGCTTCCGGCGCAGGCGGCGGCGATCGACAATCTGATCGGCGGTCATGGACATGGGGAATAGTGGCCTCGTGCTGACGAACCCGCCCGTGTCGGGTTAGCGCCTTATCGCGGTCGCGGCAAGCACGTGCCGGCTGCCCCCGCGTCGCGGGCATTTAAAAAGGCCCGCGGGATTTCGTCCCGCGGGCCTTGTAGCCGGTAGCCGGTGGAAGGGCGATCAGACCTTCTTGTCGGTCTCGTCGTTCCGTGCCTTCAGCGCGGCGCCCAGAATGTCGCCGAGCGAAGCCCCCGAGTCGCTGGAGCCGTACTGGGCCACAGCTTCCTTCTCCTCGGCGATTTCCAGCGCCTTGATCGACACGCTGACCTTGTGTGCCTTCTTGTCGAAGTTGGTGACGCGTGCGTCGACCTTCTCGCCCTTGGCGAAGCGGTCGGGCCGCTGCTCGGAGCGGTCGCGCGAAAGGTCGGAACGACGGATGAAGGCGGTCAGATCGGTATCGGCGATCTTCACCTCGATGCCGTTTTCCTTCACGTCGATCACCTCGCAGGTGACGACCGACCCCTTGTGCACCTCGCCGGAAGAGCCGGCTTCCTCGAACGGATCGACACCGCCGACCTGCTTGATGCCGAGCGAAATGCGCTCCTTTTCCACGTCGACGTCGAGAACCTGCGCCTTCACCTGGTCGCCGCGGTTGTAGTTCTCGATCGCCTGCTCGCCGGGAACCGTCCAGTCGAGGTCGGAGAGGTGAACCATGCCGTCGATGTCGCCGTCGAGGCCAACGAACAGGCCGAATTCGGTCTTGTTCTTGACCTCGCCTTCGATGATCGAGCCGACCGGGTGGTTGGCGGCAAAGCTCTCCCACGGGTTGGCCAGCGTCTGCTTGAGGCCAAGCGAGATACGCCGTTTCACCGGGTCGACCTCGAGAATCATCACCTCAACCTCCTGCGAGGTGGCGACGATCTTGCCGGGGTGGACGTTCTTCTTGGTCCAGCTCATCTCGGAAACGTGGATGAGGCCCTCGATGCCCGGCTCCAGCTCGACGAACGCGCCGTAGTCGGTGATGTTGGTCACGCGGCCCTTGAAGCGGGCGTTGACCGGATACTTGGCCTCGATGCCCTGCCACGGATCGGCCTCGAGCTGCTTCATGCCAAGGCTGATGCGGTGCGTCTCGTGGTTGACGCGGATGATCTGCACCTTGACCGTCTGGCCGATGTTGAGCACTTCCGACGGATGGTTGATGCGGCGCCACGCGATGTCGGTGACGTGGAGCAGGCCGTCAATGCCGCCGAGGTCGACGAACGCACCGTAGTCGGTGATGTTCTTGACGACGCCGTCGATGATCTGGCCTTCCTCGAGGCTCTGGACCAGCTCCGAGCGCTGTTCGGCGCGGGTCTCTTCCAGCACCGTGCGGCGCGACACGACGATATTGCCGCGGCGCTTGTCCATCTTGAGGATCTGGAAGGGCTGCGGGTTGTGCATCAGCGGAGTGACGTCGCGCACCGGGCGGATGTCGACCTGGCTGCGCGGCAGGAAGGCCACGGCGCCGTCGAGATCGACGGTGAAGCCGCCCTTGACCTGGTTGAAGATCACGCCGGTGACCTTCTCGTTCTTGTTGAAGCTTTCCTCGAGCTTGACCCAGCTCTCTTCGCGGCGCGCCTTTTCGCGCGACAGCACGGCTTCACCGAGCGCGTTCTCGATGCGCTCGAGATAAACCTCGACCTCGTCGCCGACCTTGAGTTCGGCGTCGCGGCCGGGCGTTGCGAATTCCTTGACGGCGATGCGTCCTTCCGTCTTCAGGCCGACATCGATGACCGCGAGGTCCTTTTCGATGGCGACGACGGTGCCCTTGATGACGCTGCCTTCCATGAGCGAGTCGGCTGTGAACGACTCGTTGAGGAGGGCGGTAAAATCTTCCCGTGAGGGAGAGGTGGTGGTTGCGGTGGTGGCGAGAGCCATTTTTACTCCTGGCAGTGCGCCGGTGTGCCGCCGGCGGTTGGTGTTGATCGGTCTTTCCCCGGCCAGGCCCGGCCCGAATGGGCGCCCGCTCTTTTCAGCGGGGCTGCACGAAGGCCTGCGACGGGGAAGCGTTAAGTCCGTCCCGCCCGCCAATGGCGGGCCTGCGGCCGCTGCTCGGTCGGGCCTGAAGCCGTGCCGTTAGCGGTTATCCGCTAGGCTCGGCCGCTTTTGGCCCGTTCGACAATGTCCACGGCCGCGCGGAACGCGGTCTCTATATCCATCTCCGTGGTATCGAGCAAGTGAGCGTCCGCAGCCCGCGCCAGCGGCGCGGCCGCGCGCCCGGCGTCGCGGGCGTCGCGTTCCCTTATTTCGGCAAGGATGCGCTGATATTCAACCCGTCGCCCCTTGGCGTTGAGTTCGTCCGTCCGGCGCCGGGCCCGTGCCTCGGCGCTGGCGGTAACGTAGATCTTCACGTCGGCGCCCGGTGCCACTGCCGTTCCGATGTCGCGCCCGTCGAGCACGGCTCCGCCCGGCTGCGCCGCAAACCGCCGCTGAAAATCGAGGAGCGCGCGCCGCACGCCGGGATGCACCGCCACCCGCGAAGCCAGTTCGCCCGTCTCGTGGCCGCGCAGGTTAATGTCGCCGAGATCGGCAGGATCGATCGCCCCGGCTACGTCTTCCGCCGCCGCTGCGTCGTCGGGGTCGAGATGCCGCTCCGCCATCGTCCGCCCGACAAGACGGTAGAGAAGTCCGGTGTCGAGGTAGGGAAGGCCGTAGTGCTCGGCGAGCCGCTTCGCCAGCGTGCCCTTGCCCGCCGCTGCCGGACCGTCGATCGCGACGATCATGGTCCGTCGGCGATATCCGCGCCGAGCTTGGTCATAAGGGCGCGAAACTCGGGGTGGCTGGTGGCGATCGGGCGGCCGTCATCGACGGTAACCGGGTTCTCGCTGGCCAGCCCCATCACCAGAAAGCTCATCGCGATGCGGTGGTCGAGGTGGGTCGCCACCGTACCGCCGCCGGCAACCCTGGCGCCGCCGTGCACGGTGAGCGTCTCCGGGCCGTCCTCGGCGGTGACACCGTTGGCCCTGAGGCCGGCCAGCACCGTCGCCACTCGGTCCGATTCCTTGACGCGCAGTTCGCCGACGCCATCCATCACCGTCGTGCCCTCGGCGAAGGACGCCGCCACCGCCAGCACCGGGTATTCGTCGATCATCGATGGCGCCCGCGCCTTGGGCACCG
>Ga0265342_10004826_pt1 | contig 10454 bp, 11 predicted proteins | sample 4CB327metaG_FD_203125 | JGI IMG/M metagenome (GOLD analysis project Ga0265342, IMG submission 203125) | Rhizosphere microbial communities from Carex aquatilis grown in University of Washington, Seatle, WA, United States - 4-CB3-27 metaG | ecosystem: Host-associated > Plants > Roots >...
CGCCCTGGGCTGGGCCACCGTCGCGCTGATGACCGCCGCCGCCATCGCCGTGCTCCTCTCACTGACCGGAGCGTGACCCTCCGGGCAGGTGCCCCGGGGCCGGGGCACAGTGGCGCAGCCGCTGGCGCTGGTGGCGTTTCCGCAGGACGCAGGCGCAATACAACACAATCGCGTGTACCTGGCGACAGTAGTCTTACCGGCCCGTAGGGGGCCTTCGCTAACGCGGATTTTCACGCATCGAATCTGCCCCCGTGTGGCTAGTGCCGCGTCAGCCAGCCTTTGCCATCCTGGTATGCCTACTGAGGAAGGAAGAAGTCGCCTAGCGAGATAGCGAGTGCTTCGGGGACTTCCTCGGCCATGTGATGCCCGGAGTCGATGCTGTGGCCGCGGACATCGTCAGCCCAGGCGTGCCAGATCAGAAGCGGGTCACCGTAGAGGTCTTCGAGATCGTCTCGCTTCGACCACAGCACCAGCAGCGGTGACCGCACGCGGCGCCCGGCGGCCCGGTCCTCTTCCTCGTGCTGCCGGTCGACGCTCAGGCCGGCCCGGTAGTCCTCGAGCATTGCGCGGACCACCTGAGGGTTACGGACGGCTGCCCGCCACTCGTCGTAGTTCTCCTGGCCCATTGCCTCGGGATCGCCGCGGTACCAGCGGTCAGGGTCGGCGTTGATGACGCGCTCAGGGATCTCCGGCTGGGCGAAGAAAAACCAGTGCCACCATCGCGTGGCGAACTTCGCGGTGATCCGGGACAGGTGCTCGCTGATGGGAACGCAGTCGAGCAGCGCGAGCCGCGAGACTGCCTCGGGATGGTCGAGCGCGAGCCGGAGCGCCACGTAGCTGCCTCGGTCATGTCCGGCCAGCGCGAACCGGCGGTGGCCGAGTGCTCGCATGACCGCCGCGATGTCGCGCGCGGCGGCGCGCTTGGAATGCGCGGTGTGGTCCGCCGCAGGCGCTGGGGCTCGTGACTGGCCGTACCCCGGAAGATCCGGGCAGATGACGGTGAAGCCGCGCCCGACAAGACGCGGCGCGACCCGATGCCAGGTGGCCGAGGTGCGAGGGTGCCCGTGCAGCAGCACGACCGGCGGGCCGTCGCCGCCGTGGCGCACAAAGACCGACGCTTCGCCGAGGTCGATCCGGTCTTCCTGGAATCCTTCGAACACACTCGTAGTCTTCCATCAGCCCCGGCACCCGGTCATCAGCGAGCCCGCAGGGACGAAGCAAAGGTTCCTTCCTTGACGTGGACCCAAGGTGACGGTTGTGTAGTCCTTGGTCTCGGCGCGGGCGGGAAACGCGGCGTAGTCGATGACCGCCGTGCGGGGCAGGTGCGTGTCCCGGCCGGGGTGGCCGGGCAACGAACCGGTGAACACGCCCACCGGACCCCGAATGGCCGGCCACCTGCGGCCGGGCGAGCCGACCGTCGGCCCGTGGTTGCTCCCTCGGGCGGCGAATTCCCCGCCGCGCTCCCGGCTTGCTCCGCGGCTGACTGGTCATCCTCCCGCAGGGGCGGGGCTGGATTGCTCGTCTAGCGCGGCCTGCCGGGTCTCGCGGTGCGAGTCGCCGGCGGCGCGCAGTTCATCATCGGAAGCGTGTTCCAGCGCCATCAGCGCGTTATCGGCACCGGGCAGCGCCTGCAGGATCTCATCGAGCTTACGCTGGGTAGCTGCCTGCTGGCGTGCCTGCGTGTGCTGGATGACGAAGACCATGGCCAGGGTGAGGGCGGCGACCAGGGACTGGAAGACGTTCTCCCACCGCGAGGGGAACCCGGCGGCGGCGCTGAGGAGAACCCAGGCTGTATCCGCCGTGAGCACGACCAGCGCGGCCAGTGGACGCGACGCCAGCTGGTCCACCCCGGACAGCAGCCGGCTGCCCGGCGACCGCCCGCGATCGACGAGAGGGTCTGGTTCGGACATGCCGGCTCCTTGCAAGAACGTAGGCAACGGGGTGGTTCCACTGCGGTGGCGTGGCCGGCCGTCACGGTAGCGGGATGAACGGGCACTCACGGGAAACCCGGAAGTCCCTTCCGCGACCTCAGCAGTCACTCGATCAGACCATATAACCGGCAGGGCCGGCGGTCGTGGCCTGGTCTTGCCGGACCCGTCGCGCGGAGGGGACCGGCTGGCCGGGTATCAGGACGGGGCGTGACGCAGCCGGATCCCGGCCTGTTCCTCGAGACCAGAGAGGACGGCGTGCGTCACACGACCGGCTTGTGCCGGCCTTCCCGCGAACTAAGCGCCCGCCACCAGCAGCTCCCGCCGCCAGACCGGCATAATCGGCAGGCCGGCGTGATGCACGGTGCAGGTCTGCACGATCGCCTGCGACCAGACGCTGCCCACGACCTCGGGCAGCCCCTCCAGCCCGTCGCAGACCACGTAGAACACGTCCTTGATCCCTCTGTTCTTCAGGTCGGTCAGCACGCTCATCCAGAACTGGGAACCTTCCCCGCCCTGCCCGGCCCATAGCCCGAGGACGTCCTTCTCCCCGGTCAGGGTGACCCCGATCGCGGCGTAAACCGTCCGGCCGGCGACCCGCCCGTCTCGCACTTTCACCATGATCGCGTCGGTGAAGACCGCCGCGTAGACCTCGTCCAGGGGACGGGCCTGCCAGGACTGCATCTCCTCGATCACCTTGGCGGTGATCCGGCTGACGGTCTCGTCGGGGACAGACGCCCCGTAGATCCCGGCGAAGTACGAGGAGATTTCGCCCGTGGTCAGGCCCTTGGCATACAGCGACAGCACGATCTCATCGGCCCAGGTCAGCCACCGCTGCCGCTTCTTGACGATCTGCGGCTCGAACGTGCCGTCCCGGTCCCGCGGCACTTCCACGCTGACCTCGCCGGTGCTCTCGGTCAGCACCGTCTTCGGCCGGCTCCCGTTGCGCACGTTCCCGGTCCCGTTGCCCGCCGGGGCGTGCTTCCCGTGCCCCAGATGCCCGGCCAGCTCCTGGTCCAGGGCGGTCTCGATGACCGTCTTGGTCAGCCGCTTCAGCAGCCCGTCCGGGCCGGTCAGCGACAGGCCCTGCTCCCGGCGACGCCGCAGCAGCTCCTCCGCTGCCCGCCGCTCAGCGGACGGCTCCGGTCCTTTCTTCGTCACGTTCTCCAGTGCCGAGGTCAGCACGGCACCTGTCCCGCCAAACCCCGCAGGGCTCAGCCGCAGCAGACTGGCAGCCCTGGAACGGCACAGCCGGCCGGCGGCCCGGACATTCCCCGGTGCCGCGGCCGTGCCGACGGGACGGTTCACGCCGACGGCACGGGCGAGCGCGGTCACCGGTGCGCCCAGCTGGTCCGCCGGCCGCTGCCAGCGTGCGCCCGCATGGTGAACAGGTGGAAGACCAGCAGCAGGATCGCCGCGCCCGCGATGGCGGTCAGCCAGGTGGAGAGGTTGAAGAACCGGTGCAGGACCAGCATATTGGCTAGCAGGCCTGCTCCCAGGCCGGGACCTAAGTTAATCCATGCGATGATGCCCACACCCCCTCCTCAGTCAGTAACAAATTTGACGTACGGGGTAGCCGGTCCTGCGCGACATCGCGGTGGGAGAAAGAAAATCCCGCGGGCTCTTGCCCCTTTACCAGGCCGCAGCGCCTTAATGGCGCTGGCCCGAAGAAGAAAACTCCGGTCCTGCATTGCCCCCTGTTTTCGGGGTGCAGCCGCAAGAATCCGGAGCTACACTTTGAGAGTACGCTCTAGCGACCCTGATGTCCAACAGCGGAATCAGCCTGCGGCATGCAGGTGAAAGCCACCTGGGCTCAGGGAAAATGATTCCGAAGTATCGGCTGCCCTGATTAGGGGCCGGCGGAGCGTACGCTGAAGTTACTGCTCCGGACCCCGGCTGCTGCCCCCGCGAATATGAAATATGACAGGCAGCGCGCGGCCCGGAGTTTTTCGCGTTCGGGCCGGTACCCGAGGAGACAGTCGTGAGCGTCGCCGCATGGATCGTTCCAGTCCCGGCCTGCTGGGCCGCCGCTGATTGCCAGTCCGCCCGGGTGGACCAGTGAACATGGCCGCCGGGCCCCAGGCCGGCCCGCCGCCGGCCGCCGGGCGTCGGGCGATGAGTACCGGCGTCGCCATCACGCTGATTGCGGTCGGCGCGATCTTGCGGTTCGCCTTGGCGGGGGGTTCCCCGCACGGCCTGGACGTGCACGTCGTCGGCGTGGTCCTGTTCCTGGTCGGCATCCTGGGCCTGCTGCTGTCGCCGCTGATGCTTGCCGGTCCGGGAAGGCCGCACTCGCTCGTCCGCCAGGGCCGCGGCGGGTACTACAACCTGCCCGGCCCGAGGGCGCGGATAGCGAGGATGAAGCAGGCCGCAGCCGAGGACGTCGCAGAGGTCCGGAGAGACGACCGGTTCTTCGCCCCGGATGCGCCGGGACGCCAGGAGGACGATCTTTAAACCCAGCTCCGGCGTGACCCATGCGAAAGCCAGCAAGACGCGTAACGTAAAAGTGTTGCTCCGGACCCGCATCCGCGCCCGCGATATCAGGGGAGGACGGCGGCAGGGACCGGAGTTTTTATATGTGCACGCGGCTGGTGCGGCAAAACGTTACAGCTGAAGCACGATGAGAACTCCGAGGAACTTCCGCATAGATATATGCGACTCACATGGGGCGAGCCACAGTGCCCAGCGACACCCCGTGCTCGAGGTCATCGTTGCCCGCCTGGCGACCACAAGGCCGAAGTGGCACAAGCAACGGGCACCAGCCAGACGGCGCACACTGACTAAGGACGTCATGATGATCCGGTCGCCGGTCAGCGTCCGTACTGGTGCGGCCGTCGCTGAGCCGCCGCAGATTGGATCGGGCGGCGCGGGGTAACAGACGGGCCTAGCGAAAGGTGAAACCATGACTGACAACCAGGACCGGGAAAGCGCTGGAATGACCCCTAACCCTGTGCCTGTCACCCCGTCCGAGAAGACGGAGCGTCCGGAAGGCCTGGCGTTCGACGTCCAGGACGGCGTCCGGCTGCCCGGAGTGCCGACAGGCGACCAGCATCCCCGGAATGCCAGTACCGTGCCTGCTCATGAGAGCGGCACCGGCGTTGGGCTGGAAGTGCCCGGGGACGAGACAGTAGACAGCGACCGGGCGGAGAATTAGGTATCTAACTTATTCGGATCAAGCCGTCAGGCCCTAGCAGGCCGCGCCGAACGGCGGTTCACGAGCCGCGCCGAACGGCGGTTCACGAGTCGTGGGTCGTGTGCCAGGCTCAGCGGCACCAGTCGGGCGGACTGGGGCGGAGAGGGTGGCGAGGGGCGCGGGCGGCCGAATTCATTTGCCGTGGGCGGCGCCTGCCGGCAGCATGGGGTCATGGCAGAGCGGTTTGATGTCGGCCGGGACGGTGTCAGCCTGGCCGCGGAACGGTGGCCGGGCGGCGGCCAGACGGTGGTGCTGCTGCACGAGGGCGTCGCGGACCGGCGGGGATGGGCGGAGGTCGCCGGGCTGCTTGCGCCCGAGCTGAGCGTGGTGGCCTATGACCGTCGCGGTTACGGGCAGACGCCGGTGAGCACGCAGCCGTTCTCGCACCTGGATGACCTGCTCGCCGTCCTGGATCACGCGGGCGCCGGCCCGGTGTGGCTGGCGGGTGCCTCGGCGGGCGGCGGGCTTGCCCTTGACGCCGCGCTCGTCGCTCCCGGCCGGGTGGCCGGCCTGGTGGTGCTTGGCACCGCGGTGAGCGGCGCCCCCGAGCCGGAGCTCGACGCCGGCACCAGGCGGCTTGACCTGCTGCTCGACAAGGCTTATGAGGGACCGGACGCTGACGAGGTCAACCGCCTGGAGGCCTGGCTGTGGCTGGACGGCCCCGGCCAGGGCGAGGGGCGGGTGGGCGGTGCCGCGCGGGAGCTCGCGCTGGCGATGAACGCGGTGATCATCGGCAACGGCGAGACGGAGTTCGGGGGCGCCGCCGGCGTGGATGCCTGGCACCGCCTCAGCGAGATCACGGTCCCGGTCACCGTCGCGTGCGGAGACCTCGACGTGCCGTTCATCGTGGACCGCTGCCGCCTGCTCGCCGGCCGGCTTCCCAATGCCCGGCACGTCGTGCTGCCCGGCATGGCCCACCAGCCCTACCTGGAGTCCGCGAGCACGGTGGCGCAGCTGATCCGCTCCGCGGTGAGCGGCCGATAGCACGCCCGCTACCCGGGCAGCGCGCGGTGGCCGCGCCGTTCTGGATCGCGAGGGTTAAGACCGCAGGCAGCGGAGCGTAACCACCTGCCGCCCCGCTGCCTGCGCTATATCGCCGACTCCGTGCTCGCCGTAGATCCGGTACCGCCACGACCGCCTGAGCGCATATCGTCCTTTACCGGGCTGCCCGATTCTGGCCGGACGAGACGTGACGTCCATCGCCGCGCAGGCGCGATGACCCGTGGAGGCCGGGCGCGCTACAACCGGGAATTCCGGGTAGGTGAAGCCATCCGAGATTCCCGGCGGTGGGGAGTGAACGATGAATTCCGGCCCGGCGCGATGGGCACTGGCGCACCTGGACGCCTGGACCTGGCTCGTCGCGGAGTACCGCATCTGGGTGATCGTGATCGCAAGCGTCATCGGCATCGCGGCACCGCTCCTGAGCGCATCCAGGAAGCGCCGGCCACGGCCGGCGCCTTCCGTAGTGATCCGCAGCGCCGCCATGGCACTAGGGTTCTCCGCCGCCGCGGTGGCTGCCTGCTCGCTGCTGCACTTCAGCGACCTGCGCTGGCTAGCGCCTAGCCAGCGGGCGACCGCGCACCTGAGCGCGCCAGGCGGCCCGTTCAGCTTCGCCAGGCCAATCGTAACTGCGGTCAATTCAGTCGCAGGCATCCCGGCCGAGTTCCGGGCTACCCAGGTGTCCGTCCACGTCGCCGTCACCTGCGCACTCCTGGCTCTGGCTGCTCTCTTCGCGGTGGCCCTGACCTGGCGCCGCGCCCGCCGCGCCGACATCAGGCAGATCGTGCGGGAAGAAATACAAAGATCAGCCGCCGCGTACGCGCCGAAACCGTGATCCCGCGACGCCCGGAGCAGCCACGCCGACACGGCACAGGTAACCCCGATATGAGCCGCTGGCCGATCCACTGCCTTCTCCGGACAGAACGTTCAGAACGGCGGTTCGCGCGCTCTGCCTGCGCGTACATGGAGTGATTAGCTTGTTCATTGCCGAGGCTTCGGCTGTCTGCTGCCGGCAGCGGGCGGTCTGTGGCGGCTGGGACCGGTTCGGTGCTTGTTGCGTGAGCGGCAGTGCGGTCATCGGCGGGCGGGTCTGCTGCCTTCGGCGGGGGACCGGCCGCAGGTGTGCCGGCCGCCGGAGGCTAGTGTCGGTTCGTGCCTGCCGTGCGGTTCGTGGTGCAGTTGCATGACGCGACGACGCTCCATTTCGACCTGCGCATCCAGGCCGGCGAGGTGCTGCGCTCCTGGGCCGTCCCGAAGGGACCGTCGCTCGATCCCGCTGTGCGGCGCCTGGCCGTCCCCGTCCAGGATCATGAGCTGCGGGCCGGTGAGTTCGAGGGGGTGCACGACGGGCAGCGGCGGGGCAGCGGCACGGTGATCATCTGGGACGAGGGACTCGCCGAGATCACCCGCGATGAGCCCGGCCGCCTGGCCTTCACCCTGCGCGGCAGCAAGCTGGCCGGCGGCTTCGCGCTGACTCGCACGGGAGAGCGCCGGTGGGTCCTGGTCAAGGCAAGGGACGCCGGCGCGCGGCCCGGCTCGGACATCGTTGCCGAACGGCCGGCGAGCGTGCGCACTGGACGGACCTGGGAGGAAGTCGCCAGGCTGGCCGCTCCTGGCGGGCGGGCGCAGGGAAGTCCCGGCAGCGGCACGGTCCAGGGCCGGTGACGTCGGGACTCGCTCCATACCGCCGACTCTGTCTCTGTTAACCGCGTCACCGCGAGACTGGGCACCGCGCACAGAACGACCAGTTCTGACTCACGCCATCGGCGCCTGTGCCCTCATCGCGGCATGACAGTGCGCTCGACGGGTCGTACGGCACGTGTACCGATGAGATCGGCCTCTGCCAGGCGTCTGATCTTCGACGAAGGACCTGCGACAGCCGGGAGGTGAGCGGAATGGGAATCGGTCCGCTACGTGATCTCGCAGGCGAATGGCAACTCGCCGTCGACCTGCCTGGTGCCGAAGATGTCCGCGGACATGTCGTGTTTGAAGTGGTGGGAGAACTTCTCATTCAGCGCACGACAGTGCCGGTTCGAGAAGCGCCCGACAGTTGCTGCGTCGTGGTCGCCGGTGCCGACGGCAGCTACCTGCAGCACTACTTCGATTCGCGCGGCATTGCGAGGCTGTACGCGATGACGTTTGACGGGCGCACCTGGAAATTGGAACGTGCGAAGCCGGACTTTTCACCGCTGGAGTTCCATCAGCGGTTCGTCGCCAGCATCAGCGAGGACGGCAGGACGATCGACGGGGAGTGGCAGAGCTCAGACGACGGACAGCAGTGGAGACGAGACTTCGGCCTGACCTACACCCGCATCACCGCCCAGTAGCGCGACCGGCGTCCGCCACTTACGGCAGCGCGCCCGGAGAGTGGCATGAGGGCGCATTCAAGGCGCTGATCAGGGTACATATTCATGCAGCCCCCAGCCTGCCGCATTCCTGATTTCCTCACACGCGAGCACGATGGCCGCGATGTAGTCGATGGGCTGGCGGCCAGCCGGGACGTCACCGGTGACCTGCCGGGCGCGGGCATCGGTTGGCGGAGCGGTCCCTTTGGCCCGCGGGGCCTATCCACCCGCTCGGCCAGACAACCCCGCAGATGCAGAACACTCAATTCTGCTCCGACGCACAAGGCTGCGCCGTGCGTCAATCGAACGCGCCTATCGGCGGTGCTGTGCGCGCCGGCTGCGACCAACGGGCTGTCACGGTGCGTGCTCACGCTTTCAGCACATGGGCGACGCTACCTGCCTGCGGGTACCCGCCGCCGGGCCGCATGGATGCCCGGGTTGCGAGGGGAGCGTCCAGGCATCGCGTGCCAGTACCTGGGGCCAAGGATGGTAGTTTCTGCCTCATCGCTCCGGCAATTCCTGTCGTGGAGGGACACTGTTGGCCATCAGCCTGCGTCCGCAGCAACGTGACGACTTGCCTCTGCTGACCGGCGGGGAGAGTCCCTTCGATGATTTCGGGCCGGTGAGCCGGGCGGAGCAGCCCAGGCCCGCGCGGCTGGACGCCGATGGCGGGCTGGCTGTGATCGCCGGCGATGGCCAGCTGGCCGGGGATGTGAGCTGGCACTGGACGCAGTGGGGCCCGACCGCGGGTTCCCGGTGCCCGATGATCGGCATCTGGCTGCGGCCCGGGTACCGGGGCCGCGGCATCGGAACCGCGGCACAGGCCCAGGTCGTGGAGTTGTTCTTCCGGCACACGACGGTCAACCGGGTCGAGGCGCACACCGACGTGGAGAACGTGGCCGAGCAGCGCGCCCTGGAGGCTGCAGGGTTCCGGCGCGAGGGCGTTACCCGCGGCGCCCAGTGGCGCGACGGCGGGTATCACGATGGCATCCTCTACGCCATTCTGCGCGCTGATCCTCATCCGTCCCTTCCCGTCTGAGGTCGCCCTACAGGGGGCACAAGGGGAACCTTGCGTCGCTTGCGAGTGCGCTTCGCGGCGCGTCTCCCGCTGGCAGACGCACGCAGATCAGTCAGTTCGGTGCGCTTCTGCACCCGGGCGCCGAGGCCTCCGCAGCCGCGCATAGCGGCGGGACTGTGCGCGTGCTTCCACCGCCGTGCTGCCTGGGCGGCACCCAGCAGGATCCGGCCTGCAGCAGCGTGGGGGTGACCGCGCCCCTGAGGTTGACGCGTTTTACGGGTTAGAGGAACTCGCTCCAGAACGGCACCAGCGGCGGCGGGGTCCAGTCCGCGCTGGCAGACCGGCCGTCGAGTTCGCAGCCGATGTAGTCGGCAAGGTCGGTGCCGTAGAAGATGATGTCGGTCTGGTAGATCGACAGGACGGGGTGTCCGTAAGTGCCCCGTCCGGCAGGCAGGTAGCGGTGCCCGTAGACGGGGATCATCTTGGGTGCCCGGCGCAGATGCTGCCGCGCCGTCTTCAAGGCCTTGCCGGTGCGGGCTGGCCGCGGTCCCCAGGACGGATGCCAGAGGGCGTTGTGCTCGACGTCGAAGAGGGCTCCCTCGACGGGCCAGCCGAGTTGCCTGCGGAGGTCGCCGGGGTCGCCGTCGCGCCAGTTCGGCCACGGCCTGGCCCAGGTCTGGCCTGTTTGCGGCGGGCGGTTGAGCGGAAGGCCGGCGGCGAGGAAGGCGCGGTGATCGTCGGCGAACTCGAAGTCGTAGTCGCGCTCGATGCGGGCGAATTCGGCATCGGTCAGGCCTGGCCCGATTTCGTACCGGCCTGTCCGGGCGAAGCGACGGCCGAGCAGAACGGCGGTTCCCGCGCTCTGCCTGCGCGTACATGGAGTGATTAGCTTGTTCATTGCCGGGGCTTCGCGCTGACTCGCACGGGAGAGCGCCGGTGGGTCCTGGTCAAGGCAAGGGACGCCGGCGCGC
>Ga0265342_10004827_pt1 | contig 10454 bp, 9 predicted proteins | sample 4CB327metaG_FD_203125 | JGI IMG/M metagenome (GOLD analysis project Ga0265342, IMG submission 203125) | Rhizosphere microbial communities from Carex aquatilis grown in University of Washington, Seatle, WA, United States - 4-CB3-27 metaG | ecosystem: Host-associated > Plants > Roots > Rhizosphere...
CTCTTCCTCTTTGCGCCTTCGGAGAATCAGATCTTTGCGATCAAGGAAGATTTCATCTCGCATCACGAGAAACTTCTGGAATGTTTCTGGCTTGATTGTTTTCTGTGGTTTGTAGTGATTGCAGAACCCATTGCAAGCTGCACATGCTAGCACAGCATTTGCGAGGGACCGGCACCAACCGTTGCTGATAATGTCAAGCTGTTTGCATACGCTTACCGGAACCACATGGTCGAGCACCATCGTGAGCCATCGCTCATAACAATCGAATAGGTCCGCACCGCAATATGCGCATTTTCTATTTCCCGTGATCTGTATGTAATCTTTGCCATAACCAAGACGGCAGTTTCCACCTTTCCAGGCGCGCTGCTGCATGGCTTTTTCATCCTTGGGATAGGATTCAAACGGGAGCGGAGTATCTACATCCGGGATTGTCATTTACGAAGGATATTAGGATTAATTCCCGGATTTTGCAAAAGGTTACTTGCGCCTTGCACGAACAGCGGCAGCTAACTCTTTGAGCAGCGCGTGGGTCTCGGCCCAGTCGATGCAGGCGTCGGTGATGCTTTGTCCGTAGACGAGCGGTTGGCCGGGGAGGAGTTTCTGGGCTCCGGCCACCAGATTGCTCTCCATCATGACGCCGATGATGTTGGGGTTTCCATCGGCAATCTGGCGGGCGACATCGTGGCAGACGATGGCCTGGCGGCGATAGTCCTTGCCGCTGTTGGCGTGCGAGAAGTCGATCATGATGCGTGGCGGAAGGCTGGCCTTTTCCATCTGGGCCGCGGTCTCGGCGACGCTCTGGGCGGTGTAGTTGGTCGTTCCCCTGCCGCCGCGCAGGATGATGTGGCAGTCCTGATTTCCAGTGGTCAAGAGGATGGCCGATTGCCCGTACTTGGTGTGGCCGAGAAAGGCGTGCGATTGGGCAGCGGAGAGGATGGCGTCGATGGCGATTTGCACGTTGCCGGATGTGCCGTTTTTGAAGCCCACGGGGCAGGAGATGCCGGAGACGAGCTGGCGATGAACCTGGCTCTCGGTGGTGCGGGCTCCGATGGCTCCCCAACTGACCAGGCCGGCGATGTACTGGGGCGAGATCATGTCGAGGAACTCTGTGCCCGTGGGGACGCCCATCTCGGCCAGGTCGAGGAGCAGGTGGCGCGCCAGGCGCAGGCCGTCGTTGATCCTATACGACTGATCGAGGTGGGGATCGTTGATGAGGCCCTTCCAGCCGACGATGGTGCGGGGCTTCTCAAAGTAGACGCGCATGACGATGCACAGATCGGCGGAGAACTCGGCGATGGCGGTTTTGAGCAGGGCGGCATACTCGCGCGGGGCTTTGACGTCATGAATGGAGCAGGGACCGGCGAGGACTAGCAGCCGCGGATCGCGATGGGCGAGGATATCCGAAATCTCGTTGCGGGCGTCGAAGATGGTTGCCGACGCGGCTTCGCTGACGGGACGTTCTTCCTCAAGGAAGACCGGGGGCAGAACGACTTTGGTCCATTTGATGCGAAGGTCTTCCGTGCTGTGGAACATGGCTCGCTTCCTGGCGGTGCGCATCCGAGTTCCACATCCGTTCAGGGGATGATGGCGGACGACGAAAACACCCTACATCAGAATCTACCAGCCTGAGGCTGATTGAGGCTGGATGTGGTAGCGGAGACCTGAATTGACAGTGCGAATCGCGACTCCCTAGAATCAAAGAGGAGAGTTCTAGTTAGTTTCCCGCGTAAGTGCAAGAAAGATGAGCGGTTAGTTTGTTTTTCCGGGTTCTGAGCCGAACAGAATCGCCCTTCACGCTGGCCGCATACCGGAGAGAGCAGGGAAGATGCCTGAAGCGCGCATCAGTCCGCGAGAGCGGCTGGTGCTGACGGCCATCGTCGAACTGTACATCGCTACCGGGGAACCGGTGGCCTCGCAAGCGGTTGCGCATCATTTTGCGAACCAGGAGGGCTTGAGTTCGGCTACCCTGCGTAACGTGATGGCCACGCTGGGCGAGGCGGGCCTGCTGGAGCAACCGCACACCTCCTCGGGTCGGGTTCCTACCGCCGCAGCCTTCCGATCTTATGTCGAGCAACTTACGCAGCCGGGCATGCAACTGGGCCGCATCGACCGTGGCATACAGCCGGCCAACTCCATGCCGCCAGGGGCTTCAGCTTTGAGTGAAGCGCGCCGCGGGCAGATCGAGGAGAGCTTTACGGGCGTTACCAGCTCGCATGAGTATCTAGAGCGCACCTCGCACGTGCTGGCTCTCATCTCCAGCGGTCTGGGCGTGGCGCTGGCCAGCTCGACAGCGGGGCAAGTGTTGGAGCACATTCACTTTTCGCGCCTCTCCACGGGCCGGGTGCTGGCGGTGCTGGTTACCCAGGCCGGGGCGGTGCAGGACCGCGTACTGACGTTGGATCACGATCTGACTTATGTGGAACTAGAGACAGCAGCGCGCTACCTGAACGAGAACTTTCGCGGCTGGGCCGTGGAGCGCATCCGCGCTGAAGTGGCGCACCGCGTGGAGTTGGAGCGCCAGGCCTACGACCAGATGCTGGCCTCGGTGGAGGAACTCTGCCGCAAGGGCGCGCTGGCCGGGGGCGAGGCCGGCCCGGCCATCTTTGTGGACGGAATGGCCAACCTGATTGCCGCCGAAGTGGATCGCGAGCGCCTGCGCCAGATGCTGCTGGCTCTGGAGGCCAAACAGCGGCTGGTGGAGCTGCTGACCGCCTACGTGGACGGCAGCCAGCAGGGAGTGCGCGTGGTGGTGGGGCTCGACGAGGCTTCGCCGGTGATGCAAGACCTGGTTCTAATCGGCGCCCCGGCCCGGCTAGGCGGAGCAAATATGGGTACTGTGGCCGTAATTGCGCCCACCCGCATCCAATATCAGGAGATGATCCAAGCGGTGCGCTACATTGCACGGCTGTCCGAGCGCATCCTGGAAGTTCCTACAGACTAAACAGAAGCCGCGCCGATCCGATGAAGGAAAGAGAAGCCAGCCGGCGCCGCGGAAATTATCATGGAATCAGAGATCGTTGATTTTTCGGAGAATGCATCGAGTTATGCCAGAAAAGAAAACAGAGTTGACTGTGCTGGAATCGGCGGAGGCTGTGCCCAGAGCGGCAACGAAAGAACTCGCCGCTGTTAACCCGGCGATGCCGTCGGCGGGCGGGGAGATTTCAGTGGGCCGGGCGGAAAACGACCAGTTGAAGGCGGAGCGCGATCAGCTGCTGGACCGGCTGGCCCGGATGCAGGCGGAGTTCGAGAATGCCCGCAAGCGGGCCGAGCGCGAGCGGATAGCGGACCGCGAGTATGCCACCTGCCATGTGGTCGAGCAGTTCTTGCCGGTGCTGGACAATCTCACTATGGCGCTGAAATCCACAAGTACGGCACACCAGTTGCGCTCCGGCGTTGAGCTGATCGTGAAACAGATGGAAGAAGTTTTACGCCAGATGCAGGTCACTCCGATTCCCGCCGTGGGCGAGGAGTTCGATCCGCACCTGCACGAGGCGCTGGGTTCGGTGGAGCGTGACGATATGCCCGACCAGCACGTGGCTGAGGAGATTCGCCGCGGCTACCTGTTGCGCGACCGGCTGCTGCGTCCGGCGCGGGTGCGTGTGGCGACTAACTCAAAGCAGACAAACGAATGAGTCCAAGAGCGAACAAAGCCGACTACTACGAAGTTCTAAGCGTCTCCAGGGGGGCCAGCGATCAGGAGTTGAAGAGCGCCTACCGCAAGCAGGCGCTTAAATACCATCCTGACCGCAACCCCGGCAATCGCGCGGCTGAAGAGAAGTTCAAAGAAGCCAGCGAGGCTTACCAGGTGCTGAGCGATCCGTCGCGACGGGCTGCGTACGACCGCTATGGCCATGCTGGCGTGAACGGACCGGGCTCCGGTTTTGGAGCGGGTCCCTTTGCCGGGGGAGCGGATATAGGCGATATCTTCGGCGATCTTTTTGGCGAGATGTTCAATGTGGGCGGCGCATCGCACCGCGGGGCCCGCCAGCAGCACGGCGATGACCTGCGTTTCGACCTGACCATCGACTTTGAGGATGCCATCTTCGGCGCCGAGACCGAGGTGAAGATCCGCCGCCTTGAGGCCTGCGGCGCCTGCCATGGCCGCGGCAGCACCTCGGGCCGCGGCCCAGGCGTGTGCGGCCAATGCCAGGGCCGAGGCCAGATCCGCTACCAGCAGGGCTTTTTCTCCGTGGCCCGCGCGTGCAGCGCCTGCGGGGGCACGGGTTCCGTCATTGGCGACCCATGCACAACCTGCCGCGGCGAAACGCGCGTCACCAACGAACTCAAACTCAACGTCAAGGTGCCGCCTGGAGTTGAGGATGGAACGCGCATCCGTTACGCCGGCGAAGGCGACGCGGGTCGTTCCGCCGGACCTAGGGGCGACTTGTATGTTGTGCTCTCTATTCGGCCGCATGACTTTTTTGAGCGCGAAGGCCAGGATCTGCACTGCGTCATTCCCATCAGCTTTCCCCAGGCGACCCTGGGCGCCGAGATCGAGATACCCGGCATCGACGGCCCGGTGAACCTGAAGATACCCGAGGGCACGCAGAGTGGCAGGGAGATACGCGTGCGCGGACGTGGTGTACCTCATCTAAACGACAAGGGGCACGGCGACCTGGTGGTGAAGGTGTTGGTGCAGATTCCCCGGAAACTCACACGTGCTCAGCGCGAACTGGTCGGCAAGCTGGCCGAGTCGCTGGCCGTGGATAACAAGCCCACCTCTCCCGGCCTTATGGAGAAGATGAAGGATTTGTTCAATTGAGGAAGTCCTAAACAATAAAGCAATTGAATAGGTTAATGAATTACTTCATCTACTGCGTTTCCGCTATGTATCCATTACAGGGGATCTCCCTCAAACTCACTGTGGAAAATGAGCTGTTCAATTGCGGAGAGATTTCAGGAAATACCCGGATGGGGTCATCTGGAACGGTCCACCCTCCGGCGGATCGATGGCCTAGAGGAGAGTAAATCGTAAAGACAATTTTGTTTCCCTGCCTTCTTTCATCCATGACGGGGCTCAGATAAGGACGGCCGGCAAAGGGATCGGGGCTGAGAACATAATGAATATCTCGCTTGCAAAAATACGCGAGGGCGCCTTCCTTTACGACATCCACGCTGTATGCGGGCGGCGCGACAAGTCCGTCGGCCGGGAAAACCCGCAATTCAGTGTAGTACGCGATGATACCGGGGGAGTCTCGAATTAACATCCCGGCATGTTGCGGCAAAATGGAATTGAGTTGCATAGCAGCGGCATAACCCGGCTGTTCGCTTATCTTCCGAAATTCTCCTGCTTGAGAAATCAGATCGGGATTCATCATGAAGTTTGTTGAACCGCGCAGCCAGTTAAGCAGGCAGGCAGTGACGGCAACTAAGCAAATCCCGGCGATATGCATGCTACTTCTACTGCCGATAAGTCGCCTAAGCAGAAGCGAAAGCCCAAGAATGATATAAGCATAACCCTCGGCAAAATACCATTGCGCCGGGGAGGAAAAGAGTATGTCGTAGCAAAGACTTATCGCCAAACCTCCGCCAAGAACCGACACAGCGAGACCGAGGGCGGAGGGGAAAGAACGAGATTCCTTCCGCTTCAGAATTGCCGCAATTGCCGCACCAACTCCAATAACGAGAGAAAGAATCAAAAAGAGGCCGAGCAGGCCCCCGGGATGAAGGTGTGGATTCGGAAAAGAGGATTTAATTTTGCCGCTTATCGGCATCGCGGAACCAAAGCAAGCCCGATTAATCGCCAGATAGGAGATTACGGCAAGAAACGTAAGTATCATACCCGGCAGGCATACGACTATGGCCTTGCACCATTCTTCGGCCCAGCCGAGAGTTCGAGTCTCCGGGTGACTGCGCTGCCGGGTAATCCAAATCGCGGCAATCCAGAACAATAAACTTGTAAATCCAAGCTCAAGCCGCGCTAGGCTACTTGCAGCCAGGGTAATTCCCAGGAGAAAGCAGGTCTTGGAAGCGGGGATCGAAGTATTCTGTAAGCGTTTCAGTAAAAGCACCGAAATAAGAAGCAACGGGGTAGCTAACCAAATCTCCATCAGAGAGAGGGTGCCTTTTCCGAGGAAGACAGCCTCATAAATAACGATTGCCCAGGCGGCCATCAAGAAGGAATTGCGGAAGATTCTGAAGATCGCTACGCACCCAACAAGCATAAGCGCAAACTGAAGCGCACAGGCCTCATAGATCAGGGCAGCCTTACCGAAAGGCGATATCCTGCACACAAGCGCCAGCAGCAGCATCCATAATGGGTGATAGCCATTGGTAGGCTGAAAGCCGGTAAAAGTCGAGCCGAGTCCATGAGAATAGTTATAGGCAATCACAAGATAAAAATAGGCGTCATCAATGGGGTACTTATGGGGAGACCGAAAAATCGAGATTACACACCATAAAAAGGTCAAAGACAGAATCACTATAAGCGAAAATACCATCTTCTTCGCCGGCACCCCAGAATGAGAACTAGCTGAAGCGGCAGGCCTATTTATAGTCATAGCGAGAGATTCTCCTAAAGAGCGCATATCACAAATTGCTTAGCAGGTGCCGGCTAAACTCCCTCTCTCAAATCTGAAAAATGCCCATAACGCAATAAAGATCGCCGCCGCCTCGCAATAGCAGAGCGACTCGAATCCGAAATCATATTTGCGCAAACAGAATGCTATCAGGCCGGAGGGAAGAAGAATCATGGCACTGGCAAGACCGGCAAGCAGAAATAACCTGGAGATGGTGAGACGCAGGAAAGGTCAATACATGCAATCAGCAGGGCCAGGGTCGGCAGCAGTAACATCAGAAGTCGAGCGTATTCAGGGGGGAGGAAATCGAGTTTATCTGCCGCAACTTGCAGCGGAGTAAAGTGCGCAGGATCATAAAGATAGTAGGGAACTGTAATCGCAACTGCTGTCAGAATTGGCAAGAGAAGGCTGCGCAACGCCGCAATTATACCCTTTCCATTCTGCAACATATATGCCATGACCAATGGCGGAATCACCACATAGATGGCCCTTGAACTGAGTGCAACTCCCAGAAAGACGCCGACCAATATATGCCGCCATCCCTTCTCATTCTCTTCATAAGTTTGCAAGAACAAGAAGACCGCCACGCAGATGTAGAGGGTATTAATTGAATAGTCGTAGCCCACAACAAAGTCATCCAGCACATCCGCTCCGCCAAGCAGAATCACCAGAGCCGTGGATCGGAAGCGAAAGAACTTCACGCAAAAGAAGATAAAAACAGCCAGCTACACCGGCCCTTGAAGGCTTACCCTACCCATAAGCAGGAATGGAAGAGAGAGAATCAGCGCCCCTGGCATCGGGGTTATGGCGTGTCCCATATAGGTGCGCAAGTAATATGGAAAATGGAGTTGCAGCATCTGTGATGCGGCAACACGCAGGGCATCCTCGCCATCGGAGCCGGGACCGTAAATATGACTCTGGGCAATCGGGTAGAGCACGGCATAGAGGGCAGTCATTGTTACCCAGAAGGCTGCAAACCAGGCCCAATGAATCGGAGTCGTGCGCCTGGACTGCAGCCACCGCAACCCAAAGAGGAGCGCGGCAATACCGAGCATACCCGCGAGAAGGAAGAAGACCGCCTTGCCATGGAAGTACTTCACCAATTGCCCCACAGAGCAGACTGTCCAGCAGAGTGAAATCAGCAAGAAGAGCCCGCAATCGGCCCATGAAACTCGCATACTGCTATATTCCTCTGGCATTCCCAGTCTCATTTTCTCTCTCAGGAAGATTGAGGTGCACTACCTTCCGCATAGGCAGCGAACAACTTGCCCCACGGCGTAGTCGTCAACCAGTGTTCAAAGATTCTTTTATCCTTTACAGGCCAGCGGTACCAATCGTGGTAGCACTCAGAGCCAAAAACGAAGAGGTGGACCAGCGGGGTATGGAAGAGCAGATGCTGTATGCCTTTGAGCGGCCCAAACCAGCATATGTCACCGACATGGCTGGCTAAGTTATCGCCGACGGTGAAATGCCAGTTTTCCCCGGCGATGTCGTCACCGACGAGCCGGATCTCCTCAGGCTTGCCGACTCCAAGACCCGCTTGATGCGCAAGATTGATGTATTTGATGTCCATAGGATTGAATCCCATTAAACGGGCGGCTACAGCGTCAATGGCGACTTGATCGGCGCTTGCCAAAAGGATGTTCTTTACGTGTGGGCGCATGGTGCGCGGTCCGGGCCCGTCGCCGGCGGTGGTGCCGTCCATGATGGCGAAGATGCCGGGATGAATCTCCTTCTGTATGGCCAGCAGATCGACTAATGTCTCATGGATGGTGGAGTGCGTATAGTGCCGGTGGGTAGCAAGGAGGCCGCCGAAGGCGTTTTTCATGGCTCCGGTGGTGGTGGTGTAGATGTGGCACTTAATCGTAGGCAGATGAACGATGTTCTTGCCAATAAAGTAATCCGGTATCTGGATACCCTCGGGAAAGACCTTGTCCAGCGTGAGCATCTTGGCCTTAGGAGTGTAAGGGACCCACTTCATGTCTTTGTCGCGGAAGTTATAAAGGACCGGGACTCCGTATTGATTGAAAATAGGGACATAGCGATTGAGGTCTTCGCCCTTGAAGGCGTTGGTAACGACCGTTTTATTCTGCACGCACACCAGGTCCTGAAAGCCGCAGTTCTTTAAGGCCAGGATGGCACCTTCCAGTTGCCATGGCGTCGTGTTCGCGCCCGGAAACGGGTAGTGCCATGAGATGTTGTCCTTCAGGATGGTTGTTGCATTGCGGTTCAGGGCTTCAGGCAGGCCAGCCAAGGCAGACAGCCGGGCAATGTCTTCCAGCACTGTTTCCGGCCGAGTTCGAACCGCAGCAACAGTAGATTGATTCACCATAATGTGAGTCTCCCCTTTAATATCCGGTAGGCGATCACAGCGCAAACAGCGCGATAGCCGCCACCGCCGCCCCGATGAGCAGGCTCATCCGGTCGGTAAGCGCAAAGGCAACTGGGTCTTCGTCGAGCTGGCCGCGCGATGCCAGCAGCCACACCCGGTTGAGCCAAAGAATCATCAGCGGCACCATCAGCCACAGCAGCCTGGGGTGACGATAGAGCTTCATCACGTCGAGCCCGCTGATGTAGATGGCGAAAACGACCACCGCGGCATAGGCGGCGGCGGTCCCAAAGCTGCGCAGTTGATCGAGATCCGCCAGCAGATAGCCGCGGCTGTTCCTGGGCGTCGCACCGCTGGCGCGCAGGTTCTCCAGTTCAGCAAAACGCTTGGCGATGGCCAGGGAAAGAAACAGAAACATGGAGAAGCCGGCCAGCCAGTGGGAGATGGGCGTCTGAGTTGCTGCGCTACCTGCAAGCAGACGCAGGATATACAAGCCGGAGAGCATCAGCACATCCACCAGCACAATCCGTTTCAGGTACAGAGAGTAGGCCAGAGTCGAGGCCAGATAGAGAAGCAACCATGCGTAGAAGGCGGGCGGAAGCAACCGAGCGCCAGAAAGCACCAAGAGCAGAAATACCGCCGCGCTTCCAAGCCCAGCGAAGGCGGAGAGGTCGCCTGAAGCAAAGGGACGCCGGCGCTTTTGGGGATGGAGGCGGTCGGCCTCGATGTCGAGCAAATCGTTGACAATGTAGGTAGCCGAAGCGGTAAGCGAAAAACAGCAGAAGGCTAGCAGCGCAGTGAGCAGCCGTCCGACGGTCAAACCGTGCGCCAGAAGCAGCGGCACGAAGATGAGCAGATTTTTGGCCCACTGATGCAGGCGCACGGCCTTGAGCAGGGACTTCAAAGGATGGCGGCGTTCGTGGAACTCGCGTGCCGGACGGATGCCGAGCGCCCAGAGCCGCAAGCGCAACCATAGGCTCGGATTGGCCACCATGGGCTCGGATGCGCTCGCGAGCAGCGGCAGATCTAGAGTGTCGTTGCCGATATAGTCGAATGCGGCGGAGTTCAGAAGCTTGCGGAGGCTCAAGAGCTTTTTGTTGCCGGTTAGGTTGGCGGCGCCGTCCGAGGCAAGGACTCCAGTAAAAATGCCCAGATGAGTTGCGACCCGCTGGGCCAGCGCCAGGTCAGCGCCCGTAGCGAGGTAGATTTTGCGGCCCTGGGCGCGCTCTTGCTGCAAGAATTGAAGCAGTTGGCGGTTGTAAGGCAGATACGCGACATCGAGCGAGATAGATTGGGTTACAAATGCCTTGAAGGCCGCTTTGCCGTGAAGAAGCTGGCTGGGAAGCTTGAAGACCAGTGCCGGACGCGTTCGCAGCAATACCAACAGAGAATCAACGAGGGTATCGGACTTGACCAGAGTGCCGTCGAGATCGACACACAACGGCCGGAGGTTAGTCGTTGTGGATTCCAGATTGGAGATCGTCTGGTGCAACCGTTCACCTCATCGAGGCTGGCTGGTTCGTTGGGGCAGAGCCGGTCGTGGTGCGTTCCGCCCATCCCTGGAGTTGAGGCTGAATTCAAAGGTCAGATAATTGCCCTGTACGGGT
>Ga0265342_10004831_pt1 | contig 10451 bp, 8 predicted proteins | sample 4CB327metaG_FD_203125 | JGI IMG/M metagenome (GOLD analysis project Ga0265342, IMG submission 203125) | Rhizosphere microbial communities from Carex aquatilis grown in University of Washington, Seatle, WA, United States - 4-CB3-27 metaG | ecosystem: Host-associated > Plants > Roots > Rhizosphere...
GGATCTTGAACGCCTTACCCTGGATTTTCTCGTCAGCAATCGAGTACTTAGCCTGACAGGCATCACAGACGATCTTCATGGGCTCCTCGTTTCGACGGGCATCGACGGACGGCTAGGCGGGCGATTATAGATAGGAGTCATTCTGTGGCAAGCCGGATTCTGACAGAAGAACAGCCTGCAAACGACATTCCCAGCAACAATTGGTTGCTTCGCGTATTCGCCCTTACGATGTAAGTATCGCATGGCGCTATTTAGCTCTAGCCTCCAGAAACGGATTACTACGTAGGATGGTTTCGTCTCTCGATGGGCCCCAGGAAATGAGCGACGCGGAAACGCCGACCAGCTCGGCAATGCGCGCAAGATAGTTGCGGGCAGCCTGGGGCAGGTCCTCGACCTTGGTCGCGGGTGAGGACTGTGCTCCGCGCACAGGCCATCCTGGCAGGGTCTCATAGACTGGTTCGACCTCCATGAGGTCGTCGGGATCGAGAGGCATCTCGTCGAGCAACTTACCGTTCAAGCGGTAGGCAACGCAAAGCTTGATCTCGTCAAGTCCGTCAAGAACATCCAGCTTCGTGAGCGCTAGCGAGTGAATGCCCGAGAGGCGGATGGTCAAGCGCAGGGCCGGAAGGTCGAGCCAGCCGCAACGGCGTGGACGACCGGTGGTGCTGCCGAACTCTCGCCCAACTTCACGCAAACGCTCACCGGATTTGTCCAGCAGCTCGGTCGGAAAAGGACCATTCCCCACCCTGGTCGTATACGCCTTCACGATGCCCACCACCGAGTCGATCATGGTCGGACCAATACCGCAACCGGTGCAAGCGCCGCCCGCGGTGGTCGAGGAGGAAGTCACGAAGGGATAGGTGCCGTGGTCAAGATCGAGCAGCACGCCATGGGCGCCCTCAAAAAGGACGTTCTTCCCCTTGCGAATTTCGTCATAAAGAAATCGAGAGGCGTCTCGCACGAAGGGGCGAATCTCCTCGCCATAGGCGAGGTATTCCTTGAGCAGGCCGTCGAGATCCGGCACTGCCGCACCGAATTTAGCCAGCGCGCCGGAGACGTAGGCAATATTGCGCTCAAGGTTGCGGCGCAAACGGTCCGGACGCAGGAGATCCTCGACGCGCAAGCCGGTCCGCGAAGCCTTGCTTTCGTAGGTTGGGCCGATGCCACGCTGGGTGGTTCCGATGGCGCCGGGCTGGGCCTCCCGCGAGCGATCGAGGTCGCGATGGTGGGGAAAGGTCAAGTGCGCACGACCGGACACGATCAGATCTCGATCGCTGGCCAGCAGGCCTTGCCCACGAAAGGTCTGGATCTCCTCGACCAAGGTCTTGGGATCGATGACCATGCCCTCGCCGAGCACGCAGGTGACACCGGGGCGCAAGACCCCCGACGGAATCAGGTGGGTGACGTATTTTTTTCCGTCGACGACGATGGTGTGACCGGCATTGGCACCTCCGCCCCAGCGCGCCACGATTTGGGCATGCTCGGTGAGCAGGTCAACGACCTTGCCCTTGCCTTCATCGCCCCATTGAGCGCCGACGACAACTACTACTGGCATCTTGTTCTCCGCTGGCGATCGCGTATTGGAAAGAGAAACGCACCCGCGAGCCATTGCTTTCTAGTACATGTCATGGTGGATTCAAAGCGGAACGGGACCAATCGTCGAAGTGCCCTTGTAGATACGAGCCGCGTTGCTGTGCCCGTGGCGGTGCCAGCGCAGGTAGAGCTGGGCCAAATGAAACATGATTTCATCGCGATCGGTGCCCGCAGCGAGGGCGCTGTCGACGTAATCCAGGACCTCGCTGCGGGCATCGCGCGGGTGGAAAAGAAAGGTCTTGGCAAAGACCGGCTGCTCGCCATCCCAAACCACACGGGCCTCGACCAGGGCGCCTACCTCGAATCCAATGGTGCTACGGCGTTCGACCACACGAAAACGTGCCCCGCCCAGCACGTCCTCGAGCTCGATCACGTTGCCGTCCACGTGCGCGATGTCGAACAGACTGCGATGGCTCCCTGCCAGGCTGGCCAGGGCCTGCAGACGATCGATTGAAGTTGCCGTTGAGGTCGCGATGGCAGTTGGCCGTGCACGCGCGTCTTCAAGCGCGGCAATCACGGGTGGCATGCCGGAAACCAGCGGCCTCTCGATCACATACCACTCCAAGAACGAGATGGTTCGGGCCTCGTGGACCTCGGCGTCGTCCTCGAAAACCTTGCCCGAACGGGCAAAGTATTCCTCGCGAGCCGCGCTGACCTCTGACTGGTAGCCAGAACCAGCGAATCGCGACGCCAGCTGGTCGAGCAAGGTGTGAATGAGGCCAGGATCCCAGCGCCTGGCCGCGGACTCGGTAGCGGTCACCGTCCGGCTTCGTCCATCAGTTTCACGAAGCGGTCGAATAGGTAGCTCGGGTCGTTGGGTCCGGGCGACGCTTCGGGGTGATACTGCACGCTGAAGATGGGCAAGCGGTCGTGGCGCATGCCCTCGACCGTGTTGTCGTTCAAGTTGATGTGGGTCAGCACCGCCTTGCCAGCCAGCGACTCCACGTCGACGGCAAAGCCATGGTTCTGCGAGGTGATTTCCACCTTGCGCGTGGTCAGATCCATGACCGGATGATTGGCCCCGTGGTGACCGAACTTGAGCTTGTAGGTTTTGCCGCCAAGGGCGAGGCCGAGAATCTGGTGCCCGAGACAGATGCCGAAGATAGGCCGGCCGGCGCGGCACAGCTCGGCCGCGGACTCGACTGCGTAGGTAACCGCCGCAGGATCGCCGGGGCCGTTGGAAAGGAAGATGCCGTCGGGTCGCTGGGCCAAGACGTCCTTGGCCGAGGTCTGCGCTGGCACCACCTGGACGCTGCAGCCCGCGGCGCGCAAGCGACGCAAGATGCCACGCTTGATGCCGAAGTCGTAGGCCACAACGCGATGTCGCACGGGCGGATCTTTTCGGGGAGTCCCCGGCGTTTGCCACATCCCCTCGTTCCAGTCATAAGGTTTGGCAGAGGTGACTTCCTTGACCAGGTCGCGGCCTTCCAGCGACGGGTGCTTGCGCGCCCGCTCGACCGCGGCTGCCGGGTCGGCCACGTTGCGCGTGATCAGGGCGCGCTGGGCACCGCCGATCCGCAGACGCCGAGTCACGGCGCGGGTGTCGATGCCCGCAATACCTGCCACGCCGTGTTTGGTCATGAAGTCGGGAAGGCTCTCCTGGGCACGATAGTTCGACACGCGCGAAGCGAGGTTGCGTACGACGAAGCCCGCGCAAAACGGGTGCACCGACTCATTGTCTTCGAGATTCACGCCGACATTTCCGATCTCGGGCGCAGTCATCATCACGATCTGGCCGCGGTACGACGGATCGGTGAGAATCTCCTGGTAACCCGTGATGGCGGTGTTGAAGACCAACTCCCCCGCCTGATCGGCTGCTGCGCCGAACGCCGTGCCGCGATAGACGCTGCCGTCTTCCAGCGCCAAAAGCGCGGGCAAATTCTTCTGTGCGTCGTCAGCCAACGAGTTTCTCCTCAGCAAATGCAATGTTTCCGGCAACGATGGTGAGCATAGCCCGGCCACGCATGTTGCGCCCGCCAAACGGCGAATTGCGCGAGCGCGACCGGAAGCGGCTGGGGTCGCATACCCACCCCGCAGTTGGGTCCACGACCGTCACGTCCGCGATCGAACCGAGCGCCAGCGTCCCGCCGGGAAGACCGAGAATCTTCGCCGGTGCGGCCGACATGCGCGCGAAGAGCGCCAGCGGCGTCATGAGGTTGGCGTGGACCAATTCCAGGCAAAGGCCGAGAGCAGTTTCAAGGCCAATCATTCCGGAGGCGGCCTGCTCGAATTCCACGTCCTTTTCCACGGAAGAATGGGGCGCGTGATCGGTGGCCACGGCATCGATGGTCCCGTCGGCCAGCGCCTCGCGCACGGCAGCCACGTCGCTGTCGCTGCGCAGTGGCGGATTCACGCGCGTCGAGGTGTCGTAATCAGCACACGCCTCGTCCGTCAGGGTGAGGTGATGCGGGGTCACCTCGCAGGTCACGGGCAGGCCGCGCCGTTTGGCCTCGCGAATCAGACGAACGGTTTCGGCGCAGCTGGCGTGGGCCACGTGGTAGCGGGCCCCGGTGAGCGCCACCAGCTCAAGATCGCGGGCAACCATGGCCGATTCTGCTGCGGCCGGTTGGCTGCGCAGGCCGATGCGCGTTGACGCCGCGCCCTCGTGGGCCGGCCCACCTGCCGACAAGCAAGTGTCCTCGGCGTGCTGAATCACGACAAGGCCAAGACCGCGCGCGTACTCCAGCGCGCGGCGCATGACCTCGCTATTCATGACACTGCGGCCGTCGTCGGAAACCGCGACGATGCCAGCGTCTTGCATCTCGCCCATCTCGGCCAGAGTCTCGCCCTTCTGCCCGAGCGTGATACAGCCGATCGGATAGACGCGAACCGCACCCACCTCGCGCGCCCGCCGCACCATCAATTCGGTGATGGCGCGGTTGTCGTTGGGGGGAACGGTGTTGGGCATGGCGCACACGGCGGTAAATCCACCCGCAGCTGCGGCGGCGGTGCCGGTCTCGATGTTCTCTTTGTATTCCTGTCCGGGTTCGCGCAGGTGGGTGTGCAGATCGATGAGGCCAGGCACGACCCACTTGCCGGTCACGTCGATGATGCGCGCATCCTTGGCCGATGGCGCCGCGATCCCGGGCTCGACCCGGGCCACTTTGCCGTCGTGCAAGAGCACATCGGCGCTTGCGTCGAAATTGCGTGCCGGATCGAACACGCGTCCACCGCGCAGGAGAATGTCAGCCATGAAAAACGCTCCTCACATAGGGCTTTGCAAGCGCACCTGTCAAGATCCACGCCACCGCCATCTACTCCGTCGCGTCGCTGCCGCCGCCGAGCAGGTACAGCACGGCCATGCGGATGGCCACGCCGCGTGCCACCTGATCCAGAATCACCGAGCGCGGTCCGTCGGCGACCGAGGGATCGATCTCGACGCCGCGATTCATGGGCCCTGGGTGCATGACGATGGCGTCGGGCTTGGCCAGGGCCAGTCGGCGCTGGTTGAGACCGAAGTAGCGCGAATACTCGCGCGTGCCCGGGAAGCGTCCGCCGGCTTTGCGTTCGAGCTGGATGCGCAACATCATCACCACGTCCGCGCCTTCAAGCGCGGGCTCCACCCGGTCGAAGGCCTCTACGCCCAGGCTTTCGATGCCCAGGGGCAAAAGCGAGCGCGGGCCAGCCACGCGGACCTTGGCCCCGAGCTTGCGAAGCGCGAAGATGTTCGAGCGGGCCACGCGGCTGTGGTCGATGTCGCCACAGATGACCACGGTCAGTCCCTCGATCTTGCCCTTGTGGGCGCGAATCGTCGAAGCGTCGAGCAGCGCCTGCGTCGGATGCTCGTGCTGACCATCGCCCGCGTTCACGATGGCGGCCTTGATGTGCTTGGTGAGCAGATGCGCCGAGCCCGCCTGGGAGTGGCGAATCACCACGATGTCCGGGCTCATGGCATCGAGGTTGGTCGCAGTGTCGATGAGCGTCTCGCCCTTGGTTGTGGACGAAGCCGACGCCGTGAAGTTGATCCCGTCGGCGGACAGGCGCTTGGCCGCGATCTCGAACGAGGTGCGCGTGCGCGTGGAGGGTTCCAGGAACAGATTGATGACGGTCTTGCCCCGTAGGGTGGGCACCTTCTTGATGGGGCGCTCGGCGATTTCCAGGAAGCGCTCGCCGTGATCGAGGATGGTGGTGATCTCCTCCGCCGACAGGTGCTCCATGCCGAGCAGGTGTTTCTGGGAGAACGGCAGGGACGCGGTCATGGCCCGCTCCTTTCACGCAGCACCACGCGGTCGGTCTCACCACGCTCGCTGAACATCACGCGCACGGATTGTTCGGCCGTGGTCTGCAATCGCACCCCCACGTAGTCGGGTTGGATAGGCAGCTCGCGTCGTCCGCGGTCGACCAGGACCGCCAGCTGCACGGCGCGTGGCCTGCCGTAGTCGGCGAGCACGTCCATGGCTGCGCGCACGGTACGCCCGGTGAAGAGCACGTCGTCGATGAGCACCACGGTGCGGCCGTCGATGGTCTTCTTCAAGTCGGTCGGCCCAATCTCGGGTTTGGTGAGGCCCAGAAAAACGTCGTCGCGATAAAGCGCGATGTCGATGGCCCCCAGGTCGGGACGCTTCTCGCCACCGTCGACCAGCAGCTTCACCATGCGTTCAGCAAGCAGCGCCCCACCGGTGCGAATGCCGACGAAGTAGGCGTCGTGACCGTTACGCTCGACGATCTCGAAGGCGATTCGCCGCACCACGCGAGCCATGGCCACGGCATCCAGGATCTCGGAACGTTCGACCAAATTGCGTTCGGGCGGCGCTGGGCGAAGCTTCATTTTCCGCATTTCTCCTGTTGTGCCGTTGCGGCCACGAGGGATAACGCCCCACCGGCGCGCGTCTGTCAAGGGGCCATTTCGGGAGGAGAGAGCACAGAGGAAGAGGGAGGTCGCAGAGGGCGGAAGGGGGCGAAGGGAGCGGAAGCGGATCCGATTCCGGCCACCTGCTACCGGAACCGGGACCTCCGTGACCTTCGCGTCTCAGGTGCCGCGACGGCCGCATCGAGATCGAGCCTGCCGCTCAGCAGAACGCGCCCAGCTTGTCCGAGGAAACCGTGCGACGCACGAAGCAGCGACTTCGGGGACGGCGCCCGTGAGTCGCGAGGCGCGTGAGGCAATCGAAACCAGCGTGGTCGTTGCCGGCCTGCTCGGTTGGCACGAAGACCACGAGGTGGCGCGCAAGGCGCTGGAGCGAAGGCTCACCACCGAGCGCCTGGTCTTGCCCGCCCCAGCGTTGCTCGAAGCCTACGCCGTCATGACACGTCTCCCCTCTCCGCATCGGCTTGGCCCCGCAGATGCCGCGGCGCTTCTGCGCGATACCTTTGCGGGTGTCGCCACGGTGGCCTTGCATGGCAGCGAAGTCTGGCGGCTCATCGATGATCTCGAAACGGCCCAGGTCGCGGGAGGGCGCAGCTACGACGGCCACATCCTGGCCTGCGCGCGCAAGGCCGGCGCACGCAAGCTGCTGACCTTGAAAGAGCGAGACTTCCTTGCGTTGGCCGATCGCGACATGGAAATCGTTCGGCCGGAGTAGCGCCACCTTTCGAGGCTCCTTGCCAGCCACGCTCCTTTTCCGCACTGCTCGATGCCTGGAATCGCACTCGGACGTGGCATGCGATGCTGCACGTTCCCGCTGCCCTTTCTGATAGCGACTCAGGGAGCGCAAGCGGGCAGCAGGGAAAGCAAAGAGCGAGCGGCCAAGACCGCTTGCCTGTAGGGAGACGCCGCCAAGGGCGTGGCGCTGCTGGCCGAGCTCTATGTCGATACCAACGACATTGTCTAGCCTTGCTCGACAAGCAGACGCCGGCCACAGCCGCGCAGCCGGCGGCGGCAGAGCAAGCCCCTCCCGTCGCGCCGCCAGCGGCTGGAAGCAACCCGTCAGCCCAGTCAGATCTTTCCCAAGCAGCGCCGGCAAGCGCATCTCCCGGCAAGGGCCTGCGTATCGCCGGAATCGCCACCATGGCCCTCGGTGTGGCAGGCGTTGCCACCCTGTACCCTAGAGGGCCGGTCCGGTGGTTTGCGGGAGGGCGAATCCCTCTGCGACCTCTGCCTTCTCTGTGCTCTCGGCAGTTGAGCGCAGTCTCCCAACCTCCACCGGATCCACCTTTTCACCCCCAGCCGTCGCATACAGCCCCATTCTCACGATCTCGCAGCCACCGGGTGCACCCTCGCCGAAGAACGCCTCGATGACTTCGACGGGCCGGGCGCTGCCCAGGGCGCTGACCACCAAACCAAAGACGAGCACCCTCTCCCGCTCCTCCACAGGCCAGCCGAGCTTCTCCTCCAAGAGTTGCCGCTCTTCGAGCCCGGCCACGTTGGCAAATACGATGCTTTTGCGCACGTCGCTGGTGTTGCCGTGGTCAGGGCGGCGACTGTCGCTGCGCTCGCGGCGGGTCGCGGTCAAGGGCTCGCCGGCATTCCACAGCGATTCGGCAGTGCTCGCCGATAGGCCATCGGGCAGGCGAACCACGTAGTGCGACTCGGTGAGCACGCGGCCGAGCGGCAGATCCCCTACGACGAGAGCCGCCGCTGCAAGAAAATCGACCCCGGGTGGCGAGACAGCGCGAAGTCGGCGCAAGATCTCCTCGGGGGTCACCTTGTCCACCAGCTTTACGTCCAGGAGCTCGCCCAGCGAGGGAATCCCCAGCCCGAGCGCGGGGCCGAAGGCCAGTCCGGGCTTGGGGTGAAAGCCCTTCGAGTAGTAGATCTCGAGGCCAGCACGGCGGAAGGCGCGCGGGAGGTGGCGGACCAGATCCAGGTGGGCGAGAAAGGCCGCGGGGCCAAGCTTGCTGTAGCGCAGGCGGAAGCGTGTGGGCTCGCCTTGCATGGAATCGGTGGCGGGACGAGGCGAGCTCCGACGGCCAGTGACCTGGCCGCCCTTTCGCCGCAGGCTGGGCAGAGGCGCGCGTGGGGACCACGCGTTCATCCGGCGCAGGAAAAATAGACGCTGGTGTTTCATCTCCCCGAGGTCGCACGCGACCCCGCAGTCGTAACAAACCAGTTTTCGCTCCGCGGCCGATTCGGCGTCGGCCACGCTGGCGGGGTGCAGAAGCTGTCCCACTGGTTTCCCGCACGGAGGCGAGAGCTTGTCCCGCATGGCCTTGTGAAGCTCTTGGTGTAGAAACTCGCTCTCGACGCCAACGTCGATATGGTCCCAGGGCAGCCGCGCGGTCTCGGAAATGGCGCCGAGGTAGCGCTCGGGCTCGAAGCCGTGCGCCGCACGTTCCTCCTGTATGGCCTGATCCCAGAGCTCGGAGCGAAAGGCTTCGCTCCAGCCGTCGAACCGGCACCCCAGGCGAAAGGCGCGCTCTAGGACGTCCGCGCAGGCGCGATCTCCACGCGCGAAAATGGCCTCGAGGTGCGATTGAAGGTTCTCGTGCACGCGCAGCTCCACGCGCAGACGACGGGCGTGCTCCGAGAGAAGTTTGTGTTTCCTTGCCGTCTCGTCGTGGCGATCCATGGCCGCCCACTGGAAAGGCGTGTGCGGTTTGGGCACGAAAGTGGACACCGCGGCCGTGACCTTGGCGGCGCGCAGGTAGCGCCGGCCGATGGCCTGCACGCGCGCGGCAGTCTCTACGATGCCCACGACATCTTCGTCCGTCTCCGTGGGCAGGCCGATCATGAAGTAAAGCTTCATGCGCTGGTGCCCGCGCGAGAACACGCGCTCTGCGGATTCCAGGATGTCGTCCTCGGTGACGTTCTTGTTGATGAGGTCGCGCATGCGTTGCGTGCCGGCCTCGGGCGAAAAGGTCAGACCCGTGATCCCGCCCGCAGCCAGATCGCCGAGCAGCTCTTCGTCGAGGCCGTAGGCTCGTAGCGAAGACACTGACAGCGAGACCTTGTCGTCGCGTAGCCTGGCCATGGCCCGACGAACCAGTGGCGTCACGCACGAGTAATCGGCCGGCGAAAGCGAGGCCATGGAGGTCTCGTCGTAGCCGCCCTTGCGCACCCCGCCCACCAGCGCGTCGATGACCGCGACAGGATCGCGCTCGCGCACCGGCCGGTAGATCACGCCCGCCTGGCAGAAACGGCAACCCTCGGTGCAACCGCGCGCGATCTCCACCGCCATACGGTCGAACACCGCCTCGGCATGAGGCAAGGGCGAATCGTCGGGAAAAGGAAAACGGTTGAGGTCCTTGACCCAGGTGCGACGGGTGCGCCTCGGCACCCGCGCATCGCTGGGCTCGCCCACCACCACGAATCCGGTGGCCTCGTCGCGCTCGGTGGCATAGAGCGCCGGAACGTAGAGTGGATACTTGTGCGCAAGACGCGCCAGGATCTCCAGGCGGCCGAGCTTAGCCCGTCGTAGCTCCGCGGCTTCCAGGCACAGCGCGGGCAGCAGCTCTTCGGCTTCGCCGATGAAGAAGGCGTCCACGAACGGCGCCAAAGGCTCGGGGTGTGTGGCGACCGGACCTCCCGCCAGCACCAACGGTGCGCTGTCCGCGCGCCCAGCCGCGCGCAGCGGAATCCTGCCCAAGTCGAGAATGCCCAGCACCCCGGTGTAGTTCAGCTCGTACTGCAACGAGAAGCCGATCATGTCGAAATCGCCGAGCGGACTGGCGGTCTCGAGCGTGTAGAGAGGAAGCGACCGGCTGCGCAGCTCTTTCTCCATATCGAGCCAGGGCGCGAACACGCGCTCGCAGGCGATGCCTTCGGCCTTGTTGAGCAGCCCGTAGAGAATCTTGGTTCCCAGGTGCGACATGCCGATGTCGTAGACGTCGGGAAAGGCCAGGCAAACCCGAGCCCGCGCGGTCGCAAGATCGATGCGGCGTTCACCGTACTCGCCGCCTGTGTAGCGCGAAGGCTTTTGCACCTGAGCCAGAAAACCGGCGTAGGGATGGCGGTGTGGGTTCAGTGACATCGGCCAAAG
>Ga0265342_10004832_pt1 | contig 10450 bp, 9 predicted proteins | sample 4CB327metaG_FD_203125 | JGI IMG/M metagenome (GOLD analysis project Ga0265342, IMG submission 203125) | Rhizosphere microbial communities from Carex aquatilis grown in University of Washington, Seatle, WA, United States - 4-CB3-27 metaG | ecosystem: Host-associated > Plants > Roots > Rhizosphere...
CGCTTACCCCGAGAACCATGGTGCGGCCTCCGATGCAGGCCACGACCAGTGAACGGCGCGGACCGATGGAGGCAGTTTCCACGATGCGGATCATGCGCCCGTGGGTCGCTCGGCGGCGGGCCAAGAGGGTCGCTGCCACGCCAAGCCCTGCGAGAAGTAGCACCGCGAGCACCGTGGAAAACACGCCCGACGAGGACCTCGGCTCGCCGCCCGCACTGCCCGAGGGCGAGCTGGACGATTCCACAGTTGCAAGCGCGGCTAGGGGGGCGTCGGGTTGTGTGGTGGGAACCAGTGGCGCTGCCTTTCCTGATGCCGCGGGTTTGACTGCCATCGCTGCCGGATTCTCCGCGACCTTTTCAGAAACAGCCGCTACCGCCACGCCGGCGGGTGCCTTCTTGTCCGAGGGCGACGCCGCAGTGGCGACATGACCGCTGTCATCCGCAGGTGCACCATCCGTCTCCTTGTCCGTCGCTTCAGCTGGCAAGGCCAGTGCAGCACGCAGGGTTTCAGTCTGGGATCGGTTCCGCGCCAGCGCGGCCATCGGCGCATCCGGCGACGGCTGCTCCGCGCGTTCCTTGTTTGGCAGGCGAACCGAAGGCGCGCCGGCCGGCGCACTGGTGTCGCGACAGGTGGCACGCACGCGAATGCCCGCAGAGGTGGACTCGACGGTCATGGGCTCTGCACAGCGCCCATCGGTGGGAATTTCTAGCTTCGTATAGCGAGCCCGCGGGTAGACCACGACGGACTCGGGGCCACTGCCGAACGACTTGCGGCTGGCCTGGGTCCCCTGCAGATAGACAAACATCCGCCGCGAGCCGCCGGACACCCCGTGCACGTCCGCGAGGGCGACCGGCTCGGAGGTTGCGACGTCGACGGTCATGGCCCCGTCGGAGCTTTCTGTTTTGACGTCGTTGATGAGGACCGCAGCCAGGGGCAAGTATGCAAGATGAAAGAGCATGGGAACCTCCGCTTAGCGCAGACGCGCGATACGCTCGGATGGACTGACGATGTCGGTGATGCGCACGCCAAACTTGTCGTTGACAACCACGGCTTCGCCGCGTGCAACCAGGCGACCGTTGACCATGAAATCGAGAGGCTCGCCCGCGATCTTATCCAGCTCGATGACCGATCCTGGACTCATATTGAGCAGGTCCTGAATGGACATGCGCGCGCGGCCTAGCTCGACCGAAAGGTCGAGGGGGACGTCCAGGAGCAAATCGAGCTTCCTCGGCGCTCCCGATTCACCACTCGTACCAAGAATCTCATCTGCCATGGGTTTCCTCGTCGCTTAGGTTGCGGTTTGCGCCGATGGCGCGAAGGCTTGTCCAGCCGCCCGCGCGGCGCGCGTGGCTTGGGGTGGTTGCGCGATCGCTTTCAGGATTTCGATGGCCATGCCTCCGCCCACCACCCGTGGGGCAGCGGTCATCTTCTGGCGTCCCTGCACGAACACCGGCAAGGGTGAGCCCTCGCTGGTGTTGAGGGTGATGACGTCGCCGATCTTGAGCTCGAGCAGGTCGCCGAGTTGCAGCGTGCGATGGCCAATTTCCACGCGCAGCTCCACCTCGACGGCCTCGATCTCACGCGCCAGCGCCTGCGAGAACCTGGCATCGCGCTGCCCGCCGAGCCGGGGCGGCGAGGTGAGCAACTTCTTCGCCGGCTCCACCGCCGAATACGGGATAGCCAGCATGAGCTTGCCTTCCAGCGCTCCCGTCACCTCGAAAGAACACAAAATGGCTACGTCAGACGGCGTCGCGATGATAGCCATCCGAGGATCGGATTCGAAGCGCAAAACTACGGGCTTGAATGCAAGCACGCCCTCCCAAGCAACGGCCATACCGTCAGCCAGGATGCCGAGCAGGTGCTTGAGCACGAGCTTCTCCACGTTGGTGAGGGCGTTGCGCTGCTCGGGGTTTTGAGCTGCGCCTGCGGCCGCGCTGCGATCCCCAAGCGCTGCGCCGAGCAGCCCGCGGGTGAGCGCCCCCTCCATCACGGTGAGCGCCAGGCCGTGTCCAGCACCAAGGCTGAGCACACCTGTGACGGTCTCATCGGCAACCGTTCCGGTGACCTCGGCGAATTTCATGAGCACGGCCGGAGCCGAGGCCACGCGCAGCTCAAGCCGCAAGCGGCCCCCGATGGCCTTGGCGAAGGTAGAAGCGATGCGCTCGTTGATGGAGTCGAGCGTTGGCATCTGACCGCGGATGATGCGGTCTTGGCTGGTGAGATCGTACTGCACCACCGAGCTGTCACCTTGGTCGCCGCCGCCAGTGCCTGCATCGGGCCCCACGCGGCCCTCTTGAATGGCCTGCATGAGGGCTTCGAGTTCTTGTGCATCGAGAGGGGAGGCCATGGTTGCTTTCTCCAGGGATGGTACGTGCAGCGACTGCAGCTATTGAATGACCAGTTCTGTGATGAACACGGACCGCACGCGATGTGCGGACAGGATGTCGTCGAGTTTCTTCGCAACCGCGAGTTTGATGCGGTCCATCCCCTCGCTGCCCCGCAGCTCGTCGAGGGAGCGATCCGAGAAATAGGAAATGATGGCGTCACGGATATGGGGCATGCGGGACTGAATGGCCGCGCGGTCCGCTTCGGAGACCAACTCGAGATCGAAGGCTACACGAACGTAACGATCGGTGTCCGTACCACGCAGTTGAATGATGAAGTTTTCCAGTTTGAGGATTGGCCCTGGGGCCCCGCTGGGATCTCCAGACGCTGCGGCCTCGCCATGGCCCGCAACCTCGCCATGCCCACCACCTTCGTCTTTGCCAGCCTCCTTGCCAGCGGCCCCTTCGGGCGATTCCGAGTGGCCCTTATCGGTCTTCGCGACTGGCGAAGCGACTGCGGCAGCGGCCTGAGGCTTGCGCAAGAGAACGACCGCCAGGACCGCTCCCATAAGTACGGTGTTCGCAATCAAGATCGTCGGTATGAGCTTGCTCGGACCTTCCGGGGCCTTTGCGGCTGGCTGCTCCTCTTCCTTTGCTTTCTCTTTGGTGTTCTCCGCCATGAACAGGATTCCTCCAGCACCCTCCCTCAGCAAAGAACGTACCGCCCGATATCGGCCATTTCTGCGGAGTTCGCGCGCCAGAGCGATGACACCCGGCCGTTATCGCGTCAGGTTGTTGGCTTGCCTCCTGCCCGAAATCTGGCACACCGAGTTTCTGCTCAAGTCCCTAGGAGTAATACCGATTACAGTACTTCAATACGGACTACTTAGGACTGTGGGGAACCTTCAACCTGCGGGGACACGCATGGGCACCACCGTCGAGGACAAGCAAGGCTCGTGACTGCATCTGACGAACCCTTGCGCCTGCTTCTGGTCGAGGCTTCCCCTGACGACGCGGCGACGATCGCGACGGAGCATGATAGGGCTCTTGAAATCGTGAGAGACCTAGCCGTCACAGCGCCAGATGCAGCCGGTATGGCGCCGGCTGGTGAGCAGGTACGACCACCAGGGCGTGATCGACAGACTGGGAAGTTAGCACCCGTGCCAGAGAGCCCATCCCCAGACCTCGCCAGCCCCAGCGTCTTGGTGGTCGACGACACTCCGGCCAACCTGCAAATGCTGGCGGATCTGCTCAAACGGCGCGGCTATCGAGCGCGATCGGTCCGAAGCGGCCGGCTGGCGTTGCAAGCTGCCAAGGCCGATCCCCCGGATCTCATTCTGCTCGACGTCCATATGCCGGAGATGGACGGATACGAGGTGTGCGCCGAATTGAAGAGGGACCATTCCTTGGCGGCAATCCCGGTCATCTTTATCAGTGCCTACGGCGAAACTGGAGACAAGATGCGGGCCTTTTCTGCCGGCGGGCTCGACTACATCACCAAGCCCTTTAACGTCGAGGAAGTGGAAGCGAGGGTCGCCATCCACCTGCAGCTGCGGCGGCAGCAGCGCGAGCTTGAATGCGCGCTCTCCAAGCAGCGCGAGCTGGAGGACAGGCGTGACAGCATGGTGCACATGATCGTGCACGATCTGCGCGCGCCACTGACCGCCGTGTTCAACTACCTCGATCTGGTTCGGGAGCAGGAGGCAGGCTTCATCTCGCCGGAGTCCATGCAGAATCTCGATCTGGCCATGAAGGCCTCGCGCTGGATGGTGCAGATGGTGAATGTTCTGCTGGATGCCAGCAAGATTGAATCAGGTCAGATGCTCCTTCGCATCACGGAGTGCGATGTGGGAGACGTGGTCTCCGATGCCATCGACGCCATTCGCTCTCTGGCCGACGAAAGGAACGTGCTTTGCCGATCTACCCACGTGCGCGCCGCCGTGGACCGCGACGCGATCGCACGCGTGATCCAGAATCTTGTCACCAACGCCGTCAAATTGACCCCTCCTGGCGGCGACGTCCACGTTTCCGTGCAGGCCAAGGACGAAGCTCTGCGCGTTGAGGTCACCGATCACGGTCCCGGCATTGCCGCCAAACACCACCCGAAGATCTTCGAAAAGTTCGGCCAGCTCGATACCAATGTGCGACAAAGTATTCCCTCGTCCGGTCTTGGTCTTTACTTTTGCAAACTGGCAATCGAAGCGCACGGGGGACGTATCGGCGTCGACAGCGAGGTCGGCCAAGGCAGCACCTTCTGGTTCGAGTTGCCGCTGCGGGGTCCGGGTGCGTAGAGTGAATGCCATCGGCGTTCGACTAGACTAGGGGCAGAATCTCAGAAGATGCCGCCAAGAAAACCGCCCACACCGGCACCGGCGACGAGCCCGGCGTTCAGACCCGCCGTCAACAACAAGCCCGTTGCGCTAGCGAACAACTGGGATTCTGTTATCGTGGCGGCGAGAGGGCCTGCGAGAGGGGCGAGCGAGAGGCCCGCCAGCCACAGAGGATTCATGCCAAACACTATTGCGGCCGCAGAGCCACCAACAACGGCGCCGGCATAGACCTCCACGAAGGCACATACACCCGTGATGTCTCGACGAGAGAGCTCGTCCCCGCGGAACGTGTCCAAGATGTACAGCTTGCCGATATTTGGGAAGGCTGCCGGGGCCGCCACTCCACCTACGCTCTTGCCTCGCACTTTCGGCAAGTTGATCTTCCCAATCTTCGGCAACTTGAGGCCCCACGAGATCCCGGCGCCTGCCGCGCCAAAGCGAAGCGTTGCAGGGTTGTTCTTCGGATCTCGCAGGTAAATCGCGCCACCTTCGACTGCTACAAACTCGACCCCGACACCTCCGGTTGCCGACGTCTCAAATGTCCACGCGCTCTCTTTCTTGATCCACAGCATATGAACCACGCCTTTCAGTTTCAGTTATGGATTACAAGGCGGGCTGCCGACATAAGGAATGCAACGCCGCCAACGATCAGAGCAAGTCCCAAGACCAAGAGCATCAACGGCGCGAACCAGAGGGCACCGAAAGCGTCCATTCGCGCAGTTCCCCTTGGGTTTTCCTGGCCGTAGAGCACGCGGACCTTCTGTCCGGGCCGATATCCAAAGATCAATCCACCTTGGGGGTAAGAGATCCTTTCACCTGAGGCGGTTGTGAATTCGATTTCAGGATGTGACCCACCCGCATTCAAGTGACTCACGACACCAGGCGCCGATGCCGCACGGCCGACGAAGCCGCGAATCGCAATTCCGGCGACCACCGCCGCAACGAGCAGTCCAGCCCCAACCGCAAGGAAGACTATCGCCTTGAGCAAGGCCATGAGACGCTACGCTAGCGCCCGTAGTTCCGGGGGGCAAGGCCAGTCGCGTTCATTGATGGCCTCCTGCGGCGGTCAGCGCACGGCACAGGGCCGTAAGGGCGATTCATGATTCGCGCCTACAGCGATCGCAGTCTCTCCCGATCCTTCGCGGGGGCCGCGGCGCGGGCCAGGGCCACTTCTTCGGACATCGCGCCCAGGAAGGCATCGATGGTGGCGTCGGGCAATTCGCCCATGTTGGCGATCTGAATGTGATGGGCGCCAAGCGCGCCTTTGCAGCGGTAGATGATGAAGCCGCGGTCCTTCATACGCGCATAGAGCACATCGATCTCGACGAACGAGGGCACTCGCGCAGTGAAGATGGTGTGCGATTCGCGCCCGGTGTTGGTGAAGGATTGGAAGCCGAGATCTGTGAGCACGCGCCGGATGAGCAGATTGCGCCTGCGATACGTCTCGCGGCGGGCCTGCACCCCGCCCTGCTCGAACAGCTCATCGAGGGCCTTCTCGAGCGCGAAGAAGGACGACACGGCGGGCGTGAAGGGCGTCTGCGCGACCTCGGTCAGGTAGCGACGGTAGCGCTTCAGATCCAGATAGTAGACTCGGGGCGGAATGTCCGCGATGCGCGGCCAAACCTCTGGGGCCACGCACACGAAGGACACGCCGGACACCGAGTGCAGGCACTTGTTGGCCGACGACAGGCACACGTCGATGTTGTCGCGAACGACATCGAGATCTTCGGCCCCTAGGGACGACACAGCGTCGACGACCAGGGTCACCGAACGTGCGCGACAGATGCGGCCCACGGCGCCCACGGGGTTCACGACCCCGATCGAGGTCTCGTGGTGGATCATGGCCACCACGGCAATCTCGGGATCGGCGTCAAGCATGGCTTCCAGCGCCGCAGGATCGGGCAAGGTGCCCCACGGACAGGAAAGCGCCACATGCGGGAGCCTGTGCAAACGCGCGATCTCGCCCAGCCGCTCGCCGAAGGCTCCGTTGGACACGGTGAGGATCTTCTTGCCCTCCGGCACCACCGACGCAACGGCCATCTCCATGGCTGCGGTTCCAGAGCCGGTGAGGAGAAGCATCTCGTGTTCCTCGGAAGCGCCGAATACGGGCCGAAGCTTCTGCTGCAGCCGGCGCACGACGCCCGAATAGTCTTCATCGCGATGGCAAACGTCGTAGTGGACGAGGGCGGCTTTCACACCCGCAGAGGTCACCACCGGGCCGGGATTGAACAGGGTGTAGCGGGGCAGATTCTTCTCCGCCAGCAAGCTCTCGATGAGCGCCAACGTATCGGCACCATTCGATCGCGCCGCAGGCAAGGCGCCAGGATGGAGGAGATCGTCACCATAGACGCGCAAAAGCCACTCGGCGTGCAGCCGCATTTCGGCGGAATCCACGTCCTGCCAGATGGCGCCCGCCACATCGTGCGCGACCACCAGCCCGCGCCGTGCCGCCTCGGCCACACCCTCCGTGAGAGAGGGCGCCTTGTTCTTTGCCAGATCATCGAGGCACGCCACGAGCGTGGGCGACATCACGAACAGTCCGGTGCTCACAGCGTCGTGATCGGCGAGATCCTTGCCGATGGCGGACACTCGCCGATCCCGGCTCTTGTGATCCCACAGCTTGACCCTGGTGGCATCGTCGAAGTCGAAAACGCGGGATAGGTCGGGATCGACGGCCAGCACGGTCAACTCGCCCTCGCACGGCTGCTCGGCCATTTCCCGAACCAGGTGCGGCGCCGCGATCTGATCCGACATCACTAGCAAGGTCCGTTCGGTGAGGAAATTGCGCGCGGCCAGGACTGAAAGACCGTTGGGACGCTCCCACGCCGGGTTGTCGAAGAAGACCAGTTCGGGCAAATCGGTCTCCGCCCGCTTCATGGCCTCCACTTCCTTACGGACGTGCTTGGCGTCAAAGCCAAGCGTGATTGCAACGCGACGGATCCCAGCGCCGGCCAGGACGCGAAGCGTGCGCAAGAGAAGCGGGATTGCGCCCACTTTGGCGAGGCAATTGGCCGCCCCGGAATCGGCCACGGGCCGCCCGTGACCGGCGGCCAAGATCAACGCTTGACGGATGGTGCCCAAAACAGGGCGAGAGTAGCACGATGGCGATGGCATGTGCCGTCTAGCTGCAATCGCCGTTCCCGCTTGCTCAACCTGCGCTTTTCAGCCCGCTTCCGGCCGCACACGCCGCCCGGTGTTCATTTCTCGCCAACCAGCGGCAAAAAGCTGACAGCATCAAAACCCGAGCCAAGGACTCGGCCACAGGTGGGGCGAAGTCCGCGAAGTGAATTCGCGGACCAGGGGCAGGCCGCGGTCCATTCATGGACGCATCTTGAGAGCACCAGACGTGAGGTGCCGGAGAAAGAACGGGGTTCGGGCCTGCTACTGATGCTTGCTGACGGCGCGGGCGCTGTCCGCGGCCACTGCCCCTGCGCGTACGCGCAATCGGTAGACCGAGTTTTCGGTTTCGACGTATATATCGGGCTCGCCGAACTCGCCCAGCACGCGCCTGACGGGCGTCGTCACCATGCGGTGCCCGCTCGGTTCGCGAAAGATCACCATACCGCGGCCGATGGTCGGGTAGCTGATGAGAAAACCCTGGAAGGCACGGCCCAAACTGACCACGCTGGACGGATCACGCGAGTTATCACGTATTTTTGTTGCCGTGATGCTGACCATGCCGAATCCCTGAAACGCAGTTTAGCATAAACGCCGCAGGCGCTATACTGTCGCCGAAGATGGCGAAGCCGCCCCGCAGCCCCTTGCTTGGGTACAACCACAACGTCAAGTACGGCGGGCATATCTTTCACGTTCAGACCGAGGATTCTGGGCCAGGAAATCCCCATCTTTTCACGCACTTATTCTTCGAAGGCAGCATTCTGGCCAGCAAACGTGGCCAGTACGACCCCAGTACCCCCGAGGAGGAGGTGCGGACGATGATGCAGGCCCAGCACAAGGCCATCCTGAAGGAGCTGAAGCAAACATCGTACGACGAGCGGATCGCACACTTCTTCGAAATGCGCGGGGAAACCTTCCGCTCCGAGGAATTCTTCACTGGAAAAGTGGAAGCGCCAGAGCCCGTGCTGACGCCCGAGCCCGCTGCCATCCACGCCACCCCGACAGCGACCACGGGCGGAGTGGAGATTCTCGACCTCGACGCGCTTCCGGCCGCCCCGGCCGAACGGGCAAGCACGCCTGAACCGCTTCCGATTCACGTCACCAAACCCGCTGTACCTGGCCCGGGGACCTACACCTTCCGCCGCCCCACGCGCGAACAGTTCGGGAGTGACCCAGCCCCACCCACCACACCGGCCAGACCTCTGCCGCCCGCAGCAGCGGCAGGCGCGCGTCCGGTGTCAGTTCGGCCTACCACACCCGTGGTTGTGCAGCGACAGGTCGTCGTGGGTACAGGCGCGCCCGCCACCGGCTCGGCGCGCAAATTCTCCACGACGCCCGTACGCCGCCGGCCTGTGTCAGGTGGACCTTACATTGTCAAGGAAGGCAGCCACGCCAACATCGCTGGCTCGGCCAGCAACCGCAAAGCCGAGCCGCCGCCCCGCCCCATCACCCCGGCCTCTGACGCCACGGAGGCGCCCCGCACTGCAGAGCCCAGGCGCGTGCCTCAGGAAGGCGTCCCCAATGTCTTCGTAACCGATCAAAGCCTGGATGACGTGATCCTCGCCTATCTCTCCCAAGGCGAGAGGAAGCGGTAGCAATGGCCCAATGCCGCGAGCGGTCGCTGCCCATGGGGCGCGACCGGCACGCGCAATTCACCTGTCTAGTAGGGTCGATCCTGCTCGTTGGTTGTGGAAGCCGGGGAACGGCGCCGGACGCGGGGCCGGCCCCTATTGACGCGCCTTCACAGGACGGTGAAGGTTCGATGATCGTTGCACCGAATCTCGACGCGAGGATTGGACTTGGCGGGGGAGCCCCTTGCGACGCCTCAGAGCAGTGCCTTGCGGGCGGTTGCACGCTGGGCATCTGCTCCGACTGGACGCACGTCATGAGGATCGGCATCGACACCACCTCCTCAGGAGCTGCCGTAGGCGAGGACATCACGGGATTCCCACTCCTGATCCGCCTGGACGCGATGAACTTCGACTTCGGGGAAGCACGTCCGGATGGCGCCGATATTCGCTTTCTCGATCCTGGAGGCAACAACCTGGCCCATGAAATCGAACGCTGGGATGTGAAGGAGCCCGCAGCGGAAATCTGGGTGCTTGCTCCACGCGTCACGGGCAACAGTCGCGGCAACGTGATCCTCATGTACTGGGGAAATCAGCTCTCGACTCCAACCTCGTCCGGTCCATCGGTGTTTGGAAGCTTTTCCTGCGTCTTCCACATGGCCGAAGACCCAAACGGCAACGCCAACCAGATCGACGACGACTCGGGACATGGAAATGCTGCTACCGTGCAAAGTCAATCCGACACCGACCTGCGTGCAGAAGGCATCAGCGGCGCCGGACTAGCTTTGAACGGCAGCTCCATGTTGACCACCTCGCACCGCCTCGGGGCGCCGCAAACGATGACTCTCTCTCTGTGGCTCAAGACAAACACCTCGACGGGAGGCGGAATTGCCGGTTTCGCAAGCTATCCATCTGGCGATGTTGTTCGTCACGATCGAGCCGTCGCCATGGATCCCAGCGGACGAGTCTCGTTCGCGGTCCTGCACGGGGGCGCCCTGGCCACCTTGACCAGCCTGGCCAGCTACAGCGATGCCAAGTGGCACTTCATCGTTGCGCGCTTTTCCAGCTCGGGCCAGTACCTGTTCGTCGACGGTGAGTCTGTAGCCGATGA
>Ga0265342_10004834_pt1 | contig 10449 bp, 8 predicted proteins | sample 4CB327metaG_FD_203125 | JGI IMG/M metagenome (GOLD analysis project Ga0265342, IMG submission 203125) | Rhizosphere microbial communities from Carex aquatilis grown in University of Washington, Seatle, WA, United States - 4-CB3-27 metaG | ecosystem: Host-associated > Plants > Roots > Rhizosphere...
GATCAACATCGCCGCGTCGCCCTTCACGCTGGAGAAACGGCACCTGCGACCGCGCATGCTGGCCAGTGTGGCGCGGCACTGGGAGCGCCCCCTGGTGTTCGTGAACCAGGTCGGCGGCCAAGACGAGTTGGTGTTCGATGGGTCGTCGTTGGCGGTGAACGCCAAGGGCGAGGTCATGGCTCGCGCGGCCGAACACGCGCCCGATCTCGTGATGGTCGATGTGGAAGCTGGCGGCGGCGTCCTGCGGCCGTTCACGGAATCGGACGCTCGCTCGGCGCTGGATGCGCTGGTTCTGGGCACGCGCGACTATGCCCGCCGTTGTGGCTTCGCGGGAGCCCTCATCGGGCTTTCGGGTGGCATCGATTCGGCGGTGGTAGCGTGCATCGCCAGCCGGGCGCTCGACCCGGCCCAGGTGCTGGGCGTGGCCATGCCGTCGCGCTATTCGTCCGACCATTCGCGTCGCGACGCCGCCGACCTGGCCAAGAACCTGGGCATCGAGTTTCGCGAGATCGCCATCGAGGGCATGTTCGCGGCCTACCTCGATTCGCTGGCGCCGTCTTTCGCCGGGCGCGAGCCCGATGTGACCGAGGAGAACTTGCAGGCGCGCATCCGTGGCGGCCTGCTCATGGCCCTGTCCAACAAGTTCGGCAAGCTTCTGCTTTCCACCGGCAACAAGAGCGAGATCGCCACCGGTTACTGCACGCTCTACGGCGATACCAACGGTGGGCTGGCCGTGATCTCGGACGTGCCCAAGACCTGGGTCTACAAGATCGCTCGCGAGCTCAATGCGGATGCGCCGGTCATTCCCGAATCGACCCTGACCAAACCCCCGTCGGCCGAGCTGAGGCCCGGTCAGGTCGACCAGGACAGTCTGCCGCCCTACGATGTGCTCGATGCCATCCTGGCCGCCCACGTGGAGGACGGCCTCGATACCCAGGCCCTGGTCGCCGCAGGTTTCGAACGCACCGTGGTCGAAAAGGTCCTGCGCCTGGTGCGCATTTCCGAGTACAAGCGTCGCCAGCTCCCGCCCGGCCTGAAGATCACCGGCAAAGCCTTCGGCACCGGCCGCCGCTATCCGGTGGCGCAAGGCTTCCGCGGGTAGGGGCGGGTTTGAAACCCGCCCCTACAAGGCGGCTCTGTGTGCTAAAGACACCGCCCATGAAAGCCACGATTGCAGTTCTCCCTGGCGATGGAATTGGACCCGAGGTCACGGCCGAAGGCGTGAAGGCCTTGCGGGCAGTGGCCAGCAAGTTCGGACACGATTTCGAGTTCCGTGAGGGGCTTATTGGCGGGGGCTCCATCGACAAGACCGGTACGGCGCTACCGGCGGAGACCTCGGCTTTGTGCAAGGCCGCCGACGCGGTGCTGCTGGGCGCGGTGGGCGGCCCCAAGTGGGACGACCCGACCGCAGCGGTGCGGCCCGAGCAGGGCCTGTTCGCGATTCGCAAGGAGCTGGGCCTGTTCGCCAACCTGCGGCCGGTCACCTGCCATCCCAAGCTGGCGGCTGCGTCGCCCGTGCGGCCAGAGGTGCTCAAGGGCGTGGACTTGCTGGTGGTGCGCGAGTTGACCGGTGGTCTCTACTTCGGCGAAAAGAAGCGCGGGGCGGACAGCGCCAGCGATCTGCTTGCCTACAGCGGCGACGAGATCCGCCGAGTGGTCAGGCGCGCGGCCGAGTTCGCACGCGGCCGGCGTAAGAAGCTGACCTCGGTCGACAAGGCCAATGTGCTCGAAACCTCGCGCTTGTGGCGGCGAGTGACCGAAGAGGTGGTGCACCAGGAGTACCCCGATGTCGCTCTCGAACACATTCTGGTCGATTCCTGCGCCATGTTCCTCATTCGCAAGCCAGCCTATTTCGACGTGATCGTGACCGAGAACATGTTCGGCGACATCCTTACCGACGAGGCTTCGGTGCTTGCGGGCTCGATGGGTCTTCTGCCTTCGGCCTCGCTGGGCGTGGGCAAGCAGGGGCTCTACGAACCCATCCATGGCAGCGCTCCCGACATCGCGGGCAAGGGCATCGCCAACCCCTACGCCACCATCCTCAGCGCGGCCATGCTGCTGCGCTATTCCCTGGGCCTAGAGGCCGAGGCCGTGGCGGTCGAGAAGGCGGTCTACGCCGTCGTGGAGCGCGGCATCTTGCCCACCGACATCGCGGCCCCTGGAAGCAAGGCCGCGACCACGGTCGAAGCTGGCCAAGCCGTCGTAGCGGCGCTCTGATCGATCAACACAGAGAACACAGAGGACACAGAGAAAAGAAGAAATCGGGTCTCCCCGGATCCGATCCTTCTACTATCCTCTGTGTTTTTCTTCCGCTGCCGCTCGCCGGGGGGATCCTCACTTGAAGAGGGGTGCGCGGCGCCTGTGGCGGAAAACCACGCGGCGTGGGTAATATGACCGATGATGCGTGCGCTGCGCGCCTCGCTCTGTGTGACCAGCCTGGTCTTGCTCCTCGTGCCGGGAATTGCACGGGCAGCGGGCTATGACGAGCTGGGTACGCTCGAACGGGGTGCGGTCGATACCGCCCTGGCGGCGCGGGGGCTGGTGCTCGACCCGGCGCCCGAGGGCAAGGTCGTCGGCTTCGTCCACGTCGTGAACCTGGAGGTGTTCCAGCCCAGCGACACCGCGTTGCTGGAATGGTTCAACCATTTTCACCGCACCACCCGCGAGCACAACGTGCGGCGCGAGTCCCTGCTTCTGCCCGGCATGGCCTACGACGCCAAGCTGGTCGAAGAGACCATGCGCAACCTGCGCAATCGAAACACCTACAACACGAGCGATCCGACCTGGTCGAGCATCGTCGCCATCGTTCCCACGAAATCCGCCGCGCCAGGGACCGTCGATATTCTGATGGTCACGCGCGACGCGTGGAGCTTGCGCTTCAATTCTGACTACAACTACCAGCCGGGCTATCTCATCAACTTCAGCTCGTCGCTGTCCGAGAACAACCTCTTCGGCTGGCGCAAGCTCGTTGCGTTGGCGTTCATCATGGATCAGGGCGAGCTGCAATTGGGCCCAACCTACCTGGATCCCAATGTGCTTGGCACACGCCTGCGCTTGACCGCGGCCTTCTACGAAATCTGGGCGCGCAAGATCGGTGAGATCGCGGCGGGACCACGCGAGGGCTTCTCGTCCTTGCAGCGCTTGGAGTACCCGTTCTACGCGCTCTCGCAGCACTGGGGCGGTTTCGTCGACGGCAGTTACACCACCAGTGTGTCGCGCAGTGTCTCGGGATCGAGCACGACGCAGGCCGCGGTCCTCAGGCGATTCAGCCCCGATCTCGGCCAATGCGTGACCCCAGGCGGACCCTACGATCCAAGCTCGACCCTCACCGCCGAGTGCGCCTACCGCTCCCGGGTGGGCAATTTCACGTCGGGCATGACCCGTTCGTTTCCGCGGTCGTGGCTCATCCAACGGGTTACCGTGGGCAACGAAGTCGGCCTGGTTCGGCCGTCGTTCTTGCCGAGCTTGTCTACCGACTGGTCTGCCGACTTGCGCGCCAGTTTCGCCCAAGCCTACTTTCGCACCTCCGAGCGGACCTCCGATCTCTACGCGCAGTATGATGCCTTCACCCCGCGCTATCGGACCTACCGCAACCTCGACACCTACGATCTTGCCGAGGACCAGCGGCTCGGGCCCTGGGTCACTCTCAAGTTCGGCCGCGCGAGCACTTGGTTGGGCTCGGAGGCCGACTTCTTCCGCTTCACGGCCGAGGCGCACATCAACTTTGGCATCCTCGATGGCTTTCAAAACATTGGCGCGTCCTGGGATAGCCGCGAGTACAGCGACGGATTGCGCGACCAGCTGATCAAGGCACAGTTTTACGCGGCCACGCCCGTGCTCGCGCGAAGCTTTCGCGTGGTTGCCTCGGGCGTCGCGGGATTCGTGGCTGACAACGTCCACCGCGCGCGGGTCTACGTGGGCGGGCTGGAGGGCCTGCGTGGCTACCCGGTCAACACCTTCCTGGGCTACGACTGGTACCACGCGCATCTGGAGCTACGCTCCATGGCCCTCTCGATTGCCTCCTTTCGTTTGGGGGGGCTGGTCTTTGCCGATGCCGGAAACGCGGCCGACACGGTGCAGGCTCTCATGCTCTACAGCGACGCGGGCGCGGGTCTGCGCTTGCTCATTCCCCAACTCAATGTCGAGGTCTTGCGCTGCGACTGGGCCTTTCCCTTCAGGTCCTACGGGCAGGTCCAGCCGGGCTGGCCGGGGCGCATATCCTGCGGCTCTCGCCAGGCTTTCTAGCCCCAGCCCTGGGCTGAGCCCTGGGCCAGGGGGCTGGCTTCGGTGGCTCGGGCTGGCTTCGACGCGGAATTGGACATCTATTGCCATGATCTGCTAAGGTTACGGTAAGTAGCGAGTTCCTCAGGTGTGTTCCGGCCGTTCATCTCTTTGTGCTCAGTCCATGAGCCGCTTGTTTCCGACCGAAAACCCAGGGCTCGGTAGGGTGAGGCATGGTGGTCATTGCCCACCGTTTGCTTGCTGTCGAGGAGCGGCTTCATTCTGAGTTACGCAACCATTGAGGACACGTGGTCCGTCCTGGCCGGTTCGCACGCCAACGGCCCAGGAAATAAAGAGAGAGACGTGACACGCAAGAGGAGAAAGTAATGGGAACGAGGCTCTATGTAGGCAACCTGTCGTACAATGTAACCGAGCCCGAACTGAAGGATGTGTTCGGCGAGAACGGACGAAACGTGAAAGAGGTCAAGGTCGTGCTCGACCGCGACACGGGTCGTCCCCGCGGCTTCGCATTTGTCGAAATGACCACCGATGCGGAAGCTGCTCAGGCCATCGAGACCCTCAATGGTCGCGAGATCCAGGGCCGTCCCATCAATGTCAGCGAAGCGCGTGAGCGCGCCCCGCGCACCGGCGGCGGAGGAGGCGGTGGATTTGGCGGTGGCGGTGGCGGTGGCCGGGGCGGACGCGAGCATGGCGAAGGCCACGGTCGCGGCGGTCGCCGCGGCGGCGGTGGCGGCGGCGGCTGGTAGGGCTCGACCGCAACAACGGCTGTAGGGGCGGGTTTCAAACCCGCCCTAGCTTGGCCCGCGACCCTGCGGGCGATGCGGGCTGGTGCGCAGCCGTGTGAGACTCGCGCCCGGCGCCGGAACGTACCGCTTGCGATAGTACGTCGCTATGAAGCTAGGGCAGGTTTCGGCTAGCAGCGTGGATGCCGTGTAGTCCGCGGCAGCGATGAACGACTCTTCGAGCTCGCACAAAGTGGCGTTGATGTGGCCGAGCGTGCCTGTCAGGGCCCAGTGTTGGCAGCCACAGTGACTTTGACAGCGATCGCGTAGCGCGCAGGGGGCACAGGTTTCTTCCACGCGATCTTTCGCGCGCTCAAGCTCTGCCAGCCGCGCGCGATCCAGGCCCGCGTCCACGGTGCCGATGACAAGCGTGTCGTTGTCGTCCTCACCAATCATCTGCGCGCAAGGGTAGAGTCGACCGCTCGGGGCCACTGCGAAGCCGTGGCCCGCCAGAGTGCAGCGCTCGGGGCAGGGAATGCCCTCGTTCAGATGGGTCAGGATCTTTCCGTGCAAGGGCTCGAGGCGAACGACTTGTCCGCGGCGAAAGGTGTCCATCCAGGTTTGCGCCACGTCGCGAAGTCCCAGGCGCAGATCGGTTACGGCTTCCTCGGTCCAAGGCGCACGCAGATCGGGCGTCAAGGTCACAGAGGCGGGCTGCTGGCACAGCAGAGCTTCGAAGACCTCGCCCAGCCGGCGAGCGCCGTCCGGTCGCACCACCGCCACTAGGCAGAAGGGGAGCTTGTGGGTACGCAAGAGCGCGAGGCTGGCTTCGATGCGGCGGAAGCTTCCGCGCCCGCGTTCGTCCATGCGGTGGGCGTCGTGGATCGATGCAGGGCCATCAAGCGATATATAGGTAGTGAAGCGCCGAGGCGGAGCCAGCAGGGCTAGGAGTCGATGAGCGACCCCGTCGACGGCATCAACCGCGCCGACCAGAGTGCCGTTGGTGTTCATCACGAAGCGCACCTGGGGCTGTGCCGTGCCAGGCTTGCCGGTTCGGGATTCCACGTGTGCGATGGCTTCTTCGATGAGGTCGAGATGGAGCAGGGGCTCGCCACCGAAAAAGGAGACATCGAGCCGGGCCGGCCGTTCGCTGAGTGCCAGGTCGAGTGCGCGCTTCATGACTGAGGCCGACATGGGCCGGCTGAATTTCCGGCCGTTGTAGCAGTAGCTGCAACGCAGGTTACAGGCGTGGTCGAGGAAGAGGGTCAGCTCCACGTGGTTGGCGCATCCTAGTTGTTGGTTTCGTCGCCAGCATCGGGAATGAACAGATAGGGCTCGCCACCCGCCATGTTGCTTGGATCGATCGCGACGGCCGTCGAGTCAGGTCCCCCGTCGCTTGAGGCGCCGGCGTCCGGCTCGTCCGCGTCCGCTGCCGATGTCGGAGGCAGAACATCCGGCGCAAGACCCGCATCTGGCTGGAAAGGTGGAGCGATGAAGCCTGCCGGAGCAGGTGTTCCGTTGGGTAGGGCGTCGCGCGCCGCATCGCCTTGGTAGGGCGACTCTATCGTTCCGGCGGGATCGGAGCAGCCGGTGCCGGAGAGGCAGAGGGATAGACCCGCCGCGGCCAGGGTTGGGTAGCCAGGCAGCGCGATCCAGGCCCTGGGCTTGGCAGGTTTCGAAGAGAGTCGCTTTCGCATGATTCAGCCTCCACGATGCCTGAAATGGAATGCAAACCTTGTGCCGCGAGCGGACATGTCCGAAACTCGCGCAATCGCTGGCTCGGTGACGAGCCGTCGGGCGCGAGCAGGCTGACATTCTACGCGATCCGGCTCAGATTCCTGAGGGGTTGCAGGAACATTGAATGGCTCCACCCGATGATCTTCTGGGATGGTGCCGTATTAGAGTGCGATTAAACAGGGGAGGAGAATCGATGAATAGACGTGAATTCGTCAGTACCCTTGGTCTTGCGTCGCTGGCTGTGCCCCTCGGTCGATGTGGTTCGCCTGCCCGCAGAGCTTCCGACGGTAGCCTCGCGAACCTCGGCGGCGTGGATGGCGGCAACCCGGGTTGCGACGGCGGCAGCGGTCGGCCGAACATTGTCTTCATCATGTCGGACGACCACGCCTCGCAGGCTATCAGCTGCTATGGAAGCCGCCTCAACCAGACTCCCCGCATCGACCAAATCGCCCAAGAGGGCGTCCGTTTCGACAGCTGCTTTTGCACCAATGCACTCTGCGCGCCCAGCCGGGCGGGGATCCTCACGGGCAAGTACAGCCACATCAACGGGCTCCGCAACAACTCTCAGGTATTCGATGGGTCGCAGGAGACCTTCCCAAAAGCTCTGCAAGCGGCGGGCTACGAGACGGCCTTCCTGGGCAAATGGCACCTGACGAGCGATCCGACCGGCTTCGACTATTGGAATATCCTGCCCGGCCAGGGGGACTACTACAATCCCGACCTGATAGAGATGGGCAACCAGAAGCAGCACCCGGGCTATGTCACGGATATCCTGACTGACATGGCCGTGGATTTCTTGCAGGCCCGCCAAAACCCGTCGCGGCCTTTCCTGCTGATGCTTCACCACAAGGCTCCCCACCGCAACTGGCAGCCGGCCGAGCGGCACCTCACGCTCTACGATCAGGTGGAGTTTCCCGAGCCGCCGACCCTGTTCGACGACTATGCCACCCGTTGCGAGGCCGCGGCCGACCAGGAAATGACCATCAGGGACGCCATGACTCTCGACGATGACCTCAAGCTCGGGCCGGCGCCTGACCGGATGGACGATACTCAGAAAGCCGTATGGGAGGCCGCGTACGGTCCGAAGCGCGACGCCTTCAACAAGGCCGGGCTCACGGGCGACGCGCTGGTTCGCTGGAAATATCAGCGCTTCCTTCAGGACTATCTTGGCTGTCTGGCCGCCGTCGACGAAAGCGTGGGCCGAGTGCTTGACGTTCTCGACAGCACCGGACTTTCCCGCAACACCTTGGTCGTCTATACCTCGGACCAGGGATTCTTCCTCGGCGAGCACGGCTGGTTCGACAAGCGCTTCATGTACGAAGAGGCGCTGCGCATGCCGCTGGTCATGCGCCTGCCGGGGACGATCCCGCCCGGCTCGGTCAGCAAGGAGATGGTGATCAACTTGGATTTTGGACCGACCTTCCTCGACTGCGCGGGCGTGGCAAAGCCCGCCGACGTGCAGGGGAGTTCGTTTCTCCCGCTACTCATGGGCCAGACGATCGCGGGTTGGCCCGAATCCATCTATTACCATTTCTACGAATTCCCGGCCATCCACATGGTCAAGCGGCACTTCGGCGTGCGCACCGGACGCTACAAGCTCATCCACTTCTACTACGACATCGACGCATGGGAGCTCTACGACCTCGCCACGGATCCGCATGAGCTGAACAACGTCGCCGCCGACCCGGCTTATGCAGGGATCCGTAGCGACCTCGAGGGTGAGCTTGCCAGGCTCCAGAGCCAGTACGGCGATTCCGAAGAGCTCGCCCGCAAGTTCGTCGCGATCGACCTCGGAACGTGATGGCGTCTCATTGATGTGCGAGCTCTTGGACTGAACATTTCCACCAAGCTCAGCGCGGATTGACAGCGACCATGGGCAACGCCAGCCGGCCATCCGTCTCGCGACCGAGATCCTTCACGTTTCTCACGAAGGTCAACCGGTACAGCTCGCCTCGCCGCAGGACTGGCGCGTGCCCCAAGCCGTCCCGCTCGGTGTCGTCCGGATCGTAGCGGTACATCTCGGCGTACTGCGGTCGCGACAATTCCGGACAGGGCAAGCTCACCTCGATGATCTTGGGAGGGTCCCTGCGCGTGGGCGGAGCCGAGAGTGGGTCGAGCCAGGGGTTCTCGCCAATCAGCGCGAAACGCAAGACTCCCATGACCTCTCCGTCGCGAGTGCAGCGTCCGCTCGTGCGATGCCCACGTTCGGTCCGGCGCTCTTTGAGTCCGAGGTAGCGTGCTGTGACCACGACCTGATCCTTGTGCGCTACCTGCCGACTGTCTTCTATCGCGCATTGGATGCACTCGGGCTTGGTCGGTCCTGGGCCCGACGGGGCCGCCAACGCCTGTGTCGCCGCGGCTTCGCTCGCGACCGACGTCCTCGCGGTGGCTCCCTCGCGGCACGCAACGCCACCCGCGATGCCCGCAAGGACCATTGCGAGGACTGCGCTTGGCCAAGCCCAGGAATCAGTACGCGTCGTCGTCACTCCGCCGCTTCTGAACGAAGCTAACACGACCGCGCGGGATGTGTGCGTGTCATCACCCACCGAAGAGCAAGCTGAATTCTCACGGATGTACACTCCGGGGGACATGCGAGCCATCAAGCAGCTTGGAATACTCACCGTCCTATCCCTTGCGACGAATGCCTGCAACTCGAAGAGCACCTTGGTGCACCCACGCGACGGAGCGACCGACCCAGATGTGGGCAGCGGCGTCGGAGGGAATGGCAAGGGCGGCGCGGGTGGTGGAACCGGTGGGAACGGTGGAGTTGCCGAGGACTCTGAGCTGACCGACGGATCGAGGGACGCACTCGCCGACGCGCTCGCCGTTGGCCCAACCCTCGACGGCTCAGGCTCTGTAGCCGATGACGCCGTGACCAACGACGGGCTGGTTGTCGTCGACCTCCAGCCCATCGAGGCTCGGTTTGGGGAAGGCGGCGCTGCTGCCTGTGGTGAGGTGGGCGCCGCTTGTACCGATCAGACGAGCTGCTCGTCGGGAGACGATGTCGATATCGGCTGCCGCTCCCTCTTGGTTTGCCAGAACGGCATTTTGACAACACCTTTCCTGTATATCCGTTGCGGCGCCACTTCGGGCAGCGCCTGTCCGACCACGCAGCCTACGCAGGGCACGGCATGCACCCTGTCCGCCCAGACCTGTTCGTTCTCTACCGGAACGTGTACCTGCACCGCCGGCTGCGGGGGCGGCACCGACGCCGGTCCATGCCCCAATCCGACGACCTGGCATTGTGATGCCCCACTGCGTCCGGGCTGTCCGACCCAGGCGCCTCAGCTTGGCGCTCCATGCTCGGATGGAAAGGTATCCTGCTCCTACGGCGGCTACTGCGCTCAATACGCAGTCAGCTGCCAGGGCGGGTACTGGGAACCCTACGTGAACCTGCCGTTCGGTGGTTGCCAGTAGCGTTGCTGAAGAAGGCCAAGGGCCAGTTTCCAGACAAAGACGACGCGCAGATCGCGTCCGAGGCAGCGTCTTGTTTGCCCGTCTGACCGAGGTCATCGTCGTTTCCCACAGCTCACAAGACGACGGTGTGGTGCATGCGCTGCAAAGGGCGCTCGACGATTGCGGACAAGTCACGTGGAGCGATTCGCGCGAGCACGAGATTCTAGAACGTCAGCGTGGTGGAATGGCCCACGGCCGCGCCTATCCCGGCACCAATCAACCCCACGACGAGGGCGCCCACCAAAGCCCCCCCTGGACCGGAACCGGTTGACTGAGCATGGCACTGGTAACC
>Ga0265342_10004837_pt1 | contig 10445 bp, 9 predicted proteins | sample 4CB327metaG_FD_203125 | JGI IMG/M metagenome (GOLD analysis project Ga0265342, IMG submission 203125) | Rhizosphere microbial communities from Carex aquatilis grown in University of Washington, Seatle, WA, United States - 4-CB3-27 metaG | ecosystem: Host-associated > Plants > Roots > Rhizosphere...
TTCTATCCAATTCATTCTCCGGATGGCAAAGGCTCGCGCGGATCGATTACGCGCAGAGCGCTGGCCTTTCCCGCACGGAGATTATCACTACGGACGGCCTGAACGCGGCCGACGGCGACCCTTTTGCCGGCTCTGTGGCCGGGAACATCGCGGAGCAGTCATCAAAGACCTTCCGTGCTCCGGCAAGTGGGGACTATCGGCCTCAAAGATCTTCAGCGACGCTGGATGCAGGAATCGACATCACTACCGCGGCTGGTATGGGCGGGACAGGCCCCGTGACATCTCGACGCGGGATCGAGCTCGCGCCTGATTTCAACGGGAAGATCAGGCCGGCGGCCGTGCAACTGGAAACCCCCGGTCCTCAACGAGGTTGGGACATAGGAGCTTACGAGTATTCGGACTGAGCGTTATCCCGTGCTGGTAGTAGCTCCGCCGGACTCGTGTGTCCAGGATGCACCGGATTGGAGATTGCCGTCCGTACCGAATTGCGTGCGCCAGACTCCATTGAGGTTGGTGCCCATGAGGACGTTCGAGCCATCCACGATTATCTTGGAAACCGACTCGCCGTACAGCAGAATTGTAGTGGACGACTGCCTCGTGAGGGTCGCGGGGTTCGTCCCTGTAGAAAGGGTGTAGTATCCGTAGCCGTCCGATCCCGCGAGATAGATGGTATTCGTTCCCGGGTTGAGAGTGGCAGAGACAGTCAAAAAGCTGACCGGCGTCGTGCCGCCAATGGCGGGCGTCGTGACGGCAGTCCACGTTGCGCCGGCATCCGTGCTGACGTTGACGCCATCCCGTATCGAAGGAACAAATACCGTATGAGTCGTCGGGTCTACGAAGATATCGTTATAGCCGTCGTTGGGCTGGCCGGCCGTGTGCGTGAGAGCCGGCGGTGTGGCGAGCACTGAAAGACTGCCCGGTGAGGCGCCCTTATAGATGACGTTATAATTGGTTGTCTTGGTATCCACGCCATTGGTGACCTGCCAGACGTCTATTCCTCTGGTGACCGCCCAATAGTTCGTCCCATCATAAGCCATGCCGACCACAGGGTAGGGAAGGCTCGTCATACCCGGAACAGTTGCCCATGTCGCACCGTCGGAGCTGTACTCCAGGTCGTATGTCGGGGCGAGCAAGGAGCTGGTGGATGTCGCCGTCGACATGAAGAGGTAGCTTCCTTCGGCACGGAGCATGGTCACTTGGCCGTCGGAAACGGTGCTCACCTGCGTGCCACCGGTGGCTGCGGTGGCGGTTGCGTCAAACCTGACCAAACCCACGTTATTGCTGCTCGTTGCCGGGTCGTCGCTTCCGGTATAGAAGCCACCCCAGAAATGCGTATTGAAGTAGGCGAGTGAATTGCACAAATCATAGGGGGCGACTTTCGTCACCCCTCCGTAGATCGGATTGAATGGATAGGCGGGCGTGGAGCCGGTAGGGTTGTTGGGGGTCCACGCGACGGTGTTCTTTACGGTGTCCAAGACTCCGCGGAAGATGCCACCGGCGGCCACATAGTAGGTCCCAGAAGGCTGCACGACTATGTCCGCCACCGTCATGAGGGTGGGCAGTGTGTTTGTAGTCGCCTTTTGCTCCGTCTCGATTGTGGCGTAGATCGATCCCCCATTTGCCTCGCACGAGAGGAGAATCGTTCCGGCCGCCGCAAACAAAATAAACAGGTATGCTATGCGTGCTTTCATCCGTTTTCCTCTAGAAATGGTACAAGGCGCTCAGCGAGACGCCAAGGAAATTCCCTATGCGCGAATTGGCGGGAGTTGTCGCGAACTGCATGTCAAACCAATAGTCAAGGAGCAACCCGAAGGACCAGGAGGAATTGTAAATCCAATACATGCCGGTTTCGGGCCGCACGAGCACATCGACGGTGGTATTGCCCACATAATTCACGATATTCATGCCTACGCCAAGGGAGAGTGGCACCTCGAAGGGGTAGAAGTTGAACGCATAGGTCGCCTTGGCGACAAACGGTACCATGACGAGCCAGTTGGCGTTCGGTGAAAGGGCGAAATCCGTTCCAACATCGAGCCCAAGCCTGATCTGGGGAGTCACGTAGGCAGCCCACGACAACCAGCCCCCTCCGCCCACCGAAAGCTGAGCCGGGCTTCCGACGCCTCCGCCGTTGCTCACCAGGAGCGGCACGACCCCTCCCGTGGACGGGTTCACGAGAAAGAGGGGAACGAAGGTCCCGGCATTGATTGTCATTGTTTGGTCGCCCAGAGCGTACTGGGAGGCCTGCTGCTGCGCGGTGACGGGACTGTCCGCGAAGGCGGCGGCGGAAACAATAAGGCAGACAACGACGAAGCAAAGGCGGGGAAATCGTTTCACTCTTTCATCTCCCGGTGTATTCGAATCGTAGCACGTGGATTTCCTTTGTTCAAGTTTCAGGAGCTTCCATTATATCTAGTACGAGATTCCGGATGGGACCGTCCACTTCAATTTCAACACTTTCACGGCTGTTCTGTGTCCGTGGTGTGACTAGGGAACCGTCTTCGCGCTTTTCAAGATCACCCTGCGGATAATCCACGCGGCAGAAGGGGTTGAGCAGACGCACCCAGGAAAAGACGTGAGCGGGCAGGAAAAGCGAGAGGCTCCCTCCAGAAGAGTAGACCTGAGCCGTCATTTTGCGGCCAGGGCGCCCAATGAAAATCTCCTGGGTGCCGGATTCCGCGCGCAGCTCCAGCGATTCGACGTCCAGCTGGCGCAGGTCCATGCGCAGATCGCTCTCGTGCAGCTGAAGGGATAGCCGCAAGGCAATACGGGGAGGCAGCTCCAGCGACCAACGATTGTGAAGCTGGAAGTGGGCGGGGAAGAGCGGTTGACCGGTGGCGACGGTGATCTCGCTTCTTTGCCCCAGAAGCTGCCGAGAAATGGATGGGTCCGGTCCGTTGCCCACGTGCTCCGTCACAAGACGCGAATCCCCGGGAGTGACCACCAGTGTGCCATAAGAAAACATGAGGCGGCAGGCGAGCTCCGAGGAACCAGGCTCGATGGGAAGCGGGAACTGTCGCGTGGTCGGGGCAGCCTCATCCGTGGTGAGGCGCTTTCTGTTGGAATCAATGACGAGCATGATGCCGCCGAACATGAGCAGCAAGGGCCAGAGATTGATCACCACGTTCATCGCACCATCTGAGACGAGCCGTAGATTGCTCGCCAGCAAAAAAAGGCCAATGACGAACGAGCCTGTCGCCAGGAGGAGAGCGATGCGTTTCGGCAACGGGTTCATGTGGATACTCTAGTGGGATTGCGCAGCCCCTGTCAACTCGACGGCAAAAGGCAGCGACAGCCGATGTCTTCGCAACTCGGGGATGCCCCGTCTGGACACTGTACGGGCCGTGAGCATACATTGACGGGGAAGGGAGGGCGCATATGAGTACCGATATCGTGCCGAGAGAGAAAGTCACGAAGCAGGGCGTACAGGGAGTCGTTTCCATCGTGGGCGCCGTCGGCGCTTTCATTCTGGCCGGTGTGACCATGCACCCGGTTATCGGCATTCTCATCGGAGGGGTCATCACCATCGCCGGGCTCGCGTTGAGCGGATCGAAACACGAGAAAGGCGCGGGCGTTGTCACCACTGTGGTAGGGGTCGCGACGCTTGCAGCCACGGTACCCTTTGTGAGCAGGATTTTCGGGGGGTTGGTTCATGGGGTCTTGATTGGGGCCGGCTTCGTTCTTCTCGGCGTCGGCGCCTATTCGCTCATCAGATTCTTGCGCGGATTGAAATCGAGGTCATGATCTCGAACGATCAATCCGTCTGGATGGAGACCTATGGCTGCCAGATGAACAAGGCGGAGTCGGAATCCATCCTCCGCGATCTGGGCGCGGCTGGTTGGACCAAAAGCGCCACCGAGGACGATGCAGACCTCGTGATCATCAATACATGTTCGGTGCGCGAAACCGCTGAGGAGCGAATTCGAGGACGTCTTGACCACTACAGACAGGCAAAAAAGGGACGGGAGCTCACCCTGGTCGTAACGGGCTGCATGGCGGAGCGTCTTCGGGAAAGGCTCATCGACGAGCATCCCGAGGTCGATGTCGTGTTGGGCAACTTCAGCAAGATGGAGCTTTTGGCCGCCGTGGCATCCTCGCGTGCCGGGCGACGCCCGGTTCTCACGGCCCGCGACGGCGGGTATTCCTTTGCCCCGTTGCATTCCAGCGGTGGAAGCAAGGCATTCGTACCCATCATGCACGGGTGCGACAACTGGTGCACTTACTGCATTGTGCCGACCGTGCGGGGGCCCGAGGTCTCGCGGTCCCCGCATGACATCCTCGCCGAAATCAGGATCCTGGAGGCCCGAGGCGTTCGCGAGGCGACGCTCCTCGGACAGAATGTGAACTCGTATCGATGGCAAGACGCGACAGGAACGCTGCAATTCGCGGGGCTCTTGCGGCTGATCGAGGCCGAGCTGGACTCATTGCGGTGGCTTCGCTTCATCTCCTCGCACCCCAAGGATCTTTCCCGAGAAATCCTGCGCGTGATGGCCGAAAGCTCCGTGCTGTGCCATCACATTCACGTGCCGCTGCAGAGCGGTTCCACTCACGTCCTGGGCTTGATGAACCGAGGCTATTCGGCCGAGTCCTATCTGAACCTTGTGCGCGCAATCCGGGACGGTCTCCCGGGAGTGGCGATTACGACCGATATTCTCATTGGCTTCCCCGGTGAGACCGCCGAGGATTTTCAAGAGACTTTGGGGCTGATGAGGGAGATCCGATTCGATGATGCCTTCACGTATCGCTATAATCCACGTGAAGGAACGGTGGCATTTGCCCTGCCGAATGCGGTCTCCGACGAGGTCAAGCAGCAGCGGCTCTCCGCTGTCATCGAGGAGCAAAGGCGGATTGGAAGTGAGCGCGCGCGGGAAAGGATCGGCGTTGCCGTTGATGTCCTCGTGGAGGGTGTCTCGAAACGAAATGAAGAGGAATTGCTCGCACGAACCGAGTGGGACGCAATGGTCGTGTTCCCCGGTCCGCGGTCTTGGATCGGCGATTTCCGGCGCGTGCGACTCGAAACCCTCTCGGGTACGACGTATCGCGGCCGCGATGTGCCCGACAATGCTTCTGCTCTGCATCGCGCTTATTCTTCCTGAACAGTTGAAGGCCGACCCCCTTGTCGCTCGGGGTCACGCACGGGAAAAGGTGGGGGATTTCGAAGGGTCGGCGATTCTGCTCCATTCCTGGCTCCGGCTAAACCAGGGCGCTTCGGGGGCCGCGGCCGTGTTTGCATCATACATGCATGTCGAACAGGATTTCCCGACGCTCATGGACACCGGAAAGATGTTTATCGCCTCGGCTCATGGTCTGGTCGGTGCAGCGAATCAGATCATGCGTGTCGGACGCGTGTTCGAGATCGCCGGTCGACTCGAGGAGGCGCGCGACGCCTATCTTTCGGCATTTGCGGAAGGCTCCGGGGACAATGCGCTCGTCGGCGCGTTCCTGCTCTCCCTGGAAATGAATGATGCAAAAGGAATGGGGAAAAGCCTGCAGGACATTTCCGCCGCAGGCGATTCCGGAGCGGGGCTCATGAAGGCGTTGAGCGCCTATCAAGCAGGCGACTGGGAAACAGCAAGGTCGGCGCTGATTGCGGTCGCCGACCTTGCAACGGATCCCGACCTTTCGCTCAAAGCCCTTTGGGTCCTTTACCAGGCTTCGAAACAGCGATCTTCTCCTGATGCAACTGAGTATCGAGCGAAGTTCGCCTCGGAGTACCCCGGATCCCCCGAGGCAGCGATAGCGGTGGGGCACCCAGACGCGACTGACATCCGCGGAACCGTGGTCGCCTCACCAACACCTTTCCTGAACGCATCGCAACCAGAGCAGCCCCCCTCGACGGATACTGTCCCTTCCTCAGCGCCGCAGGCGATCCAACCACCGGCCCCCCAGGTGGCGCAGGCTCCAGCCAAGACCTACTCGGTGCAGGCAGGGTCATTCCAGGTGAAAGAAAACGCGGATGACCTGGTGAACGAGCTCACAAAGACCGGATTTACGCCGTCAGTCGTTCACGATATGACGGCAGGAAAAGAGAGATACCGGGTCCTTGCAGCCGCGGGATTGGACGTGAGCCACGCCCGTGACATGCTTGCGCGGCTGTCAAAGGCCGGATTCACCGGGCTGATCGTTGCGGACAAATAGCGCGTCTATTTTTTGACCGTTTCGAGCTGCACGAGCATCATGGTGTCGCCGGTCGCGTCCTCATCTCCCTTGATCGTGAGGCGCACCGGCGAGAGGGAAAGCGTCCGCGTGATGCGGGACGCGTCCTTTTTCTCGTGAAAATCGACACGCCACGATTGGATCAGATCCTGACTCCGCCCCGGTGAGGGAAATCGGATGCTGAGAATGGTCTTCGTTCCAAGGGAAAAGAGCGAGTAGCTGCCGTCGCGCTGCCCGCTCTTGTCCGACCAGGTCACCTGCGGAGAATCGAAGGTAAGGCTCATCCCGTCCGAGCCGGAGAAGAGACCCGCAAAACGCAGTGCGGAAGGGCTTACTTGGGAATCGGAACGCTGGATAAGTTGCGTGCGCAGATCGTCGGTGATCTTCGAGAACTTCATGGTTATGGTATCGACGACTCCTGTATCAGTTTCAGCGATGCTCACGTTGATGCTGGTAAGGGACTCGACCTCGACGGTAAAGCTGCGCATGAGAGCGATCTGACTTACCGCTTCGTTCTCCCCGATGATGAGAATCTTATTGGCGAGCTGACGGAATGACTCGCGCCACGAGTACTTTTCAACGGTGCTGCCAGTCGAGAATGAGATTTCACGGCCCTGCGCGTCGAAGTCGAGAATTGAGAGATTGGTATCGGTGCTCTTGGCATTCGGTGCGGGTTGGTCCTGAACCCAGGAACCGGAAAGGAACTGTTCGAATGTCGCCTCACCGGGGGAAGTGAAGAGGCTCTTCAGTTGTGCCTGCTGCACTTCTTCACCGGCCTTCTTTTCCGCGGGGCCGGGAACGTAACGTGCTTCGGCGGCGCTCCAGGTGTAGCGGATTTGCACGAGATCGAGAACATTTTGGGAGTCCGGATCGCGGAGGAGCGCGGTAACGGGAAAAGCGAGGCCGTTGCTCTTTTGCGTGGCGAAGTCATCCGGCCGATCCGACTCGTCAATCGTTAGGACGTCCGCAACGAGCTGGCAGATTTGACGGAATTCGATTCCCTTGCCCTGACTGGGCGGAAGGGGATGATAGATGTCGAGGGTTACCTTGCCGTCGTCATTCATTCCTCTGACGACGATCTGGTTCGTGTGGTCTCCTACGAGATCCTTGACGGCAAGCGAAAACAAGCGGGTGTCCGTTGCGTCGGTATCGGCTTGCCAGCTTTGGTAATAATAGGCTCCCCGCGCGGGGTCGGAATCCGCCACCACGATGCGCACCGGAGCCGCGACGTCGTCGGTGCGCTTCAGCGCAATCACCTGTTCCTCATCCGGATCGCCGTCCACATTGACGTTGAGAACCTGGATGACCGTGTCGGCGGGATCGATCGCGATGCGGGGACGCGCCTGGGTCGTTTCTGCCGCGTCGGGAGTGGAAGGCCGGCTCGCCTGCGTGTCCGCGCTGTCGCCGAGCGGCTGGGGAACGATGCGGGCAACCCCGCCGCTTCCTCCGGAACCAGGGTGGCAGGAGACCAAGAGGAGGCTTGCGGCGGCCACGAGTGCGCACGCCGCGGCAATCAACGCACGGTGAAGCAGAGAAGCGGGCTGTTGGGTTGTCACGGGAAGTAGATCCTCAATTTGTCGAGAACGATCGTCTTGATCGTTTCGATGGGCTCGCGGCATTTGAATCCGGCCGCGGTCTTGTGGCCGCCGCCTCCGAAGGCCTGCGCGATTTCAGCGACGTCGATGTTCCCCTTTGATCGCAGGGAACACCGGAGAAGGCCTTCCAGATTCTCCTTGAAAAAAACCGATACGCGAATGTCTTCGCTTTTGAGTGGGATGTTGATGAGCTGATCGGCTTCCTCGTAGTTCGCGCCGGATTCTATGATCATGGCCTTCCGCAGGGTGAGAAGTGCAACGTGCTCCTGGAACTCCAATTCCAGCGTGGAAAGCACGCGTGATTGGAGAACAAGCGCCGAAATGGAGTTGCTTTCATAGACCTTGGAGTAAACGAGATTGGGCTCGACCCCCGCGGCCACCAGATCGCGCGCGATCTCGAACGTGAGCGCGGTGGTCTTGGGGTAGATGAAAGAGCCGGTGTCATAGACGATGGCGGTGAAAAGGGCTTGCGCCATGGTGAAGTCGACGGGGATATTCATTGCGCGAATGATCTGGTAGAGGATTTCCGCCGTTGAAGAAGCGCTTTTCAAAATGAGGTTGGCCGACGAGCCGTCCTCTTCCTGCTCGTGATGGTCGATGATGAAGCACTCGTGAACGCGGGGCAGCACGAGGGTCGCGATCTGGCCGATGTTGTTCACGTCGTTCGTGTCGAGCATGAGAAGCGACCATGTATCGATATCCGCGGGCAGCTGGGATTCGCTTTCCAGCACTTCCACGAGATTCTCGGCGTCCAGAAATGCGAACTTGTGAGGTGTCGGATCCGCATTGAAGATCCGGACCTCCTTTCCCAGGGAGCGCAGGGAGCGCATCATCGCGCATTCGCTTCCGATGGCGTCACCGTCGGGTGTCTCGTGCGCGGTGATGATGAATCGTTGCGTTCGCGTGAGAAAATCGATGGCAGGACCGAACTCATTCACGACTCGTCCTCGCCATGGCTTGCCGAAGCATCGGCGCCGGCATGCCCATCAAGCACGCTCGCGCCACGTTTGAGCACTTTCAGCTTGCGGAGGACGGCGCTTGAGACGCCGGGGGCCACGTAGCTTGCCGCCTCGGCGCGAAAGCCGTTGGGAACGTCCACGTTGACGCCGATGACGGCAAGCCCATCACGGATCTGCGTCGGGAAATCGCCGTTCTTCATCGTGGAAATCTTGGCCCCGATCGCGCAGTTGTCACCGATATTCGCGGTGGTGTGCTGCGTTTCGGCGCCGAAAGGGAGTATCAGCGCATTGCGGATCTCCGTTCCGCTCCCGATGTGATTGCCGTTCAAAACGACGGAGCGCGAGATCACCGCGTTACGACGGATATGCACGTGGGGGAAAATGATGGAGTCTTCAACAAGCCCTTCCACCTCCACCCCTGAGGCCAACCACGAGTTGCGGATGCTCCCTTTCTCCGCTATGTGGGATTCCGCGCCTTTGTCGGCAAGCTCGGGGAGGCTTGAAACGATGGAATGGAAACGCTCGCTTTCCGAATTCTCTACGACCCAGATGTTGTTCGCGTAGTACTCCATGAGATCGGTCTTGAAGAGAATCTCGCCGGGCAGGTCCTCGATCAGGTCGATGGACGAGTGCAAAACTCCGTCGAAGAGCGATTCCCGAAGCGGCATCTTCCCCCGTGAATGCTCCGCGGCCGAGGCCAGCAGCCTGCCCATCCGTTCCCGCGGGGCGCAATACATCTCGATGGGGGTCTTTGCCACGGAGACCTTGACCACGTGATCCGCCAGGGAATCGAGCAGCGCGGCAAGCGCGCCTTTTTCGAGAGTGAACACGGAGGAAAGAGCGGCCAACACCACCACATCGGCGTCGGACCCATTGACAAGACCCGCGAGCTCTTCCAGCCCGCCTTCCAGGAGGTGGACCCGCGCAATAGGTCTCTTCCATCTCGTGGAAAGCGCCAGGGAGGCCGCGCGGGAAGCTTCGTCGAGTATTATTGTAGCCGAAACGCCGGGGATGCGTGCAAAGCAGGCCAGGCTGAAATCGACGAGGCAGTTGTTTCCCCAGAAGGGAAGCAGCGAGAAATGGTACCCACTATCGAAGCCGGGCAGCCGTTGATCGGGGCCGACATCGAAGAGGTAAACCGCCGTTGTGCTCAGTTTACTTCTTCCTTTCCTTCGATTGGATTTTCATGTTCAAGCTTCGGCCGTTCTCCGACTTGATGATGAAGGTCTTCCCCCGCACATCGGGCGGAACGTCCTTGAGCTTCGGGAATCGATCTTGCTTCAGCACGGTCAACACGAGCTTGCTTTCCTTCACGGAGAAGCGAGCCAGTGATTTGCCGTTTCTCTTGGGCACGAGGGAGAACGCACCGGAGCTTTCATTCAGGAAGATCTCTTTGCTCGAGCTCAGCGAGACCGCCTCCCCGACGGGCTCCTCCTGGATGACGACGGCGAAACGCATGGGCTTGCCCGCCGTGAGGCGCCAGACCACTATCACGAGGAACACCACAAGAAGTATGAGGATCACCCCTGCAATGATGATCAGGATCAAATTGTTCTGAATCCAGTTGTTGACGCGCAGATCGACCGGAGCCACAGCGGGGCTGAATCGTGCTGCACCCGCGAATCCGAAGCTGAGTGCCGCCGATTGCGTCCCTGGTGTGCCCAGCGACGAGAAATGGACAGGGATGCTTACCCGCGTCGAAGAGTCTTTCTTGACGGAGAGAGTGGCTGGGGCGTCG
>Ga0265342_10004839_pt1 | contig 10438 bp, 11 predicted proteins | sample 4CB327metaG_FD_203125 | JGI IMG/M metagenome (GOLD analysis project Ga0265342, IMG submission 203125) | Rhizosphere microbial communities from Carex aquatilis grown in University of Washington, Seatle, WA, United States - 4-CB3-27 metaG | ecosystem: Host-associated > Plants > Roots >...
GAGCATCTGTGCCAGGTCGTCGAGCTGCTGCTGCGTGACGGTCACTTCGTAGGTGAGGCGCTGACCGCCGGCCCATACGAAGATGGTCGTATGGCCCGGGGCCTTACCGTTCACTACGATCTGGGACGTACCCACCGGCACGACGCCGGCGATGCGCCCGTCCCCGACGGCGACGCGCGTGAGACCCTCCGCCTTCAATAGAACGGAGTGGCCGGACTGTACTGAGAGGAGGGTTACTTGGTCGGCGGATGCGGGCGCAGCCCAGGTGACCAGCGCGCCTAGCGCCGCCGTAGCAAGAACGCCACGTACGATCGGTTTCATCGAAACGGATTATGCCATGGATTTGCGCGTTAATGCGTTAACGAATCCAGGACGTTGAGTTAGAATTCGTGCTCGGGGGGCACGCCTGGGTTGCAACCGCGGGGCGTCGGTGTCATGATACAGCCGCACTAGGAGCATGGAGGTTTTGTGCGGCCTATTTCTTACGTTGTTGCCCTTGCGTTCTGTCTGACGTCTTTGACGCTCGGCGTTGCAGACGCGTCACCGCAAGGGATCGCGCTCGCTAGCCTCGCCCGTTCCGCCGGCCTACAATACGAGTGGCTGGCGGCGACGCGCGCGGTACAACTTAGCGGGCCCGGAATCGTACTGGTCGTCCGCCCCGGCGACAACCTGTACGAGGTGAACGATCGCGTCGAAGTGACCGCGACCGCACCACTCTACCTCTCGAACGACATCTACGTTTCACGTGCGCTCGCCAACCACATCGCGACACTCGCGAGGCAGGCGCAACAGCTCGTCGGCGAACAGATCGCGCAGGCCGAACGAGCCGCAGACGCAGTACGTAGCGAGGCCGTTGTGGCGCAGATCCAAGGGACGATCCTCCTTACCGTCGTGCCCCTCAAGGGGGCGGAAGCGCTTCTCGTCACGGGCCAGGCTCCACCGGCCGTCCCCGTGCGGATCACGCTGCTCGCGACGCTCTCCTCGGACATACCCAACGTGCTGCTCAGCCGTCACGATCTAACGGCCGGACCCGACGGGAAGTTCCAAGCGATCGTTCCCATCGCGCCCGATTACATGAAAGGCACGTTTCTCCACGTGCTGGCGACCTCCGTACCGGGTGTCGTATCAGCAAGTACGCAACTCGTCGTGGATGCGCCGAACGCCGGAGTGAAAGTGCCGGCCGAATCCTTCCCCGGCGGAATCTGGTAGGAAACGACTGATGATGAACCTCCTCAAAGCGATGATCCGCGACGAAGAGGGCGCAACCATGGTCGAGTACGGCCTACTGGTCGCACTCATCGGTATGGTCGCCCTCGTCGGTGTTCAGGCTCTGGGTATCAACCTTGGAGCGCTCTTCACCACTGTCTCGGGCTCGGTATAGCAACTCAAAGGACCCCCACCCCAACTAGCAGCTCACACCACCCACCAATAGGAGAAACAATGAACGCTCTCATCACGATGATCCGCGACGAAGAAGGCGCGACGATGGTTGAATACGGCCTGCTCGTCTCGCTGATCGCGATGGTCGCCCTCGTCGGCGTCACCACCCTCGGCAGCAACCTGAAGAGCCTCTTCAACACCGTCGCAGGCTCGGTCTAACCGGAACGACCCCGCTTCCGGGCGCGGCCGCCTCTCGCGGCTGCGCCCGGAATCCCCTACAATCATCTCGTGTCCTCCGCCATATACCTCACACTCGCCGGCTGTTTCGTCGCCGCTTTCTGCGATCTGCGGGGGAGACGGATCCCAAACTGGCTTACCGGATCGCTCGTCGCGGCGGCGGTCGTCCTCAACTCTCTCGAAGGCCTGCACGCGCTGGGCATCAGCCTGGCGGTGATGGCCCTCCTCACCGCGGCCGGTACCCTCGTCTACGCTCGGGGCGGTATCGGCGGAGGCGACGTCAAGCTGGCGATCGCAGCCTCCGGGGTCCTGAGCTATCCGCTTTGCGTGCCATTTCTGCTCTACACGGCCATCGGCGGGGGGCTGCTCGCATTGCTCTTCCTCGCGTTCCGCGGAAACGCAAAAGCCTCGGTTTCGCACGCGGTGTTCATGACCCTGACCGGAGCGCAGGGCATCGCGCCGGAGAAGCGCGAATCCTTACCCTACGCGGTCGCCTTTGCAATCGGCGCGATTGCCGTTGCCCTTTCGCAGAGCGTCGCACCCTTTTTGAGGTTACATCTCTAAGATGAATACTCGGCGCACGACTTTCCTTATCGCAATCGTCCTGGCCGTCGGCACGGGCTGGCTGACGCTCTCCTACCTCTCGTCGCAGCGCCCCGTCGCGACCGAGCAGCGTCCGGTTCTCGTGGCAACGCAAGAGATACCGGCGCGCGCCCGCATCGTCTCGACGATGTTCGATACGGAGATGCGCCCGGCGACTGCGATCGAGCCCGGCGCCATTACGAACCCCGCCGGCGCCGTCGGCTCGCTGGCCATGGTTACGATACCGCAGGGATCGCAGCTGACGTCGTGGGCGATCGGCTCGGGCGTCGAGTTCGCCTTACCCGTGCGCCTGGCGCCGGGAATGCGCGCCGTCAGCATTCCGGTGGACAGAGTCAAGGGCGTCTCGGGGATGATCCTCCCGGGCGATCGCGTTGACGTGATCGCGATACCGCCGCAGAAGTCGGACGCGCCGCCGGCCAAGGCGGTCACCATCTTCCGCGGCATCCGCGTCCTCGCCGTCGGCAGCGCGCTCGAGAACCCCGCCGCGACCCCCTCGCCGGACGAACAGCTCGCGACGACCGTGACGCTCGAAGTGAATCCGAAGCAGGCCGATCTGCTCGCCTGGGCCGATGCGAACGCGAACCTGCGCCTCGCTCTGCGCTCGCCGCGCGAGCCGATTCGCTCCGAACCGACCGAAGATCTCACACTCGCGGGCAACGGATCCTCCGCGCCGCCGGTAGGCGGTCCAATCCCGGTGCCGGCCCCGTTCTTGGCCGGTCCCCCGATTCCGTCCGCGCCCGTCACGCGCCTCTCCTCGCCGGTCGAAGTCATCGTCGGGGATCAAGTCGTGGATCCGAACGCGCCCAACGCATCGCGATGACCGAAGCGACGATCGCGCTCTTCGTCGGCTCGAAGGGCGGCACCGGAACGACGACGCTCTGCCAAGAGCTCGCTCGTTCCATGTCCGCGCGGGACAACGTCGCGATCGTTGACGCCGATCTCACCGGACGCCGCAACGTCGCGGTGCTTTTCGAAGCGGTGCGCCTGCTCGACGCGGCGCGCGTCGCCTCACCCATCGCCAGAGCGCGCGCCGAGGGCGTGACGCTCGCCGAACTTGCGGACCGATACGATACGGCCTTCACCCTCACCGAAGGGGCCGTCGAGACCTTCCTCTCCGGATTCACCGGATTCGACACGATTATCGTTGACGCACCGCAGCCGTTTGCGGCGCCCGCGCGTCCGTTCGTGCGCCGCGCGCGCCGGATCTTCATCGTGCTCGAGCCGACGCTGCTCGGCATCACCGGCGTGCAGTCGCTGCTCGCCGATCTCCATCGCTTCGGCGTGCCCGGCGACCGCATCGAGCTCGTAACGAACACGCGCACCGAAGCCGGCGCGGTACCTCGCGGAGACATCGAAGGCGTGCTCGGCGCGCGCATCGTCGCCGAGATCCCCGTGCTGACGAACCGATCGTACGCCAAAAGCATTGCCTCGCTGCAGAAGCATATCGAGACGCTGCCCGCCGGTGAGGCGCTCGCCGCGCTGCAGCCCTCCGCCGGCCGCGCCTACGGCTCGGGAAAGAACGGAGAATCCGCCCAGGCACCGCGAAGCCGCGACGCCAAGCGCGACGCCTTCAAACAGGCCGTCCACGCCGCGCTCCTGCGCCAGCTCGACCTGCTCTCCGCGAGCGTTGCGCAAGGCGACGCCGCGAAACTGGCCGAGCTGCGTTCGAAGGTAGATGCCATCAGCGCCGCCTTGGGCGCAGAGCGCGGATTCGACGGATCGGCCGAAGACTTGGCCGCGATCCGCCAGGAGATTCTGGACGAAGCGCTCGGGCTCGGCCCGCTCGAGGATCTCATGAAGGATCCGGACGTGACCGAAATCATGGTCAACGGTCCCGATACGATCTACATCGAGCGGCACGGCGTGATCGAGCGCACCGGTAAGCACTTCGAAGAGGAGCGCCAACTCCGGCTCATCATCGAGCGCATCATCACGCCGCTGGGCCGGCGCATAGACGAATCGTCGCCGATGGTGGACGCGCGTCTGCCCGACGGCTCGCGCGTAAACGCGATCGTCGAGCCGGTCGCCATTGACGGCACATCGCTTACCATCCGGCGTTTCGGCACGCATCGCCTCACCGCCGACGACCTGATCAAGCTCGGCGCCGCACCGCCTGTCGTTATTGACTTCCTGCGCGCCGCGGTCGAAGCCCGGCTCAACTGCGTCGTCAGCGGGGGCACCGGCTCCGGTAAGACGACCTTTCTAAATGTTCTTTCCTCGTTTCTGCCCGACCGCGAGCGCATCATCACGATCGAGGATGCGGCCGAACTTCTGCTCACCAAGTCGCACGTCGTGCGTCTAGAATCCCGGCCGCCCAACATCGAAGGTGCGGGCGAGATCCGCATACGCGACCTCTTCCGAAACGCGCTGCGCATGCGGCCCGACCGCATCATTATCGGCGAGTGCCGCGGACCCGAGGCCCTCGACATGCTCCAAGCGATGAACACCGGCCACGACGGATCGCTGACGACGATCCACGCCAACAGCCAGCGCGACGCGCTCTCGCGTATCGAGACGATGGTGCTCATGGCCGGCTTCGACCTGCCGGTGCGCGCGATCCGCGAGCAGATCGCCAGCGCCCTCGACATCGTAGTGCACACCGCCCGCATGCGCGACGGAAGCCGTAAGGTGATCGGCGTGAGCGAGGTCGTAGGCATGGAAGGCGACATCGTCACGATGCAGGAACTCGTGCGGTTCACGCAGCGCGGCATGGATAAAGAAGATCACGTCATCGGCGAGTTCTGCTACACCGGCGTCCAGCCGATGTGCCTCAAGCGTTTCGCCGAGTACGGCATCAAGTACGATACCCGCGGCCTGAACGAACTGGCTCCGGTGCAGGCGCTGTGGTAACGACACTCTACCCCGTCGCTATTTTCGCCGGCGTCGCTGCCGCCGTCTTCTTCGCCTTCTACGGCGTCTGGAGCGGCATCAACGCGCGCGCCACGGCGCGCGTACACGGCCTGGCCGACCGTCTGGATCGCGGCGGTATCCGCATGAGCGCGCAAGAGATCGTCTTAACGGTCTCCAGCGCGGTCGCGATCGTCTGGATCTCGATCCTGCTCGGCCTGCACCCGTCGCTGCTCGTCGCGCTCCTGCTTCTGCCGGTCTTCGGCGGGCTCGGCGCCCTGATGTTCTCCTACTTCGTCAACTTCCGCATCGAGCGGCGCCTGGCAGCCTTCGGCGAGCAGCTCGAACCGGCTACACGCCTGATCGGCGGCGGTCTGCGCGTCGGTCTGGGTCTGCGTCAAGCGCTGGCAATCGTCATAGACGAGCTGCCCGACCCAGCGCGGCACGAGTTCCGGCGGGTCATCGGCCAGACGAACCTGGGCGCCAGCATCTTCGATGCGATGGACGACCTGGCTCGCCGCATGCCCAGCCACGAAGCCCTCATGATGGCCCGCGTTTTCCGCGTTCAGGCCGAGACCGGCGGCGATCTCGCGCGCATCCTCGACCAGTTGGCCGATACGATCAAAGACCGCCGGCACGTTCAGAGAAAGATTTCGGCGCTGACCGCCGAGGGCCGGATGAGCGCTTGGGTGCTCATGCTCATCCCCATTGCGCTCGGAATGTTCATCACCGCGACGCAGCCGGAGATGGCGCACGCGCTCTTTTACACGGCCATCGGCCACATCGTGCTGTTCGTCATCGTCGTGCTGGAAGTCTTCGCCTACATCTGGCTGAAGATGCTTTTGAAGGTAGACGTATGATCGCCGGCGCTCTCGGCTACCTCATCCCTCTCTTCTTCGCGCTTTCGGCCTTCTTGTTCGTGCTCTCGCTCATCCCAACGAAGAGCGTCCTCTCCGAGCAGCTCGAAGAGCTCAAGGCCCGCGATCCCTTCAAACGCGAGCAGAGCAACTTTCCGTTCGTCGAACAGATGCTCAGCGGCGACCGCCGGGCCGCGCTCGTCCGCCAGCTTGCCGAAGGCGGCTGGTACACGACGACGCCCGCCAAGTTCGGACTGCGCATCCTCTCGGGCGCGTTCTTCGGCGCGATGCTCGTGCTCTTTCTCTGGCGCTTCTTCAGCCTCGATGCCGCCTGGCTGCTGCCGCTGCTGCTCTTCTTCATCTTCATCGGCGGCTACTCGCCGTTCATCGTTCTCAACCGCGCGATCGAAGGGCGCAAGGCCGCGATTCAGAAAGCGCTGCCCGAGTTTCTCGACATGGTCGCCTCCACGGTCCAAGCGGGTCTGGCCCTCAACTCTGCGCTGGCCTACGCCGTCGAAGCGGCGCCCGGACCGCTCGGCGAGGAGATCAAGGAAGCGCTGGCCGAGATCCGCATGGGCCGTTCTCGCGCCGACGCGCTGCGCGCGGTCGGCGAACGTACGAACCAGCCCGCGCTCCGCAACGCGCTGCGCGTCATGACGCAGGCCGAACGGCTCGGCGCGAACATCAGCAAGATGCTCAACGATTTGGCGGCCGACGCGCGCCATCACCGGCTCATGCTCGTCGAAGAGATGGCGGCGAAACTGCCCGTGAAGATGGTCTTCCCGATGGTATTCTTCATGATACCGGCGATCGTCACCGTCATCTTCGGCGCCGTCGCGGCGAACTATTTCGCATCGCACCGATGATCCCGAGCCTCGCGTCGGCGATCTTTTTCGCCTGCGTCGCGTACATCGCCGTGCAGACGAGCCAGGTCGTCTGCTCCGGCGTGGAGAGCGAACCGGACGGACCCGCCCCCGGAAAGGCTCCCGCCGCGATCCTCGTTGCGGCCGCGGCCGTCCTCGGCGGCCTGCTGCCGGCGCTGGGCGCGGTGCCGCTGCAGATCGGCATCGGCGCGATCGTTACCTTCGCGCTGATCGCCTGCTGGGTCAGCGACGCCGCCTGCGGCATCGTTCCCGACGTATTCACGCTCGCTCCGCTGGCCACGCTGCTCCTTCTCTCCATCGTGCAGCGCGACTGGACGGTCGTCGTATCCGCCGCAATCGTGTTCGCGCCGTTTGCGATCGCCGCGGCGTTTTCTCGCGGATACGGCATGGGCTGGGGCGATGCAAAACTCGTCGCGCTCGCCGGAGCGGCGCTCGGCGCGCCATTGGCTATCCCAGCGCTCATCGTCGCGTGCATCACGGCCGTCGCCGGGCACCGGCTGTTCGGAGTGAAGTCCAAGCCCATCGCCTTCGCACCGTACATCGCCGCGGCCACCGGCCTCGCCGTTCCGCTTGGGCTCCTTCGCTGATCGTCTAGGACGGATTGCCGCTCCGGCGATCGTCCTGCTCGCCGGCGCCCTCGGAACGCTCTGGGCGTTTCTCGTTCCGATTTTTCAGGGACCCGACGAGCCCGCGCACTTCGACTACGCCATCTCGATATTCAGCGCGGAGCGGCTGGTCCGCGTGGCCGACGGCCAGACCGACTGGATCGTCAGCCCGTATACGAAATACCTCATGCGTGCCGTGGATCAGGAACGTATCGCCTGGCATTCCTCTATGCGCGTGCCCGCCGGCTACGGGACCGCAGCCTACTTCGCCCGCGTGGATGCAGGCGCGCCCAATCCGCGTGCGGTGCTCGCGCCCGAGGGAAAGATCAGCTACCTCGTTCCGGCCTATCCGTTCGCATTCTACGCTCTCGAGGCGGTCTGGATGCGCGCCGTCTCCCTCTTCACCGGCTCGCTCGTCGCGCTCTTCTTCGCAGCCCGCCTGCTCTGCGTCTTTCTCGCGATGCTGGGGCTCTACTTCAACTACCGGACGGCACTCAATCTGCGAATCTGCACCGCGACCGCTGCGGCATTGACCGCCGGCATCGCATTCTTTCCGCTCGTTACGTTCGTGTCGTCGTACGTGCAGCCGGACAATCTCTCGTACGCGCTCGTCTCGGTCACGCTCTTTTTCGCGACCGCGCTGCGCCCCGGAACGCTGCGTCCGGCCACGGTAGCCGGACTCGGCCTCTCCCTCGGACTGCTGGCGGTCACAAAGTATCAGTTCTTTCTGGGATGCGCGCTGCCGATCGTGCCGCTCGCCGCCGTACGGCTCGTACAGGCCAAGCCCTCCGCGTGGCAGCGTCTGCAGGCGATCGTCGCGATCGCCGCTCCCGCCGCCGTGCTGCTTGCCGTGCAGCATTTCCTCGTCGGTCAGGCCGCACAACTGGGCCGTCCCGCGCAGCCCTCCGATATGAACTTCGATTTTCTCCGTGCGACGCTCGCGCTGGGCGCGCCGGCGGCACTGCGATACGCGCTCGACGCGACGCTTGCGGCCATCGCCGGCTGCTTCGTCCACGGCAGCTGCGCCGCATCGTTCTGGCAGGTCGCGGGCTGGATGGACACGCCGATCGTCGTCGTGAACGCCGCGATCGAACTCGTCCTGCGCGCGACGATCGGCCTGCTCTCGCTCGCCGTCCTCTCGATCCTCCTCTTCTCGCTGGTGCGCAACGCGCTGCGGCTGCTCGGCGTCGCCGCGCGCGGGCACTTCCGGGACGCCTGCGTCGTAGCCGTAGCGGACCCGGCGCTCAACGCGTACCTCTGCTTCCTCGCGATCATGCTCGCGCTGTACGTCGTAACGAACAACGCGTTCGGCGCCGAAGGCCGCCAGCTCTATCCGTTCGTCTTTCCGGCCTTCCTCTGCTTCGTCTGGTACGCGCCGCGCGCGCTGACCAAGCGCCATCAACGCGCGAGCGCCGCGCTGGCCGTCGTTCTAGCCTGCTATAGCCTTCTGGCCGCCGGCTACGCGCTCTCCGACGTTCTGCAGCGATACTACGCGCCGCAGAGCGCACGCTACACCGCGGCTTCGCCGGCGGGCGCGCAGGTATCCGCGCAGACCGCCGGCGTGCTCTGGCCGGTTGTCAGCGCCGAGTATCACGTCGCGAGCAGCCGGTTTGCCTACGCATTCCCAAGCGGCTCCCGTCTGCTTGCGGACGGATCGGCCGTACTTCCCGACGGCGAGGTGCCTTCGAGCGTCGCGGTGATCCTCGACGGCACAACCGCACTGCCGGTCCTTTCGGATCAGTTTCTCTACCCGGTGGCGGAGGCGGCGAACTCGCTTGCCGACGGCTACAGCGGCTTCTACGCGACCATTCTCACAGCGGGTATGCGCGAGGGAGCGCACACCGTCGCCGCGTATGCGGCGCTTCCCGCTGCGGGCCGTTACGATACGATACCGCCGCTGCGCCTCTTCTTCCTTACCGCGGACGACGGACGATTCTCGGGTGCGTTCCTGCGAGCGCTCTCGCGCGCAGTCGTCATTCCAGGCAGCATCCTGCCTGCCGGCGCCTGCCGAAGCGGCGCCGCGCTCGTGCGCGGGAGCATTGCCGGCGCACAAGCCGCGCGCATTGCGGCAGTCTGGCTGCTCGCCGAGGACCGGCCGTTCCCGGCTCGCTACGATCCGCTTACCGGCGCCTTCGTCGGCGCGGTGCCGTCCGATTTCTCACCGCAGACTCACAGCGTCGTCGCCTACGCTATCCCCGTCGCCTCGCTGCGCTACCTCCGGATCGAAGGCGCGGCGTCGCTCTCCGGAGCACCAAATGCTCCCCCGGAATGCGCCGATCCGCTGCGGCAACTACAGGGGCCCTGAACCGTGGTATTATTGTAGAAATGGAGGCACCGTGCGACGCCCCGATTTTCTGACTGCCTTAGCGACGGCGGCGCTGGCCGGCATGTCGCCGGCCGCCGTGCGCGCCGCCGTTCCCAACGCGACCAAGCGCGTCCTTTGGCTGCGCCGTGAGGGCACGACGGACGAAGTCGTCGCACCGTTCTGCGTAGACGGCCGCTCGATATACGAGCCGGGCTATCGCATGATTTGCTGGCTCATGCGCGATCGCAACGTCGCGGTATCCCAAGGATACGTGCAGGTGGACATCGTCGAGATCGAGGCGCTATGGGAGGTCCAGCAGGCGCTCGCACTGCACGGCATCTCGCGCCCGCTCGTCGTCACGAGCGGCTATCGCTCCCCGCAGACGAACGCTGCGACCGAAGGCGCCGCCCGCAACAGCATGCACCTCTACGCCAAGGCCGCGGATTTTTACGTAGACGGCGTCTCTACACGCGATCTCTTCGACGCCTGCTGGTCTCGCGCGGTCTCCGGCGGGATCGGTTACTACGACTCCCACGTGCACTTGGATTCCGGAACCCGCCGCTGGTGGGTCGGGGATATCGCCGTTCCCGAGCAGATCGCCCTTCGTTGACCCGTCGCGTTAAGACGACGCGTCTGGCCGCTGCCGTCGCGGCGACGGCGCTCGCGTTCGGCTGCACGCATGCCGGAGAACGTGCCGCGAGCCGCTCGCAGCTCGTCTTC
>Ga0265342_10004840_pt1 | contig 10435 bp, 9 predicted proteins | sample 4CB327metaG_FD_203125 | JGI IMG/M metagenome (GOLD analysis project Ga0265342, IMG submission 203125) | Rhizosphere microbial communities from Carex aquatilis grown in University of Washington, Seatle, WA, United States - 4-CB3-27 metaG | ecosystem: Host-associated > Plants > Roots > Rhizosphere...
GGCCAGCGCGATCACGCAGCCGACGGCGATCCACTTCGGCCGGCCGAAGGCGGCGGCGAGCGGATGCGGCGGATGGTCGGTCGTCTCGGTCATGCTCCTGCGTGCATAGCGCACCGCTGCCCGGCCGTGCTAGTCGGATAAGCCATGGACGCGACTGGCGCTTTGACGGCGGACAAACGCGAATTCGACGCGATCGTGGTCGGCGGCGGCCCGGCCGGCCTGACCGCAGCCGTGGCGCTCGCGCAGGCCGGCGTGTCGACCGTACTGGCCGGCCGGGGCCCGGCCGCAGGCGACAACCGCACGACCGCTTTGCTCGCGAGTTCCGTCACCGCCCTCGAGACGCTCGGCGTCTGGTCGCTGTGCCACGACAAGTCGGCGCCGCTGCGCACGCTGCGCATCGTCGACGATACCGGCCGCCTCTGGCGCGCGCCGGAGGTGAAGTTCGAGGCCGACGAGATCGGCCTCGAGGCGTTTGGCTGGAACATCGAGAATCGCGTGCTCGTGGCCGCGCTGATGGAGCGTGCGGGTGCTCTACCGAACCTGACCCTCGTAGAAGACGACGCGCTCGGCGTCGCCGTTCACCCCGACCACGTCGCGGTCACGCTCAAGCACGGCGGCACGCTCACCGCCCCGTTCGCGGTCGGCGCCGACGGCCGCAAGTCGCTCTGCCGCGAGGCGGCGCTGATCGACGTGGACGAGAGAACCTATCCGCAGGTCGCACTCACCCTGTGCTTCCGCCACACGCGGCCGCACCACGAGACCTCGACCGAATTCCACACGCCGAGCGGCCAATGCACCGTGGTGCCGCTGCCGGGCAACCGTTCGAGTCTTGTCTGGGTGCTGGGGCCGCATGACGCCCACGACAAGGGCGCGCTCGACGATGCCAAATTGTCGCTCGCGGTCGAACGCGCGATCCATTCGGTCCTCGGCAAGGTCGAGGTCGAGCCCGGCCGCGGCCTGTTCCCGCTCGGAATCGTCACTGCGCGCGCCTTTGCGCGCAACCGTATTGCGCTGGCCGGCGAAGCCGCGCATGTGGTGCCGCCGGTGGGCGCGCAGGGCCTCAATCTCGGCTTGCGCGACGCCGCGACCATCGCCGAGCTCGCGGGCGAAGCACATCGCGGGGGCCACGACATCGGCGGCGAGCTCGTGCTCGCGCATTACGACAAGATGCGCCGCGCCGATGTCGGCAGCCGCACCATCGCGGTCGATCTCCTGAATCGCAGCCTGCTCACCGACCTCCTGCCGGTGCAGGGCGCGCGCGGCCTCGGCCTGTACGCGCTCGACCGAATCGGGCCATTGCGCCGCGCCGTCATGCGCGAGGGTGTCGCCCCGCATGCGGCTCAGCCGCGGTTGATGCGCGGGGAAGCGATCTAGGCGCGCGCCGGTCGGACAACACCCGACCTCACGCCAGCAGTTGTACGCATCCTGTCGGAAGATCGATCTCGCGGGCTTCGCCGATCGTGGCCGCAACGACGTGCTCCACGGTGAAGCCAAAGATTTCCTGCGCGAACAGGCGGTTCTGGATCGCGTCTTTTGCTTCGTCGCAGGTTTTCGCGGACACCGCATAGCAAAGCCGCTGCTCGCGACCGCTGCCGTCCACGAATTTTATGATGGTTTTGAAAGGCCAGAACACGAGACACCTCACCGTCCAACCCCCGTGTCTATCCAAGCGCCAAAGCGATTAATAAAACCTTTCGTAAAGTCCAATTCGCCTTGGAACCCAATGTTATTCGTCGTGATCGCGAACGACGACGGGAACTACGGCGCTTTCTTTCCGTCCGACTTGTCGCGAAAGACCGGCGCGATCGGTAGCGGCAGCGCAGGTAGCGCGCCCTGCCCGATCTCGATTTCATGCGCGAACAGGCCGCGCGCGACGAAATGCGGGTCGCGTAGCGCTTCTTCGAGGGGCGCGACGATGGTGGCGCAGCAATCGGCCTTGGCGAGGATCGGTCGCCATTCGTCGGACGTGCGTCCAGCGATCAGATTGGCGACGGCGGCGCGCGTCGCTTTCGGATCGCGCGTGTCGTCGGCGAATTCCAGCGCCAAACCGATCGCCGCCGTGAACGCGTCCCAGAACTTCTGCTCCAGCGCGCCGCAGGCGACGAGCCTGCCGTCCTTCGCCGGATACAATTGATAGCGCGGCGAGCCGCCCGCCAGCATCAGTTCGCCCGGCTGCGGAAAACGACCGGTCGTAGCGCCTATCGACAAGGCGTACCAGGCGAAGGTGAACATCGCGTCGGTCATGGCGATGTCGAGCTTGCACCCCTCACCGCTTTGGTCGCGTGCGCGCAGCGCTAGCAATATGTTGATCACCGCCGGAAACGAGCCGCCGGCAATGTCGGCGGCGAGCATTGGCGGCACGGTCGGGCGGTCGCGCGGCCCCGGCTGAAGATCGAGCAGTCCCGTCGCGCCGATATAATTGAGATCGTGTCCGGCCTCGTGCGCTCGTGGGCCGTCCTGGCCGTAACCGGAGATCGCGCAATAGATGATCCGCGGATTGATCGCCCGCATATCCTCGTAACCGAGGCCGAGCCGCGCCATCACGCCCGGCCGGAACTGCTCGATCACGATGTCGGCGCGCCCGATCAGCGGCTTCAGGCGCGCGCGATCCGCCTCGCTCTTGAGATCGAGAGTCAGCCCCCGCTTGCCGCGGTTGAGCATGGCGAAGGCCGCGCTCTCGCCGTCCTTGAACGGCGGGAAGCGGCGCATGTCCTCGCCGCCCGGCCGCTCGATCTTGATCACCTCAGCGCCGGCTTCCGCCAGCATCAGGCTCGCCAGCGGCCCCGGCAGCAGCGTCGTGAAGTCGAGCACAAGGAGATCGGCGAGCGGCTGCATAAGGTCACCTGAAGAGGAGCGCCGGCACGTGGCCGGTCTTCACCATCCACATCACGCTCGTCAGCGTCACGACCGAGAGCAACGTTCCGACCAGCACGGCGCTCGAGGCCTGCTCGACCCAGGCGTCGTATTGCCGCGCGAACACGAACACGTTGAGCGCCGGAGGCAGCGCCGCCATCAAGAGCGCCGTGTCGATCCACACTTGGTCGAACGGCCCGAACAGCGACAGCAGCACAAACAAAAGCACCGGGTGTAGCAGCAGCTTGACGAAGGCGAGCGGCGGGATTTCCCACGGAATCTTCTTCAAGGGCCGCAGCGCCACGGTGACGCCGAGCGCGAACAGCGCGCAGGGCGCGGCCGCATTCTGCAGGAATTGCAGCAGGCGGTCGATGGCGACCGGCGGCTCGAAATGCACGGCCGCCGAGGCCACGCCGACGGCGCTGGCGATGATCAGCGGATGGCCCGCGACGCGCTTGACGACCTCGAAGGCGATCGCCGGCACGCTCTTCTGCTTCGGGCTCGCCAGCGCCATCAGGAACGGCACCAGCGTGAACAGGATGATGTTGTCGAAGCAGAAGATCAGAGCGACCGGCACCGCGGCCTGCGCGCCAAGTGTCGCCAGCGCCAGGCCCGGGCCCATGTAACCGATATTGCCATAGCCGCCGGCCAGCCCCGCAATGGCCGAGTCCGCGATATTGCCGCGGCGGATCGCCATGCCGATGGCGAAGGAGGTGGCGAAAGCCCAGAAGGTCGCGAGCGAGGTAGCGAAGATGAAGTCGATCTGGCCGAGCTTCTCCAGCGGCGTCTGCGCCAGGATGCGGTAGAACAGAGCCGGCAGCGACACGTAGACGATAAAATAGTTCATCCAGCCGAGCGCGGTATCGGGGATCTGCTTGATCCGACCGCAGGCGAAACCGATGAAGATCAGGCCGAAGAACGGCAGGGCGAGGTTGAGGACGTCGATCATTCGTGTGCTTTAAGTCCCGGCAGCCCCTCCCGGCGCAGTTTTTGGCCGGCTCGTTTTGAACCCTTGGCGCGGCCTTTGCTTTCCTCTAAACGGCGACGCCGTAAATGTCATCGTCATTCCGGGGCGCGGGCGCAGCCCGCGAATCCGGAATGCAGAGCACCTTTCTGAATTCCGGGTCCGGTCCTTCGGACCCTCCCGGAATGACGAAGAGTTGCCCGCGAGCCTTTTGGAAGGACCCCGGCCCATGAAGCCGCCGCGCCAGTTCTTTAGCCCCCTCGCCATCGGCGCGCCCGCGCCCATGCGCGAATTGCCGGTGCGGCTCGAGCGCATGATCCACTTCGTGCCGCCGCATATCGAGAAGATGCGCGCCAAGGTGCCGGAACTCGTGGCGAAGGTCGACGTCGTGCTCGGCAATCTCGAGGACGCGATACCCGTGGACGCCAAGAAAGCGGCGCGGGAGGGCTTCATCGCCATGGCCAAGTCGACCGACTTCGGCAAGACGGGGCTGTGGACGCGCATCAACGCGCTCAACTCGCCGTGGGCCCTTGACGACGTCATCGAGATCGTCGGCGCGGTCGGCGACAAACTCAACGTGATCATGCTGCCGAAGGTCGACGGCCCGTGGGACATCCACTATCTCGACCAGCTGCTCGCCCAGCTCGAGGCGCGCCACGCCATCAAGAAGCCGATCCTGATCCACGCCATCCTCGAGACGGCGCAGGGCGTCAACAATGTCGAGGCGATCGCGGTCGCCTCGCCGCGCATGCACGGCATGAGCCTCGGCCCCGCCGATCTGGCCGCGTCGCGGGCGATGAAGACGACGCGCGTCGGCGGCGGCCATCCCGAGTACAAGGTCCTCGCCGACGCCGCCGGTGACGCACCGCGGCCTGCCTACCAGCAGGACCTCTGGCACTACACGATCGCGAAGATGGTCGACGCCTGCGCGGCGGCCGGCATCAAGCCGTTCTATGGGCCGTTCGGCGACTTCTCCGACGCGGCCGCTTGCGAGGCGCAGTTCCGCAACGCCTTCCTGATGGGCTGCCTCGGCGCCTGGTCGCTGCATCCCTCGCAGATCGAGATCGCCAAGCGCGTCTATTCGCCCGATCCGGCCGAGGTCGCCTTCGCCCGAAAGATCGTGGAGGCCATGCCCGACGGCGCCGGCGCGGTCATGATCGACGGCAAGATGCAGGACGACGCCACCTGGAAGCAGGCCCGGGTGCTCCTCGACCTCGCCCGGCTGGTCGCCGCCAAGGACCCGGACATGGCCGCTCGCTACGGCCTCTAGCGACCGTCTGGCGGAAGGCCGGACGTTCCATTATCTGTTGGTATCATGAGCACGATGCGTAAAGCCAAATTCAAGATCGGCCAGGTGGTGAAGCACCGCCTGTTCTCGTTCCGCGGTGTCGTTTTCGACATCGATCCGGAATTCGCCAACACCGAGGAATGGTGGCAGTCGATCCCGGCCGAGATCCGTCCGCACAAGGACCAGCCGTTCTACCACCTCTATGCCGAGAACGAGGAGACCGAGTACGTCGCCTACGTCTCCGAGCAGAACCTCCTGCCCGACAATTCCGGTACGCCAATCCGCCATCCGGACGTCGCCGACGTGTTCGAATGGAAGAACGGCGCCTACCGCCAGCGCGATTTCACGCTGCACTGAGCCGCCACCGCTCGAGATTCAAACGGAAAAGGCGCGGAGCCTGAGGCCCCGCGCCTTTCGCATTCAGTGTCGCGCTGCGCTTACTTCTTCGGCGCCGCGGGAGCCGCCGGGGCCGGAGCGCCCGGGGGCGTCTGGCCCTGCTGGCTCTCGAGCTTCTTGCGCTCCGCGTCCGCCTTCTTCTGGAGCTCTTCCTGCAGCTTGCGCTGCTGCTCTTCGAACGCCTTCGGATCGGTCGGCGGGCCGTCATAAGCCTTGGCGAAATCGGCGAGCGGCAGCGGCAGCGAGATCGCGGTGCCTTGCAAGTTGATCGCCTGCACGGTGATCTGCTGGCCCTTCTTCATCTTGGCGATGAGATCGTCGGTCGCCGGGTAGTCGGCCATGCAGCCGACCGGGAAGCAAATCTTGTACGGCGCCTGCATCGGCTGGTTCTGGTCGACGATGACGCGCGTGCCGTGCGCGAGCTGCATGCCCAGCGGCACGGTGATGCGCAGAACCTTCTGCTCGCCCTCCGGCTCGAACAGCTGCACGATCGCGACCGGCATGCCGTTCTCGAGCCGGCCGTCCTTGGTGACGACGCAGACCTGCTTGTTGTTGGTGTCCGGACCCTTGCCGCAGACCTTCATCCACGGCGAATACATCAGCTGCGGCTCGCCCTGCGCGGCCTGGCCGGGCGCTGCGGGAGCAGGCTGCGCCGGCTGAGCGGGCTGGGCCGCCGGCGCGGCGGGCTTGGCCGCCGGCTTCTTCGGCTGCGCCAGCGACGGCGACGACCAGGCAGCGGCAAGCGCGGCAACGCCAATCGTTGCCGTGAGCGCGCGGCCCCAAGACCGGCCTGAAGTCAGGGCCGATGCGATCGGATGATCCATTGCGATAAATCCCTTGCTTTCCAACCGCCAGGCGGGCTGCGTGGCCATTCCGAACGGTCGCCTCGCCCGGCTCTCTCGATGCGAAATACGGCGGGAGCGTGACCCCTCGCCGCTGCCTGATAGCCGAATTCACGCCTGCAATAAAGCCACGAAGCCCCAGAAAATGCCGTGCAGGCCGCATCGCGCGGCCCGTGGTAAATTCGCGCGACCCGGAGCCGAATCGCCATCCGCCCAGTGCAAACGCCACCGTTTCGTTCGACACCAGCGCAACGATCCATGCCGTCGCGCCGCAGCGTCGTGCTGGGCGCGCTCGCGGCCTCGCTGCCGTGGCGGCTCGCGCAGGCGCAAGCCGCCCCTCACGCCATCGCCATGCACGGCGCGCCCGCCTGGGGCCCGGACTTCTCGGCGCCGGTCTACGCCAACCCGGACGCGCCGAAGGGCGGACAGCTCGTGCAGGGCGTGCTCGGCGCCTTCGACAGCCTCAATCCCTTCATCGTCAAGGGCATCCCCGCCGCCAACATCCGCGGCTACCAGATCGAGAGCCTGCTCGCGCGCGGCTACGACGAGCCGTTCACGCTCTACGGACTGATCGCCGAGTCGGTCGAGACCGACGAGGCGCGCACATACGCGGTCTTCACGATCAACCCCAAGGCGCGCTTTGCCGACGGCCAGCCGGTCACGCCCGAGGATGTGATCTTCTCGTGGCAATTGCTGCGCGACCACGGCCGGCCGAATTATCAAATCTACTATGCCAAGGTGAAGCAGGCCGTCGCCGTCGGCGAGCGCGCCGTGCGCTTCGATCTCACCGGCGCCGACGACCGCGAATTGCCGCTCATCATCGGGCTGATGCCGATCCTGGCGAAGCACGCGGTCGAGGTCGACACGTTCGAGGACACCACTTTCACGCCGCTCCTCGGCAGCGGTCCGTACACGATCAGCGCGGTGAAGCCCGGCGAGAGCGTCACCTTCACGCGCGATCCGAACTATTGGGGCCGGGATCTGCCGATCAACCGCGGCGTCTGGAATTTCGACACCATCCGCTACGACTATTACCGCGACGGCAACACGCACTTCGAAGCCTTCAAGAAAGGCCTCTACGACGTCCGTCTCGAGACCGATCCGGGCCGCTGGCAGACCGCCTACGATTTCCCGGCGCTGCGTGACGGCCGCGTCGTCAAGGAGCCGTTCCCCTACGGCCTGCCGAAGGGCATGGACGGGCTATGCTTCAACACGCGGCGGCCGATCTTCGCCGACATCCGCGTGCGCGAGGCGCTGCTCCACCTGTTCGACTTCGAGTGGATCAACCACACCTATTTCTTCGACCTCTACAAGCGCACCGCCAGCTATTTCGACGGCTGCGAACTCTCGGCGCACGGCGTGGCCGCGAGCGCACGCGAGCAGGAGCTGCTCGCGCCGTTTCCCGGCGCGGTGCGTCCCGACATCATGGCGGGCCAATGGGAGCCGCCGAAGACCGACGGCACCGGCCGCGACCGCCATGGTCTCGCGCGGGCCTTTGCACTGCTCAAGGACGCCGGTTACGCGCTCAAGGGCACCGAGCTCGTTCATGTGGCGAGCGGGCGGCCCTTCGCCTTCGAGATACTCACCAACACCCGCGACCAGGAGCGCCTCGCGCTCGCCTATACGCGCACGCTCAAGCGCGCCGGCATCGACGCGCGCGTGCGCAACGTCGATCCGACGCAGTTCGAGCACCGCCGCATTGGCTTCGATTTCGACATGATGCAGTACCGCTGGGAACAATCGCTGTCGCCCGGCAACGAGCAGCTCTTCTATTTCAGCTCCGAAGCGGCCGAGCAGAACGGCAGCCGCAACTACATGGGCGTGAAGTCGAAGGCGATCGACGCCATGATCGCGGCGCTTCTGTCCGCGACCGCCCAGGAGGATTTCGTCACGGCGACGCGCGCGCTCGACCGCGTGCTGTTGTCCGGCTTCTACGTCATCCCGCTCTATTATCCGCCGGTGCAGTGGATCGCGCGCTGGACGCGCATCGCGCACCCGGCGCGCACCTCCCTCTACGGCTACCTGCCCGAGACGTGGTGGGTGAAGGACGGCAAGGCGTGAGCGCGGGATTGACCCTCGACGGCCTGTTCCGCCGCGCCGGCGTGCGCAATGCGCATGCCACGGCCCTCGCCGATCCGCCGCATCGCGCGACATTCACCGACGGCGCGCGACGCCGGCTGACCTATGCGCAGGCCGACCGCGCTATCTCCGCCTTCGCCGCGACCTTGCGCGGCCTCGGACTGCACACTGGCACGATCGTCGGCCTGCAATTGCCCAACACGGTCGAGAGCGTGATCGCCTTCCTCGGTACGGTGCGCGCCGGCATGGTGGCGGCCCCGCTGCCGGTCCTGTGGCGGCGCCATGACATGGTCGAAGCGCTCGGACGCGCCGGCGCCCGCGCCATCGTCACGGCGGCGCGCATCGGTGAGACGCGTCACGCCGAGCTCGCCATGGAGGTCGCGGCCGAGCTGTTCCCGATACGCCAGATCTGCGCCTTCGGCGCGGACCTGCCCGACGGCGTCGTGCCGCTCGATGGCGTGTTCGCGGGCGGCGCGGCCGACACTCCGCCGCAGCGGCTGGGCGATGTTTCCGCCCAGGTCGTCGCCATGACATTCGACATGAGCGCCGACGGCATCGTTGCCGTCGCGCACGACCACGCGCATCTGCTCGAGGCCGGCGTCGCGCTCGCCGAGGCGGCCGGGCTGGCGCTCGATACGCCGATCGTCACGACGATCCCGCTCTCATCGTTCGCGGGACTGACCGCGAGCCTCATGCCGTGGCTGATCACGGGCGGCGAGTTGAGCCTGCATCACGGCTTCGACGCAGACGCCTTCGCAGGCCAGACAGCGGCGCTGGAGCACGGCGCCGTCGTGCTGCCGGGGCCGGTGGTGGCCGCACTTGCCGACGCGGTCGCCGCCACGAACCGGATCGTCGCGCTCTGGCGCGCGCCGCTTGGGCCCGCCGCCCGCACGCCGGTGGCGAACATCGCCGACTGCGTCGCGCGCGACGAGGCCTCCGTCACCGTCGCCACCCGCGGCGAAGATGGCCTGCCCGATCCGACGATCGTCGAGGCTGCGGCCAGGATCGCCGCACCCGGCACGGTCGCCGTCGGCGCTTATAAATTCCGCCAGGCGGCGCTCGATACCGCGGTCGCCGCCTTCGATCCCGCCGCGATGATCGCGGCGCTGCCGGACGCGCTGCTGGGCAACCGCCTCGCCGGCCACGCGCCGGAAGCGGCTCGCATCGCTGCCGATCTCGCAGCCCACGGCGCAAATCCGCTGGTGGCCCAAGCCTTCCGGCGCGGGCGGTCTCTTAATTCCGAGGCGTCGTCAACGCGGTATTAACAGGCCGCGCGTAGGGTGCCGCGGTCATTTTGTAACCCGTGTGCGTCATATGTCGCTGCAAGGTCCGCTGATCGTGGTCGCTGATACTCCGGCGACGGAGTTCACCAAGGCTTTGAGCGAAGCCGGCGCCTTCCCCATCGTCGAAGCGACCTGGGCCGATGCGCCGACCGCCTTCGTCGCGGTCAAGCCGGCGGCCGTCGTCATCGCCGAGCCGGGCCCGCCGCCAAGCGAATCCTCCGCCCGCATGCTCTGCCTTCAGATCGCCACCGCGAAGGGGGCGATCGTGCCGGTGATCGGCCTGGCCGATGGCGACCGTGACGCGGCGCTGCCGAATGCGCTGCCGGCCGACGCCTCCCTGCCCGTCGCCCGCATCGTCGCGCGCCTGCAATCGGCGCTGCGCGTTCGCGCGCTGCACGCCACCGTCTTGCGCCGCTATGACGAGGCCGCGTCTGGCCACTTGCCGCCAATGCCGGCGACCGACGCGCTCGACGACGCGACCGTGCTCATCGTCGGCCGCGGCCCGCTCTACCCTGCGCTCAGCGTCGCCATGGGCGAGCGGGTGAAGATGATCGGCGCGCTCAGCGTCGAGAACGCGGCGAAATATCTCAACGCACGCGACATTGACGGCGTGGTCGTCGGCGACGGCTTCTCGCAGGTGACGACCGACGCCTTCCTCGCGGCGCTGGCCGAAGACACCCGCTTCCGCGACCTGCCGGTCGCCGTCATTGGCGAGACTTCGGACGACTTC
>Ga0265342_10004846_pt1 | contig 10429 bp, 10 predicted proteins | sample 4CB327metaG_FD_203125 | JGI IMG/M metagenome (GOLD analysis project Ga0265342, IMG submission 203125) | Rhizosphere microbial communities from Carex aquatilis grown in University of Washington, Seatle, WA, United States - 4-CB3-27 metaG | ecosystem: Host-associated > Plants > Roots >...
GTTTTAAGGGGCTTTTGTGCGCTTTCTGAGCCATCAGTACGCTTTAGAATCAATGGGTTACGATTCCTCTTCTAATTGACACGGAAGAGGTCGCTGGTTCGAGTCCAGTCGTGCCTACCATATTTATCAATAGCTTAGAGTATCTTCAGCTACCCAGAAAACCGAGATTTAACCCGCCTTCACAGCCCGGTTCTTCAACATCGGTCGATGCCGGTATCAATTCAACAGAATTCCTTTGCTCGCTGCGACTTCTTGTACGTGTTTTCGACCGTCGTCGTATTCCTCAGGGGAACTGAGGTGTTCGAGCATGAGTGGGACATCCCGATCCAAACGCGCGATTTCTTCAAGGTATGTGCCATAGTCGATTTGGCCCTTGCCCGGAGCGACTTCTTGAAATCGGACGTTGTACTCCACAATCCACTTAAGATCCTTCCCGTGACAGGAAATAATCCACGGCCCAAGCTTCTTGAAGCATTCGCGAATGAATTGCGCGTTCTCGTAGAACCTTCGCGGAGAGTTGATGCCATTGCATACGTCAAGGTGGACTGCGAACGCCTTCCTGTCTACGGCCTTGATGAGGTCGAGATAGGAATCAGGCCCATCCGGCAGACTCCAGCCCATCATTTCGATCGTGAAGCGGGTCCGCTTCGGCTTGACCTGATCGAGAATGTAGCGGCAATTCTGAACGGTCTTGTCGAAAAAATCAGGCGTGATGTTGTGAGGGTCGGGACCATACCAGATATCTCTGTTAAACGAGCCGGCAATGTCCACGCAACATCGTGCACCAATCTCATCTGCCAGCGCACACCTTTGAACGACATATTCGAGATTGGCGTTTCGTTTGGCAGAATCAGGATCAAGCATATTGCGCCACGCGCCGACCTCGGCGATGATCACGTTCGCCGCAGCGAAACTGCGCTCAATCTCCTGCACAATCTTCAGATCTGCAAGGGACGCAAAGTCGGGACAATACGCTGCCCCGTAACCGAGCCGCCGATGTTCTCGAGCCATGAGGGCAGGATCTTGAGTTTCCAGAAAGACCGGCCCACCGAGGCGCAGCCCACGGCGCAAGCTGCCCTGGGCCGAAGCACTCACCGATGTTGCCAATGCGCCAGCCATGCTGAGCTTCATCGCCGCTCGTCTTGAAATCGACATTCATCACCTCGAAAAGTCACCTCGTATTCTACAAGCCCTGGGCCGTGCCCTTGCGTGAGGTCATATACCTGACTCAGCGCTCTTGAGTGCTAGTCTTTCCGGTAGAACTCAACGTGCGGTTAGTTGTGCCTTAAGGAAAGAGACGAGCGATCATCTCTTGAAAAGACCTGAGCCCACAAAGCGCGCGATCGCGGTTGACTCCAGTGTGTGCGCCGGCGTTGCGAGGAACGCTACTGTTGCCGGCCTTGCTCTGATCGATAAAAGGAAGGCGGATTCAAAGTGATTATTAAATATATAGGCGTGCTTGCCTTTGCGAGTCTTGGTCTCAGCTTGGTTACATTAGCAGCCAATTGTCAGGCTCGCTACGCGGTTACAGACGAAAGGGCCTCAGGACCGGAATCGCCGCAAGTGGTCGTTCTACGCGACTATGTAGCAGGAGCCGAAGCAGCAATAGCGCCGACCGAAGGCGGAGAACTTAGCAGCTTCAAGGTTATGTTCAAGGGCGAAAAGATCGAGCTGCTCTATCACGCGCGAGACTACGACCATAGAGAAGGCTTTCAAGGTAAGGGGCCGATGTTGTGGCCCGCGGTTGGCGGGCAGTTTCCCACCAACACCGTGCCGAAGGAAAGCTGCGGCGTGGGATCGTACACCGTAGCAGACAAGAGCTATCCGATGATGTGCCATGGATTCGCCCGTACATTTCCATGGAAGGTGGTCGGCCGGATTGCGGACAGCCGTAGTGCGCGTGTGACGGTGGAGCTTGCCGCCTCTGATTCGACGCGCGAATCCTATCCGTTTGCGTTCCATCTCGACGCGACGTATGAGTTGATTGATGGGCATCTCACCATCGACTACGTCGTCAAGTCCGATGTTTCAAACAGTATGCCAATGCCGTTTTCGATTGGGAATCATATTGCGTTCAAGATACCTTTCCTGGCGGAGACTGATCCGGCAAAAATGCTCTTTGAAACGCAAAACACAATTCAGCTTTTGAGAAATTCTGCGGGGTTTCTGAGCGGCGATCAAAAGGCGCGGTCGTTCTATACACCGGAAACACTAAGCAGTTTCGATGCTCGTGTTGCGCTGCCCTTGGCAGGCTACAAAAGCCAGCCTTTCTCGCGGCTCATTGACCCCGCGGGAATGACGGTTCGACTTACGCAGACATCGAGCACGACTCTGCCTGAGCCTCTTGTCCGCATCAATGCCTACGGCGGGCCGAGCGTGGGGTACTTTTGTCCAGAGCCGTGGTTTGGCGTTCAGAATTCCCTTAATACAGGTGTTGGTCTTGTGAAGATTGAACCTGGCACATCATGGAAGTGGCGCCTGGCAATTGAGGTTGAACCACCTGCTCTGCCACCGGTTTCTCCGGACTCAGGGATCGAACGCATCGGCACGGGCTTCGGGTTTGTCGAGGGTCCTGTATGGGTCAAGAGAGACGGCGGGTATCTGCTCTTCAGCGATATTTACAATTCGCGCACCATGAAGATCGCCACGCCGGACCAGCCGGAGATCTATCGGCGCTTTACCCATGCAGGTAACGGCAACGCTATGGATCGAGAGGGCCGGTTATATACTGCGGAACGCGACGGACATCGCGTAGTACGAACAAATCTTGACGGCAGCGAGACCGTAGTTGCCGGCAGATTCGAGGGCAAGCGACTCAACTCTCCGAATGACGTGGTCGTTCGGCGGGACGGACAAGTGTATTTCTCGGACCCTGACACGACTGCGGTTCTCGAGGAACGAGAACTTGGATTCAACGGGCTTTACCATGTCGACCCGCGAGGAAACGTCAGTTTGATTGACAAGATGCCGCGCCCGAATGGTGTAGCTCTTACGCAGGATGGACGCACACTGTATGTTGCGGACACAACGGAGAAGGCGATCTACGCCTACGATCTCGACAAGGAAGGGCAAGCCTCGAACCGCCGCACTGTGATTAGCAACATCGAAGGCGCACCGGACGGACTTCGCGTAGCCGTCAATGGCAACCTCTATATCGCCTGCAAGGGCGTAGCTATCTATACGCCGCAAGGCCGGCTTATCAAGATGATCGATTTTCCGGAGACTCCAGCGAATGTTGCATTTGGCGGCGAAGATCTGGAGACGCTGTATGTAACCGCGCGCACGTCGGTCTATCGAGTCCGTGTTCCGGATCGGGGATGGGAACAATAGCAGCACAACATGGGGGCGAAGCGAACAAACAGTGGGCTGGCCTCAGCTATTGCCGTACACCGGTATCGAAGCCCCATAAATGGTGTTGGCAAGATCGCTTGACAGGAACAGGATGACGTTTGCAATGTCCTGGGGTCTGGGCCACGTACTAAAGTCAGCGTCCGGCATTGCCTGACGGTTTGGTTGCGTGTCGATGATGCTTGGTAGGATGGAGTTCACTCTCACCCCAGTGCCTTTTGCGTCCGCAGCCAGTGAATCCATCATCGCCACAGCGGCGGCCTTGGAAGCAGCATAGGCAGCTGCACCCGCGCCGTGATCGAACGCTGCTTTCGCGGCGACGTTGACGATGGATCCGTGGCCTTGCTTGAGCATTGCCGGTAAAACTGCACGTGACAGAATGAAGCCCGAGCGCAGGTTAAGGTTGAGCATCGTGTCGAGAACCTTTGGCTCCAGTTCCCAAAGCTTTGTTCCACCCGCATAGCCGCCGACGGTATTGACTAGAGCGTCGAGCTTGCCGTGCCGAGAAAGAATGTCGGCGAGAAACGCGGCCACAGCGGGCTCGTCGGTAATGTCGATCGAAGTCCCTTCCAATTCTGCGGCATCCTGACCGGCGGCAGTTTTCAGAGCGTCAAACTCCTGCCCCTTGCGGTAGGTGACGACGACCTTTGCGCCTTCACGTAAGAACGCGAGGCTCACGGCGCGGCCTAAACCGCCGGTGCCGCCTGCGACCAGCACAACTTTCTCTGAAAAGCTGATGTTCATTTCGCCTCCACCGCCGACCAAAGCGTTTATTGCATTCGGGATATATATCTTCAGTTTTGGCAGCCAACTTGCCGGGGCCGCACTGACGCTCAGAACCGACATGCAATACCGTACCCTGGGGAAATCCTAGCAGTTCGCCGGTAATTTGAATTTGGAATGGAGGCACAGCCATTAGAGTCCTTGTAGCAACCAATCTCTCGAGGACACATCCCTGCTTGACAAACGCGTCGCTCCGAACCCATAAACGAAACAGGGGAGAGAGATGGAAATAACAGGACGAACCGAAAGCAGCAAAAACCTCCAAGAATCCAGATCGCGGGCTTTTCGAAGCTTGGCGACAATGGCCGTTGCCTTGGGATTTGTCGCTGTTGGTGCATTTGCAATTGGACGCTTGTCGATCCGGCGCCTGAAGATTCGCAGCGCGGGCATCCGTACGCTGGACATCAAGGATCTGAGTGTGAAACGACTTTGTGTCGCTGAACTAATAGTGAGTAACTCGGTAAAGTTGCCCGATGGCAACGGAGAAAGCATTAATTCATGATGGGGGCCACGTGCAAATTGGGGTCTTCGCCCAGCAGTCCAGATCAGGGAGGAGTCGATGACGTTTAGAACAGATGAAGGAATTATCGAGATCCCCAGCAATCACTCGGTGGATGAGACGGTTGCAAGGCTCAAGGGAGTTCTCGAGGCGAAGGGAGTAACCCTGTTTGCCGTAGTCGATCATAGCGGAGAGGCTGAGAAAGCAGGGCTGAAGATGCCAGCGACCAAGCTGCTGATCTTTGGGAGCCCGAAAGCTGGAACCCCGATCATGCTGGCGGCTCCGAGCACCGCGATTGATTTGCCTTTGAAGATTCTGGTTAGACAGGATGAAAGCGAGAAGGTGTGGATCGCTTACAACAGCGCTGCCTATTTGCAGCAGCGCCATGGCTTTCCGCGAGAACTGATGTCGAACATTGCTGTCGTCGAAGCACTGGCCGCGAAGGCCGGAGAGTAGTATCGGCCGCTAAAGCTCAATGAGAGGCCGCGGCAGGCGGGTGCGAGCGCGATCGAGAAACAGTCTCATGCGCAGTGCCTCGGCGCGCTGCAAGGCAACCAGGCGCATCTGTCTGCGAATGTGATCGCGGTCCACGAGTTGCGCAACAGACGCTTCGTCACGTTGGGCATCTCGCTCCAACCGCGCGATGCGCTCCTCGACGGTATGCTGAAACCGAGGGCTGATTTCGTAGCATTCAGTGGCGGCGAAGTTGGTAATCATGGCGGGCTCCTGGGTGCTTGGCGCGGTGCGAAAGAAATATTTTCCGAACGACCTCAAGTTTTTCTTCTTGGTTCCGATATTAACGAAGACCAACCAAGCGCGCCAGATTACTTAGTTTCAGGACTTAGGTAATGGAGTGTCCGAAAACGAGACAGGAGCGGAGTTGGACTCCGCCCCTGCACCGTTCGATCGATCGACTATCTTCCTACTGCATTTTTTGGACTCCGATTACCGCGCCGCTGCGACGCTCAGCACCATCTGCGTTCCTGAGTCCAAATGAACATTCTTGTTCGCAGCCGAAAGCATGCCGGACGCAGACCCTGTGGCGTTGCCATTCAACATAACCCCGGGAAATCCGGTTGCGCGCGCCCCGAGGGAGCCGGCGCCTTGGGCTGCGCCGCCCACGCCTCGCGCCAGGCTACCTGTGACATCTCCGCTGAGGTTGCCGGTGGTTCTGACCGCGCCGCTAGTCGTGGAGCCTAGATCGGAACCTACTCTCCCCGTGGCCGCGGCCGCTCCACCTGCGGCGCCACCCAAAAGTCCGCCACCACCAGCCCGGCCGCCAGCGCCACCCAATGCTCCACCGCCACTCGCCACTGGCACATCAAGCGCACCCTCAGTAGCCATGGAACTCTCAGCGATGGCACTCGCGTTGGGCTGTACGGACTCAATCATGGAGTGGATGGCCATGCTCTGGCCGCCCTTCAGTTCGGCGCGGTCGAATGCAAGTCCGAGCTGTGACTCGGCGTGGCCTTTCTCGTGTGCTTGGACCTCGGTGACGTGCCCAACAAGCCGCGACCCTTTGGGAATCAGGGTGCCATCGGCGGTCTGCATCTTTTTGCTGGTCTTCAACACTACTGGGTCACCGGGCTTTGCGGTCTTCGAATCGAGCTTGCCTTCTAGCTCGCCAGTGACGGGCCGCATCTCCGCAGAGCCGGATGCGTTGCCTTCCGCAGTGCCTGAAGCACGTTCTGCACCGTGACCCGATGCCGTCAGCGAGCTTCCTGCAGACCCGCCGGCCTGCGCATTTCCGTGGTTTGCATTTGCGCTGGCGCCGGCATCTGCCGACTGGTTTATTCGCGCGCCTGCTGCTGAACTCGTGGCGCTCTCCTGCGCTTGAGTATTCACCTGTTGCGCCATCATGAGGGGAAGGCTCGCGCAAACTGTAATTGCGAATGCGAGTAATTTTATGGACCTCATATTTGTGATCCTCCGATTGGTTCGACCTTGAACATTCTCGCGCCGGCTTGGCCAGCGGAGGATGTTTGCTGGGATGCATGGAAGATTGCAAATGCTGTACCAGAAGCGGGAGGCCAAGGGATAACGAAAGTAACTTGATGCCCCGATCATGCCCATTCATAAGGAGTTAGATTGGAGAGATGCGCTCTCGCCACTCGCGAGTCAAGGTTTGCCTAACTCGCCCGAAAAGAGCAGTTTTTTCATGATTCGTGTAAATGCTTTTGGGCTGGGCGCACCATGGTTCTGCGCATTTCGCTCAAGAACGAAGGCTAGTTCTGGGGCGCTATTGCGTAGTAGCCCTTGCGCACCTGGACCTTCATGCCTTCACTGCATTGCACTGAAACCCGACGGAATGTTTCGTCCAGCTTGATATTGCTGGGCGTATAGCTGGCCACGTACTGGGTACGCAGCTCATCTTCAATCTGCTGAAAGGCGGCTTCAAGCTTCTTACCGTTGTTGCCTACGTCAATTAGGCGGCCACCGGTCTCATCGGAAATTCTCTTTGCTGCCGAATAGCCGCTGTAGCCCATGCCGAAACCACCATAGAAACCCCGATCGGCGATAAGAATCACGTAGACAATCACATTGGCCTTTTGCGCCGCGGCGATCGCTTCGCCAATTTTGGTACGGCTGCCCTGATCTTCGCCGTCTGTCAGAACGATCAACGCCTTGCGGCCGCTCTCTTGGTTCAGCTTCTCGTTAGACGCCAAGTTGATCGCATCATAAAGCAGCGTACCTTTGGGATCTCCGATCGTGGGGATGGTCCCCCCCCCGGCTCCCGGAATCCCCGCGCCACCATTGCCGCCGGCGGTGTTGATTTCTGCCTTGTTCATGGCATGCGCCAGTTGGTGCGCACTATTTGTAAAGTCCTGCAGCAGGTCCACGTTGACGTCAAACGAAACCAGGAAAGCCTCGTCCTTTGACCGAAGCACACGTTGGAGAAACTGGCTTCCCGCATCCTGTTCCAGCGGCAGCACATTCTGCTGGCTTCCAGAGGTGTCTAGCAGAATCCCAAGCGTAAGAGGCTGATCGGTCTCGGCCACAAAACTCTTCAGGGTCTGCGGCACTTTATCTTCCAAGACGGTGCAGTCGTTCCTGGTAAGATGCGGCACCAATTCTCCGTTTTTGTCCTTGACCGTGAAAAACAGATCGACCAGGTTGACGTTCATCTTGAGGGTGGCGACCGCTGTTTCATCCTCGGCCTGAGCTGGGGCGGTGCTGACCGGGGGTGCATCCGGGGAGGGCGCAAGCTGAGCTCTCGCCGCCGCGGACAACCCCGACAGGACGAGAACGGCTACTGCGAAACGAAGGCTCACGGTTGTACGGGTGCTCATACTGGTCACTTAGACGAAAATCTTACACCTAAGAGAGCATACCGGAACTCTTTATGGCTTGGCGGACAACCAGCGAGCCGGTGGCGCGTCTGATACTCTGACAGGTGCAGTCCTACTGGTATTTCAGGCCAGCACGGAGTGCATCCGCGGGCTAAAGAACGGCAAGTTGCAGCGGTCTTGGAGGACGAAATACCTGTGAAGCTCGGTTTTAAATCAATGGCGCTGGCGGCGCTCCTCGGTTCGAGCCTGTATCAGAATCCGGTGCTTTTGGCGCAATCGCAGCAAAATGCTGTGCCGGATGCTCCGGTTCCCCAAGCCCCAACGCCACTGGCAGGCGCGAGTGGACCCATTACGCCGGGCCAGGGCGCTGCGGGTGTGCAGGACTCTTCATTGGACTCTCAAGGGAATTCGAATCCAGCAACGACGAGTTCCACGCCGCCGGCAGCAAATCCACCGGAGCAGGAACAGCCTGCGCCCGCGAACTCGCAGCCGGCCGGTCAGCCGGGACCGCCTGCCAAGGACGATCTGCAGACCACTCCTCCGGAGATAGGCGCAGCAGCGGTTACCAAATTCATTGTGAACGTGAATTACGTTGAAGTGCCGGTACTAGTGAAGGACGCGAAGGGCAACCAGGTCGCTGGGCTTACCTACCGTGATTTCAAGGTCTACGAGAACAATGTCCGCCAAGTCCTAAGGACCTTCAGCGTGGAACCGACGGCGCTTTCGATCGCGTTTGTAATCGACCAGAGCCTAACATCTGACGTTATGGCCAAGGTGAACGACTCGCTGGATGCGATCCAGGGCGCGCTGACCCCTTACGACGAAGTAGCAGTGTTTACGTACAATAACGGTCCCAAAGAGTGGACTGGTTTTACCGGTGCCCAAGGTAACCGCCTGCCTGCAGTGCTGGCGCTGGCCAAGTCGACAGGCAGGGATGAGCAGGTGCCGATAACCGGCGGCCCGCTGGCGGGCTGCAACATTCGCGAGAATGGCAACTGCGTGGACCCTAACCTTCAGCCCGGGCGATCGGCGGGCAACGGTTCTTTCATTACCCTTCCCAAGGAAATTCACACGCTCAACGACGCAATTCTTTCCGCGGCCAAGGAACTTTCGACACGCCCAAAGGAACGCCGCCGCATTATTTACGTGGTATCCGACGGCAAAGAGTATGGTAGCAAGGCCACCCTGCGCGAGGTTATCCGCTACCTGCAGACCAATAAGATCACGCTTTTTGCTACGGGCGTGGGCGCATCCGCAGTGTGGGGCGAGGGGTATGTGAGCCGCCTCCACCTGCCCTTTACGATGTATGACAACATCCTCTTCAAGTACACCCTTGCCACTGGGGGTGATCTGGACTCTGAACGCGGCGTGAACGGCATTGAAAAGAGCTACGAGAAGATTGCCAGCGAGGCGCGTAACCAGTACACGTTGGGCTATCTGAGCCACGAGTCCATCTACGACGGCAAATACCGCTCGATCGACGTGCATGTAGAAAGGCCGGGGTTGGACGTGATCGCAAAACGCGGATATTTCCCGTCTGCTCAGGACAATCGATAGCATGAACACGCCCGGATGATCAGGCTCATATGAACGCCTCAGGCAGCTCAGCCGGTCTCGGCTTAGTGGCGGCTGCCACCTGGGGCGGTTCCGATTTTGTGGGCGGCCTAGGCGCGCGCCGTGCTCCGGCCCTGCTGGTTGTCGCTTCCGGCCACATCGTCTCTTTACTCGTTCTGTTGGCTTATTGCCTTAGCATTCACCTGGCGCCGCCTGGAGTGCACTCACTCCTCTTTGCCCTGATAGGCGGCTTGGAGGGCTCGCTGGCGCTGGCTCTCTTTTATCGCGCGCTGGCCATGGGGGCGATGGGGCTGACCGCTGCGCTTACAGGGCTCTTGACTGCGCTCGTGCCGGTGGCCTTCTCCTTTTTTGTGGACGGCTTGCCGAGCCGGCTGACTGCGCTGGGATTGGCGGCAGGGCTGGGGGCTATCTGGCTCATTACGCACTCGCCTGCCAGGGGAGGGCGGGCTGCGCCGCCCAGGGCGCTGCTGCTGGGGGCGCTTGCGGGGGTGGGATTTGGGGCGCAGTTGATCCTTTTCAAAATGGGGAGTGGCGGGGGGTTGCTGTGGACCATGACTTCCGCGCGCGCCGCAGGCAGCCTGGCGATGGTGCTGGTGATTCTGATTGCGCCGCCGAAGGGGCCGTGGAAGGGGTTTTGGCAGACTGGGATTGCGGCCGGAATGTTGGACACGATCGGCAACCTGTTTTATCTGCGGGCTGCGCAATTGGGCCGTTTGGATGTGGCGGCTGTGGTGTGCTCGCTTTATCCGGCAGGAACGATCTTGCTAGCTGGGATTGTGCTGCATGAGCGGCCGACGCGTCGCCAGATGGCGGGGATGGCGCTGGCGTTGGGTGCGGTGATGCTGCTGAGCGTCTGACTCAGGCCTGAACGGACAAAGACCTGTGCGTTTGCACAGGTCTCGTGAAATGGCCTTGAATCGCGCTTGAAACGACC
>Ga0265342_10004847_pt1 | contig 10428 bp, 10 predicted proteins | sample 4CB327metaG_FD_203125 | JGI IMG/M metagenome (GOLD analysis project Ga0265342, IMG submission 203125) | Rhizosphere microbial communities from Carex aquatilis grown in University of Washington, Seatle, WA, United States - 4-CB3-27 metaG | ecosystem: Host-associated > Plants > Roots >...
GGAAAAGCGCAGGCACTTTCCCAGCAGGTGGGAAGGCAAGCCCTCTTTCCGCCATCGACGCAGGCCATCCCACCCACCGGTCACCCGCACGGCTTCGAAGAAGAACAGCGGGAACATGAACCCGAGTGGCGTGCGCGTGGCAAAACCCAGGCCCACGAATAGACCGGCCAGGGCGGGGCGCGACGCTTCGATGGCCGCCCAGGCATAGCCAATCACGCAGGTCACGCCGATGACATGCGCCGTGTACCAGACTTGACCCAGCACCGAGCTGTAGAAATAGACTGAACCGGCCCCCAGGAGCACAGTCAGCCAAAGATCGTCAGACACACTGCGCTTGCTGTAGCCGCGGCGGCGCAAACTGCCGAGCAGCAGGAAGAGCAACACCGGATTGAGCGCCGCGCATATGACCGTGAAGAGCACGTCGTTGAAGGCGAGGTGCCAGATCGCCACGAAGGGCAACATCAGCACCGCGGGGAACGGCGGGAACGACACGTAGCGGATCCAGGAACGCGAAGCGATGTCGTCCTTGTCCACGGTGAGCGAATGGCCGTGCAAGGGATAGAAGCGGTCGGTGGGGCCGGTGCTGCGGAATTGGCCTTTGAGCGTGCGGCCGTCCTTGAGCTGGAGCACCTCGACCCGCGCCCAGTCGTTCTCGTTGGGCGGGCTCGCGGCCAAGTCCAGGCGGCCATGCAGCCAGCCGTCGGCGAGGTACACGAAATGGTTGTAGGCGGAGTGCTGCCGCAGCCGTCCATCCGAGGCGCCCAGGTAGGCGCCCAGAAACACGACGTAGATGATGGGCAGCCCCCAGCGACTGGAAAACAGACGTCCAAACCAATTCATGGCGGCAACGACTCCTGGCGTGGCGAAGGCGCCTTGCGCTGGTAGACGACGACGAAAGGCACGCCCTCGTGAGCGTACACCTGGGCGGGCTGGGTGGTCTGATAGGCCTCCCAGTGCAGGTACTCGTAGACTGCGAAATGTTTTTCCAAGATGACGACACCAAGATCGGCCTGCGCCACCAGGGGCTCGCCCACGCCCACGTCGCCAATCCCCAGCGGCAACCGGCCATCGCGAACATACATCAGGACAGCGTCGTGAAGAACATCATGCCAGTAGATGTGGTTGGACGGGGGCCGATGCGCCCTGATCCAGGGCAGCAGAGGCAGCACGGAATAGCCCCAGAATTGCCGGTTCATGCCCAGCGAAGCGCCACCGGCGAAGCCGCCCGCCAGAAGATTGTAGTGGCCGGTGCCGTCAGGATGCGAGCGTTGGGTTTCAGCCACCGCCGGCAGGCACAGCAGCACGGCCAGGGCCGCGGGTAGGGCCCGCCGCAGTCGCTCGGCAGTGACCAGCGACGCTGCCTGGCGCGTGACCCAGGCCAGCCCCACGCCAGCCAGAATGGCGACAAAGGGCATGGCAGCCAGAAAGTGCTTCACCCCGCCGAAGATCGGCGTCGCGGGAAGAGCCAAGGTTCCAAGCGGCCCCAGAATCTGAACCGCGAGAAAGATTCCGGGCGCGAGGTCCACGTCTGCGCCGGGACGCAGCCAGGAAGCGCGCGCCCCGGGCTCGGGCGGCTCGCAATTGATGATGGGAAGTTGGTCGTCTGGCTCCTTCTTTCGGCGTCGGCGGGCGAACACCAGCGTGCCAGCCGCAGCCAGGGCCAAGGTGGTGACCGGCACGGTGAACGCCGTCGATACAAACGGGAAGGTCGCGCGCAGCAACCAGCGACCGGTCTGCTCGGGCGCTGGGGGCAGATTCCAGTTTCGGCCCAGGTACTCGAAGTTGTAGTGCTCGTGCTGCGCGTGTCGCTGCATCCACTCGCGCACGCGCGGCACCGGCGCGTGCCACAGCCACGGCCACAACACAAAGAGCACGATGGGACCCAAGGTGGCCATGGACACGAAGGCCAGCGGGACGCGCGGCGGCCGCAGACGGAATCGCGTGGGGAGCCCGCCGGCACTTCGGGACGGACAGCCCACCCCGCCCGCCCCGCGCGCGCCCTCGCCGGCGGCGCACCATCGCGGGAGGGTCTGGGAACCCTTTGAGGGTTTCCATGAAGAGAAATCCCCCCTTCGCATCCACAGGTAGTGGACCAGCAGGAAACACGGAATCAGCCAGGCGTTGTGCTTGGTGGCCAGGGCCAAGCCATAGAAGACGCCGCACAGAATGCCCCAACGGGGCGCGCGCAGCGATTTCCAGTAGGCCAGCGCCACCAGCAAGGCCATGACCGCGATGGGCACATCGAAACACGAGATTTGGGCGTGAAAGAAGTAGTGCGGCTGCGCGACCGAAAGCACGGCCGCGCCCGCGGCGGCCCAGGGCCCGATCCATCGGCGCGCGAACCAGTAAACCAGAGCCACGCCCAGGCCGGCCAGCAGGATGGCGGGAAAGCGAAAGGCGGTCGACTCGCGAGCGAACAAGGGCAGGGTGCGGTGTTTGTGGACCGCGATGGGGTGCAGTCCCCGTTTGGGCCCCGTACAGTCGCAGCGATGGAACAGACGCCACGACAGGCCGTACAGGGTCTTCATCAGGGGCGGGTGTTCGTGGTTGTCGCCCCAGAAACTGTCGACCACGTTGCGCGAGAAAGCCTGCCCTGGCTTGCCCGCGCGCACGGCATCCCCGAGCGCTTCGAACCAGCCCCAGTAGCGCTCGCCGGCGCGAAAGTACTGGGATTCGTCCCGGGCCAAGCCCTGGCGACCCTCCACGGCCAGCATCCAGCCGCTGGTTGCCATCGCCAGCAGCAGCGGCACCATCCACGGGCGCCCCCACCGACGGCGGGTCTTCTGCCCGACCTCCATCAACTACGCGCCTCCGCCGCGAATCCGAGAGTGCGCGAGTTGGGGTCATTCACGGTGATCTCGAAGCGCACGCTCTGCGACTGTCCGGCCAGCGCGGAGGTGTCGAATTTGCGCAGAGTCCAGCCGGTCATGCTGCCAGCCTCGATGTGTCCCAGCTCGCGGCCCTGAACCAGCACGCGCAAGCTCACGGTTCCCCTGCCGGCCTTGCGCAGCCACACGTTGTGCAGCCCAGCCCCCACCGCCAGTTCGCGCCCCAGAGGAACGCGATCAAATTCGACGACCGTGGTGGCGCGGCCAGCGAGCGGTATGGACAGGGCGAAGTGCGGGCTGGTGTCGATCTCGAGCAGCTCGGGCTTGAGCGACTGGGACGGGGGATCCGGGCATTCGAAACGGTCGGGCGCCCGATAGCACAAACTCACCCGGCCACCGCCGTCGACGCGCGAAACCGCGGCGCGGTTCCACTCGGCCACGAAGTCGAACGACACCTGGGCCGCGGGCCGCTCGTAGCGCCGCAAGGTGAGCGCGCCCTGGCGGCGCGATTGCACCACGCGGCTGCCTTGGGTTTCGGGAGCGCGCGCGCCTCGTTGCGAGATCTCCCAGACGCGGCCGAAACGGGCGGCGTCGAGTCGCCCAGCCACGGTCAGCGGAATCAGATCGCCCAGGTGCAGACGCAGCAGCGGGTCAGCCCAGGCCGGCGCGGCGACAATGAGATCGCCCGGCCGATAGCCAGCGCGAACCGTGGCGGCGGCTGCGCGCCAATCCCGGTCCGTAGGCGCGCGCAGGGGCGCCAGCAGCGCGTTGCCAGTCTCGACCAGCGCCAGTACAACAATGCCTGCGGCGCAGGTGTAGGCCAGGCGATGTCGCCGGAAGGAATTCGCGTCGAGAAAACTGCCTAGTCTCACCGGCCGGCAGCGTACCGCAGTCGCGCCAGCAGGGCGAGCGCATCCGGAGGCCCATGCGACCGGGCCTGCCGCTGTCCACTCCCCGAAACTGTTCCTAGCCGAATGCTCTGACGGACCTCAGTGGGTGAGTCCGGTAGCGGCGTTCGCGGCGCGCTTGCGCAGGCTGCGGAAGCCTTCCGACAGCGAGTCGCGGACCTCGGGGCCTGACTTGGGCGTGAGCAGCAGCACGATGGCTGCGCCCACCGCCATGCCAATCCCCACCAGCCCGCCGCCGCCCAGCCAGGTTCGCAACGAGCTCTTGCGTCGCAGTCCCACCATACTGAGCACATTTGCTCCGGATATGTTCTTGATGTCCTGCAGTTTCATGACGCTACCCTCCACATCAAGTTCAAGATCATTCCTCTACCGTCATTGTGGATCCGATTCACGCAAGTGCTCGCTCCGGGACGAGGTGACGCTGGGGCTGGCCTTTCTCCGTCGCCAGGGATAGCTTGACGCGTGTCGTGAACAGCCGCCCCGCGACCCTGGAGCGCCTGCGCAAGCGCCTGCTGGAACTGCGTGCCGAAATCCTGAGCGAAGGCGATGTGGCCATCGAGCCAGCGCGTACCGACCCGACGGCCGTGGGCGGCGAAGACGAGGCGCAAGCGCTCGCCGAGATGAACCAGGTGATCGCGTCCAAGCGCAACCGCGAGCGCACGACCGCCCTGGCTCGCGTCCAGGCCGCGCTCAAGCGACTGGACGAGGCGCCCGGAGATTTCGGGCTGTGCGGCGAGTGCGGCGACCCCATTGGCAAACGACTTGAGGTCATGCCCTATGTCGAGCTTTGCGTGGAATGCCAGCACGCCCGCGACGGCAGCCCCAAGGGCCCAGGCCGCCGCCATTTGCGCGATTTTCGCTAGACCAGGAGGAAACCATGGAATTCCGCAAGGTAGTAGACCAACGTCGGGCGTTGCGCTCGTTTGCGCCGGTCGAAGTGAGCGACGCTGTGATCAAGGACCTCGCTGCCGTGGCGGGGCTGGCCCCGTCCTGTTCGAACAAGCAGCCCTGGCGCTTCGTGTTCGTGCGCAGTCCGGCCATGCTGGAGCGCATGGTTGCAACTCTGGCACCAGGGAACGCGACCTGGGCCAAACAGGCATCGCTGATCGTGGCGGTGTGGTCACAAGCCGATCTCGACTGCCGCACGCCCGATGGCCGCGACTATTACCAGTTCGATACCGGCATGGCGTCGGCGTTGCTGATGCTCGCCGCGACCGAGAAGAATCTGGTAGCCCATCCGATTGCCGGATTCGATCCTCAGGCGGCTCGGCAGGTCTTGGCGCTGCCCGAGGGCGTCCAGGTGATCACCCTCATCATCGTTGGCGGCCACACGCAGGAGATCTCGCCGGCGCTGACGGATTGGCAGGTGAAGGCAGAGAAGGAGCGTTCCGCGCGGATGGCGTTCGAGGCCTTCGCCAGCATCGTGTAGCGCACGATTACTTTCCCAACCGCGATGTCTCTGACTCGTGCTTGGCCGCGGCTGTCGCAGGCGCGGAAGCAACAGGTGTTGCCTTGCCCAGCGCCAGGCAAAGACGGCGCAATTGCGACACGCGCCGAAGGCGAAGGCTGACCGCTTCAGGCGACATGTCGACCTTCACGGCTCGTCCTCTTCCAGCCGCCGGATGTCGTCCTGATCCTGTCCCGAGCCTCGCAGCCGCTTCAGGCTGATGAGTCCTTGGCGCGAAACCACCCAGACCTCGCCTCGCTCCCACCGGACGCGCATTCTCGTCCGCCAGGCGGCCTCCGTGGCCGGCGTCACCAGGAGAAGATCGAGGCTGAGAAGGTCACGAGAAGTGGTGTCGATCTTCGTGACCCGCTTGATCTCGACCCCACCCGCGGCCAAGGTCATCGGGTCAGCGGGAATTGTGTAGCCGAGCGTGCGCGCAATCTCGAGCACGCGCTCGTCGGCTTTCGCCGGCGCGATAAGGTCAACGTCCACCGTGGCTCTCGGTAGCCCATGGATGGCCATGGCCAGCCCGCCACACACTGCGTACTCTGCCCCGGCTGTTTCCAGTGCGCCGATCAGGCCAGCGAATTCCTCGTAGAGATCAATCATGCCGCGCAATCCATGATGGCCCGCGCCAGAACGGGGGTCAACCAAGGAACCAGATCTCTTCTTCGAGTTGGCGTCGCCCGCTCGAACGGCTTCATTTTCTCAGCTGTCGGCTCGCTAGTTCCTCCATGCTTTGAGCCAGCTGCACGTCGAGCATCGTCACCCCACCGGCGTCGTGTGTCTCAAGGTCGATGCGGACCGTGCTCCAGACATTGAACCATTCGGGGTGATGATCCATCCGCTGGGCGACCAGCGCCGCGCCGGTCATGAACGCAAAGGCGGTGACGAAGTCGGCGAACTTGTACTCCCGATGCAGCTTGCCGCCTTCGAGTTTCCAACCGGGCAGCTCCGCCAGCGCCGCCGCAATATCGAATTCACTCAGCCTGCTTGGCCTCGACGCCATCGCTCTACCTCCACGGTAATCCTAGCGCATCGTCGGCGAAAGGCATCCGTCGCGCGCGATTCCAAGGCGCGCAAAACATGCGCGGTTGAGATCAAGCCAGCGGCGTATCAAATTCCTGGGGCTGACCCGAGCCATCCCTTGAGTATTCAGAGAGGAGCCGACCTATGCGAACCGTCGTGAAATCCGCATTGCTTGCTGCAGCCGTGGCCACGCTTTCAAGCCTGCAGGGGACCCCAGCGATCGCCGCCGACAAGCAGGACGCGCCGAAGGTTCCTGCGAAGAATGAACTCGCAATTGACCGGGGGCGAACCGCCGTGCTGATCATGGACTACGAGAACCAGATCTTGAGCATGCTGCCCGAGAAGACACAGGCGGCCGTGCTGGACAACGCGAGTGCCATCCTCAAGGAGGCGCGGCAGGCGCACTTGCCGATCATCTATGTGGTCGTGCGTTTTCGCGACGGCTACCCCGAGGTTAATCGCCAGAACAAGCGCTTTGCCGGCCTGAAAGAGTCGGGGCGTTTGCGCGAGGGCACGCCCGGGGCCGAGATCCATGCGCGGGTGGCGCCTCAGCTTGGCGACATCGTGGTCACCAAACGCCGGGTGGGCGCGTTTTCCACGACCGATCTGGAATCAATCCTGCGCGCCAACAACATCAGCACGCTGGCCCTGTTCGGCATTTCCACCAGCGGCGTGGTGTTGTCGACCGTGCGCTGGGCCGCGGACATGGACTACCAGCTCGTCGTTGTTTCCGATGCCAGCGCCGACATGGACGACGAAGTCCACCGCGTGCTGACCGACAAGGTGTTCCCGGGGCAGGCCACGGTTGTTTCCACGCGAGAGTTCGTGAAAGCGCTTGCAGCCAAGCCGGCGCGGGGCGGGAACAAGTGAGCGTGTGAGGTCAGCGGCTTGACTAGCAATCTCAGCAATGCGTAGCGTTGTCGGTGCGAGTTGATGCTGAAAAAATCGAATTGAATCGGGGTCGCGTCCGTCGATACAGTATGAGCCTAAGGAGAACGTCATGAGACACCTGGTTACAGCCACGGCTATCCTATTCGGGCTTGGAACTGCGCTGCCTGCGTGGGCAGACCGCGACGACGATCGCGATCAGGCCGCGCGGCGTGACAAGGAAGACCGCGAACGCAAAGATCGCGAGCGGAAGGATCGCGAGCGCCAGGACCGTGAACGCATGGATCGCGAGCGCCAGGACCACCAACGCATGGATCTCGATCGCCAACGCCAGGAACGTGAGCGCATGGACCGCGAGCATGCAGAGCAGCAGCGCGTGGAACTTGAGCGTCAGCGCCTGGATCTTGAGCGCCAGCGCGAAGCTCAGGATAGGCAAGGGGCTGCCGAACGCGACCGAGAGATGCGCGACCGGCAAGCGCGCGAGCAGATGGAGATAGCTCAGCAGCGGGAAGCCACGTACCGGCTGCGCATGGCGCCCCCTCCTCCCCGGGAAGAGATCCGGACGGCGCCGCCGTCGTCGCGTCACGTTTGGATTCGTGGCTACTGGGGGTGGGAGGGTGGACGCCACGTGTGGATGGGTGGTCGTTGGGAGTTGCCCCCCCAGCCAGGGCGAATCTGGGTCGATGGGCGCTGGGTGAATGAGGGCGGCGAATGGGTCTTCTATCAGGGACATTGGGCTGGCGCCGCGGCCCCGCCGCCTCCGCCTCCAGCCCCGTCGCCCGCCTGGGCGCCACCGCCAGAGGTCACCATCGGCATTGGCCCGCCGCCGCCCCGTCGCGCGGAGGGAGTTCCCCGGCAGCCTGGATACGGGTACGTGTGGGTTCCCGGTGACTGGATCTGGGACGGTCGGCAATACGAATGGTCGCCGGGCCGCTGGGAAGCTCCACGGCCGGGATGGGTGTGGGTGCCGCCGCGCTGGCAACCCGTCGGCGATCATATGCAGTGGCGGCCCGGCCACTGGGCGCGACGGTAGTGCGGGGAGATTGGCTCACGCCACCGGCGTGCACCATGTCCGGTACTTGGGCGAGCGGCCGCGCACGACATCGAAGAACAGCGAGCGAAGACGTGAGGTGACACTGCCCATCTGGCCGGTGCCGATGGGCCGGTGGTCGATGCGCGTGACCGCGGTGATCTGCGCGGCGGTGCCGGTCAGGAAGATCTCGTCGGCCAGGTAGAGTTCTCCGCGCTCCACCGGACGCTCCTCGACGGCCATTCCCAGCTCGTCGCGCAGCAGGGTGATGAGCGACCGGCGCGTGATGCCTTCCAGAACGCTTTGATCGAGCGAAGGCGTGACCGCGACCCCGCGGCGAATGAGAAAGATGTTCTCGCCCGAACCTTCGCTCACGCGTCCGTCGCGGTTAAGCAGGATGGCCTCGTCGAAGCCGGCCAGCTCGGCGTCGCTCTTGGCAAAGGCGCTGTTGATGTAGCTGCCCGTGATTTTTCCGCGCGGCGGAACCACGTTGTCGTCGGGCCGGCGCCAGGACGAGATCGTGCAGTGCGCGCCCTCGGCCTTGTCGATGTACAGGCCAAAGGGCAGGGCCACCACGGCCACAACAGGCTTGAGGCCGTGCAGCCGGACGCCGATGGCCTCGTCGGCATAGAAAGCCAGCGCGCGGATGTAGCAGTCTTCGCGCAGTCCCTCGGCGCGCAGCAAGTCCAGGATGGCGGTCGCGTTGGCGTCTTCTGAGAGGGCTAGGCTCATGCGCAGCAGGCGCGCCGATTCGTGAAAGCGGCGCATGTGGTCGGCCAGGCGAAACACGAAGAGCTTGCCCTCGTCTTTGTTCCAGTACCCGCGAATGCCAGCGAACACGCCGGTGCCGTAGTTGAGCGCGTGGGTCAGCAGGCCCAGCTGCGCCTCGGCGTAGGGCAGGATACGGTCTTTGAAAAAAGCCATGCGGGGAAGAGCCATCGGTGCCTCCTTGTGTCCACTTTTGAGTCCAATTGCGAATTGGTATCTGGTATGTTGTTGACTGTCTACCCAATGATTTGCCTGTTCAATAGCCACTTCCCGACAATTGGCCTGTCTTTGGACTGACCATGGCAAAGGACCATTCTTTGCTCGAAATCCTGGCGGGCTGGTCCTCAGGGCCAGGGCCACGCTATGCTCGTTTGCACGCCGCCATCGACGCGGCCATCACACGCGGCGAGCTTCTGCCCGGGGCGTCGCTGCCCCCGGAACGCACACTGGCCCGCGCGCTCAAGCTGAGTCGCACCACCGTGGTGCAGGCCTACCAGGATCTGCGCCAAGCGGGTCGCATCGACAGCCGTCAGGGCAGTGGCACCTGGGTGCGCCGCTCGGCACAGGATCTGCGGCCCAGTCCACAAGAGCACGACGTGACCTCGGCTTTTCGTCGCAACGTCGTGTTTCGCAGCATGCTCGAGCACGCGCACGATACCATCGGTTTGGTGGGCGCGTATCTGGCCCCGCTGCCCGCGGTGGAGGAGGCGGCGCGCTTGGTGGCTCGCCAGCCACTGGCTGCGCTCGCCGCCGAGCCTGGCTACTCGCCCATGGGCATGCCGGCGTTGCGCAAGGCGGTGGCTGATTCGTTGTCGCGCGCGGATTTGTCCACGGTGGCGGAACAGGTGCTGATCACCAGCGGGGCGCAGCAGGCCATCAGCCTCGTGGCGGGTTTGCTGGTCCCGCGCGGTGAGACGGTGGCGGTCGAAGATCCAACGTACATTGGCGCCATCGATGTCTTTTCCGCGGCGGGCGCGCGCCTCGTTCCCTTGCCCTCGGACTCGGAAGGAGTCGATGTGGATCGACTGCGGCCCATGCTGGAAACGCGGCCGCGCCTGATCTATCTGGTGCCCAGTTTTCACAACCCGACCGGCGCGCTCATGCCCGAGCGCAGCCGGCGCGTGATCGCGCGCCTGGCGGCCGAGTTTCAGATTCCCGTGGTCGAGGACAATGCGCTGGCCGGGCTGGGACTGGGTCCGGCCCTGCCACCGCCCATCGCCGTTTTCGCCAAGAACGCGCCCATTCTGACCATTGGCTCGCCTAGCAAACTCTTCTGGTCGGGGCTGCGCGTGGGCTGGATTCGCGGCCCGGAGGCGCTGATTGCGCGGCTGGGACGCTGGAAGGCCCTGGCGGATTTGGGCAGCCCGATCTTCACGCAGGCCATGGCGGTGCATCTGCTGACGGAAGAAGCCGCGGCCGAGAAGTTGCGCCGGCGCGACAGCAGCGCGCGCCTCGACTTGCTGGTGGCCCTGCTCAAGCAGCACCTGCCCGACTGGACCTGGCGGCGACCCGACGGCGGCTTGCTGCTGT
>Ga0265342_10004848_pt1 | contig 10428 bp, 12 predicted proteins | sample 4CB327metaG_FD_203125 | JGI IMG/M metagenome (GOLD analysis project Ga0265342, IMG submission 203125) | Rhizosphere microbial communities from Carex aquatilis grown in University of Washington, Seatle, WA, United States - 4-CB3-27 metaG | ecosystem: Host-associated > Plants > Roots >...
GATTACGGCGACCGCGCCGGCTGAGGCGCGCGGTTTCCGCGGTATTGGGCCCGGTCTGGCCTTTGGTTTGGCGGCCGGTGCGATCGCGGCCGGCGCTTACGGCGCTTACGGCTATTATGGTCCCGGCTACGGTTACTACGGATACGGTCCTTATTATGGACCCGCTTACGGACCGGGCTACGCCTATTACGGCGGGCCGTATGGTGGACCATACTGGCGCCACCGGTATTATCACCGTTACTACTGGTAAGCCTGACCCCGATGAATAAAGCAAAAGCCCGGAGCGATCTCCGGGCTTATTCTGTCCACGATTCTACTCGGGATCCTCGTCGAAGATCGACTATCGCGCGCGGGTCACGGCCAAGCGTGAGTAAATCCCAAGGCGCTCTTTGCTGGCTCGCCATGGCGCGCATTGTCCAGCGTGGTCGTGAAATATTCCTCGCGCTCGCGTTTGAATTTTTCCTGAGTGGCTTTGAAATTCGCCACGCGTGCTGCGATTTCTTCGCGCTCGCGCGCGAGCCGATCGTATCGTTCGCTCATGCCCATCCCTTGAACTTGATTCGCGTCCCTTCATCATTGGCGTCCGCAATTGAGGCGCGAATGGGATAAAGCCGCCGCAAGATTGTGATTGTGGATAAGGGGTGCCGCTTCTTGTGACGCTCGGTCGTTGCCGGTAGCGAGAGCGGGCACAGGAGGCCTGTATGGCAAAGATTGATCTGGATTCGCTGAACATCGAAGAACTCGCGGCTCTGCGCGATGCTGCGACGGAAAAGCTCGCTCAAAAGGTTACGGCGCGGCAGGCGGAGCTCGAAGCGGAGCTGGAGCAATTGGCGCAGTACGGCAAACTCACCAAGAAGGCGCTGGTTACGCCCCCCGTCGCCAAACCGAAGAAAGCCGAGCAGGTTGCCCGCAAGGCCGGCGAAGAGAAGGACGCCGTCGCGGAAGCGGCATAACAAAATAGCCAAAAGGGGTCTCCGTATTGTATTCGATATGGAGAAACCTTCGGGCTGTCTGCAGTGATTGCATCGGATATCAGTAGCGGGGTGGAGCAGCTCGGCGAGATGATCGCCGCCGCTTCCATGATCATCCCCTTTACCGGCGCCGGTATTTCGACCGAGTGCGGAATTCCGGATTTCCGGTCGCCGGGCGGACTATGGTCCCGCAACCGGCCGATCCCGTTCGATGAATTCATCGCAAGCCGTGAGGCACGCGACGAGTCATGGCGGCGTCGTTTTGCGATAGACGCGACGTTCAAGGCCGCGATTCCCGGCCGCGGTCATCGCGCGCTCGCAGCGCTCTATCGGGCGGGCAAGATTCCGGCCATCGTCACCCAGAATATTGATAATTTACATCAAGTGTCAGGCTTCGCGGACGATCACGTGATCGAGCTGCATGGCAACACGACGTATGCGCGCTGCATCGGATGCGGCCTGACCTATGATCTTGGCTGGGTAAAGCAGCGTTTTGAGGCGTCGGGTCATGCACCGGATTGTTCGACGTGCCATGAGCCGGTGAAGACGGCCACGATATCCTTCGGTCAGGCAATGCCTGAAGATGCGATGCGCCGCGCGACGGAACTCGCGGCGGAGTGTGATTTGTTCATTGCCATCGGTTCCTCGCTGGTCGTTTGGCCGGCTGCAGGTTTTCCGTTGATGGCGAAACGCTCGGGCGCGCAACTCGTTATCATCAATAACGACCCGACCGAACAGGACGATATCGCCGACCTCGTCATTCGGCATGATATCGGCGATACGCTCGGGCCGTTTGTGGGCAACTGATGCCCAATTGATTCGCCGACGCGCAAGCCTGTTCATAGGTTCCGGAAGAATCGTTTTTTTATCTATGCGCCGCGACCGGGAGTGTTATCTTTGATTCGAGAGATTCGCGGGCGTCTTCCTGAACATTGCAGAGACAGACGCGAGGGGATCGCCGCTGCATTAGCCAGCGGACGTTGATCAGTGTGGGGTCCGGGGTCATGGGGTCGGACGGATTTGAGTCCAAGAAGCTCGGTGGTCAATCGCCTGGGGCGGCGACTACACCGGGAAGGCTCGGTTCTGGATTTTCGGCCACCGGTCCGAGGGATCCAGCGCTCGATGCGATGCAAGGGCTGGGTGATGCGGCGGCTAATCTCGTCGAAATCACCGGCGTCATTAAATGGTTTGATGCATCAAAGGGCTACGGCTTCATTGTTCCTGACAATGGCTGGCCGGATGTGCTGCTGCACGTGACGGTTCTCCGCCGCGACGGTTATCAGACCGCCTATGAGGGCGCGCGCGTGGTTTGCGAGTGCGTGCAGCGCGCAAAAGGCTATCAGGCATTCCGCATCGTCTCGATGGATGAGTCGACCGCGATTCATCCAGCCCAGATGTTGCCGCCGCGGACTCACGTCAGCGTCACGCCGACCAGCGGTCTGGAGCGGGCGCAGGTGAAGTGGTTCAACCGGCTTCGCGGCTTCGGCTTCCTGACCTGCGGGGAGGGGACGCCCGATATCTTTGTCCACATGGAAACGCTGCGGCGCTACGGCATGACCGAGCTTCGGCCCGGCCAGTATGTGCTGGTCCGTTTCGGGCCGGGTTCCAAAGGGATGATGGCGGCCGAGATCCAGCCCGAAGCCGGCTCGCCCGGACTTTCCTCGCACTAAGCCTGCCTTCTTTCAGCGATCTGCCAGGGATTTTACCAATTCCGTGCGCTCTCACGGCTGCTCTGGCATCCCAAGGGCAGCCGCGAGGCCCGGTAAATCGTAAAAGTGACTGTCGCAGGACGCCGCGAATGCTAAAACCGCGCCGTTTGTCAGGAGCCCTCGTCGATCGGCAGGGCGATCGAAGAGGCGTTGGTGAGGTGGATGGTGTCGAAGTCTGGTCAGGCGGCCCGGTGCCGTTGGGTGCAATTCGGGTTCTGGATGGCGCTTGCCTTTACAACCGCGCTCTGGACGTTCGCAGGCGAAGCCGTACATGCTGCCTCGATCCAGCCGCTCGAGATCGTAACCAAGACCGGCGTGCACGTGTTTTCGGTCGAGATGGCGACGACCGAAGAAGAGAAGACCACGGGGTTGATGTACCGGAAGGAACTCCCTGAAGGCAAAGGCATGCTGTTCGATTTCACGCCCGAGCAGGAAGTGTCGATGTGGATGAAGAACACCTACATCTCGCTCGACATGATCTTCATCCGCGCCGACGGCCGGATTCTTCATATCGCGGAAAATACCGAGCCGATGTCGACCAAGATCATCCCATCGAGGGGGCTGGCGAAGGGGGTGCTCGAGGTGGTCGCCGGCACGGCGCAGAAATACGGAATTGCGCCGGGCGATCGCGTCGCCCATCCGCTGTTCAACGGCAAGTAGACCACGCGTCCGATCGCTCTATTCAGCCTCTGATCGAGGCTTTAGGGCGTTGTTCTGACTGCCGTTTCCCGAAGAGGGCCGATGGCTGTTTCTACCGGCCTTCTGCCTTGATGAGGTGTCCTTAAGCGTGTATCGACGAGGTCTTCCCTAGGATCGGGGTATAGCGCAGCCTGGTAGCGCGGCAGTTTTGGGTACTGCAGGTCGTTGGTTCGAATCCAGCTGCCCCGACCACTCATCTCAATTAGCGCTAGGCGCTCGGCTCTATCGCTTTAGCCTTCCGGGCTCTGTACGGGGGTCCAGACCTGCGCGGGCGACGTCGTCAGCGGAGCCCCTCCAACCGAAATAGGTCCAGCCGGCTTTAGCGGCTTGGCGATCCTTTTGCGTGCCAGGCCAGATAGCCGGTTGCGAGCGCGTCCTTTCGGAATGGAAGAGGTGAACTCCGGTGCAATTGCGTTTTGCAGGGAGTCGACCTTCGCGATCAGCGTCGAAAGTTGACCCGATATTTTCTTCACATCGGACTGCTCTTCCGTCAGGCTCTGTCTCAGAGATACAAGCAGGGTGGAATCGTGCTCAAGCAGAGCCGCGTTTTGTTGCGATAGCGCGTTGCTCTCGTCCAGCGCGGCCGCGTGTTGCTGCTGAGCCGACTGAACGTCCTTCAGCGCGGCCACAACGGGCTCAGGAACTGGAATGGCCGCCTTCTCATGCGGCAACGGAATCAGGGCGGCCAACCTGCTGACATCGGGCAAGGCAAAATCGGCTGGCGACTGCGTATAGACGGCTGCCGCAGCATTCAGGCCAACAGCGAAGATCGACAGCGCCAGGATCGACTTTCGGGCGGATGGCGTGCTGCGGGTCGCGGCCTTGAGCTCTTGGGTTTGGCTTTGCGCTTCCGATGTACTGGTCACTGCAACCTCTTATAAAAATGAAGCCGTCGCGGGATCGTCCACACGACGGCTCCTTACGCGTTACACACTGGAACTCTCTTGGATTATGGACTTGTGAGATTAATTCCCGGTTAGCGCGGGTTCCATCGCGTTTTCTTTGCGGCGCGCCGTTACCGGATTTGCTTCGGGCGTCTTCGACGCCGGCGCTTGAAGCGATCGGCCTGACCGGGTTTGGCCGGCCGCTACGGCTTTTTCGATTTGGACGCCGGCGCTGCTTCCGTGGTTTTCACCTGAGAGTTCTGACGATCGCGTGCTTTGGTCAGTTCATTCTTGAGCTTCGACTGTTCGTCTTTCGTCAGCGCGGGCTGCTCATTGGCGGGAGGTCGGTCGAATGCTCCGGGATACGCATTCTTCGATGGTTCAGCAGCGAATGCCTCGCTATGCGATAGCGATACACCAAGCGCCAGCACAGCCAACGGAATGATCCTTTTATTTCTCGACATCTGGTCGCTCCATCGCGCTGAGACGCGCGCGGAACCGTGGCTCCGCGCGCTGCTTATCAACGCTTCAACCCCCTGGTATGTGCCCGTCTCGCTGCCTCGTCACGCAAGCCAGGCCAGAGTGTCGAAGGCTACCGGCCCACGCCTCGATGTCCCGCCGGACGAAACAATCCTGAAACCATTTTCAGTGCGGCGCGAAAACCGCCGGAAACAGCGTCCTGCCATGATGCACCATGCCTCAACGCCGAGGCGGGATTTTGGAGGTCGCCATGACTGCATTTGTTCAGGCTCTTTACCGCGTTTCACATACCGAAACGGAAACCGACGTGCTGAAGCTCGTCGCGATGCTTTGCGGCGGCGGCCTGTTCGTATCCCTGCTGTTCGCGACCTATGGCCTCGATCTCAGTCCCGGCTTCTTCTGATTGTTTTGGGTTGGCCGTGGCCTTTCGTAACACGCCGCTGGCAAAATTGGACCTTTCTCCGGTTCGGTTTTTCAGCGGGTGGCTCTCAAAAGTGACCATCCGCTGAAATGGATACTGGAGCGGGATAGGGTAGCGAGTATCGGTGATCGAGGCCCCCAATCAGCGATGATGCCGGCCGTTTCCGGTTGCGGCGCGAGGCTGGTCATGGTCGCCTCGTCCGCACGGCGCCTCGACTGGAGCCTTCGGTCGGATTAGCCCGACCCACTCCAAAGATCGCAACAGCGATCCAGTTCTCGCTCTCGTTGTTGCTTTGCCGCAGGACGGTGCAGTCCAGCGCTGCGGCCTGATCATGCCGGAGAGTACCAGCTTACTGCCGCGCAGCTTGCCTGCCCGCGAGCCGTGACGTACTGCTTAATCAACAACAAATCGAGCGCCCCGGCAGTGGGCGTAGAAAATTGGGGGGGAAAATATGGGCCATCGTCGCTACTGGATCTTCGTTTTCATGTTCCTGCTGGCGACGATCAATTACGTCGACCGCATCGTACTGTCGGTCTCCAGTACGCCGATCGCGCAAGAATTCGGGATCGACAAGGTCCAGCTCGGTTATCTCTTTTCCTCTTTCCTTTGGCTTTACGTCGTCTGCCTGGTTCCGATGGGCATGATCGTCGACAAGCTCGGGACCCGCACGGTCAACGCAGCGGGGATCGGTCTGTGGTCGATCGCGACCGCCTTGACGGGATTGGCAACCGGCTTCGGCATGCTGATCGGCACGCGCGTGCTGATGGGCGTCGGTGAGTCCACGACCTACCCGGCTTCAGGCCGCGTCATCCGCGAATGGATTCCGCTGAAGGAGCGCGCGCTCTTTGCTGCCATCTTCAATGGCGGCGCCTATTTCGGGCCGGCGATCGGCGGGCTCGTCCTGGCCTGGCTTGTCAGCGCGGTCGGCTGGCGGACCACGTTTCTGATCTGCGCCGCCATTGGCTTCGTCTGGCTGCTCGCCTGGATGATCTGGTTCCGTAAGCCGGAAGAGGTGAGCTGGCTCACCGACGAAGAGCGAGCCTTCATATTGCGCGAGCGCAACGGCAATGCGAAGAATGCGGCGCCGGACGGGCACTCAATCGGCTTGCGCGGCCTGTTGAGTTCGTCGTCGATGCTGGGCCTGATGGTGACCCAGGGCTGCGCCGTCTATACCCAGTATTTCTTCCTGACCTGGCTGCCTAACTATCTGCAGACTGAGCGCGGTATGTCGCTGCTCAAGAGCGGTGCGCTGATGTCGCTGCCGTTCCTCGGGGCAGTGGTCCTCACTGTGCTGCTCGGCAAGCTCAGCGACAGCCTCTTGACCGAGGAAAGCGCCCGCACCGGCGGCCGCAGGCGGCTGGGCGCGCTATTGCTGCTCATGGGGTCGGTGATCCTGCTCACCCCGCTGGTCGAAAATGTCTATCTGATCCTGGTGCTGATCACGGTGGCGCTTGGTGGCGTGGCGTCGGCGGTCGCACTCAACATCGCGATGATCGGGGACCTCTTGCGGACGCCGGCGGATTCCGGCCGGGCCACCGGTCTGCTTATTCTCGGTGGCAACATCTTCGGCATTTCGGCGCCAATCGTGACCGGGTATGTCGTGCAATCGACGGGGAGCTTCAATATGGCGTTCGTCGTTGCCGGTGCGCTGCTCGCGCTTGGTGCGCTCACGGTTTTCCTGGTGGTGCGGACACCGATCGGCCCTGGCGAGAGCGATGCTGCCCTGTCTGTCCGTACCGCGTAAGGAATACGACCTTGTTTTTCCACCCTCCCAAAGACCTCGCCACCAGCGTGTTCGCGCGCCTGCCGGACGAGTTTCGCAAAGCCGATCCGAACAACGAATGGGCGCGCTACCAGCCGAAGGGCAGCCCAGCACGCTCGCTGCTCGAAGGGCCATCCTTCGATCGCGACGGCAATCTATGGTGCGTCGATCTTCCGAACGGCCGAATCTACAAGATTACATCGGACGGCCAGTTTCATGTGGCTGCCGAGTATGACGGTTGGCCGAACGGGCTGAAATTCCACCGCGACGGCCGTATCTTCATCGCCGACTACAAAAACGGGATCATGGAAATGGATCCCGTCAACGGCAAGGTGAAGCCGTATCTGCTTCGTGCAAACCTTGCGCCGTTCAAGGGCTGCAACGACCTGTTCTTCGCCGCCAATGGCGACCTCTACTTCACCGATCAGGGACTCACCGGTCTGCACGATCCGACCGGCCGGCTGTTTCGCCTGACCGAAGGCGGCAAGCTCGAATGCCTGCTCGACAACGTACCAAGCCCGAATGGCCTGGTCATGAATCTTGCCGAGAACATGATCTATCTGGCCGTGACGCGCGGCAATTGCGTCTGGCGCGTCCCGCTCAATCCCGACGGTGGTGTCGCCAAGGTCGGGATCTATATTCAGCTTTCAGGCGGCTGGGGCGGACCGGACGGTCTGGCACTCGACGCGCAGGGGCGTCTGTTCATTGCGCATGTCGGCATGGCCGCGGTGTGGGTCGTCGACGCTCTGGGCGAGCCGGTCTATCGCATCCGCAGTTGCGCCGAACCTCATACGACGAACATGGCGTTCGGTGGCGCCGACAACAAAACACTGTTCATCACGGAATCCGGCAGCGGCTCGATCCTGAAGGCACAACTGGACGTGCCGGGTAAGTCGATGTTCTCGCACCTCTGACGGCGGCCGTCAGGCTTCCTGCCAGACGCCTTTGGCAATCAACTTGCGGCTGAACTCGCAGAGAATGTCATGGAAGCGTTCGGCTGCCGCGCCGAGCGGCCGCAATTTGGGCCGCGCCACCAGCCAGGTGACGAACAGGTCGGAGACCGGACTTGCGGATACGCGTCCCTGCTTCAACAAATCGCCGACGCCACACATCGGCAGTACGGTGTAGCCGAGGCCGGCGATCACGAGGTCGGTCATCAGGGGAAGCGTGTTGGCTTCGACGCGCACGTTGGCGGTGAGCCCGTGTACGCCGAGCCGATCTTCCACCATCAGGCGCAGGCTGTTCGGACGCATGGTGAGGATCAGCGGCAGGTCGCCGAGCGTCTTGACGTTGGTGTCCTTGCGCATGGAGAGCTTTGCGTCAGGCGGTCCCACCAGCACCAGCCGTTCGCGGCCGAGAATCCGCGAGACCGTTCCGTGCGACGGCTCGGTCGTATTGGTGATTGCAAGGTCGAGCACACCGTTCGCCACGAGATCGCGCAACTGACCGCTGGTCTCTTCGACCAGACGGATCGCGATGCGTGGATAGGCGCTGTGATACTGTTTGACCAACGGCACCGCAATCAATCCGCGCGGGGAGGGCGGAATGCCGAAAGCAACTTCGCCGGAAGGTTCGACAGACACGGCGGTGACGTCGGTCTTGAGCAAGCGCAACTGGCGCTCGATACTCTGCAAGCCTTCGTGAAGCTGCCTGCCGGCTTCGGTCAATAGCATGCCGCGACCGCCGCGCACGAACAGCGGGGTCTGGAATTCGAGTTCGATGGCCTGGATCTGCCGGCTCAAGGTCGGCTGCGACACCCGCAGCGATTGCGCAGCACTCGAAAGGTTGCCGTGCTCGATCACCGAGAAGAAATATCTGATTTTCCGCTGGTCCATGACGCGCGCCTAAACCTGCGACAACATATACGATCCTTGAATAGATCATATCGCAAAAATTCGATTGCTGCATGCAAGTCGCGTTGTTAGGCTTTCGTTTCGCAATGGCGCGAAGTGGAGCTGATCATGAGGGGCATCGAGCGTATCGGCATTATCCTGGCGTCCCTGCTGCTGGTGGCGGCGCCGTTGCCTGTGAAGGCGCAAGAAAACATCCGGATCGGTGTTCTGTTGCCGTTGACCGGTCCGCTCGCCAAGAATGGTCTCGAGAACTGGGAGGCCATGCAGATCGCCCGCGACATGATCAACGAGCGTGGCGGCGTCAACGGCCGCAAGATCGAATACCTTCAGGGCGACGCCAACACGCCGAACGCGGCGATCAGCGAGACCGAGCGGCTGATCACCAAGGACGGCATCAAGATCACGACCGGCTCGTTCGCGTCGCCGATTGCGATCGCCGTAAGCCAGGCGGCCGAGCGCCATGGCGTTTTTCATTGGGAAACCACCGGCGCAGCCGAAGTCATCACCCGCCGCGGCTTCAAACACACGTTCCAGGTCGGCGCGCCGGCACGCAAATACGGCCAGGCGGCTGTCGACTTCATCCTCAACGACCTCGCCAAGCGCCTGAACAAGCCGGTTGATGCGCTGAAGATCGCGCTATTGTGGGAGAACCGCGCGTTCGGAAAATCGGTCGGCGACGGCATCCGCGCCTACACCCAGGGCAAGAGCATCAAGCTCGCTTACGACGAGGGCTACGACCAGACTGCGACCGACATGACGCCGATCGTGCAGAAACTGAAGGATGTCGCGCCCGACATCGTGATCGCGATCTCGTTCCCCAATGATGCGATCCTGTTCCAGCGCAAGGCCAAGGAACTCGATTTCAACGTAGCAGCCTTCATCGGCGTCAGCGCCGGCTACTCGTCGCCCGACTTGCGCGATTCCATTGGCGATGCCGTCGTCGGCATCTGCGTCGCAGATTTTCCACCGAAGGTGAACGCAGCAGTGCTGACCCCGGAGACGAAGAAGGTCGCGGAAGAATTCTACAAGCGCTACGAGGCCAAACTGAAGCGCCCACCCGCCGGGCATGCGGCGGCCGGCTTCTCGGCGGTTTGGGCCCTGTTCACCGAGGTGTTGCCGAAGGCCAAGACCTTCGAGCCGGACGAGTTGCGCGAGATCGCGCTGAAGCTCGATCTGCCCGAGGGAACCCTGGTCAACGGCAGCGGCATCAAGTTCACCAATTTCGATTGGGCGGACGATCCCAAGGACGCCGGCCAGAACCTGCGCGCCTCGATCGGCGTCTGGCAGTGGACCAAAGCCGGCAACGAGGAAGTTTATCCGCCAGAACTGGCGACCCAGCCGCCAGCGATGGTGCCTTTGCCCGACTGGAGCAAACGTTGATCTCTGGCCCGGCGGTTGATCTGCCTCGCTCGGCTGTCGGAAGACGCGCGTGAACACGATCAGCCAACTTGTCATCTCCGGCCTTCTGATCGGCAGCGTCTATGCGTTGATGAGCATCGGGTTGACACTGATCTTCGGCGTCCTGCGGGTGGTCAATTTCGCACATGGCGAATTCCTGATGATCGCGATGTACGGCGCCTGGGCGTTCAGCCGGCTTTTGGGTCTCAATCCCTATTTCGCGGCGATTGCCGTCGTGCCCGCGATGTTTC
>Ga0265342_10004849_pt1 | contig 10426 bp, 9 predicted proteins | sample 4CB327metaG_FD_203125 | JGI IMG/M metagenome (GOLD analysis project Ga0265342, IMG submission 203125) | Rhizosphere microbial communities from Carex aquatilis grown in University of Washington, Seatle, WA, United States - 4-CB3-27 metaG | ecosystem: Host-associated > Plants > Roots > Rhizosphere...
GATTTCCGGACGGATTCGACCGGCCGCAACCCGCGACCTATTCGCGCGCTGCCCGGCCCGTGGGGTCAGGCAGCGCGAGCCATGCAGGCTGAAGCTTTCTGAGGAGATTGCCACCATGCCCACCTTCATCGAACAGATTCACGCCAAGGCCAAAACCAGTCCCCGCAAGGTTGTCCTGCAAGAAGGCGAAGACGTCCGCATCATCGAGGCTGGGGCGCTGGCCACCAAGCAAGGCATTGCGGAGATCACCCTTCTGGGTGCGCCCGACAAGATCAAAGCGACGGCAGCGTCGGCGTCGCTGTCGCTCGACAAGATCAACATCGTGGACATGACCAAGCCGCCGAATTTCGACGACTACGCCAACACCTACTTCGAACTGCGCAAGGCCAAGGGCCTCACCCAGGATCAGGCTGCCTTGCAGATGAAGGATCCTCTGTGGTACGGCGCCATGATGGTGCGCAAGGGTCTGGTGGACAGCTTTGTCGGCGGCGCGCTCTACACCACAGGCGATGTTTGCCGCGCTGGTATCCAGATCATCGGCATGCAGCCGGGCCTCAAGACCCTGTCCAGCTTCTTCGCCATGGTGGTGCCCGACAAGTCTTTTGGCAAAGATGGCATCATCTTCTTTGCTGATTGCGCGGTGGTCATCGCTCCTGACGTGAACCAACTGGCCGACATCGCCATCGCCACGGCCGACAGCTATGCCAGCCTGACCGGCGACACCCCGCGCGTCGCCATGCTGTCGTTCTCGACCAAGGGCAGTGCCAAGCATGCCGATATCGACAAGGTGACGGCTGCCACCGCGGCGGTGAAGCAGAAGCGGCCCGGATTGACCGTCGACGGCGAGCTGCAAGGCGACGCCGCGCTGATTCCGGCCATCGGCGAACGCAAGGCCAAGGGCTCGCCCGTGGCTGGCAAGGCCAATGTGCTCATCTTTCCGGACCTCGACGCAGGCAACATCGGCTACAAGCTGGTCGAGCGGCTGGGCAAGGCGGAGGCCGTGGGGCCCATCTTGCAGGGCATGGCCAAACCGTCATCCGACCTCTCGCGCGGCTGCAAAGCTGCCGATGTGCTTAACGTGATCGCCATCAATGTTGTGCGCGTTCAATTCGCGCAGAAGCAGTAGTTTTCGGAGAAATCATGAAGGTACTGGTCATCAATTGCGGCAGCTCGTCGCTGAAGTTCAAGCTGTACGATCTCCCGGCGGGCGATACCCCCGCGCTGATGGCTGAGGGCGTGGTCGAGGAGATCGGGCGCGAGAAATCCAAGTTTAGCTATCGCGATACGCGCTCGCCCGACAAGATCGTCGGCGACGTGGTGGCCAAGGACCACACGCAGGCGGTGGCGGCCATGAAAGACATGTTGCTCGATGCAGAGCACGGTCTTTTCAAGGACAAGATCGAGGTCGACGCCTGCGGGCACCGGGTGGTGCACGGACGCGAGCTGTTCTCCAACTCGGCCCTGGTCACCCCGGAAGTGCGGAGAGCCATCGAAGAATGCATCGGCATTGCACCCTTGCACAACCCGCCCAACCTGGCTGGCATCGCGGCTTGCGAGAAGATCTTCCCCGGTCTGCCTCAGGTCGCTGTCTTCGACACCGCCTTCCACCAGACCATGCCGCCGCATGTGTACACCTACGGCTTGCCGCTGGAGCAGATCGAACGCAACCACGTGCGCAAGTACGGCTTCCACGGCACCTCGCACGAGTACGTAGCCCGGCGCCTTGCCGAGCTGATGAAGAAGGACTTCGCCAAGCTCAAGATCATCACCTGCCACCTGGGCAATGGGTCCAGCATTACTGCGGTCAAGGACGGCCAGTCCTACGACACGTCGATGGGGCTGACGCCGCTCGAGGGCCTGATCATGGGCACGCGCACCGGCGACATGGACCCGGCTGTGGTCCTCTACATCATGGACAAGGACAAGCTCTCTCCCCAGGAGATGAACACGCTGCTCAACAGCAAGAGCGGCGTCAAGGGGGTGTCCGGCATCAGCAATGACATGCGTCAGCTGATCGCCAAGGCCAAGGAAGGCAATGCGCGGGCGCAGCTCGCGCTCGACATGTTCGACTACCGCTTGATCAAGTACATCGGCTCGTACGTGGCGGCCATGGCCGGCTGCGATGCCATCGTGTTCACCGGCGGCATCGGCGAGAATGACGCCGCCATGCGCGCGCGCGTACTCAAATCGTTGCAATTCATCGGCGTCGATATCGATCCCGAGCGCAACAGCTCGCCCGCCAAGGAGAAGGTCATCACGCGCGACGGCTCACGTATCTGCGCGTGGGTGGTTCCCACCAACGAGGAGCTGATGATCGCCCGCAAGACCAAGGCCATCGTCGAGCAGGGTCGCAGCTCGGTTAGATAACCGGGACTCCGTCTCCGAATCCTTCACAGGAAGCGCGCGCTGCCGATCGCCACCGCGGACTGAATCCGTTCGGCCAGCCAAGCCTTGGCTTCCTCCACAGACTGTTCAAGCTGCTGACCACGCGCCAGCCCAACCGCGATGGCCGTAGCGAGCGCACAGCCAGTTCCGCGTGGGCTCCTGCCTGGCAGGCGCGCCCCCTGGAACAGCCGTTCGCCCGTCTGCGAACGAAGCACGTCGGTGGCAGGACCGCTCAAGTGCCCTCCTTTGACCAGAACGGCCCGCAAGCCGCGCCCGGCCATTTCCTGTGCGGCTTGGCGTGCATGGTCAAGAGTCTCGACCGCCCCTCCAGTAATCCAAGCCGCCTCTGCCAGATTGGGAGTGACCAGAGTCGCCCGGCGCAGAAGAGGGAAAAGGTCCGCAGGCGCCCCCGCGAAGAGAGAGCCGCCTGCCGAGGCGCCCAGGACGGGGTCAAAGACAACTGGTCCTGGCCAGGCATCCAGCCCAGCGACGATGGCAGCTACAATGCTGGCGCCCGCCACCATCCCGACCTTCACAGCGGTCTGGCCGGTAGGGCAGGCCGCGAGAGCCTCGGCGAGGCTTTCTCGTACCGCATCCGAGGAGCGCAGCTCGACGCCTTTGACGCCGCTTTCGTCCTGTCGTGTCCAAGCCGTGCCGACAAGCACAGCCCGGGCGCCCAGGGCCTCGGCTGTGAGGAAATCTCGCACCAGGCCTGCGCCGCCAGTTGGGTCAAATCCACCAACAGCCACGACAAGAGGCGGCCCAGCCTCTTCGGCTGCGCCAGGACGATCCCGCCCGCCGTGAAATCGTGGCTCTTGCATTTTTTGTGCAGATCCCTTCTAGTCTGCCGACGTTACAAAGGGGGTGGAATCTGGGCGCTGAAGTGCGCAAAAGGGCGGACGAAACACATTCTGGGGTACAATCGTACTAACCACCGTGGGGGCAGTTCTTCCTCAGCCGATTTCATTCGGCAAGTACACGCTGTTTGAGCGCATCGGGCGCGGCGGTATGGCCGATGTGTTCAAGGCGCGCGTTCAGGGGCCAGCAGGCTTCGAGCGAATCTTCGTCGTCAAGCGCATCCTGCCCCACCTGTCGGACGACCCCACCTTCACCAGGATGTTCATCGACGAGGCCAAGCTGGCCGCGCGACTGAATCACCCCAACATCGTCCAGGTGTTCGAGCTGGGGTCCGTGGACAACGAGTACTTCATGTCCATGGAGTACGTGCGGGGGCGCGATCTGGCCGAGACCATGCGCACGCTTTGGGCGCGCGTGGGTCCGCCGCGTCCCGAGTTGGTGGCCTACGTCGGCCGCGAAATGTGTCGCGCCCTGGCCTATGCCCACGACTTCACCGCCGACGACGGAACCCGGCTGGGTATGATTCACCGGGATATTTCCCCGTCCAACGTCATGCTCTCCAGCGATGGGGCGGTGAAGATCCTGGATTTCGGCATTGCCAAGGCGCTGGGTGGGGACAAGGAAGAAAGCACCAAGACCGGAACCCTCAAGGGCAAGTTCGCCTACATGGCGCCCGAGCAGACCGTGAGCAATGAGATCGATCGTCGCATCGACATCTTCGCCACCGGCATCGTGCTGCACGAGATTCTGACCGGTCGCCGGCTGTTCAAGGGCGAGAACGATCTTCAGACCATTGAGAAGGTTCGTCAGTGCGACGTGCCGCCGCCGTCGCTGCACAACCCGCTGTGTCCGCCCGAGATGGACAACATCGTGTTGAAGGCGCTGGCCAAGAATCCCCTCGACCGCTTTCAGTCTGCCTCGGAGATGGCCGACGCCCTCGACGACATCGTCCACGCGGCCCGTTTCCAGCCCACTCAATTGGCCCAGCTCATGGGCAGCCTGTTTCCTGCTGACGGCGGCGCGGGCGCCGAGCTTCGTTTGACAGGCAGCCAGCGCAGCCAATCCGGCACCGGCTCGGTGAGTCCATCGCGTTCCAACACCAACGCCGCGCGGCTGGCCGCCGCGGGATCGCACTCGAGCCGAGCTCGCCTGAACTCGGCCACCGTACCGCCGGCGCCGCCGGCGGCGACCGGCTCGCTGCCTCGCATGGCAGGGCTGACGCCCGTGGTGCCACCGCCCATCCTCGACGTCGACCTTCGGCGCAAGCCCTTGCTGGCGCGCAAGAGCACGTGGGCGGTGATGGGTGTGGCCCTGCTGGTGGGCGGGGCGTTCTGGGCCGGATCGCGCGGGATGTTGCGTCGGCAGCCCGCGCCGGTGCCGGTGGTGGCTCGGCCCGTCACCTCGTCGGTGGTCAGCTCCGAGATTCTCGACCTGGCGATTCAGTCGAATCCATCGGGGGCGGAGGTTTTCGTCGCGGGCGAGAATGAGATCCTTGGCAAGACTCCATTCCGCAAGAAGTTCGAGTACCGCGAGGACAAGTCGACGTTCTTGGTGTTCCGCTTGCCCGGCTATCGCGAGCTCACCCACGAAGTGCGACCTGACTGGTCCGGCTTGGTAGTTCTCGATCCGGCTCCCAGTCAGCCAGTCCCTGAAATCGCTCCTTCCACGCCTGCCAAGGCCGGCAAGGGTGGCTCGCCGATTCGATCCGTTCATCGCAAGAGCCACAGGGAAAATGACCCGTCCGACAAGCAGCGCACGGGCCGCAACTTGGGGCGGGCCGAGAACCCCTTCTGACGTCATTCTCTTTTGACCGCGCCTTCCCCTGACATGTTTTCCGGCCGTCGTATTGTCGTCGTAGTGCCCGCCTTCAACGAGGCGCAGAAGATCGCGCGCACCGTGCGCTCTATTCCTGGGTTCGCGGATCACGTGATCGTGGTCGACGACTGCAGCACGGACGGTACCGCACGCATCGCCCGGCGCAGCCAAAGGCGCGGCTTGGAGGTGCTCAGCCACCCGCGGAATTGCGGCGTGGGTGCGGCCATCGCCACGGGCTACGCGCGGGCGCGCGCCCTGGGCGCCGACGTGACGGCGGTGATGGCCGGCGATTCGCAGATGGATCCTGCAGATCTGGCCGCGCTGGTTGGCGCCGTGGTTTCCGGCCGCGCTGACTATGCCAAGGGCAACCGATTTGCCTGGCCAGGCGTGTACCGGGTGATGCCGCTGCCCCGGCTGGTGGGCAACTATGTGCTCTCGCACCTGACCCGGCTGGCCTCGGGCTACACCCACCTGTTCGACTCGCAATGTGGCTACACGGCGGCCAATCGACGGGCGCTGGAGGCCATTGCCGCCGGCCCGATGTTCCCCCGCTACGGGTATCCCAACGATCTGTTGGTTCGCCTGGCGGCGGCGGGTGCCCAGGCCGTCGACGTGCCCGTGCGTCCGGTCTATGGGCCGACCTGGCGCTCGGGTATCCGCATCTCGCGCGTGATGGTGCCGCTTGGCCTGCTTCTCATGCGCGCCTTCTGTGCTCGTGTGGGCCGCAGCCTCACCCGGCGGCTGTGGCGGTCTCAGACTCTGGCCGAGCTGCCGCCCACGTGATTGGCGTCCTGTGCACGTCCTACCCGCGCAGTCCTGACGACCACGCGGGCTCGTTTGTGCGCACGCGCGTGCGCGCGCTCGCGGCCGCGGGACAGGCGATCGAGGTCATCGCAGCCGGCCCAGGCGGCGAGATCAGCGAAGGCAGCGTGCGCGTGCTTCGCATTCCCGCGGCGGGCGCGGCCGAGATCTTCTACGCCGGCGGCGCCCCCGAGGCACTCGAGAGCAGCATTCTGGGACAACGCGCGCATGCTTGGCTGGAGGCGGCGCATTTCACCGCAGTCATGATGGCGCTGGCCGCGCAACGTGCGGCCGGGTGGAGTGCCGTGGAAAGCCACTGGCTGGTTCCCTCGGCTTTGGTGGCCTGCGCGGTGGCGCCCCGTCTGCCCCATCGCGCGCACGCTCATGGGGGCGACGTATTCCTGCTGGCGCGTTTGCCTGGAGGCGCGAGCTTGGCCCGCCAGCTCTGTCGCAGCGGAGCGGAGCTGGTGTTCGCCAGCGCAGACCTGCGCGATCGCTTCGCGCGTCTGTGTGGTGACACTCCGGAGTCTCTCGGGGCACGCACCTGCGTGCAGCCAGCCCCATTCGATTCGTCGCTGTTTCGACCGCGACCTGTTGCCGAGCGCCATGGTCTGCGTAGTCGTCTGGGAATTCACGGGTTCACGGTCCTGGCAGCGGGACGGCTGGTTCCTATCAAGGGTCACGACGTGCTGGTACACGCAGCAGGGCATCTGCCTTTGAGGGAACGACCAACCTTGGTGATCGCTGGCGCCGGCCCCGAGGAGCTCAGGCTGCGGAGCTTGGCTGCGGCCTGTGCCGTGGACCTTCGCTTGCCTGGTCTGGTCAGCGCCGCCAGCCTGGCCGAGTGGATGGCCGCAGCTGACCTCTTCGTTCATCCCTGTCGCTCGTTGCCGAGCGGTCGCAGCGAGGGCGCGCCCGTCGTGGTACGCGAGGCACTGGCGGCGGGCCTGCCTGTCATCGCCTCCGCGCAGGGCGGACTCCCCGAATTGGCCGGGCGCCAGCGCTTCGTCTTGGTCGAGCCCGAGAATCCATCGGCGTTGGCTGCGGCAATCGCGTTGGCCCGGGCGGAACTCGCCGCCTTCGACGGCTAGTCGCGTCACAAGAAAACGCAGCTAGCCAGGGGGTGACTCTCACATAGGTACACGGATTTCCTGACTGAGCGCCCCTAACCCGGCAAGTGATGAATCAACCGCGGCAGATGAAGAGTGGCCTTGGTCGCTTGTCCGGGCCTGACAGCTGCCCATTTCCCCACGGCGCCCAGGCGCGGAGGTAACAAACATGGAGACAAACCTGAAGGCAGCTCCGGCGTGGATCCTACCGGACGACCCAGGAGTCCCCAGCATTGCAGCACTGGGAAATGCAGGCAGCCGGCGCCGCGCTGACCCTCCAAGCCTAGCCAAGCGAACTACGCCGGCCGTGGCGACCAGGGAGTATCGGATTCCAAACCTGGCGCGGGCCTGTCATGTCTTGCGTCTATTTGCGGCATCGGACGAGTATCTGTCGTCCTCTGCGGTCGCACGGCAGCTCAAGATGCCGCGCACCACCGTATTGCGAATCCTGCACACGCTGGCGGCCGAGAGGCTCTTGCAGCGCCACGGCTTCGATTTCACGGCCAGCCCCGAACTGCGCACGGGGCTTCGGTCGATGGCAGACACGGCCGTGCGCGCGGCTGCGGCGCCTGTACTCAAGGAACTTTCGCAGGTTTCTGGGGAAACTGCGTATCTCGCGTTGCCAGCCGGGGACAAGGTGGTGGTGGTGGAAACATGCGATAGCGCCCGCGCCCCGTGTGGGGGCAGTGGGACGCGCACGCCGATGGATCTGCATTGTTCAGCGTGCGGGAAGGTATTCCTGGCTTTTGGACCGCGGGCGAGTCTCGATGGGGTGTTGGGCAGCGCGCCCCTGCCGGCACGAACCGAGCACACCCTCACCACAACCGAGGCGCTTGCAGCCGAATGCCGTCGGATCGTAGGGCAGGGCTACGCCATGGACGACCAAGAATACGAAGAAGGCGTCCGTTCGCTGGCTGCGCCCGTGTGGGCCAGCGGCGGCGTATTGGCAGCTGCCATTGGCGTGTCGGCGTCGGCGGCCACCTTCGCTCAACAGCGAGCCTCGGACATTGGGGTCTTGGTCGTGCAAGCCGCGAAGAAGCTCGCGGCTGCGCTGCCGGAGCGGACGAAATAGTAGGTCTTGTAGGACCAGAGCGTCCTGGCGGCTCGTCCTGGCCTGCCCGCCAGCGGCTTGTCGAGCGGCGCGTTCCTATCGTGTGACCCGCGGGCAAACCCTGCTAGAGTTCCTGCCTGAATGTCCATTCTCCTGGCAATTCTGGGGCTCGCATTGCTCATCGTGTTGCACGAGGCGGGTCATTTCACGGTCGCGCGTCTCTGCGGCATGCGAGTCGAGCGATTTTCGATTGGTTTCGGAAAGCCTCTGGCGTCCTTCAAGCGCGGTGACACGATCTATCAGATCGCACCCGTCCCGCTTGGCGGGTTCGTGCAGATCACGGGGTTGAACCCACACGAGGAATTCGACCACAACGATCCCTGCGTGTATCCCAACCGGCCGCGCTGGATGCGGCTTCTGGTCTTGGTGGCCGGGCCGGCCGCCAACTACCTGACCGCTTTCCTGATCGGCCTGATCGTCATCATCGGATACGGCCAGCCAACGGGAACCACGACCATCGATGAAGTTCTGCCCGGCAGCGCGGCCCAGGCAGCCGGGCTTCATGCTGGCGACGCCCTGGCGGAGATAAATGGCAAGGCCGTGTCCGAGTCGTCAGCGGTCACCAAGGTCGTTAGGGGCTCCGAGGGCGCGCCGGTGACGGTCAAGGTGATGCGAGCGGGCAGCCCGGTGACGGTGTCGGTGGCGCCGCGCAAAGATCCCGCCAGCAGCGTCTACATGATCGGGGTCAAGTTCGGCGTGGTGCGCGCGCGCGGGCCTCTGCTCACGGCGCTCAAGGAATCAGCCCTGCTTCCGGTCGCGGTGGCCACCGGCATCCTGACCAACCTGTGGGATCTCATCTCCGGCAAGGTGAAGGGCGGGCTGAGCGGACCGGTCGGGATTGCGCGCGAAATGGCGAGCGCGGCCCAGCAGGGCGCCAGCAGATTCCTCGAAATTGTTCTGCTCATCGCGGTTGCGCTCGCGGTATTCAATCTGCTGCCCATACCAGGGCTCGACGGAGGACGCGCGGTCTTCTTGGGTATTGGCGCCATCCGTAGACGCGACGTCAACCCGGTCCTCGAGGCCAAGATCCACATGGTCGGGATCATGCTGCTCATGGGGCTTCTGGTCGTGGTCACCTTCGGCGATCTGAAACCCCTGGTTCTCAAGCTGTTCGGGTAGTCGCCGACCTTGTCGATGCGCCAGCGCAAGACGCGCATTCATCGCGGGCTAGTGGGCGATCGGACCCTAGTGGGTTCCGGCTATCTGTCCCAGCCCGATCTGCGTCAGGAATACGACGCCGAGATTGCGCCGCGAACCGAGGCGGCTTTGTACCGAATTTTCGAACAGTGTGAATTGCGCCCGCCTCGGCGCCTGCTGGACCTGGGCGCGGGCACCGGAGCCGCCGCGCGGGTGGTTCGAAGTCGCTTTGGTGACGGCGTCGAGCTGGTGGCGGTGGACAAGGTCGGCGGCCCCGGGATTCTGGTGGCCGATGTGCTTCGCGGTGTGCGTCCCACAGGCGTGAACGGCCGCTTCGACCTGATCATTTGCGCGCATCTGCTGAACGAGCTGGGCGATAGGCTAGACCTCGACGGACGCGCGCGGCTGGTGGACGGCTGGTGCCGCGATTTGCTGGAACCGGACGGGACCTGCATCGTCATCGAACCGGCCCTGCGTGATACCTCGCGGGCGCTTCTGGGCGTGCGCGATCGACTGCTGGCCGCTGGACTTCACGTGGCGGCGCCTTGCCTCTGCCAGATGCCCTGTCCCGCACTGCTGCGCGATCGGGATTGGTGCCACGACAGCGCCGAGGTTGTGGTCGCCGGCCGCTCGCGGGTGGATTTCAGCTACCTGATTCTGCGCCAATCCGCCTCAGCGGAAGTCGACCGCGATCGCTATCGCGTGGTGAGCGATCCCCTCAAGGATAAGGGTCGCTTGCGCTTTTTCGTGTGCGGCGTCGCGGGTCGCTTCGTGCTCATGCGCCTGGATCGCGATCGCTCGGCCGCGAATCAATCCCTGGACCGAGTTCGTCGGGGCGACATCATCGTCCTGCCCAACGCACCCGTGCGCGACGACGGCATCCGGGTCGTCGCCGACAGCACCGTCGGAATTGGCTGAAGGTTGGCCTTTTCTCCGCCGGCGAGCGTGCGCGTGGGCGGTAGCGGTAGCGTGAGCAACCAGCGAAAAGCGGGTCGCGTGTCGCGGCCAGCGTGAGCGGTCGCGACCAGCGGCAAGCGACCTGCGTGGGCGACTTGCGTGAGGGTGAGCGGCCCGCGACACGCGGAGCGCGCACACCCGCGACCCGCTCCGCGTCTTCCCGCAAAACGCCCACGAACTCGCTCACGCCCTCGCTCACGCGAGCCGCGGGGGGGGGCGCGGCGGGGGGCCCCCCAAAACCCCCCAAACCAAA
>Ga0265342_10004851_pt1 | contig 10425 bp, 5 predicted proteins | sample 4CB327metaG_FD_203125 | JGI IMG/M metagenome (GOLD analysis project Ga0265342, IMG submission 203125) | Rhizosphere microbial communities from Carex aquatilis grown in University of Washington, Seatle, WA, United States - 4-CB3-27 metaG | ecosystem: Host-associated > Plants > Roots > Rhizosphere...
CGGGTCCCGCGAACGAGGATCGATTCGCACCTGAACGGGCTAAGTGGGTGATTCCGGTTGTCGTCACTGCGCTCGTCGTAGGCCTGGGCGGAGTGGCCGCTTATTGGTTGACCCGGCCCAATCCCACGACTCCAGCCGCCAGCGAGAAAGAACCGAGGAAGGCCGAATCACCTGCCCAAACCGAACCGCCACCCAAGAGCGGCGAATTCATTCCGCCGGCCGAGGTGAACGTGGAGATCACGAGCTCGCCACAGAGCGCAGCCATCTGGGTAGGTGACGAGGATTCTTCCCGCGGCACCACGCCCGCAAGGCTGACCTTGCCTCGAGCCACGTCTCCCGTGGACATCGTCCTGAGGGCGCCAGGCTACCTCGACAAGCGCCTGGCCATGGATGTCAGCCACGACCGGACCGTGAACATTCATCTCGATCCACGCGAGGGGCCCCACCCCCAAGTCAAGACCAGCGGAGAGGACACGGACAAGCTCGGCAAGTCAGGACCGAAAAAAGAGAAGGTAAAAGAAAAGGAAAGGAAGAGCAGCGGCAAGCGCGGCGGCGGGACTGAAACCGTCGGCGAATTCAAACCCGTTGGCGACTAGAGTTGACCGCGCCCTGGCGCGTGCTAACGTAGCGACGTTTCCATGCAGCGTCACCCCGCGTTCTTTGGCTACTTTAGCTATACCTGGTGGAAGCCAGGGCCGTGGGGACTCGTGTAAGCAACGCACGCATCGAAGTCACCCAAGGCCCTGAGTAACCCTCAGGGCCTTTTCGTTTTTCGGAAAAGGAAGTTCCATGTTGCAGACCAAGAACCTACGCATCGCCGAGTTCGCTCCCCTCATTTCCCCCCGCCAGCTCGAAGAAGAGCTGGCGCCGACCGAGGAGATCCGCCAGATGGTCCAGGCGAGCCGCACGGCCATCTCGGCCATGATTCACGGGCAAGACAAACATCGGCTCGTGGTCGTGGTTGGGCCGTGCTCCATTCACGATCCAGAAGCGGCGTTTTCCTACGCCGAGCGGCTCAAGAAGGTCGCCGCCGCCACGCAAGAGCACCTGCTCATCGTCATGCGAACCTATTTCGAAAAGCCACGAACGGTAGTGGGATGGAAGGGCCTCGTCAGCGATCCCCACCTCGACGGCTCTTGCGAGATTTCCGATGGATTGACCCTGGCGCGCAAGGTCCTGCTTCGTATTGCTGCTCTCGGCCTGCCCTGTGCGACGGAATTCTTGGATACCGTTGTCCCGCACTACCTCTCCGACATGGTTTCCTGGGCAGCCATCGGTGCACGAACTACGGAGAGCCAAGTCCACCGACAAATGGCTAGCGGACTGTCCATGCCGGTGGGCTTCAAGAACAGCACCGACGGAGCGCTGCAAAACGCGATCAACGCCATGCTCTCCGCCCGTCATGCGCACGCTTTTCTGGGCATCAACGCCGACGGCATCTCGTCGGTGGTCAAAACCCTCGGCAACCAGGACGCTCATATCGTGCTGCGAGGCGGTGCCTCGGGGACCAACTACCACGCCGAAGATGTCGCCATCGCGGTCAAGGCGGTAGGAGACGAGGGTTTAGCTCGAGGCGTGATGATAGACTGCTCTCACGACAATTCCGGGAAGGATCACACCAAGCAAGGCCCGGTCTTCGCCGAGGTGGTACAGAATTTTGCAAGCGGTCAAAAGGCTATCTTGGGAGTCATGATCGAAAGCAACCTCCATGCCGGCAAACAGACTTGGATGCAGGGCGTGCCGCTCAAATACGGGGTCTCCATCACCGACAGCTGCATCGGCTGGGAGGAAACCGAGCCTATGTTGCTGGGCGCGGCGTCTCTTCTGGCCAAGGGAAGATCGTAGGCCTGGCGCTTTCCTTTACTCGAATTCCATGTCCGGGGTATTTTAGTGCCCAAGTCACCGCTACCGCGAATCGCACCGCCCGGTCAGAAGGAGTTCCTTGATGTTCCATCATGCTAGCAGCAAAGCCTGCGTGTCTCGCCCCACGGACCGTCGCCTCGCTTGGTCCAGCGTGCTCGCGCTGGCGGCTGTCATGCTGACCGCGGGGTGCGAAGACAAGGCCCTTGGGCGTTCCTGCGATATCAGGTCGGATGCAAGCCTGAGCGCGACCCAGGCCGCCTACGCCGTGCCCGCGGCGGATTGCCCAAGTGGGATTTGTGCCAAGCCGGCAGTTCAGCCTGGAGTGTCCACAGATAACTTCACGACGGGCCCGTACTGCACCGTTCGGTGCAACTCGGATAGTGATTGCGATGGCCAAACCCGCGATTTCACCAACACCAATGACAAGCGGTGCATGAAAGGGTTCGTCTGCGCCATACCCTTCGGAGAAGGAAAGTTGTGCTGCCAGAAGCTCTGTCTGTGCAGGGACTTCTTCTCGTCCTCCGTGGGTCCGGTAACACCACTGGCTTGCCAAAATGACGCAGGCGCTTCGTGTTCCTAGAGCACTAGCGGGAACCTCAACCCGCCACGGAGTCTCCGGTATTGCAGAGCGACTCGCGCAGGCGGCGGGTAGCTTGGACGTGGATCTGGCAAACGCGCGTTTCCGTGACGCCCAGAACATGCCCTATTTCCCTGAGGTTCATGTCCTCGCAATAGTAGAGGGAGATCACCTGCTGCATCTTCTCGGGAAGATCGTCGATTCCGGAAACCAAACGTGCCAGTGCCTCACGGTGGGCCGTGATCTCGAAGGGGTCTGGCGAGTTGCTATCGCTCGTGCGCTCCAGGAGGTCAGGGCCCGCTTCGTCGATACCCACCACCGAGGAGCCTGAGAGCTTCTGTTGCCGCGTGTGGAGCTCATCCAAATTGAGACCGAGAGCGTTGGCCAAGTCCTCCTGATCGGGCGACCGTCCGAGCTGGGACTCGAGCTTGCGAGTAGCCTCACTCAATTCGTTGGAAAGACGGCGCATGTCGCGCGAGAGCGTGTCGCGCGTGCGCAGGTCATCGAGCATCGCACCGCGAATGCGGAACTTGGCAAAGGCCTCGAAGCCAACGACGCGCTCGGGGTCGAAACGATCAGCGGCCTCCATGAGGCCAATCGCGCCAGCCGAAACCAGCTCATCGATTTCGACGTGGTCCGGGAGTCGGCGCGCGAGCCAGCGGGCCACTTTCTCAACGTGGGGATAGAACTTCGTCGCATAGGCGTTTCGCCTAACGGCCAATGCCTTGGCGGAAAGCCTACATGTGCGGCTTTTCGTATTGGTGTGTGCTGGTTGTCCTTGGTGTTTCCCGTCTTTGGTCCCCTTCGCACTAGGCATGCGGGAGCGTAGTGCAGCCCCCATGCCAGGGGCCCAGCCGCGCTAACTGGGCCTTCTCCCCAGAACTTCGCTCTCCGCTGGCCGCAGATCGTCAGCTAAATGACATCGGACAGGACCGACAACCGTCAACCATGTGACGTTAAGCGCGAAAAACGTCATGTTGATGACGAAAAAAGACACGAAATGCTCAGGCCACCGTTCTCCGCGCCTACGCAGCCACGGCAAGTCACCCTGTGCGCAGACTGGCGGGCAGGTCGTACACTGTGACACACGGTCCTTGACCGAGGCGGTGACAATCCATGCACCAGACGCTCGCTTTTCGCTCATTCTTTTCGCTCGGCGGAGGCTCTTTCCCCGTCATGATTTCACCCCTTCCCGCCGTGTCACGAACGGGTATTCTAGAGACCGTTCAATCCGTTCGAGACCAGCGCGGGCATGGGGGGGAGAATCCGAGCTTTTCTGCGCGCCCAAGTTGGATCAAGCTGCAAGCTGGGACTTGATCGACAAATCCGCACGGCGCGTGAGCCTGATGCGGCCCCAGCGCTTGTCCCTGGCCAAAGGAAAATCATGACTGGTGCGCAAGACGAGGAAGTTGTCAGCAGACCCGACAACGTGGATGGTTCCGCCGAGGCGACGGTCCCATCGGCGGACGCAAAATCCGACGAGGAAGAGAGCGGCGATCTCGAATTGATAGAGGCAACGCCGGCCCCGGTGTCACTACCGATGCGCGCCAGTGAGGCTGCCCCGGGTGCGCCCCCCGCCAACCCGACCTCCGCCGCTTTCGCAAGACGACCACCGCCCTTGCCCAGCTCGGCCCGATCTTCGCAGACACTGCCGGTTTCAAACGCGCAGACCCCCATGCCGTCGCAGCCTCGACCGGCTCCCCCACCGCCGCCATTGCCGCGCACCACGCAAACGCGCCCGACAGGGATCGCGCATTCGCTTTCGCGGCGTGCTCCTTCGCCCGACGATGTTGGCTCGACGCGCCATGGCGCAGCGGCCGCAGCGCCAATCGCGCCTTTGGTATCGGCGCCGCTAGCGAACGCAAGCGCCACATCAAGCAGGCTGCTGCTCCAACACCCGCCTCAGCCAGCGCTCGTGATGGGCAACGTCAGCCTGCAGGTCGTGCCGCTGCCAGCAGCCACCTTCCAAACGCCCCGGGCTGCTTTGCCGGAAAAGTTCGCGCCAGATGCCGCTATTGCCGATGCGCGCAAGCGCGTCGAACAAGCGGCAGCCGGTGATCGCGTCGCCCTTGCCCGAGCCCGCACCGAGCTTGGCATCTTGCTCGAAGTGGCAGGTGGGGATCCCGCTGGCGCACTCACCGAGTACCGGGCCGCCCATGGCATCGCCGCACATCTCATCGCGCCCATCACCGCCGCCCGCCGCCTGACCCCACTGCGCCCGGCCGCGCCCGCCCTTGCCCTTCTCGAAGCTGAGTTGCGCGCGAGCAACGATCCCGCCACGCGCATCACGCGGCAGCTCGAGCTCGGCATGTTGCTCATGGCCAGCGGGACGCCGTCCGAGCGCACCTGGCAGGCGTACCGCGAGGTGCTGGCGCTTCAGCCCAGCCACCCCGGTGCCCTGCGCGGGCTCGAAACGGCACTCACCACTGCGCCACGCACTGCCGAGACCAGTCTTCAACTCGAAAACCTGGCTGCCCACCTCGAAACCATGGCGGCGGCCTTTCGTGGGGACGCCAAGCTTTCGGCCTGGATCGAGGTCGAGCGCGGCCACCTGCTGGAGAAGCTCGGACGCGCCGACGCCGCCCGCGCTGCCTTCGAGACTGCGCTGTCGCTCGACGCGCAGATTGGCCCGGTCCGGGACGCGTACACACGGCACCTTCTGCTGCACGGGCAAGTGGAGGCTTTGATCAAAGCCTGGGCCACGGAAGCTGCACTCGAGGCCGACAGCGCGCGGGCCGCCAGATTGCTCTACGCCGCTGGCCGGCTGGCATCGGAGAGACTGGACCAGAAGCCGGTCGCCATCGAGCTTCTCGAGCGAGCGGCTGGCAGCGAAGCGGCGGCCGCGTCGCTCCGGCGCGCCGCCTTGCGAGAGCTGTTCCATCTGTACGAGGCGGTTGGCAACGTCGAAGCTGCGGTTGCAACCGGCACGAAGGTCCTTGCCTTCGCACGCGACACGGAACAGGCCTACTGGCACCGTCGCTTGGTCCAAGGCTGCGAAGCGCTCGGACGCTTCGAAGAGATGGCCCTGCACGCCCATCACGTCCTCACGTCGGAGCCCGAGGACGAGCCCATGCGCGATAAGCTCGACCACGCGCTCGCCACCCTTGGCCAGCATGAGCAGCGCGTGGCCATGTTCACCGATCAGGCGGCACGTGCCACCACGCAAGCCGAGCGCATCGACCTGCTCCTGCGCGCAGCTCACGTCGCCGAGCACGACCTGGGCAGGCCGGACGTGGCGCTGCAGTCGTTGCGGTCTGCGTTTGCCGTCGACGCCAGCCACTCGGACACGACCGATGCCATCGTTCGCCTGCTCACGCCGGGGACGCCGCCCTCGCTCACCGATCCGAGCGATCCCTCCCGCGTGCGTGCCCGCATCGACTTCTACCTCGAGGCAGCAGCCGCTGCCTCGGATTCCGCGCGCAAGATCGCCCATCTGGAAAAGCTGGCCCTCATTTGGGAAGACGAAGTGCGCGTGCCCGACCGGGCCGTTGCTGTCTTCAGCGAGATTCTGGCCATCGAGCCACGCCGGCGTAGCGCCATCCTGGGCCTCTCACGCTGTGCAGCCCGCGCCGGCAATGCGCGCGAGCTGCTGCGCGCCCTCGTCCTCGAGGCCGACGTGACCGGGGACGACGTTTCCCTCGAACGCTCCCTGCTTTTGCGTGCCGCGGACGTGGCATCGAAACAACTCGGCGATGCCGACGCCGCGCTCGACATCATCAAGCGCCTGCTCAACCGTGCCGGCGGCGATCCCGCCGCTTTGCGGGTCGCCTACGGCATTCACGAACGGGCGGGCCGTCAGGCCGATGCGCTCGCCCAGTTGCGCCTGCTGCTTGGACAGACGCGCAAGGGCCAGAGCAACTATCCCATCCAGGCTGAAATCGCCCGCTTCCTCGAAGAACGCATGCATCGCACAGCCGATGCGCTCACCGCTTGGCGAGAAGCCCACCGCCTGGAATCGAGCAATCCCACACCGCGCGCCGAGATCCGGCGCATCCTGCTCGCGAGTGGCGACCATCGCGCGGTGGCCGAAGAGCTGGCCGCTCTCGGAACAGCCACCACCAGTCTCGTGGAACGTGGAGAGCTGCTGCTCGAGTCCGCGGAGATCTACGACGACCGTCTGAACGACCCCGAACGCGCCATCCCCCTTCTGACCGAGGCGCGCACCTGCATGCCCGACGAGCCTGTCCTCGTCGAACGCCTCGACCGTGCGTACCTGCGTACGGGCAAGCGCGCAGAACGACTCGCCCTCTTGCACGCCACCGAGTCTGCCGATGCGCGCAGCCAGTTCGCGCTGGCCAGCCTGCAGGCCGAAGAGCGGGATCCCTCACGGGCGCTCAAGCGCCTGGCGGACCTGGCCCTCCACGATTCTGCGGGCGTGGCCGCGCTTCGTACCCTGGAACATGCCCTGCGCCGGACCGACCGCTGGAACGACCTCGACGCTGTCTTGCGCAAGCAAATCGAGTGTTTTGGAACCCTCGATGCCAAGTTGGGAAGTGTGTTCGAGCTCATCGCCCTCGAAGAATACGGCGATACCAAGGCGCCTGACGGCCAACCGTCTGCGTGCGAGCTTCTGGCCAAGCTTGCCTCCAGCAACCTGCTCCACCACGAGCTCATGCTCAGAAAGCACGGCCCCAACTTCGAGAGCCAGACGCCCATCGAGGTGATGACGGGGGCGCTCGGCGCGCTGGCGGCGGCCGCGCCCGACCCGCTTGCTGCGGCCGCCCTGCACCTGGCCACCGCGCTCATCATCGAACACCACGACGAAAGCGGGATTCAGGCGCAGCAGGAGGCCCTTCTCGCCTTTGCCACTGCCCTAGAAAGCTGGCCTGATTGTTTGGCTGCCGCCCGCGGCGCCCACCGTGTAGCCTTCCGCCTCGGCGAGTCCACGACGCTCGCGCAATCCGCGGCGGCATTGGGTGTCCTTGAGCTTGACCCTGCTTCCCGCTGCGAGCGGCTGCTCGAAGCCGCCGACGGCTATCGCCAGCGGCCCGAGGAAGCAGCCAAGGTCTTTAACACACTGTGCCTCGCGCTCGGCGAAGATCCCAACTCGACCCAAGCAGCCGACGCCGTGATCGCATCCGTCGGACAGGGGCTAGACGCCGGCAAGGCTGCTGAAACCCTGCGCGGCGCGCTCGATCGAACCCTGGTGCCCGACCAAGCCGCCAAGCTGGGTGCAGCGCTCGCGCACATCGCTATTCGCCATCTTGGCGACCAGACCGTCGCACTCGAGGCCTTGCGGCGGGCGCGCAAGCGTGCCCCAAAGCATACCGGCAACCTGCTTGCACTGGCCGACATCAGCAGCGCGCTCGGCTTGCAGGCAGAAGCCGTGGAAGCGGCCTCCAGCGCACTTGGGATCTCGCGCGACCCGGTGGAACGTCTACGCGCCTCGATTTCCCTGGCCGAAGTGCATGTGCGTGCGCCCGCCTTCCGCGACACTGCACGCCGAGAGGCGACGGAAGCCGAGAAGCTGGCGGAACAGGTCGGTGCTGCGGCCAGTGGCGATATCGTAGCGCGCCTGGGCGCCGTGTACCGAGCTTTGGGGGACGAGGCGAGCGCGGAGCGTGTGCTCATCCAAGCCGTCGTCTTGAGCGGCGAGGATACGAGAGCGCTCGACAACCTGTGTACGTTGTTTGGAACCGGGCGCGAGGCCGGAGAGCGCGTGGCCGGAGCCATCACCCAGGCCATGGCTCTGGCCGAATCGAGCGGTCGGCCCAGGCGGCCGGAGTGGCTGGCAGCGCTCGGCAAGGTCGAGGCCACGCTGCTCGGACAGCCTCGCGAGGGCCTGGCACGATTGCACGAAGCCCTCCACCTTGCCCCCAACCGCGTCGAGATCTATCAGGCCTTGGTCGAAGCGCACGACGGCGCCCACGACGAGGCCACGCGAGAGATCACCGGCATGCTGGGCGATCTCGGTAAGTCGTCGCCCTCCAGCGAACAGGTCGTGGGCATCCTATCGATCCTGTCGCGCGAGAGCCGGCAAGCGCAGCAAACGGGAACCGCCTCCGTTACCGACGAGCTGCTGGTCTTTCTGAGCAAGCCACAGCTTGGCGTGGATGCCAACAACCGCTCTCAAGCTCAAATGCCAATGAGCGCCCCCACCCCCTCTTCGCTCGCGCACGACACCGTAGTGTCGTCGGTGATCGGCGATGCTGCCCAATTGCCTCTGCTCGAAGTCGCGGCTATGTTGGGGGAAACTATCGCAAAGCTGGTCCGCCAGGATCCAGAAATGCTCGGCGTGTCAGCGCGCGATCGCCTCACCTCGCGGACCGCGCATCCCACGCGGATGTTGGCGGATAGGGTGGCCAGGGCATTTGGGGATCTGCGCTTCGACCTCTACGTGGATGCTTCCGGGACGCAGGTGCCTCGCCTCTTGCCAGGCGATCCTCCCGCGTTGATCCTTCCGCGCGGCTTCGCCGATTTGTCCGAAGTCGAGCAAGTGGCCGGGCTGGCGCGACTGCTCACCTATGTTGCCCTCGACATTCCCTGGGTCGAAGAGGTCACGGGCGATGATGTGGACGGCATCCTGTTCGGCGCTTTGCGCACCGGATCCGAATTTTGGGGACAAGGTGAGCTGTCCTCGAACGCCGAGATGGCCTCTTCCGCATGGCGAACCCGCATGGCCAAGGCAACAAGCCGCAAGATCAAGCGTGCGCTCGAAGAAGCCGCCCAGCGCATTCGCCCGCAGACAGATACGACGGCATGGTGCCAGACCATGCGCGTCGCCGGACTGCGTGCGGCTTATGTCGTAACCGGAAACCTGACAGCTACACTCAGCCAAGCCATCCGCGCCGAGCGCGACCTCAATCAAGTCGCCGGCAACATGCTGGCGGCCAAGCTGTTCGAGAATCCCGTCACCCGCGAGGTAATCGTCTTCGCTCTTTCCGATGCCGCGCTCACCCTGCGCCGAAGCACGGGCACCGCGTAGAAGGAAGGGACGGGAGTCGACAGCAGCCAAGCCAAGGGCTCGGCCGCCGGTGGGGTGAAGTTCGCGAATTCATTTCGCGAACCAGGGGCGGGGCGCGGCCCGCCCCTCTAAAATCTTGCTGCCCTACTTCTTGAGGCCGCGGCAGGCCTTCACGAGATCCTTGGCCTCTTCGGGCGAAACCTTGAAAGCCGGCATGACGTTCTTGCCATCCGTCCCCTTGACGCCTTCGAGGATGATCTTTTCCCACTGCGCATCGGTCGAAGCCGCCTGAACCTTGGCATCGGCCAGGCTCTTGATGTTGAGCTTCTTGCCCATGGACGTTTCAGCCTTGCCATCCTTACCGTGGCAGCCAGCGCACTTCTTGCCGAACATCTCGGCCCCGTCCGCATGAGCCATGCCAGCGGTTCCAGCCACGAAAATCACTGCCATCATCGTCGACCATAGGGTTCTCATCTTCGCGTCTCTCCTGGGTTGGGTGTGGGGCGAAAAAGGACTACATGCGTCCTAGTTGCGCCAGTGACTAGCACAACGAAGCACGGTTTTCTACGTTAACCGACAACGCGCCTTGGCGTCGGCGGCCACGCGGTTCACCGCCTCGTCATCAAGGCCAAGCAGCGATCGTCCCACCATGACCAAAGCATCGTTATCGTCTGCTGAAACCTCGCCCAAGGCAATCCCCATTTGCTTAGCCAAGGCGTTGGCAAAATGCACGGCGTTGCCTATGGATTGCCTGTTTCCGGCGTCGTAGTCCGAGAATTGCAAGACCGCATTCTGAACCTCTTCCGGGAATTGCCATTTCTTGGCCAAGTTTGTGGCGATTTTGCGGTGGGTACGCTCCACCACGCCAACCCAGGTATCCCCATCGATACTCCACAGCTTGGGGTTTCGCTGCGCGATCTGGGACTCGGCTTCCAGCAACATGGTCGCCACCACTGGCTTGCCTATGTCGTGGAGCAACCCTGCGACAAAACAGACTTCGGGCTCCTGGACACCCGCCAAGATGGCCACGTTCTGAGCCAAGATTGCCACGACCCGGGCGTGGTCCCACAGCATTCGAGTC
>Ga0265342_10004853_pt1 | contig 10420 bp, 6 predicted proteins | sample 4CB327metaG_FD_203125 | JGI IMG/M metagenome (GOLD analysis project Ga0265342, IMG submission 203125) | Rhizosphere microbial communities from Carex aquatilis grown in University of Washington, Seatle, WA, United States - 4-CB3-27 metaG | ecosystem: Host-associated > Plants > Roots > Rhizosphere...
GGCCTTTTGGCCCGGCGTTTTCTGGTACAATCATCACATGCACCCCGATCATCAAGACGATGATCGCCGCATCACTTACTTCGCGGCGACGCACACGAGAGGAAAGCGAGAGATGTTCGGCATCCGCGCCAACGACCGCGGCAAACACGTCTACGTCATTGGAAAGACGGGCATGGGCAAATCGACCATGCTCGAGAACATGGCGATACAGGACATCCAGAACGGCGAGGGTATCGCGTTCATCGACCCGCACGGGGCGACGGCGGAGAAGTTGCTCGACTTCATACCGCACGAGCGCATCAAGGATGTCGTCTATTTTGCTCCGTTCGATACCGATCACCCGCTGGGGTTCAACGTCATGGAAGACGTGGGCTATGACAAGCGGCACCTCGTCGTCTCCGGCCTCATGGGGGCGTTGAAGCGCATTTGGGTCGATGCGTGGAGCGCGAGAATGGAATACATACTGCAGAACACGCTCTTGGCACTTCTCGAGTATCCCGACTCGACCCTCCTCGATGTGAACCGCATGCTCTCCAACAAGGTCTTCCGTGCGGCGGTCGTCGAAAAAATAAGCGACCCCATCGTGAAGTCTTTTTGGACGGAAGAATTCGCGAGCTTCACCGATACGTACACCCGCGAAGCGACGCCTGCCATTCAGAACAAGATAGGCCAGTTCACCTCGAATCCGCTCATCCGCAATATCGTCGGGCAGGCGAAATCCTCATTCGACTTGAGGAAGATGATGGATGAAAAGAAGATATTCATCGTCAATCTCTCCAAAGGCCGCATGGGCGAGACCAATGCGGCTCTCCTGGGTTCGATGCTCGTTGTCAAAATTTATCTCGCTGCTATCTCGCGCGCTGACGAGCCGGATGTGCGGATGCAAAAGCTTCCGCGCTGTTACTTTTACGTCGACGAATTCCAATCGATGATGAATGAGTCATTCGCCGACATTCTTTCCGAATCCCGCAAATACAAACTCGCGCTCACGCTCGCCAACCAGTACATCGAGCAGATGGAAGAAGAGGTGCGCGACGCGGTCTTCGGCAACGTCGGCACCCTGATATGTTTCCGCGTCGGCCCCTTTGATGCAGAAGTCTTGGAAACGGTATTCGAACCGACATTCACGCCGGAAGACCTTGTCGGGCTCGGTATCGGGCAGATCTATCTCAGCCTCATGATCGATGGGGTCGGCTCGCGGCCATTTTCTGCCGAGACCATTCCGCCCATCGAAGTGCCCGCCGTCTCATACCGTGACGATGTCATCCGCATGTCGCGGGAAGCGAATGGCAGGCCTCGCGCGGACGTTGAAGCCCTGATACACAAGAAGCAGGATGACTTTGCGCCGCCGCCCAAGAAAGAGCGCTCCGACCGACCCCAGGACCGCGGCGGACGCGATGCGCGTCCGACACACACCGATGCAGGGCCGAGACGCAACGATTTCTCACGATCGCGAGAGCGCGATGCAGGCCCGTCATCTGCACCCGCGCACACAAACCGGCCTCTACAGAGCGACGGCCAGCCGCCGGCACGCGTCATACATGTCGCCGATCAACGCAGCGCCTTGCGTGACGCTATTGCCGCCGCCAATCCGCCTCCACCTGCAGCCGTATCGACACCGGTACGCTCGCCGGCCGATATTTTGCGCGAGCGCCGTATAAATAAGGATATGCACGGAAGTCACACGCAGCCGATGCATGCTCCGCAACCGGCTCCGGTGCAGCCGCCTCCCACTCTACGCGAGCGGCCCAAAGAACCCATTCAACCTGAAGTGTCGAACGAAGTGTCGCCGGAAACGTTGCGCCGTATGCTCGAGACTACTGAAGAGTGATTCTCCACAGTTCAATTCATTTGTCCGCCTCACGACGGAGTTTGGAGAGATAATACGTTGATGAAAGGGGTCAGCACGAGGCATCGCCTCGGTGCACTCGTTGTATTTTTCATCGCGTTCCCGCGGATCTTGCACGCACAGGTCGTCGTAACTGAGATCATGTACGACTTGAAGAGCGGCTCTGATTCGGGGCGCGAATGGATAGAGGTGTACAACGCGAGTGCGGTGGCCATCGCGCTCAGCGACTGGAAACTTTTTGAGAATGGCACGAACCATAAGATTGTCGCTTCGGCTGGAGGGAGTTCGCTCGCTCCCGGTTCGTACGCGGTCATCGCCGACAATCCGGGAAAATTCAAAGCCGACTGGCCGGATTTTTCCGGGCAGCTTTTCGATAGTGCGTTCAGTTTGGGAAATGCAGGCGAAACGATAGCGCTGCGCGCGGGGACCTCGACCGAAGTGAATTCGGTCTCATACGAAAGTTCTTGGGGTGCGGCAGGCGATGGCAATTCTCTCAATCGTGCGCCGACGGATGCCGGGCAATTTGTTCCGCGAACACCGAGCCCCGGAGGTCCGATGGCTGCAACCGCTATTGCGCCGCCCTCGCCTAAGGTACCCGCAGTGTCCGCGAAACCTGCCTCAAAGAAAACTTCCGCATCGAATGTTCAACCGTCCGCGACTTTTGAGGGAGAGGTCGACCCCTCCGCCGAAGTTTCGCCGGATGTACAGGCTGCAGGTGCAGCAGAAACGACCCCTGCTCCGGACGCACCGGCCCCGTCTTATATATGGTGGTTCGCCGCAGCTGCGCTTGCACTCCTCGCGTGCGGGGCCTTGGTTGCTGCGCGGCATGTGGGGAAACGCGAGTGGAATATCGTTGAAGAGACCTCGGATTAAGTGTACTGTTCTCACATGGAGAGAAAGAAGGTCGTTCTCGTGACGGGTGGCGCGGGCTTCATTGGGTCGCACTTGTGCCGACGGCTCGTGAAGGATGGCCACAGAGTCATTTCACTGGACAACTATTTCACCGGCTCGCGCGAGAACCATGTCGAGGGTGTCGAGTACCGCGAAGGCCACACAAAAGATATCGAAAAGCATGTCTCCGAAACACCGGACATCATCTATCACCTCGGCGAATATTCGCGTGTTGAGGTGAGCTTCAAAGAACCCGCGCTCGTATGGGATCTCAACAAAGATGGGACGTTCGGCGTGCTTGAGTTCTGGAGAAAAAAGAAGTCGAAGCTCGTGTACGCGGGTTCCTCGACCAAATTCGCCGACGGGGGATTGGGCCGCGACCAAAGCCCGTATGCCTGGACTAAGGCATCCAATACCGAACTCGTGCGCAACTACGGAGCGTGGTTTGGGCTTCCATACGCCATCGCGTATTTCTATAATGTGTACGGGCCGGGCGAGCGCGCAGGCACGTACGGCACCGTCGTTGAAATATTCAAACAGAAATTCCTCAAGAGCGAGCAATTCACGGTCGAGGAACCGGGCACGCAGACGCGCAATTTCACGCACGTCTCGGATATAGTTGAGGGGCTTATACTCATTGGCGAGAAAGCGGAAGGCGACGACTTCGGCATCGGCGACGAACATGCCTACACTATTCTTGAACTTGCGAAGATGTTCGGCGGGACCGTTGTGATGACACCGACCAGGCCTGGCAATCGCATGAATTCCGACATTGACGTTTCAAAAGTCCGGACGCTCGGCTGGAGCCCCAAACATTCACTCAAAGGTTACGTGCAAGAAGTCGTGGCGTCACGGACATGAACCCTTCGACAGAGCTCAGGGCGAGGCGCGTCCTCATTTTCTCGCTCGCGTATTTTCCGAAGGCGGTCGGCGGTGCGGAGATCGCCATCAAGGAGATAACCGACCGTACTCCCGATATCGAGTTCCACATGGTGACCAATCGATATGATTCGACGTTGCCGAAAGTGGAACAGATAGGCAATGTCCTCGTGCATCGCATTGGCATCGCACGCCCGAACCCGACGATGGCCGACCTCCGCAAATGGCCGCTTCACTTCAACAAATTCTTTTTTCAATTCCTCGCGCCGTGGACGGCAATCCGGCTTCACAAGAAGTATCACTACGATGCCGTCTGGGCGATGATGGCGCATTCGTGCGGCGTGCCTGCCGCGCTCTTCAATATGCGGTACCCGGACGTTCCGTATGCGCTTACGCTCCAGGAAGGCGACCCGCCGGAGCGAATTGAGCGGAAGATGTTCATTCTCTGGCCCTTATTCGCGCGCACATTCGAGAAAGCGAGTGTCGTACAGGCTATCTCGACGTTCCTGGGCCGGTGGGCGCGCCGCCGCGGATTTACCGGTCGGCTTGAGATCATACCGAACGCGGTCGACGTACAGCGCTTTTCACGCGAATACTCCGCGCAGGAGATACACGAAGTGAAAGATGCGCTCGGCAAGCGCATGGGCGATGTATTCCTTATCACAACATCGCGCCTAGTGCGCAAGAATGCGGTCGATGACGTTATCCGTGCGCTTCCGCTCATGCCGCAGAATGTCCGTTTCATCATTCTTGGCACGGGGCCGGACGAAGAGGTGCTGCGGAAGCTCGCAGCTCGTCCCGGCGTTGCCGACCGCGTAACATTCGTGGGGCAGGTAGGGCATGCCGACCTTCCGAAATATTTGAAGGCATCCGATATATTCATTCGACCGTCGCGTTCCGAAGGGATGGGGAACTCATTCGTTGAAGCCATGGCCGCGGGACTTCCCGTCATTGCGACGCAGGAAGGCGGCATCGCGGATTTCCTTTTCGATGAAAAACGGAATCCCGGGAAACCGATAACGGGTTTTGCGGTGAACAAAGATTCGCCGAAAGATATCGCTGCGGCGGTGAAAGACATCATGGACCACCCGGAAAAAGTCCGTGCCGTCGTTCGGACGGCCAAGGAGATGGTCGCCGAAAAATACGATTGGAACATCACCGCGAAAGCCATGCAGGAGAGAGTTTTCGACCCGCTTTTCGCGCGTGGATAATCCTTCTTGCGCGCTGCCGAGAACGGGTGTTAGCTGCGTGCAGGCACATTTGGCGTGCCTAGAACAGTGAGGACGCCATGCAACTTTTCTGGTGGTACTCCGGAGGGTGGGCGATCGTACTCGCCGATTCGTGGGCGAAGGCGCTCGCTCGCTCTACCGATGGATATCCGTTCTTCGGGCGCACACGGGCTTCAGTGCGCTGAAAACTTCGACGGCGTGCCCTCTTCGCACGCCGTCACCATTTGCTATACCTCGTGAGATAACGCTTTGCGCGACATCTCACGGGGTATACAGTTATGCGATGCGAATCGTCATCGCGACGGGTATCTATCCGCCGGAGGTCGGCGGTCCCGCGTATTATGCGCAGGGCATCGCCGAGGCGTTCAAGAAAAGCGGGCACACGGTCGATGTCGTAACGTACGGCGCGCTCAAGAAGTTCCCTTCAGGAATTCGGCATATCGCGTACGCACTCCGGCTTCTGCCGCACATGTTCTCTGCGGATGTGGTGATCGCACTCGATACGTTCAGTGTTGCGGTGCCTGCGGCATTCGTCTCGAGGCTTTTCCGCAAAGCCTTCATCATACGCACGGGCGGTGATTTTCTCTGGGAGAGCTACGTGGAGCGGACAGGTGAGCTCATCCCGCTCCCGCATTTTTACGAGAAGCCGCGCGCGTTCACTTTTAAAGAGCGAATGATACTGTCTTTGACGAAATATGCGCTCCGTAAAGCCGAAGTTGTATTTAGTACAGACATGCAGCGCGATGCATGGAGCGCTCCTTATGCGCTCGATCGTGCGTGCACCCACATTATCGGCAACGCGGTCGAGCCGCAGCTTCCGGCTCAAAAACCGACGACTAAGAATTACCTCTGGCATGTACGCCCGAACGCGATAAAGAACGCAGCACACGTTCACGCAGCTTTTTCTAAAGCGAAAGAGAAACATAGCGACATCACCCTCGAGGAAGGGACAATGCCGAAGAATGAACTGCTTGAGCGAATGAAAAATTGCTACGCGGTCATCCTGCCGTCCCTAACTGAAATAAGCCCGAATTATATTCTTGATGCGCTTCGTTTCCACAAACCATTTATTATGGACAAATATTCTGGACTCGCTTCGTGGCTCGGGCAGTACGGGATACTTGTCGACCCCTTAGATGAGGACGATATCGCCGGCGCGATTTCTTTGCTTGCGGATGACAGGGGATACGAAGAAGCGCAGGAAAAGGCCGCCGTATTCTCGTACGTGCGCACCTATGAAGATGTTGTGCGCGAATATCTGCCGCTCATCCGCATGGGTACGAGCCTTGAAAAAAGCCCCAAAATCGGTACAGTTCGGTGATGAGAGTCCTTTCTATTTCGACGGACTGGAATGTTTTTAACGAAGAAAGCCCCGTCGCGCGACGGCAGGGGATGCAAGCCGCGACCCTTGAACGCCTTGAGGTTTTCGTCCCGCACGGACCTGCGCGCACCATTCATTTGGCACCGAACGCGACGATGCGCGGCTTTGGCATGGGGAAGATCCTCGGCGTGCCGCGCACCATCATAGCGTCTTTTGGAATCCCGCGGCCGGATATCGTTTCCGTGCAGGACCCGTTCCTCATCGGGTTGCTCGGGTGGATCATCGCGCGCATGCGCGGCGCCCGGCTGCATGTGCAAGTACACACCGATATTTTCAATCCCGCATTCTCATCTCATTCGCCTGCGAACAGCATGCGCGTTCTCCTTGCGCGATTTGTCCTCCGCCGCGCCGATGGCGTTCGCGTTGTGTCGCAGCACATAAAAGATTCGCTCGCGCCACTGCACCTGCGCGTCCCCGTCTCTGTGCTGCCGGTCTTCGTCGATCGTGAGGCGATTCTCCGCGTTGACGCCATCGATGCGAAGAAAGAGTATCCGCAATTCAAAAAACTCGTCCTCGTGGTATCGAGATTGGAACCTGAAAAGAATGTCGCAGATGCGATATGCGCGATGAAAGATATTCTCGCGCTCCAGCCATCGGCCGGCATGCTTATCATCGGCGACGGCTCCGAAGCGATTTCTTTGCGCGCGCTTGCGCACGATCTCGGAATAGAAAAAGAGGTTGTATTCGTCGGGGCGCGCAGCCCGTATCCGTATTACAAAGCAGCTTCCGTACTCCTCGTTACATCGGACTTTGAAGGCTACGGTATGGTCATTGTCGAAGCGCTTCTCGCGGGCTGCCCGGTCGTTTCGTACGATGTCGGCGTTGCGCGCGAAGCTGGCGCTATTATTGCGACGAAGAGCGACCTGTCTCGCTCCGCGGCGGCACTCCTCTCAGAAGGCAGACGCGGCGCGCTCGCTTTTTTGCTGCCATCCGAGGCTGAATATCGCGACATGTGGCGGTCGGAAATAGGCACCGCACTCGCGGGCTCGGGTGTCTCGGCTTCGAAAGCCCCGGCCGGTTCTTCCAAAGAACTGCTCATCGGGTACGTGGGACAGGGATTCATCGGTAAAAATTATGCCGACGATATGGAACGACGCGGATTCCGCACTGTCCGCTATGCGCTCGAAGAGCCGTACCGCAACAACAAAGAGAAAATAAAAGAGTGCGACATCGTGTTCATCGCGGTGCCGACCCCAACAACCCCTGAAAAGTTCGACGATTCCATTGTGCGTGCGGCGCTCTCGTTGGTAGGAAAAGGGAAGACGGCCGTCGTGAAGTCGACTCTGATCCCGCATTCGACCGAACGTTTTCGAAAGGATTTCCCTGACATTTTTGTCATGCACTCGCCGGAATTCCTCCGCGAGGCAACGGCTGCGTACGACGCTTCGCACCCGGACCGCAATATTATCGGCATACCTGAAGACACCTCCGAGTACAAAGAAAAAGCGAACACAGTGCTGCGTGTCTTGCCGCAGGCGCCGTTCGAACTCGTCTGCTCTTCTCTTGAAGCGGAACTCGTGAAATACGCGGGCAACAGTTGGCTCTACGTGAAAGTCATCTACGTGAACATGCTCTACGACCTCGTGCAGAAACTCGGCGGCCGCTACGACATCGTGCGCGATGCGCTCGCTGCAGACCCGCGCGTTGGCCGAAGCCACCTCGATCCCATTCACCAGAGCGGACATGGAGGGAATCCCGCGCGCGGCGCTGGCGGCCACTGCCTCATCAAAGATTTCGAGGCCCTGCGTCGTCTCTATGAAGAGACCGTCCCGGACGAGTACGGTGCGCGCGTATTCGATACCATCGCTGCGAAAAATCTCGACCTCCTCATCACGAGCGGCAAGGACCTGGACCTTCTGGAAGGCGTGTATGGGAAAGACGCGAAAGGTGTCGCCGAGCGCCTTCGCTCATAAGCATGCGGCTTCTCATTTGTACGCAAGCGGTCGACCAGGATGATCCATCGCTCGGATTTTTCCACGAGTGGATAGCCGCGTTCTCAAAAGAATTCGATTCCGTCGAAGTCGTCTGCCTCAAGAAGGGCCGGTATACGCTGCCTGCGAACGTTCATGTTCACTCGCTCGGAAAATCGGCCCAAGGCCGACCAGTCTCGGGCTGGGAGCGGGTTTTGTTGCGAATTCGATACATCGCCTACTTCTTCCTATACGTCTGGTCACTTCGTCGCGAATACGACGAAGTATTCGTGCACCAGAGCCAGGAGTACGTTCTACTTGGGGGATGGTTGTGGCGCATTTTGGGGAAGAAAGTTTTCATGTGGCGCAATCATTACGCGGGTACATATCTGACCGACATTGCTGCTTCTTTTTGCAACAAGATTTTTTGCACATCCAAACACTCCTACACCGCGCGCTACAAAAAGACGGTGCTCATGCCGGTAGGGGTTGATGTTGCGATGTTCACATCAGGAACGTTTCCACGAACTCCGCGTTCGATACTGTTCCTCGGGCGCATCGCGCTTTCGAAGGGTTTGAATACGCTCATCGAAGCGCTCGGGCTGCTTGCGGAGCGCGGTGTTGCTTTCAGTGCAACTCTGTGCGGCCCGACCCTCCCGAAAGATGAACCGTATCTCACTTCATTAAAGCGCCGGGTCGATGAATTACAGCTCCGTGACCGCGTAGCATTCCGGGACGGCGTCGCGCATGCGGCCACTCCCGCACTCTATGCTTCGCATGAGATATTCATAAATCTCTCGGGCTCGGGCATGTACGACAAGACTATTTTTGAGGCGGCTGCGTGCGGCTGCATCATCGTTGCATTGAGCCGCGACTTTGCAGAGATATCTGCTCCACAATTCGTGCCTGCAGATGAGAGCCCTGCCGCCGTTGCAGATACCCTCGAACAGGTCCTCAAACTCCCTGCGGCCGAGAAAGTTTCTGCAGTGCAAGCGTTTCGCTCGCTCGCCGAGAAGAACAGCCTCATGGTACTTACAGCGCGCCTCGCAGAAGAAATAAAGGTATGAGCGAAAAGATCGCATGCACCGTCGGCATTCTCACCAAGAACTCTGCTGCAACGCTTGAGCGTGCGCTTAAAAGCGTCCAGGATTTCTCCGAAATAATCATATGCGACGGCGGTTCAACGGACGCGACACTCGACATAGCCGCAAAGTACGGCGCTCGCGTCATACCGCAGAGTAAAGATTTTTTGGACGCGGAAGGATATATCAATAATTTTTCCGGCGTGCGCAATCAGACGCTCGAAGCCGCTTCCAACAACTGGTACTTCTTTGTCGACTCCGACGAATACGTTTCGCCCGAACTGGTCGCCTCGGTACGGACTGTGGCAGCGACCCGCCATGAAGGTGCATTCAATGTGTTCCGCCGCTACGTGCTTCGGGGAAAAGAAGTGCAATGCTCGGCATCGTATCCGAACCGCTCGATGCGTTTTTTCTCGAAGCGTTCGGTAATCCGTTTCCGCAAGATCGTCCACGAGCGGCCGATGCTGCGCGACGGTGCGACGGCAGAAGATCTCAACGTGAAGCTCTACGTACCGGTCGAGGAAGACCGCTCGAAGGTATGGGAGCGCAACCGCCGCTACATCGCCCTTGAGGTAAAACGCAAAGGACGCGTCGGCCTCTTCAGATACCTGGCCTATGCAAGAGGCGAGTTGCGCGCTTCTGCTAGTTACCTCGTACGACTTATATATGGGTACATCTTTTGCCGCGGTACGCGACTCCCGCTCTCTATGGAACTTGCGCGACATAGATATCCGATACAACTTTTTGCGGCGCTCTGGCGCGCCCGCTCCTTCAAGTATCCGCCGACAGTTCTATTCCTCGTCAATAAGTGGAAGACCGGCGGTGCGGAACATGTGTTCTTGCAAGAATTCGAGGCGTTGAGGGAAGAACACATCAATGTCCGTTTCGGAGTCGTGTACGGCGAGGCGCACCTCTCATCGGTAGAAGAAGGCTTGCAAATAAAGCCCAGATTTAAGAGTCTCTACGATATTGCAGCATACATACGTCTTTTGCGCCGTCTCAGCGATGAAGGTGTAACACATATTGTTGCTACGCTTGAACATGCCATCATCGTCGCGCGCATCGCAGCTCTTTTTGCACCTTCCGTACACGTCACTATTATTGAATCCGGGATGGCAGACCGGAAACCCCTTCGCTACAAAGCGCTCGACCTTCTTATGAATTGGCGATGCGCAGCGATCGTCGCGGGTTCAACCGGT
>Ga0265342_10004858_pt1 | contig 10413 bp, 6 predicted proteins | sample 4CB327metaG_FD_203125 | JGI IMG/M metagenome (GOLD analysis project Ga0265342, IMG submission 203125) | Rhizosphere microbial communities from Carex aquatilis grown in University of Washington, Seatle, WA, United States - 4-CB3-27 metaG | ecosystem: Host-associated > Plants > Roots > Rhizosphere...
CTTGACGATTTGCTGGATGAGCCAAGCTGTCCATAAACCCTTTCACACAAATAGACCGGTGCCGATTGCTCAGTTGCGGCCTTGATTGCGTACCAGTTTCACGAGCACAATGTCATTGCTGTTCATTGGTATTGTCAATGAGCCGCCGTCTCTGTTGCGCAACGACGCTCCTGCCGACAACCGCTGGATCAAAATTCGTCTCGAAGGGGTGAAGAGCAACCGCAGCGCAATTGGAGCGCGCGTCCTTGCTCGCTATGGCGGCAAGGTGCAGGCCCAGGAGGTGCTGAGTCAATCCGGCTATCTTTCCGCCAGCGATCCTCGTCTGCACTTCGGCCTCGGTGCTGCGACAACTGCCGACATTGAGATTCATTGGCCCCTGGGACTCGTCGAGAAGTACCCTGCACTTTCCGCCGGTCAGCTTGTCACCATCAGAGAAGGCGTAGGCATCGTGAAAGGGCGCCCCTTCCACAAATCCTGAATCTAGTACTTGAGTGCAAACTATTACATAACAACAATATACGTGAGACCCACAGGTGATCCTTTTCTTGGTCTCCCGCACGATCAGACGCGCCAAAAACCCGGATCCAGTGCGCAGATTCCCGGGGCCATTCTCAAGCAAGCACCGGTCCGTTGTGCAGCGCGGCTGCTCCTATATAGCTAATCCCCGGAATTCCATCCTCTTGCACGCGGCCTCCACCTCAGGTACGAGGACCGAATCATCCAATCAATCGGCGACAATCCATTTACGCAACAGTTAGGATGCTAGACCGAGGGTAATTCCCGCCCCACGAGGTCATATATCTTGATTCGTTCTTTCTGGAGACGCATTCTTTTGCGCGAAGTCACCGGTGTCATTGTTCTTTCTGTTGTGGGTTCAGGTGGTTTCGTCCAGGCTCAGAATCAGCAGCCTTCTCAATCACCTCTTTACGGGGGGAACGGCGCAGCTGCCCCGGCAGATCAGCAGTCGGGATCCGCTACAGCAGGCGTGTTTGCGCCCGTACTCGACTCCGAAAAGAGGCCGATCACGGCGGGAGGGTTCGTCGAGAGCGGCCCGGTCATCTTCCAGGACATTTCAGAAAAGGCGGGCCTGACGGCATGGACCCACAAGATGGGCACGCCGCAGAAGGCCTACATCCTTGAGACCATCGGCTCGGGCGTGGCGCTGCTCGACTACGATCACGACGGCTGGCTGGATATCTACATCGTGAACGGCTCCACCTATGACGCCCTCGACGGCAAGGCGGAGCCGCCCCACGCCGCTCTCTTTCACAACAACCACGACGGCACGTTTACCGATGTAACCGCCAAGGCCGGCGTGGCAAACGACCGCTGGGGTTTTGGCGCTGCCGTAGGCGACTATGACAACGACGGCTGGCCCGACCTCTATGTGGCGAACTACGGAAAGAACCGTCTATATCACAACAACCATGACGGCACATTCACAGATGTAGCGGAAACCGCAGGGGTCACTCTAGGGAACTGGTCCACCGGGCCGAGCTTTGGCGACTACGACGGAGATGGGCTTCTCGACCTCTTCGTTCCCGGGTATGTGCACTGGGATATGAATAACTTGCCATACTCCGGATCGAAAGCAGTCGGCTACGCGAACTGCTCCTTTCGCGGAGCGCAAACACTGTGCGGGCCACGTGGACTTCAAGGAGAGCCAGATCATCTCTTCCACAACAACGGTGACGGTACGTTCACAGATGTGAGCGAGAAAACCGGCGTCGCCGACAAGCGGCGGTACTATGGCTTCTCGTCGACCTTTGTGGACATCGATAACGACGGCAAAGTCGACTTGATTGTGACCGATGATTCGTCGCCCAACTATCTCTACCTGAACAAGGGCAACGGCACCTTTCAGGATGCGAGTTTTTACTCCGGATTTGCTCTCAACCAGGACGCACGCGAAACTGCATCGATGGGCCTTGCTGTCGGCGACTACGCCAATAATGGCCGGCTTGATCTCTACACCACCACATTCTCTGACGATTACAAAACTCTCTATCGAAATGATGGAGATGGGAACTTCGTTGACATCACGCCGCAGATGGGCATTGCCGAGCCGACTTATCCCTTCCTTAGCTGGGGAACCGAGTTCTTCGACTATGACAATGACGGTTGGAAGGACTTGATGTTCGTCGCGGGCCATGTCTATCCGCAAGTGGACCAGCATAACTGGGGAACTTCGTTTGCGGAACGCCCGGTGCTGTTTCACAACCAGGACCACGGCAAGAAGTTCGAGGTGATGCCGGCCGTGAAAGGCACAGGGCTTGCAGACGTGATTCCTGCGCGAGGCGCGGCTTTTGGTGACCTGTTCAACGACGGCAAAATCGATGTGGTGATCAACTGCCTGGATCACGCGCCAGTTCTGCTTCGCAATGTGAGCGACGAGCACAATCACTGGGTCGGACTCATGTTGATCGGCGGAGCGAAGAGCCCGCGTGACGCAGTCGGTTCCACTGTCTACGTAACGGCTGGGGGATTGCGGCAGCGCGGCGACGTGATGAGCGGCGGGAGCTTCGAGTCGTCGAACGACTTCCGCCTTCATTTCGGCCTGGGGCAAGCAGCGGTTGTAAGCAAGGTGGAGATTCGCTGGCCCGATGGCATGAAAGAAACCTACACGTTACCCGGGGTAGACCGCTACTACGCCATCGAAGAGGGCAAAGGCCTGGTTCCGAGCGTGTACGACAACATCGTTCCGGCCGGCAGCGGGAAAAAAGCCACAATAATGCAGGCAGAGAAATGAACTTTTACCGGGAGAGGCCTCCGGAGTTTTGCATGAAAAAGATCGTAATTCAGATGTGCATCCTGGTCGCGTCGGGGACGTTCCTGTGCCTTCCTGCCAGGACGCAACAGCAGCAGAACGGCGCAGAGTTGGCGCCACCGCCCCCCTACACGCCTCCGCCGGCGGGCGCTATGCCCGTCGAAGATACTCCCGCGGAAAAAGCAGCACTGGCGCAATGGAAGGCGCGTGCTGAAGAGCGCACCGAAGCTGACCGAAAGGCCTACAACGCCACGGTAACTCCGGCGTATAACTTCCGCTATGGTCCGAAGAACCCGTATTCCCCGGGCAACGTGCAAGTGCAAGGCGAAGGGTTTCTCCAACCAGGCGCCTATCCCAATGCGGAGTATTGCGGGACATGCCACCACGAAGCGTACACCCAATGGCGGCAGGCATTGCACTCGAACGCGTTTCGTACGCCGTTCTATCGGACCAGCGTCAATATTCTGATTCGTGACAACACGCGCGGTATCTCTTTTGCGCGCCATTGCGATAGCTGCCATAATCCGATCGGCGTGCTTGGGGCAGCACTCACTGAAGATTCGAAGGTCGACCGCGGCAAGTTCGATGCCGACGGCCTCACGTGCATGACATGCCACTCGGTTGTCGGTATCGATTCGACCAACGGAAACTCCAGCGTGAAGATGGGCATTCCGTCGGTCATCGTGGATGAAAATGGCAACCGCATTCCGGGCCAGGTTCCCTTCGCCGAAATCCTGCGTCATCCGGAGCGGCATTCCAAGGCCGTGATGCATGATTTCCTGCACACGCCCGAGTTCTGTGCCGCCTGCCATAAGGCCAATTTGCCGGCAACACTGAACGACTACAAATTCATTCGCGCGTTCACGGCCTATGACGAGTGGCAGCAGTCGAAGTTCTCGCAGCGCAATCCGCTCACGTTCTACTCAGCCAACTTCAGGAGTTGCCAGGGTTGCCATATGGCGCGCAATCCCGTCACTCTGCCCGAATATGGAGCGAAGGATGGGACCTTCGCTTCGCATCGCTGGCTGGCGGGAAACACCGCCGTGCCCTTCTACTACGGCTTCGATGAGCAGCTCAAAAAGACCATCGAGTTTCTCCGCGCCGGCAGCTATCTGAACGTTGATGTTTTCGGGTTGCGGAAGGCTGGCGAAGATCGGTTGATTGCGCCCCTGGGCAGAACGTCTTACAACCTTGCGCCCAACGATGTGGTCGAAGCCTATGTGATCATCCAAAACAAGAATATCGGTCACTCTCTGATTCCGGAGGTGCGGGATCTCTATGAGGCCTGGGTCGAGTTCACGGTGAAGGACTCAAGCGGGAAGGATATCTATCACAGCGGATTTCTGAAGCCTGATGGCATGCTGGACCCGCGCGCTCATAGTTTCACTAACCGTCCCGTTACCGATGAAGGCGAGTTTGTCGACAATCACAAGGTGTGGACGATCCACTCCGTGGCCTATGACAACACCGTGGCTGCCGGACGCTCGGCACTCGTGCGCTACCAGTTCCGTTTGCCCGCGAGTGTCAGTGGACAAGTTTCAGTAACCGCAAAAGTGAATTATCGTCACCTGCGCCAAAGTTATCTGAACAACATCTTCGGACCAGACCATCCTGCATATCCAGTGGTGGAGATTGCTTCGCGTACGCGCATTCTCAACATTGGAGAAAACAAGCCCGAGGCGCCCGATCCGGATGACAACGCGGACTGGATGCGCTGGAACAATCTAGGAATAGCACTGCTCGATCAATTCCAGTATGCAGAGTCCGTAGCAGCGTTCACTGAGGTGATCAAGCTGCGTAATGACTACGTCGACGGATACACAAATGTAGGCCTCACCGAAATCTCATGGGAGAAGTACGAATCGGCGCGCACCGCGATTCGAAGGGCTCTGTCACTTGATCCGAACAATGCCCGGGCGCTCTACTATGACGGCCTGTTACAGCGCAGGGCAGGCAATACGCAGCAGGAGATCGCGGACTTCCGCAAGGTTGTCGAGATGTTTCCCCAGTCCCGTGACGCGCGGCGCGAGCTGGGTATTACCTACTACCAGCAGAAGGATGAGCATGCGGCATTGGAGCAGTTTGAAGCGCTGCAACAGATCGATCCCGACGATCTGGTCGCGCACTACAACCTCTCGATCCTCTACCGCCGAATGGGACAACCCGATAAGGCCGCGGAAGAGCAGGCGAAATTCATCGACAAGAAGGTGGACCCGGGCGCGCCAACTTACTCGCTCAACTTCCTGCGTGTGCATCCGGAGATTGCGACGGAGAGCATTCCCTGGCATATGCACTCCGATCTGCAGACGGAAGGCGGAGGCCCGCAGAATGGAAAATAGACAGAGGCCCTCGGCACCGAACCGGCGGATGCTCTCGCGACTGGCTCTGTTGGTTTGTATTACGGCACTCCCGAACGCAGCGCGCGCAGCGAATGGTTGTCCCTGGCTGACAGAAGCTACGGCCTCGAGCTTGATCGGCGTCGATTCCGTAGGCTCGTTTACTGCCGCAACTGAAGCACAGCCGGCGGTCTGTACGTTCATCCAAAAAGATCAAGGATCGCGATCGCTCACAATCACCGTCGAGACCGCAAAGGATCCGCACGCGCGCATGACGACGGTGGCACAGGCTTGCGGCTCAAACGCAGAAGTTCTGAATGCGATTGGAAATGAAGCAGTGTATTGCGCCGCCGATTCGCGCCGCGGCGAGATTGGCGAACGCGCAGTGGGCCGCGTGCGCGACCAGGTGTTTACGATCGTGCTGAACACCAAAGCGAAGCAAGAACCAGTTCTGACTCGGGATGCGCTGAAGGCTCGCATCTACACCGCTGCAGAGCAGGTGGCCGGAAACCTGTTCTGAGCCTTCCCGGCATTGCGTGGGCGTCCGCGCCCCACGACTTGAGGATTTCTGTGCACTCCTTTCCCTGAAGCGATTCGGGCTCCGCCTTTGATACTTGTCTGAATTACCGGCGCCTGCTGGACCCACCCTTCACCCATTTTCAATCCACCCTAGGATGGAGGAATCTCTCCTTCATTCGAGGGTTCCGTATCTTCTCGAATTTCTCGACAATCTGAAATGCGTCCGCTATCCCCTTAATTCGGGCGCGAATTCTGAACGACTTGAGGTCCTTCCGGATGGCCAATCAGTGGCGTGAGACGCGCCGTGCGTCGATCATGCGCGTGTATCTGCGGTTCGCGATTTCCTGCGCGCTGCTTCTTGTTGCTCTCTTCCCTGCCTATGCGCAACAGTTCGCCAGTCTTAGTCTGCAGATCGACGACCCGGCGGGCGCGGCACTTGCTGCTTCACGTGTGTCGATTCGTAACGTAGACACAGGAGTGGAACGCAAGACCGCATCGGACGCCATCGGCGCTGCGACCATTCCCGGCCTTACGGCGGGCAGGTATAGGCTTACTGTCCAAGCCGCGGGATTCACGACCTTCGAAGCCCCGCTGACGCTTACGCTCGGGCAGGAGGCACGCCTGCACGTAGCATTGCACGTACAGAGCGCCACTGAAAGCGTTGTGGTCGCTGACACATCCCACGGCATCGATACCGAGCGCACCGAAGCAAGCCAGGTGATTGCTCCGGACCAGATCTCGAAGCTGCCGATCCCCGAGCGCGACTTCATTGACTTTGTGCTGTTAACTCCTACAGCAACCATCGGCCGCAGCACGTCAACAGCGGCGCAGTCGGCATTTCAGGAAACGGAGCTGATGATTAGCCTGGGCGGACTGCGCGAAACACACAGCGTCTTCTATGGCATCGACGGCGTGGACTACAACACCAGCACCTCAGGCGTGCAACGCGTGAGCCCCTCGCTTGACTGGGTAGAAGAATTTCGTGTCACCAACGCGCCGGGCGCTGCCGACGCGGGCATGAACCTCGGCGGCGCTGTCAATACGATTACGAAATCGGGAACCAACAATCTGCACGGTAGCGCGTACGACTACCTGCGCAACAATCAATTCGATGCACACAATTTGCTCTCTGCGCCGGGATTCTCGACCCTGCGATTCAATCAGTTCGGAGGCACTGTGGGTGGGCCCGTGCGGCGCGAGCGGGAGTTCTACTTTGTTGGCTACCAGGGGCAGCGCCGCGCCGAGTCGCCGATCTTCTCTCACTTCATTCTGTCGTGCATCAATACGGCAGGCTGCCTGGGCCCCGGCTCGCCGAGCATCAACGGTGTTAAGTCGAGTCTCGGCCTCGCGCCTGAGAACCTCGGCTCGATTCTGCTCATCCAGGACTACGACAACGCATTTGCCAAATTCAACGCAGTCCCTAGCTCGAAGACCTCGCTGGCAATCGGCTATCTGTTTGCCAATGTGCGCAACCACAATACCCCAGCCGCATCGCCCGGGCAGGGATTACCCTCGAGTTATCGCGACAATCTCATCCACGACCAGACCATCTACGGCAACCTCTTTCAAATGCTGAGCAACCGTTGGAGTGCGGAGAGTTCGCTCAACTTCGGGCGGCGCGTCTTCCATATGAATCCAGTCAACGCAGGCTATGAGCCTGCGATCCAGGTAGCGGACGAGCTCTACAGCGGCGGCTTTCTTGGTGGCGTGAGCTACTACAACGAGCATCACTTCCAGGCCAAGGAAGCCCTGACCTGGACCCGCGACACGCATACCATCAAGCTCGGTGCGGAATTTCAGCCCATCTGGTTCGCAGCGCAGACGCCCTACTTCACACCCGGCGTGGGCATTTTCAGCCCGCAAAGCTTCTTTGGGGTGGGCCCCTTCGCCTCGGCTCCTTTCGGACCGGGCACCGCAGTCGAGTTCATTTTCCAGGAACCGCGCAGCGAATTTGGCCAGCAGGTTCCGCAGCGTCAATTACCTTTCCAAACAGGCTTCTACACGGGCTCTGACGCCGATGTGCGCAACCAGGCCGACCAGGTTCACTTTTGGCACAAGATTCTCGGCACCTATCTAGAGGATCAGTGGCACGCCGTGCCCAACCTGGTGCTCTCGCTCGGTGCGCGCTACGATGTCGATCTTTTACCTTCAGCGCAAGACCTGAAGCTCATCGGCAAGATGAACGGAAGCGACTTCACCAAACTGCAGCCGCGCATCGGCCTGGCCTATTCCCTGCGTAACGGCAAGACCGTGGTGCGCTCCAATTTCGGCATCTACACCGGGAGCTTCGAGTACAGCAGCACGGTGAACAACTGGCATGGGGCCTCACCTTTCACCACCATGAATCAGCCCCTGATTCCCGAGTTCGCCGATCCTTCGAACGATTTGATCGGTTTCGCTCCAGCGGGCATGGTGGGCGCAGTCGGCCCCGTGGCTTCGGGCGGAGCCTTCCGCAAGTTCTCGCAAAGCGGCATTTATCCCGCGCCCAACAGCCTCAAGCAATTCCCTCTCGGCTTCATGAAACGCAAGTTTCCCAAGCTCTACTCGGAGCAGGCAAATCTCGAAGTCGACAACGACCTGAGCGGTAACTGGCATTTGACACTGGGCTATCACTACCTACACGCGCTGCGCTTGAACAGCTCAAAGTCCATTAACGGACTTCCCAACGGGTTCCTGTCGGATGGCCGGCAGAAGTTTGCGCCCGCCGACACGAACTTCGGTTTTGCGTTGTTCGCCTCACCCACTGGGTGGGCCATTTACAACGCTGGAACTGCCGTCTTGCGGCGCGACTTTGCGCACCACTACAGCGCGATGGCAAGCTACACCTTCGCCAAGTCAATTGACGTGGCCACCGAAAACCAACTTCAGGATGAGCCGCAAAACTACCTTGCGCCGCAACTCGATCGCGCCGTAGGAGACAACGACGTGCGCCATCGCCTTGTGGTCACACTGACAGGCGAGTCTCCCGCAACATGGGCCGTCCCGCTGCGCAACTTCGAGCTCTCGACGGTGAATACGCTGCAGAGCCCCCAGTTCTACAACATCCTTGCCGGTTCAGACGTGAATGGAGACGGCTTCCCTTTCAATGACCGCGTCGGCGCTATCGGACGCAATTCCTACCAGGGCGACTCGTACTATGACACCGATGTGCGGATACAGCGCCGCTTCAATTTGAGCGAGAGAGTGAAAGCCATTGCACGTGTCGAAGCGTTGAACCTGCTCAACCGCGTCAACGTGCAGGATGTGGACCAGGTCTACGGCGCCGGAGAATTTGGAGGCCCAATTCCGAAGCACTATGGAGACGGAGTCACCAGCCCATCGAATCCAACCTTCGGCTCCCCCACGTATGTTGGAGCTGCGCGACAGTTCCAATTCTCAGTTAAGCTTGAGTTCTGAGCAGTTCAGAAGAAGAATCCATGGCCGATCCTGCAAATCCACGACGCCCGGCGCGCGGCAGCTACCGACCGCGCCCCGAGACGCTGGCACTGCTTCGGGCCTCTGGCAACACGATCAATGGCCTTGGTGAGACTGAACAGCGACGGCCCTCCCCCTTCTTCTGGCATCCGCCGGACAAGCATCCCTGGGGTGGGTTACAGATTGCGGCGCGCGAGAGTTCACGTCGATGCCCTGGCGCGGCAGCCGCGTTCCAGGCTGCCTATTGTTATCCCGAACTCGTTCCCGTTGCCGCACAACGGGCTGATGCGCCCGCGCATGAATGGACGGAAGCCGTGCGGAGCTTCGCTCTCGCGCACGAGGCCGACGCCCTGGGAATCGCGTCGATGGATCCACTCTATGTCTTCGAAGGTTACGACATCGAAGAGCCATGGGTGATCGTGCTGGGACTGGCGCACGATTACGAACGCCTCAAGGAAGTTCCCTCCGATGAAACCAACGGCGTAGGCGTCTGCGACGTGGGCGATCAGTATGCGCGCGGCACGCGCGCCTCGTATGCGCTGGCTAACTTCATTCGCGAAAAGGGCTACAAGGCGAATCCCTATCCCGGACCGATGGCCGGCGCACTCGCACTGATTCCTGCGGCTATTGCTGCGGGCCTGGGGGAGCTCGGCAAGCACGGATCGCTTATCAGCCGACACTTCGGATCAGGCGTGCGGCTCGCCGGTGTCACTACCGATATGCCGCTCATTCCATCGGGGCGCGATCGTTTTGGCGCAGACGAGTTCTGCTCTGCCTGCCAGATCTGCACGCAGGCCTGTCCGCCAGCCGCCATAAGTCCACACAAGCAGATGGTGCGCGGAGTGGAGCGATGGTATGTGGACTTTGACAAGTGCATTCCCTTCTTTGCCGAGGCAGCCTCCTGCGGCATCTGCATTGCGGAGTGCCCGTGGACCAGGCCCGCCGTGCGCCCGAAGCTGCTAGAGACAATGGCTCGCCGCCTCACCGCAAATAATTCAGCGGAGTCCGAATGAAGCAGGTTGCGTCTTCGCCCGCCGTTGATGAAAGCTCGTTTCGCTATGCAGGTTGGGCCGTTACCGGCGGCGCCTTTACGGGCGTAATGTTCAGCTTTGCTCCCATCGTGCCCTTCACTTTCAGTCTCTTCCTGAACCCGCTGCATGCCGCGTTCGGTTGGAAGCGTGAAGCGCTCGGAGCAGCCTTTGCACTGGCGGCCATGACCGTTGCACTGGTCTCGCCTCTCATCGGCTTGCTTCTCGACCGCTTCCCTCCCCGCCGCATTTTGTTACCGGCGATTCTGGTTTTCGCTGCGGCGCTTGCCTCGCTCAGCACCCTTGGGCCTGACATACGGCGCTACTATCTCACTTACTTCGTAATTGG
>Ga0265342_10004861_pt1 | contig 10409 bp, 9 predicted proteins | sample 4CB327metaG_FD_203125 | JGI IMG/M metagenome (GOLD analysis project Ga0265342, IMG submission 203125) | Rhizosphere microbial communities from Carex aquatilis grown in University of Washington, Seatle, WA, United States - 4-CB3-27 metaG | ecosystem: Host-associated > Plants > Roots > Rhizosphere...
TCCCCTTTCCGGTGGGCATGGGTACACGCAGAAGCCTCGACGAGCCATCACTCGCAGAACCCTGGAGCAGTATGGACTGCGCACTCACATCGATAATGTCGACTAGGAGATACGCGCTCATGCCACCTGCCCAAGTCGACCTGGCGGTCGAACCGGTAGCGCTCGCTGAGTACAAGGTAGTGGTTGAATCGGCGAGCGTCAGGACCCAGAAGACGCGATCGCCGGCAGCAAAATACGACGGCGCGTTCCAGTCCTGAAGCGGGACATCCAAGTAGGTCCTCGGGCTGGTCTTACTCATCGTCCACCAGGAGAACTCGAAATAGCTTACTCCGTCATCGAATTGCGCGAAGTACTGCGGTGAAGGACTCTTGAAGGGAATGAAGTAATTCGTACTGTTGGTAAACGAGGATAGGTCAACGCAGGAGGCGGTCGTGCACATGCTAGGGCCACCACGGTCCGCCAAGAAGAACGTGTTGCCAATCATGCTCACGAAGCTGCCGCTAGTGGTTCCAGTAGCCAAGGCGGAACCTCTGGCGCCGTTCACGCCGGTCTTGTCGACCTTGTAGACTCTGGATACTGAATCATTCGGATCAACGCTCTGGAAGTAGACAGAGCCTGAAGAGCCGGAGTCGATGCCGATGATGGACACATTGGAATCGGAGGACGCAAGAGCGACGGCCGGCTGGCATACGGAACTGCTGCAGGCCCCTCCCAAGCAATCGTGTCCACAGGAACCACAGTTGCTCGCGTCGCTAGAAAAGTCCCTACACAAGCCCGAACAGAAGGTCATCCCTGTACCGCAAGGTGGGTTGCATGCCGTCCCCGCGGCGTTGCAGCCGGTTGGCGGACAAGACGTCGGCGTTGGGGACGAGCACGTACCACTGGAGCACGTGTCTTGGCCTTTTAAACTACCGCTTAAGCAGGTCGGGCCGGAACCGCACGAAACAACAGGCGACGACGGCTTGTTCCCGCTCTCTACGCACACGGAGCTCCCCGTCGCACAGGAAATCGTTCCGGTCTTGCAAAGATTGGTGGGCTGGCAGGGACTGTCCTGGGCGCAAGTGATGCAGCTACCGCCAACGCAAACCATTCCGGTTCCACAACTCGTCAAGTCGTTCACGGGTGCGCAAGTGCCGGTCGTACAGGAGTGGCATTGGCCGCAGGCGGTGTTGCAACAGACACCGGCGACGCAGTTCCCGGAGGTACAGTTACTGCCAGCCAAGCACGATGCACCGACGCCCCCAAGCGCATCGGGTGGTACCGTCAGGACATCGGGCGCGGCATCGCGTCCGCCGCCGCTTCCGGCGCTTCCGCCGCTTCCGGTTGCTCCACCGGTTCCGGTTGCTCCACCGGTTCCGGTACTTCCGCCGGCTACGGTAGTTCCGCCACTTCCGGTAGTTCCGCCGGTTGCGGTAGCTCCGCCGGCTACGGTAGCTCCGCCGTTTCCGATACTTCCGTCAGTTCCGGTGGTTCCGCTACCCGATTCCGGACCGTCTGCGAAACCGGCACCGTCCCTGGCGCCATCCGTCGCGATCCTGCCGTCGCTAAACGACACTGCGTCTCCGTTCGCCCCTCCTCCACCAATATCGCTGTCCAGGCCAGCGTCGCCCGAACCGCCCGCGCCGCCCGCGGCAGCACCGTCTTGGGTACCGAAATTCGGCGGCCTGACGCTCGTACATCCAAGCCAGACTAAGATGAGGATTCCGGCAAACAGACAGATTGCTCGCCCGCCTCTGAAATGTCGCAGACTCGATGCTCTACCCATGGGCCCGATGCCTACCACGTCCAGCTGCGGAGGAGAACGGCCTTCCGACTCCGGCCTGTTGCTTTGGGGCCAGTTGCGGACTCATCACGTCGTTACTGTGACATCGTGAGGTCGTACGTCTTCGCTATGTAGGGAAAGACATTGTTGCCCGAGTCTGTAATATCGGAATCGGGCCACGGGCCGGTTGCGCTTGCAGTCTTCACGAAAACAGAGGACGTCTCCCCATTGGTCTCGACCGCCCAGTTGGTAGAACCGATAAGGTTCTTGTCCAAATAGTCCCACCAATTGTTCATTTCCGTCACGTTGAAGGTGCCGTTCCCATTGGATGAGACTCCACCATACTCGCTCGCGTAGACGGCAAAGCCTGCGTTCAAACATTTATCAATGTTGGGTTGGAAGCCGGCAAGCTTGTGGGTATTCGCGTAGAAGTGGAAGACGTAGACCAAGTTCGTCGTGTCCGTGATCGGGGAGGCACAAGCTTGATCCGGGCGCTGGTCCCATTGGGGGTTGCCGAGCATGAAGATGTTGTCGGGGTCAATGGGTCGGACTGCCGCGATAACAGCCTCGTGATAGGTCTTGATGGTGGGCCAGGTAGTTGTTGGCTCGTTCCAGGGCTCATAGATGATGTTGGGGGTGTTGCCGTAGGCGTTCGCCAGCTCCACATAGAACGCGGACGCATTGGTCGCGTTGGCATTGGCGCCAACCACATGCCAGTTGGGCATGCAGTAGATACCATTGGCGATGCAGGCGTCCATCACGGTCTTCACCCGAGCCATTTGGCTGGGATAGTTGGTGGGTAGAAGCGGAACGCGAAGTATCGCGCACTTCTTCTGTCCCGTTCCTGTCCCGGCCAGGTTCTTGACTGCGTCTGCGTTGTAGAATTGGCGCCCCTGCTGCGACCAGTCGTACATCGACATTCCAGCTAGCTGGACAGGCCTGTCGCACTGGTTTACGATTCTGTTCCCTACGACCTTGAGTTGCCCGTGCCTGGCGACCGGCGTAGTCGTTGCGTCGCACTGGCCGGGGTTGATGACGATCGTCGTACCACCGGTCGCTGTCGCACCGCCGGTTCCTGTTGAACCGCCAGCTCCTGTCGCACCGCCAACTCCTGTGGCGCCGCCCATTCTCGTCGCACCGCCGGTTCCTGTCGCACCGCCAACTCCTGTGGCCCCGCCCATCCTTGTCGCACCGCCGTTCGGCGTCGCACCGCCGTTCGGCGTCGCACCGCCGTTCGGCGTCGCACCGCCAGTTCCTGTGGCACCGCCTGCGCCCGTCTTGCCGCCCGCGCCCGTCCCTCCCTTGCCACCCAGACCGCCAGATGCCGTCACGCCACCGGAGATGTTCGCGCCACCCGAGTTGATCACACCCCCGGAAGGAGTCACGCCACCAGAGCCAATCCCGCCCGCCGAACTGATACCACCAGAGGCATTCCCCGTCATGCCTCCCGTTTCGGGTGCGCCCCCGGTTCCCATCGCGCCTCCAGCTTCTCCAGCGCCCCCACTGCCTACGGTGCCTCCCTGACCTTCCGCGTCCACGATGTTGCCGGTTTCCGACGAGCATGCACCAAGGGCCAGCCCCAAGATGGAGAGGAGCGTCCAGCGTGTCATCGTAGTTCCGCCTCGTGTCATGACTTCTCCTTGTAGCGTTTTCTGAGAACCCAACTTGAGGGATAATGTGGGGACTTGGTCAGAACCTTCTACGAAACGGTGAGGCGCTGATCAGACCTATAGCGACGTGCGTCGCAAGGTTCCTGTCCCGGCCCGCCGGCCTCGGCTTCCGGATCACACCCGGAAGAGGTCGGTGCTCAAGTACTTCTCGCCCCGATCCGGAAAGATGGTCACGATCACGCCAGACTCGATCTCCTGGGCGATGGTGCGGGCGGCGAAAAGGGCTGCGCCGCTGCTCATGCCGACAAGGATCCCCTCAGCCCGCGCGGTCTGGCGTGCCAGTTCGAAGGCGTCCTCGCTTTCAATCATGATGTGCCGGTCGACGTTTTCCGCCGAGTAGATGGCGGGCACGATGGCTTCTTCCAGGTTCTTGAGGCCCTGGATGTAGTGGCCGCGCACAGGATGGGCGCTGACGATCTTGACGTTGGCCATCTTCTCCTTGAGCGCCAGGCCCACGCCCATGAGCGTGCCGCTGGTCCCCAGCGCCGATACGAAGTAGTCGAGGTGACCTCCGGTCTGGGCCAGGATCTCCTGCGCCGTGGTCTCGTAGTGGGCCAGCTGGTTGTAGTGGTTAGAGAACTGATCGGGCATGAAGTACTTGTCAGGGAATTCGCGCACAAGCTGGCGCGCTTTCAAGATAGCCCCATCGGTGCCCAAGCTGGCGTCGGTGAGGGTCACCTGGGCGCCAAAGGCCTGGATCATCTTGCGGCGCTCGATCGACACCGCCTCGCTCATTACGATCATGAGCGAATAGCCCTTTACCGCAGCAATCATTGCCAGCGCGATGCCGGTGTTGCCGCTGGTCGGCTCCAGGATGGTCTTGCCGGGCACCAAATCACCCTCGCGCTCGGCTTGCTCGATCATCTTGAGCGCGATGCGATCCTTGATGCTGCCGGTAGGATTGAAGCCCTCCAGCTTGGCAAAAATCTTCACTCGCGGGTTGGGGTTGAGCCGGCGAATCTCCACCATCGGCGTACGGCCGATTAGGTCGAGAATGCTGGCAGCGGGCAAGTCAAGCGGTGGTTGGTCGGACATGGCGTGGGCTACTCTGGCGTGCAAGGATCGTCGAGCGCCGCTGAGAGATCAAGCCTGGAGCGCATCTCACAAATCCGGACCGAGCCCTGGCCGAGCGAGGAGCCCAGGACGCGAGGCGCGAGGAGGAGTAATACTCGAAGTATTCCGACGACGAGCAACGACGCGGCCGGGGCCCGCAGCCGGCCAGGCGATGCGGAGCGATTTGTGAGATGCGCTCTAGCCAGGCCGGTAGTCGAAGAACCCACGCCGCTTGATTACCTCGGCGATTTCCGGAGGCACCATGTCCTCCCAACTCGCGTCGCCAACCTGGATGCGGCGGAGCACCTCGGGCGTGAAAATATGGAGGATGTGCGGATTGTAGTTTTCCAGCTGCACGATCGAGCCGCGCTCCACCACATACCCGAAGAGTTTGCGCAGCTCGGGAGCCACCTCCAAGTTCGACACGGTGTTGAGTTTCTGGCTGGCCGGATCGAGCCAGGGATACACATAGATGGTCAGGTTCTTCTGGAAGAGCTGTCCGAAGGCTTCCAGGATGCCGCCGCCCAGATTGGCGTAGTACTTCTCGTCGAGCAGCGGGGTGAGACTGCCCGCGCCCAAGACGATGGCAATGGCCTCCGGCGTACAGCGGCGCAGGTAGGTTGCCAAGCGGTAGTACTCGAAGTAGTCCGAGATGAGCACCGTCTTGCCCGCGGCCGCCAGCACATCGGCGCGCGCCAGAAAATCCCGCGGATCGATCTCACCCTCCGCAGTGAGCAGGTTGCGCATGGTGATCTCGGCCAGCTCGACGATGGTGTCCTCGGGCTCGCCCAGCGCCTTGGCAAAGTTGGTGCGCGCACAATGCAACATATCGATGTTGACCTTGGTCACCGGCCGGAAGGTGCCGCGCTCGACCAGCACCGGCCTCTTGTGCAATACCTCGCTGGCCTGCAACACCTCACCCTTGGCGCTGAACATCGCTGCTTGCGACAGCCCTAGCTGCACCAGCTTCAGGCTCATCAGGCGATTGTCGACCTGACGAAACTCGATGCCCGAGAATTCGATCATGTCGATCTCAATGCGCTGGGTGGACAGGTTGTCGAGCAACGACTCGATCAGCAGCTCGGGCTCGTGGTGCAGGAAGAAGGCGCCATACATCAGGTTCACGCCCGCCGCGCCCAGCGCCTCCTGCTGTAGCTGCGCTTCCCCGTCGAGCATGCGCACATGCAGGACGATCTGGCTCTCCTGCTCGCGAGGATGGCTCTGGAACTTGAGCCCCATCCAGCCGTGGCAGTCTTTGTCATTGCGAAAGCTCTTGGCTGCCACGGTGTCGGCGAACACGAAGAACGCGGTGGTGTCACCGCGGGCCGCGCTCAAGCGGGTCAGGTTCTTCTCGTGCTCGTAGTCGAGCATGCGCTGCAGCCGCTCGCGCGACACGTAGCGCTCGGTGTGGCCGTAGATTGCGTCGCTGACCGCCATGTCGTACGCCGAGGTGCTCTTGGCGATGGTGCCCGCCGCGCCGCCCACACGGAAAAACCAGCGCGCCACCTCCTGCCCAGCGCCGATCTCGGCAAAAGTCCCGTAGCGGCTCTCATCCAGGTTGATATAGAGCGCCTTGCGGTGGGTGTCGAGCCGGTCGGCGCTCTGGAAATCGCGGGTAGTTGAAACCATGGCTTGTGTCGATCTCAGGCTACCATGTTCGTGGGCAAGGCCTAGATACCCCAGTAATTCGCGCGCCGGCTGGGATGGGGCTAGCATCTCAATGGATGGAGCCGCTGCTCGAACTTTTCCGCCAGCACCTGGGCAGCGAGAAACGCGCCTCGGCCCACACCCTGCGGGCCTACCTGGGCGATCTCGAGGAACTGTTCGCCCACGCCCGTAGCTTGCGGGGCCAGGGCGCTCCGCAAGCGCTAACCCCTGCGGATCTCCCCACGCCGGTGTGCCGATCGTATCTGGCCAGTCTGCACGGCCACAACGATCCCGCCACCGTAGGCCGCAAGCTGTCAGCAATGAAGACATTCTTCCGGCTGCTGGTGCGACGCAAGCTGCTTTCGGGCAGTCCCCTGGCGGGCCTGCGCGGGCCCAAGCGCCGGCCCCACCTGCCCGCCTTCCTGGGCAAGGACGAGGCCTCGCGTTTGCTTGAATCAGCTGGCGACGACGCTGTCCAGGCCACCGAACACGCGCGCGACCAAGCCCTCTTCGAGGTGCTCTACGGTGCCGGCCTGCGCATTTCGGAGGCCTGCCACCTGGACCTGGATGACGTGGTCCCGGACGGCGCCGGCGCGCGCATCACGGTCCGCCAGGGCAAGGGCCGCAAGGATCGCATCGTGCCGCTTGGGTCCAAGGGCTGGCACGCGATCCAATCCTACCTGCCCTTGCGTGCCACCTTGCTCGCGGTCCACGCGGCCGGGTCGGTCGACAGCGAGGCTCTGTTCTTGTCGCGGCGAGGCCGCCGTCTCTCCGATCGTGAGGCGCGCCGCAAGCTGAATCGGCGTGAGATCCATACCGGCGTCCGTCGCGTATCGCCCCATGCCTTGCGCCACAGCTTCGCGACCCACCTCCTCGGCGAGGGCGCCGATCTTCGCTCGATCCAAGAGCTGCTCGGCCATGCCAGCCTGCGCACCACCCAGCGCTATGCTCAAGTCGACATCGATCACCTGATGGCGGTCTACGATCGTTCCCATCCTCGCGCGCTGCTGAAAACGCGCTAGGCTGCGCCCCATGAGGCCACGATTCAGATGGGAACCCTCAGAGGGTTCCCAAACCCTCCCGCGGTGGTGCGCGGCCGGCAAAGCCGGCCGGCTCCCCACGCGACAATTCCACTCCACGACGGTCTTGGTCGTGCGCCGCAACGGCAAAGTCGTGATAGGCGGCGACGGACAGGTGACCCTGGGCCAGACCGTGGTCAAGGCGACTGCGCGCAAGATCCGGCGGCTAGACGAGGGCCGTATCCTGGCCGGTTTTGCTGGCTCCGCCGCCGACGGGCTGACCCTGTTCGAAAAGTTTGAGACCAAGCTCAAGGAAGCAAACGGAAACCTTCTACGCGCCTCGGTCGAACTGGCCAAGGACTGGCGCACCGATCGCGTTCTGCGCCGACTGGAGGCGCTGCTGCTGGTGGCCGATCGAGAGAAGATCCTGATGCTTTCCGGCACCGGCGACATCATCGAGCCCGACTGCGACACTGCTGCGGTGGGCTCGGGCGGTGCCTACGCGGTGGCGGCGGCGCGCGCCTTGTTGGCCGACACGCAACTCTCGGCGCGCGAGATCGCGGAGCGCAGCCTGCGCATCGCCGCCGAGATCTGCATCTACACCAACACCAACCAGACGTTCGAGGAGCTCTAGTGGCTGCTCCCAGCAAACGCTCCGAAGCGCTTACCCCGCGGGCCATCGTCGAGGAACTCGATCGCTACATCGTGGGCCAGCGCGAGGCCAAGCGCGCGGTGGCGGTGGCCCTGCGCAATCGCTGGCGCCGCCAGCAGGTGCCGCCGCCCATGCGCGACGAGATCTCGCCCAAGAACATCATGCTCATCGGCCCGACCGGCGTGGGCAAGACCGAAATCGCGCGCCGTCTGGCCAAGCTGGCGGGCGCGCCCTTCGTGAAAGTTGAGGCATCCAAGTTCACCGAGGTGGGCTACGTGGGCCGCGACGTGGATTCCATGGTGCGCGACCTGGCAGAAACCGCGGTTTCCATGTTGCGCGACGAGGAGCGCGAGCGTCTGCGGCCGCGCGCCCGCGAGAATGCCGAGGAGCGTTTGCTCGACGTGCTGCTCCCGCCGGCGCGGCCCCACCAGCGCGGACCCATGGGGTCCGTGAATAGCGAACCCGTGGCGTTGGAAGCCCCAGCCCAAGCCCCGCCCGACACCAGCACGCGCGAGAACCTGCGCCGGCTCTTGCATGAGGGCAAGCTCAACGACAAGTCGGTCGAGATCGACACCAGCGACACGCCCCAGTCGTTCATCGACGTGTTTTCCGGCACGGGCATGGAAGAGATGGTGGTCAACCTGCAGTCCATGTTCCCCCAATCCAAGCGCACCAAGCGACGGCGCCTGACCATTCCTGAGGCGCTGGAGGCCTTGACTGAGGAAGAAGCCGCCAAGCTCATCGACATGGAACGAGTCACCAAGGAGGCAGTTCGGCGCGCCGAGCAGGATGGCATCATCTTCATTGACGAGCTGGACAAGGTGGCGGGCCGCGAGGGCGGCGGACATGGTCCAGATGTCTCGCGCGAGGGCGTGCAGCGCGATCTTCTGCCCATCGTGGAGGGGTCCACGGTGTCGACCAAGTACGGCCCGCTCAAGACTGACCATGTGCTGTTCATCGCGGCTGGCGCCTTCCACGTGGCCAAGCCCAAGGATCTAATTCCCGAGCTGCAGGGCCGATTCCCCATCCGGGTTGAACTGGACTCGCTGACCGACGCGGACTTCGTGCGCATTCTGACCGAGCCGGAGAACGCTCTGACCAAGCAGTACACGGCGCTGCTACAGACCGAAAAAATCCATCTCGACATCCAGGCCGACGCAATCGCCGAGATTGCCCGTATTGCCGCCGAGGTCAACGCCCGCATGGAAAACATAGGTGCGCGCCGCCTGCACACCGTGATGGAGCGCCTACTCGACGAACTGGCCTTCGAGGCGCCCGAACTGGGCGAGCGCACCATTGCGATCAATGGCGCCTACGTGCGCGAACGTCTGCAAGGGATCCTCAAAGACGAGGATCTATCACAGTACGTGTTGTAGCCGCGCTACCTCACTTCTTGCGACGAGCCGCGGGCGCGGCAGGCGCAGCCGCAGGCCGCGGGCTGGCCGCGGGTTGCATGTGCGTCTGGGCGGGAGCGGGTGAAGAGTGCATCGGGGCGGAGGGAGAAGCCGGGGCCCCGGTCGATCCGTGCGGGTGAAAAACCCCAGGCTGCCCGGGTGGTGACGCGCCTGGAGCATGCGCCGCAGGCGCTACCGCAGCGGCGGCTGACGACGTGCCAGGACGATTACCTTGTACCGCAGGCGCTACCGCAGCGGCGGTTGACGACGTGCCAGGACGGTTGCCTTGCCAGCCGGGATGGGGCGCCATTGGCGCGGGCTCAGGGCGATGACCAGGCTGCATTGCTGGACCGCCATGCATGGCCTCAGGGTGATGACCAGGTCCTGGCGGTGGACCACCCCACTGTCGACCTGGCGGCGGGGACCCGCGATACCCAGGGGCGGGTCGCCCGTAGTAGTAGTCGCGGCGACCCTCATGGTCATGCCAGTAGCCACGCTCGTAGACCGGACGCCCGCCGACCATCACGTAGCGGGGCCCCACGTAGAAGTAGCCGGGACGCACCGGTGCCCAAGAGCCACCAACCCAGAACCAATCCGAGCCGGTCCAGTCCCAGTAGCCCGCGACCCAGGTGTAGCCTGGACCAGGTGCAGGCGCTGGATACTCCGCCATCAGAGGGGGCGGCTGGTTGGCCACGTACACCTGCTCTTCCACCATCGCTGGAGGAGGCGGAGCGGGCTGCGGCGGCGGGGGCGGTTCCACGTAAGCTGGCCCCACCGGAACGGTTACGCCCACGGTGGCGGGGTAGCAGCCGGCCCAAACTAGCCCGGCGAGAATAGGCAACCAGGGTGCGACGCGCTTCATGCTGTCCTCCTCATATAGGACCTGTCAGGGTAGTCCCGTATTCACCCGGGCGCAACCGCCGCGACCGGGCGCAACCGCCGCGACGGCGCTGGCCCTTGACCGTCAGTGCGACGCCGACTACAACCGGCGTGAAGCATGGCCCCCTCGACCGCGCGCGAAACCATATTCTCCGGCATCCAGCCCTCAGGCGAACTGCACCTTGGAAACTATCTGGGGGCAGTGCGCAACTGGGTCGCGCTGCAGGACAAATACCGCTGCTTCTTTTGCGTAGTGGACTACCATGCCATCACCCAGCCATTCGAACCCGCTGAGATGCAGCGTCGCGTGCGCGATATGGCCGCGGATCTTCT
>Ga0265342_10004862_pt1 | contig 10406 bp, 8 predicted proteins | sample 4CB327metaG_FD_203125 | JGI IMG/M metagenome (GOLD analysis project Ga0265342, IMG submission 203125) | Rhizosphere microbial communities from Carex aquatilis grown in University of Washington, Seatle, WA, United States - 4-CB3-27 metaG | ecosystem: Host-associated > Plants > Roots > Rhizosphere...
AAGCCTCCACCATCGTACGCACGCTGTCGGATGCCTCGGCCGAAATCGGCAAGGTGGTGTCGCTGATCCAGGCGATCGCCGAGCAGACCAATCTGCTCGCGCTCAATGCCACCATCGAGGCGGCGCGTGCCGGTGAATCCGGCAAGGGCTTCGCGGTGGTGGCGTCCGAAGTGAAGATGCTGGCGAACCAGACCGCGAAGGCGACCGAGGAGATTTCCGGCCGCATCAACGCGGTGGTGGCGGCAACCGGCAAGGCGGCGACCGCAATCGACAATGTCGACAAGACGGTGGCACGGGTCAGCGAAATTGCCTCGACCATTGCTGCCGCGGTCGAAGAGCAGGGCGCGGCCACATCGGAAATCGCGCGCGCGGTATCGGAAACCAATCACCAGACCGGTGCACTCGCGACCAGTCTCGGCCGGCTGCTTGAATCCGCCAATACCACCAATGCCTCCTCGCGCACGGTGGTCGAATCCGCCGCGGGCCTCTCCGATCAGGCCGCTGCGCTCAAGCGCCAGGTCGACACTTTCGTGGCTCGCGTGGCGGCAGCGTAACCTCTTCTCTACCTCACCCTGAAAGGGGGAGGTCGGTTTGCGTCAGCAAACCGGGTGGGGGTCAACGTCAGGCGATTTGCCACAAGCTAAGAGACCCTCTCCCTGACCCTCCCCCTTTCAGGGGGAGGGAACGCAAGCAACCCTCGCAGTGCCCGCTACTTCCCCAACTTCTTCTTGCGTTGACCGAGCGTGCGCAGACGCAGCGCGTTGAGCCGGATGAAGCCCTCGGCATCACGGTGATCATAGGCCACCGCGCCTTCCTCGAAGGTGACGAGGTCCTGATCGTAGAGCGAATATGGACTCTCGCGGCCGACCACCGCCACGTTGCCCTTGTAGAGTTTCAGCCGCACCCGCCCCGACACGAACTCTTGCGACTTGTCGATCGCCGCCTGCAGCATCTCGCGCTCCGGTGCAAACCAGAATCCGTAATAGACCAGCTCGGCATATTTCGGCATCAGTTCGTCCTTGAGATGCATGGCGCCGCGATCGAGCGTGATGCTCTCGATGCCGCGATGAGCGACGAGCAGAATGGTGCCGCCCGGCGTCTCGTACATGCCCCGCGACTTCATGCCGACAAACCGGTTTTCGACCAGGTCGAGCCGCCCGATGCCGTTGATGCGCCCGAGCTCGTTGAGTTTCGTCAGCAGGTTCGCCGGCGAAAGCTTGACGCCGTCGATCGCGACCGCGTCGCCGCGTTCGAAATCGACGCTGATATAGGTGGCCTTGTCCGGCGCCTTTTCCGGATCGATGGTGCGCGAATAAACGTAGTCCGGCACTTCCTGCGCCGGGTCTTCCAGCACTTTGCCCTCGGACGAGGCGTGCAGCAGATTGGCGTCGACGGAAAACGGCGCATCGCCGCGCTTGTCCTTGGCGATCGGGATCTGGTGCTGTTCGGCGAATTCGATCAGCCGGGTGCGTGAGGTCAGGTCCCACTCGCGCCAGGGCGCGATCACCTTCACATCAGGCTTGAGCGCGTAATAGGTCAGCTCGAAGCGCACCTGGTCGTTGCCCTTGCCGGTGGCGCCGTGCGCAACCGCATCGGCGCCGACCCGTTCCGCAATCTCGATCTGCTGCTTGGCAATCAGCGGACGCGCGATCGAGGTGCCGAGCAGATACTGGCCCTCATAGACCGCGTTGGCGCGGAACATCGGAAACACGTAGTCGCGGACGAATTCCTCGCGCAGATCCTCGATGAAAATATTCTCGGGCTTGATGCCGAGCAGCAGCGCTTTCTGGCGCGCCGGCTCCAACTCCTCGCCCTGGCCGAGATCGGCGGTGAAGGTGACGACCTCGCAGCCATAGGTCGTCTGCAGCCATTTCAGGATGATCGAGGTATCGAGCCCACCCGAATAGGCCAGCACCACCTTCTTGACGTCGCCCTTTTTCATCGCAAGTCCCCGCCCTGGCTCAAGAAATCAGGCCGTACGCACGGCCGACCCAGAGGTCGCGGGGACTATAGGGCGATCGTCTTCAGGTGCAAGGTGAAACGCCGGAAAATCAGGGTGGTGACGCCGTTAACCGCGGCTGCGGGCGGGCGAACGCTTCTGGGCGCTGCGCTTGTGGGCGGCCCGGCGGATCGGCTTCGCGCGGGAACGGACCACCCGCTCCGGCTCATCGAAAAACCGCCGTCCGGCGGTGCCGAGCGCCAATGCCGCCATCGCGCCGCGCATCAGGCCTTTGAGGCCCAGCACCCGGCCCAATACCGCGCCGCCGACAAAGGCGAGCGCCGGAACCGCCAAAATGCGAGGATCAAAGTGGTCTTTCCAATCATCGGACCGCATGGGCTAACTCCAAACCATCGACGGCAGAATTCGGCCGTTCACGCCTCAACGCGGGCGGCTCTGCAAAGGTTCCTTCGGTCGCGTTTCGCCGCCCCGCGCTATAATTTTTCACCAGTCAAAGACTGAGCCGCTGAGAACCCGCCGATGGCCGCCAAGCTCGACTTCTTTCTCGAATTTGCCTCGACTTATTCCTATCCGGCCGCGATGCGCGTCGGTGCATTGGCGCAGAGCGCCGGCGTCGCTGTGCGGTGGCGACCGTTTCTGCTCGGGCCGATCCTGCAGGCGCAAGGCTGGAACGATTCCCCGTTCAATCTCTATCCGAACAAGGGCCGCTACATGTGGCGCGACCTCGAGCGGGTGACCGCCGCCTTGGGCCTTGCGTTTCAGCGGCCCGATCCGTTTCCGCAACCGAGCCTGCTGGCCGCGCGCGTCGCGCATGTCGGCCTCGCGGAAGACTGGGGCGAAGATTTCTGTCGCGCCGTCTATGCGGCGGAGTTCGGCGCCGGCCGCGCCATCGGGGACGCAAACGTGATCGCCGATCTCCTGCGCGGACTGGAGCTTGCGCCCGAACCGGTGCTGGCGCGGGCGCAGTCGGCCGAGATCAAGGCGCGATTGCGGGCCGAGACCGACGCCGCCCAACGCCTTGGCGTGTTCGGTGCGCCGACGTTCGTCACCGGCGATGGTGAATTGTTCTGGGGCAATGACCGGCTGGAACAGGCGCTCGCCTGGGCGCAGCGCACCAGCGCGTAACTTGTCAAAAATCGCAACGGCGCCGTCGATGCCGGCGCAGCCCGTCATCAAAGACGATCCGCCGCGGCGCGCTCGCACACGTCGGTTCGCTGAATCCGGCAAAGGTCAGCGCGCGCGGTGCGCGGGCGTGGTGAGACGACCCAAAGCCGCGACCGCCGCTCGACGAATGCGAATGGTGGCCGTTGCGCGCGAACGCATCGGGTGCAGCACAAACAACACCGACAAGTGCAACGAAGGTCGCCAATCGAAATCGCATGCGGGTCCCCAATCGAGCCCGCCCGGCGCAAAGCGAGATTAAGTCCCGGGAGGCGCAACATCCTATGGCATTATTATACCATAATGCAATCGTGGGGGCGCGCGGACGCGACGTCAGTTTCCGCACGTTGTCACGTAGGCCCAGCGCAAGCCCTGCGCCGTCTGCACCCCGCGGCGCACGACCGGGCAACGGGAATAATCGGTGAAGCCGACGGGAGCATCGACAGCGTGAGCGCCAGCCCCGCGATGGCCATGGCGGTGCGCGCTGCTCTGCCCGGCGACGGCATCACTGAGGCCCGCGGCGAGGCCGATCAGCACAGCAGCAGCAACAATGGTCGAGCGCGACCGCATGATGTCCTCCGGATGCTTGATCCTTCAGGCCAGACAACAATGGACGCGCCACTGGCCAGAAAGGCCTGCCTCTATTCCCGCCCCAGCACCAGATCGTCGCGATGGATCATTTCCGATCGGCCTTCGATGCCCAGGATCAGCAGGATATCGCCGGACGACTTGCCGGTGATCTTCTCGGCATCGGCGATGTCATAAGCGACAAGCCCGCGGCCGACCTCGTGGCCATCGGGCCCGCGCACGATCACCGCGTCCCCGCGGGTGAACTCGCCATCGACCCGCAGCACGCCCGCCGGCAGCAGGCTCTTTCCCCGCCGCAACGCCGCCACCGCGCCGGCATCGATGGTCAGCGTGCCCCGCGGTTCGAGCGAGCCCGCGATCCAGCGCTTGCGCGACGTCACCGGATTGGCCGGCGTCAGGAACCAGGTGCAGCGCGCGCCGTCGCGGATCGCCTGCAGCGGATGCTCGATGCGCCCGGACCCGATCACCATGTGGATGCCGGCCGTGGTCGCGATCTTGGCGGCCTCGAGCTTGGTCTGCATGCCGCCGCGCGCAAGCTCGGAGCCGGACGCGCCCGCCATCGCCTCGATCTCGGGCGTGATGCGCTCGACCATCGGCACCAACGCGGCCGTGCTGTTCGCGCCCGGCGGCGCGTCATAGAGCCCGTCGATGTCCGACAGCAGCACCAGCAGATCGGCGCTCGCCATGGTGGCGACGCGCGCCGCGAGCCGGTCATTGTCGCCGTAGCGGATTTCGTTGGTCGCCACCGTGTCGTTCTCGTTGATGACCGGCACCGCGCGCCATTCCAGCAGCTTCGCCATGGTGCCGCGGGCGTTGAGATAGCGCCGACGCTCCTCGGTGTCGCCCAGCGTCACCAGGATCTGCCCGGCGGTAATCCCGTGCGCGCCCAGCACTTCGCTCCAGGTGCGCGCGAGCGCGATCTGGCCGACCGCGGCGGCGGCCTGGCTGTCCTCGAGCTTGAGCGGCCCGCGCGGCAGCTTCAGCACCGCACGCCCGAGCGCGATTGCGCCGGAGGACACCACCAGCACGTCGCGGTTATCCTTGTGCAGCGTCGCAATATCGGCGGCGAGCGAGGCGAGCCACGATTGCTTCACCGCCCCGGCGCCGGCGTCGACCAGGAGGGAGGACCCGACCTTGACGACGATGCGGCGGAAATCGGCGAGCGATGGTCCTTGGCGCGACATTCAGCATGTACCCGGCGGCAGTGTGACGAGGACCCTGTCCCACAGGGGGCGCAGCTTTGCAACGCCGGGCTGATCATCTCAAGCGAACCGCGCCGCTGGATGTGTTCCCTTCCCCTGAAAGGGAAAGGGTCAGGGAGGGGGTCGACCGCGCACCGTGGCGCCACCTCGCATGACCGCACCACCTGCTTCTCGCGGCGTCCCGGAATGACGCAGATGGACCACCAACATTGCGAACAAAAGGAGAATGATGGTGTAGTGGATCGCCTCCCACTGATTCGGTGCCGATGTCCGCTGCCTATCTGGAAAAGCTCAATCCCGACCAGCGCCGCGCCGTCGAGCATGGCGTCGGCCACGACACCGCGCCGCCGCTGCTGGTGATTGCTGGCGCGGGATCCGGCAAGACCAATACGCTCGCGCACCGGGTCGCCCATCTGATCGTCAATGGCGCCGATCCGCGCCGGATTCTGCTGATGACGTTCTCGCGTCGCGCGGCGAGCGAAATGACCCGCCGGGTCGCGCGCATCGCCCAAGAGGTCGGCGACGGCGCCAAAAAAACTCTCGCCTCGAATGCACGCGCCGACGCGCTGACCGCGTCTCTCTCCTGGGCCGGCACCTTTCACGCCATCGGTGCGCGGCTGCTGCGCGAACATGCCGAGCAGATCGGGCTAGCGCCCGCCTTCAGCATTCATGATCGCGAGGACGCCGCCGATCTGATGAATCTCGCGCGGCACGAACTGGGGTTCTCGAAAACCGACAAGCGCTTTCCGACCAAGGGCACCTGCCTTGCGATCTATTCGCGCTGCGTCAACGCCGAGACCCCGATCGAGGAGGTGCTGCGCACAGCGTTTCCCTGGTGCGCCGGCTGGGCGGCCGAACTCAAGCGATTATTCGCCGCCTATGTGGAGGCGAAGCAGCGCCAGAACGTGCTCGATTACGACGACCTGCTGCTCTACTGGGCGCAGATGGTCGGCGACCCCGCGCTCGCCGCCGACATCGGCGCCCGCTTCGATCATGTCTTCGTCGACGAATACCAGGACACCAACCGCCTGCAGGCTTCAATCCTGCTGGCGCTCAAGCCCGGTGGCCGCGGCCTCACCGTGGTCGGCGACGACGCCCAATCGATCTATTCGTTTCGCGCCGCCACCGTGCGCAACATCCTGGATTTTCCCAAGCTGTTCAGCCCGCCGGCCGACATCGTCACGCTCGAGCAGAATTATCGCTCGACCCGTGCGATCCTCTCCGCCGCCAACGCCGTGATCGAACTCGCGAGCGAGCGCTTCACCAAGAATTTGTGGACCGATCGCGCCGCCGGCGAGCGCCCCCAGCTTGTAAGCGTGCGCGACGAAGCCGACCAGGCCGGCTACGTGGTCGAGCGCGTGCTCGATAACCGCGAAGCCGGCACCTTGCTGAAGCAGCAAGCGGTGCTGTTTCGCGCCTCGAACCACAGCGGCCCGCTGGAGGTGGAGCTCACCCGCCGCAATATCCCGTTCGTGAAATTCGGCGGCCTCAAGTTTCTCGATGCCGCCCATATCAAGGACCTGCTGGCGCTGCTGCGCTTTGCCGAAAATCCGCGCGACCGCATCGCCGGCTTCCGCCTGATGCAGTTGCTGCCGGGCGTCGGGCCAACCTCGGCGCAGCGCGTGCTCGATCAGATGGTGACCGCGCCCGATCCGGGCCTCGCGCTATTGGAAGCCCCCGCGCCGCCGCGCGCCGGCGACGCCTGGGCGACCTTCGTTGATACCGTGAGCGAATTGCGCACCGATCGCGCCGGCTGGCCGGCGGAACTCGAGCGCGCGCGGCTCTGGTATGAGCCGCATCTCGAACGCCGGCACGAGGACGCCGTGATGCGCCGCGCCGACCTGATCCAGCTCGAACAGATCGCCGCCGGCTATCCCTCGCGACAGCGCTTTCTCACCGAACTGACGCTCGATCCGCCCGACGCCACCAGCGACCAGGCCGGCGTGCCGCTGCTCGACGAGGATTATCTGATCCTCTCGACCATTCATTCCGCCAAGGGCCAGGAATGGAAATCGGTCTACGTGCTCAATGGGGTCGATGGCTGCATTCCCTCTGACCTCGCCGCCGGCTCCTCCTCCGAACTCGAAGAGGAACGCCGGCTGCTTTATGTCGCGATGACCCGCGCCAAGGACGACCTGCACATCATCCTGCCGCAGCGCTTCTTCACCCACGGCCAGAACGCGCGCGGCGATCGCCACGTCTATGCGGCGCGCACGCGCTTCATTCCGAACAACGTGCTGAACCATTTCGATCGCACCACCTGGCCGGTGGCGGCTCCCGCATCGGCCGCCAAGCCGGATCCCGGCGTGCGCGTCGACATCGGCGCCCGCATGCGCGGCATGTGGCGGTAGTTGTTCCAGCCACGTCATCCGGGTCGGCGACGAATTGAAATGGTCATTCCGCAGCGGCCGAATGGAAACAGTCATTCCGGGACGGCGCGTTTAGCGCCGGACCCGGAATCTCGCGCAGCAGATCACAGAATCTTCAACGATCGCTGCACGATGGATTCCGGGCTCGCGCACCGATCTCGGGTTCACCCGAGATCGGCATAATGAGGCGCGGGTCGGCTATAGCCGACCTGCGTGCGCGCCCCGATGACAAGCCTCACGCCTGCCAGGCGGGCGCCGCGGCCTTGTCCTCATTGTCGACACGGGCGGCTTCGTCGATCACCTTGCGCAGCGCGCGCAGGACTTCCGGCACGCCTTGCCGGGTCGCCGCCGACATCACCAAGGGTGTCTTCTTGGCCGCGCGCTTGAGCCGCGCCAATTGTTCCTTCAGCTGATCCGGCGTCAGCAGGTCGGCTTTGTTGAGCGCGACGATTTCCGGCTTGTCGAGCAGCCCGTGGGCATAGGCGTCGAGTTCGTGCCGCACGGTCTTGTAGGCCTCGCCGGCGTGCTCGCAGGTGCCGTCGACCAGATGCAGCAGCACGCGGCAGCGCTCGATATGGCCGAGGAAACGATCGCCGAGGCCGGCGCCCTCATGCGCGCCTTCGATCAGGCCGGGAATATCCGCGATCACGAACTCGCGCGTATCGGTCGAGACCACGCCGAGCTGCGGATGCAGCGTGGTGAATGGATAATCCGCGATCTTCGGCTTGGCCGCGCTGACCGCGGCGAGAAACGTCGATTTGCCCGCGTTGGGCAGGCCGATCAGGCCGGCGTCGGCGATCAGTTTCAGCCGTAGCCAGAGCGTGCGCTCTTCCCCCGGCAGCCCCGGATTGGCATTGCGCGGCGCGCGGTTGGTCGAGGACTTGAAATGCGCATTGCCGAAACCGCCATTGCCGCCTTTGGCGAGCACCACGGTCTGGCCGACCGCGGTCAGATCCGCGAGCAGGGTCTCGTTGTCCTCGGCGAAAATCTGGGTGCCGACCGGAACCTTGAGAATGACATCGGGGCCGCCGGCGCCGGAGCGCAGCCTGCCCATACCGTGGCCGCCGGTCTTGGCTTTGAAGTGCTGCTGATAGCGGTAATCGATCAGGGTGTTGAGCCCATCGACGCAGGCCGCCACCACGTCGCCGCCGCGACCGCCATTGCCGCCGTCGGGACCGCCGAACTCGATAAACTTCTCGCGCCGGAACGACACCGAACCGGCGCCGCCGTCACCGGAACGAATAAAGATCCTGGCCTGGTCGAGGAATTTCATGGTGCTCTTCTCCCTCGCCCCGCGCTTGCGGGGAGAGGGTCGGGGTGAGGGGCTGTTGCAACGAACGCGACGTGGGGAGAGTCCCCCTCACCCGACCTCGCTTCGCTTCGGTCGACCTCTCCCCGTAAACGGGGCGAGGTGAAGGGGCGCCTCGGCCCTCATATAGCCCATGCCCCAACATTTCGCACGCGACCTCCCGCCCTTGATCGCGCAGCCCTCGAACATGGTAAGCAGGGCCAAATGAACAACCCCTTGAGCCCGCCTGATGACCAATGTCCTGCTTGTCCTGGATTTTCCCGAAGACCTGCGCACGACCTATTTCAATGGCATTGCCAAGGCCTTCCCCGCCGTCACCGTGCACCCGGTCAAGGACATCCGGGACGCTGACCCGCATCTTGCCACCACCGACGTGATGATCACCTTCGGGCCGCATCTGCGCGACCGCGCCGATCATGTGCTGGGCGAGGCCAAACGGCTGCGATGGATCCAGGCGCTCGGCACCGGGGTCGACAACATCGCCGACCGCGCCAATCTTCGCCGCGAGGTCATCCTCACCAATATTCACGGCATTCATGGCGCCGCCATTTCCGAAGCCGCGCTGATGGCGATGCTCAATCTCAGCCGCGACACCCCGCGCTACGTCCGCAACCAGGACCGCCACGCCTGGGAACGCTCGCCGTGCCGGCTGATCGAAGGCAAGACCGTCGGCATTTTCGGCATCGGCGCGATTGCGCAGGCGCTCGCGCCGCGCTGCAAGGCGATGGGGATGACGGTCATCGGCATCAGTTCGGTCAAGCGCGCGGTTGCTGGCTTCGACCAGGTCTATGGCCGCGACGAACTCACGACCGCGGTCGCCGGCCTCGATTACCTGGTGGTGCTGACGCCCTACTCGCCTGAGACTCATCACGTCATCGACGCCGGCGTGCTCGCCGCCATGAAGCCGACGGCGACGCTGATCAATCTCGCGCGCGGCGGCGTGGTCGACGAAGCCGCGCTGCTCGCGGCGCTGCAGAACAACACCATTGCCGGCGCCGCGCTCGATGTCTTCAGCAAGGAGCCGCTGCCGAGCGATCATCCGTTCTGGTCGCTGCCGAACGTGATGATCACCCCGCATTCCGCCGCGTTCTACGACAATTACGTCCACGAGGCGTTGAAAGTGATCACAGCGAACATGCGCCACTTTCTCGCCGGCGACACCGCCGGCATGATCAATGTGGTGAAGCGCTAGCCACGATGCGATGATTCCCTCCCCCTGAAAGGGGGAGGGCTAGGGTGGGGTCCCGCTTGCGGCAGGAGTCTCGCTTGAAGCGAGGGTCGCGTTTGACGCGAAGGGATTCACGCCTGCGGCTCGGGATTCCGGGTCCGGCGCTGACGCGCCGTCCCGGAATGACGGTGCCTAAATTTCTTGCCGTCAATCCGGGGTGCGTCGCAGACGCGGACCCGGAATCCCGAGCCGCAAGCGCGCCGTATCCAAGCGACACGCTTTCACCGATCTGAATGATAAGTTTCGCTTCCCCTCAAGCCGTCCTACGCTCTCGCACGGAGGCCGCGACATGACCGAAGACCAACGATACGCCCTGGCGTGGCGCGACCACGAGCGACGACGCCCGACCTTCATTTTCGGGATCGCGCTGCTGTTCGTCTATCTCATCGTCTTCAACGTGATCTGGCCGCTGCCGCGCTCCGAGCTCATGACCAATGTATTCTTCGCCGGCGCGTGGATCTGGGCGGCCGTCATCGCGGTGCTCGCGATCCGGCTCGGCACCTTTCGTTGCCCACGCTGCGGAAAATTCTTCGCCCTGTCGCGGCATTTCCACGCCTACAAGCGCAAATCGGCCGCCTCATGCATTCAT